>Ga0182741_1001267_pt1 | contig 33768 bp, 24 predicted proteins | sample eDN5th37CBELigOP_FD_128874 | JGI IMG/M metagenome (GOLD analysis project Ga0182741, IMG submission 128874) | Enriched Organic Plus compost microbial communities from Emeryville, California, USA - eDNA 5th pass 37_C BE-Lig OP (version 2) (version 2) ... | reverse complement strand
CCGGAACGATCCCGACCGGATTTCCGGAATCCAGCCGTCCGGCGTCCAGCGTCGCCGCGACCGTGTCCCGCAGGTACGGCAGGTCGTCGTACAGGCCATCGCCGGGACAGGTCGACTGCACCACGTCACGGTGACCGCAGATCGTCGGCAGGTTCGGATGCTGGTGGAACGGGCGTCGCGCGTAGGTGTCGAGATCCCGTGTCACGTACGCGAGGATATGCGCCAGTGCCGCCTTCGCCGCCGCCGGAGCATCCTGATAGCTGAAGTCGCCCATGACACAGATGCCTGAGCTGCCGTTGGCGTACTCGTAGGCGTGGCCACCGATCACGTTCGCGCCGCCCACGCGCCCCTCGAAGATGTTGCCCCGCACATCGACGAGATAGTTGTACCCAATGTCGCCCCACCCCTGCGTGACGCAGTGGTAGTAGTAGATCGACCGCACGGCGTTGTAGCCGTCCGTGCCGTAATTCACCGCAGCATGGTGGACGATCGCGTGCTGCACCGTCTGGTATTCGGGAGGCCAGATTTCCTCGCCGTTCTCGAACCGGAGCGACTCGTTCGCACCCCACTGCGCACGCGTGATGATGGTCGGCGGAACATCGGTATCCGTGTTGGTCGATGTCGTGGATGCCGTCGACGCGGTCCGCATGATGGTGTCGCCGCGATCGGCCTCCCAGGGCCCGTCGGTAGGGTCGATATAGGTGATCTTGAACCCGTCGAGCGTGACGGGGTTGTCTTCTGCGTCGCGGATTCGATAGCGGATGTGCTGCTCGCCATCGGCGAAATAGAGGTCCGTGTAGATGCGGCCGTCAGCCGGCACCGGTCCACCGTCATCCCGGCCGACGAGTGTGAAGACATCGCTCCACGTCTCGCCGTCCGCGCTCACCTGCATATCGACCGCAGGCCACCAGCCCACGCTGCGATCCCAGCCAACGCCAATGGCCCAAAACGGGAACTCCGTCTGGAATGTCGTCCAGCCATCGCCACCGCCGACGGACCTGAGCGTCACGTTCTCTTCCGGGAACCAGTCCCGCGCCCGGGTGCCTTCCGCTTCCTGGGCCTTCGTCACGTTCGGACGGATCGCAGGGGTCATTGCGGTAGCCCCCGCCATCAACGTCGCGGTCAATCCTGCGGCAGCCTTCATGACGACGCGGCGATTCAGCGGCAGCCCCGACTCGTTTCGATACCGCCGGCCGGTCGTTTCGGTACCCCGGGAATGCTGGTCAGACGACATGGTGCAGAAGCTCTCCTCGGTGGGATGGTCGGACGGGAAGCGCATGCATAGCGAATGGAGGAGCCCCTCCAACTCCTGCCAAATGCGCCCTTCGATCTTCCGCATTCTACATCAACGACAAGCACCCTCGTGATTCCCATTCGGGCGTCACGAGGGTGCTTGTCATCGCATTTACCGTAATAGTGACCGATAGCCGGTCGACCGGGACTACTGGCCCATAAAGCCCGTATAGAACTCGCGGTTGCTGATCACTTCACCGTTTGCGTCGGTGACGATGCGGGTGAAGCCGACGCCGGCGCCGACCTTGCCTTCCTTGCTCTTCTGGCCACCCTGCTCGTCGATCCAGTGATTCGTGATCTCGACGTTCCAACCCGTGTCAGCGCCGTAGATCTCGACTACATGATGCGGGTAGGCGGCCCAGGACTGCACCAGGATCCAGCTGTCGCTCGTGTTGGTGAAGCGGAAATCCGCCCAGTTCGCCGGGTTATCACCCCACTGCAGGATCGAGGCATCGAAGCCCGGGCCCCAGCCATCGGCTTCGTAGCCCAGCAGCCGGAAGGTGTGTGGATGCCACTCGGTGATCGGGAAACCGGAGTTCAGCGCGGCCCGGAACGCGGTCGTCGACACCTGGCAGATCCCGCCGCCAACATCACGGCCGATCTCCTCACCGAGGATCACATCGGCAACGGTGTACCCCTTCTCTTCCGTGATCGCGCCCACCGCGCCGTTGAAGGAGAAGTCCTCACCCGGCGCCACGAGCGTGCCGTTCAGTGCCTCGATTCCGAGGTAGATGTTCGTGTCGCGCGTCGACGAGCCGCCGGCGAAGTTGGAATCACCCCGACCGATCATCTGCGTGATGCCCAGCGCGCCAAGGTTGTTCGAGTCGACCTGCGGCTTCGTCACATGCACCGGCACGTCCACCCGCGCATGCCCGTTGAGGAAGCTCTCGGCTACCACGTCGGCAAAATCGTTCGCCAGCAGGTTGACGCCATCGGTGCTCGGGGACGTTGCGTACAGGCCGTCGGAGAACGCCACCGTCGCATTGACCGGCGCCCGATTCACCTCACCGGCGTACGTCTCGCGCAGGTAGGACGCCAGCCCCTTTCGGTCAAAGTTGATGGAGATCTCGGGCGTTCCGTCCACCATTTCGGACGTCACGGTCATGTACGGAGATACGACCTCGGGCGCTATCGACCAGACATTCCCCTCGAACGTCACTTCAACCGGCTTGCTCAGCACCTGCTCGACCTGCGCCTTGCCGGCTTCCAGGTCCGCGGTCTTGAGATCCGGCTCATCGACGACCGTTGGCAGTTCCTTGTCGATCGGCTGGAGCGTGGTCAGCGATCGAAAGATGTCCTCTTTCGCCGCCTCGCGGTCCACCACGATACCGGTTGAGTCCTGGGTGAAGGACACGGTCGTGCCCTCGATGACGATCGTCGCATCGATCGCGGGGTTGTTGATATCCGCGTCAACCTGGTCGAACCAGGCGTCCAACTTGGTGGGATCGATCGTGGTCTTGAGCGGGACCGTCTGGTTCTGCTGGAGGATGTCACCGGTGAACGAGAGCCGGCTCACCGCGCTCTCATCGCGGCCCATGCTCACCGCGCTCTCGATGGAGGCCTCGGTGTCGATCGTCGCGCCCAGCTCGGCAAGCGTCGGGGTCCACGTATGGCCCTCATAGGTGAACGTAACGCTGCTCAGGTTCAGGTCAGCAGCGCGCTGCTCGATGACCTCCCGCGCTTCGGCCGTCGTCAGCCCGCCAACCTCTACGTCACCGACAACGACTGCCGGGTAGATCTTGTCGTCGAAGGCGACCCGGAATGCCAGCACGCCAATGGCGAACAGCAGCAAGACGATTCCCGTGCCCGCGACCAGTCGCGGCACGACGCGCCGGGCAACCGACGACCAGTTCGGCGCGAACGACAACTCCCGAAAGAGGACGTCCAGGAAATTCCCGGATCGTGACTCGATGTGTTCACCCGTATTGGTACTCTGCTGCATCATGTGGCTTGTGATTCTCCATAAAGGCCAGGTACACCAGGCTCGAAAGGTGCCCGGCGCGGGATATTGACGCGCCCCACTCGCGTCAGGAATCCCGGTCTCGTGGAATGGTGGGAGGGAATAGCGTTGGTGACATGTGGGTCATCGAAGTGGGCTCAGTCCCCCATATGATGAATTCCTGTCACAACTTACCATACGTTGGCTACTCCATCACAGGTCCAGACATCTTTTTTCCGGTACACGTCGGAGCCCTGAGTCCCGGCGTCCACAACCATCATACGTACTGGCACATGAACCGGATTCATCCGTTCACAAAACCGTGACACCTTTGCCGCAGGATGCCCGAATCAGGCTGGCACATTAGGAACCAGACACGGAGGACGTGTGAACCCCACCGGTGCCAGCCAGCCGGACACAACGCTCCGTGCACCTCCCTCTCCCCCGCGGGACCCCGGCAGCCACACGCGCCAGGGTCCCGCTTCCTCTCCGTAGTAGCCTTGTTACCGTTATATAGTGAACTGACGTCCAATCTGTACCGAGCGAGGGACAGCACCGCAGATATGGCACATATTCTTGTGATCGAAGACGAACACGAGCTGGCACGACTCATCGCCTCCGCCCTGTCGGACGATGGTCATACGACCGAAGTGATCCGGGATGGCCAGTTCGCGCTGGACCGCATCAACGATCCCAACGGCAAAGAGCCAGACCTCTTCATCCTCGACCTCATGCTGCCGCGCGTGGACGGGCTCACCATCTGCCGTCGAATTCGCCAAACCCGCGTCACGCCGATCATCATGCTCACCGCCAAGTCGACCGAGCTCGACAAGGTGCTCGGACTGGAGCTCGGTGCGGATGACTACCTCACGAAGCCGGTCTCCTTCCGGGAGCTCCAGGCACGCGTCTCGGCCATCCTGCGCCGCGTGGAGATGATGGCCGCGAAGTCGATCACGCAGGAGGCAGACTCCAGCCCGATCGTCCACGACATCCTGAGCATCGATCCCCTCGGCCGGAAGGTCGTCATCGACGGAAACGAAGTCGCGCTGACCGCCAAGGAGTTCGACCTGCTCTATCTCCTGGCATCCAACCCCGGCCGCGTCTTCAGCCGCAACTACCTGCTCGACCGCCTCTGGGGCGACACCTACAGCGGTTTCGAGCGCACCGTCGATACCCATATCCAGCGCCTTCGACGCAAGCTCGGCGCGACGAGCAACGTCGACGAGCGCATCATGACCCTCTGGGGCGTCGGCTACAAGTACGATCGTCCGGCCGGCGCCGACGGGTAACCCATCCATGTCCCAATCGCCTCCCGACCAGGAATCGAAGGGTCTCTGGGCGCGAATCGTCTATATCCTCTCGACCCCGGTTCGGCTCTTCCAGCAGCGCACGAGCGTGCAGCTCATCGCAAGCTACGTCGCCGTGGTCCTGCTGGTCATCCTCCTCTTCGAGATCACCGTCATGGCGTCGGTGTTCTGGCAGCCTGAAACGCCCCTCTTCGGGGACGGCGAGGGCCAGGTCGATCCCTTCCTCGGTGAGCGAGCCGCCGCCTACGTCCAGTGGCTCGATCCCGAACACGTCGCCGACGTCATGGACGACCAGCCGGTCTCGGCGGAGCGCATCCTCGCGTTGAGCGGCCGGCTGGAGGTCATCGCCAATGGAGAGGTCCCCGGATTCACTGGCCTCTCGCCCTACACCGCCGCGACCGACGAAGTCCAGGTCCTCATCACCGATCCGTCGGGCACGGTCGTCGCGGCAACGCCCAACTCCCTGCGCCCCCGGCAATCGCTCGAGGATCTCCCCGACGAGCCGCTTCGCTCGATCGGCACCCGCAATCGGCTGCTTGCCGGCGCGATCGACGACGAATGGAACGCGCTCTATTCGATGGATGTCGTCGGAAACCATATCGCGGTCGCCCATCCGATCATCACTAACGACGGCGACTGGGTCGGGACGTTGATGTTGCAAGGGCCCGCGCTCGTGTCCGATATCGGGGCAACGCGCGGGGAGATGTTCCAGGACATCTCGATCGTCTTCCTGCAATCCCTCTGGATATTCGCCATTCCGGCCCTCATCGTCGCCATCCCCTTCGGCGTCTGGCGCACCCGCTCGCTCACCCGCCGCCTGCAGCGCCTCGCCGGCGCGGCCGAAGCGATGGCGAACGGCTACCTGCACACGCGCGTCCGGATCCAGCGACGCGACGAGATCGGGCGCCTGGCCGAGAGCTTCAACGCCATGGCGGAGCATATCGACCGCAACGACCAGTCGCGTCGGGCGTTCATCTCCAACGTCTCCCATGAGCTTCGGACCCCGGTCGCGATCATCAAGGGCACCGCCGAACGCCTGCTCGACCGCCATGCGGACGCCGATCCCGAAATCTCCTCCGGGCTGCAGCTCATCCAGCACGAAGGCGACATGCTCGTCCGCCTGACCGACGACCTCTTCACCGTCGCCCGCCTGGAGGAGCACAATCTCCGCCTGGTCCGCCAGCCCGTCCACGTACATGAAATCGCGACGGAAATCATCTCCGGCATCAGCCAGCTCGCATGGTCACAGCGCAAGATCAGTGTCGAGAACCTCGTCTCCGAGGAGCTGCCGCCCGTCATGGCCGACCCCCAGCGCCTGCGCCAGATGATCAGCAACCTCATCTACAACGCCCTCCGCCATACGCCCGAGGGTGGACTCGTCGTAGTCCAGGCACGGCGCGAGGGCGGATGGGTCGAGATCTCGATCAGCGATACCGGTCTCGGCATGGACGAGGACACGCTGGCGAACGTCTTCAACCGCTATTACCAGGCGGAGCGCAACCGTCGTCACGGCGAGGGATCCGGCCTCGGGCTCGGCATCGTGCAGCAACTCGTCCAGGCCCACGGCGGGACGATCACCGCCGAAAGCCGCGTGAACGAGGGCACAACCTTCCGCTTCACCCTCCCGATCGCCACCTGACACCCAGGCCACGTGCCTGCCGATCCCTCCAAAACCCTCTCCAGAGAGTCGACTGCGACCGGAGAGCCCCGTTCCTCCCCGCCACGGAGAGAACGCGCTATGGCATCGTTTCTGCTCTATAGTGGACAGACAGGCCGGCCAATCTCCAAACGTTACGTCTCCCTGCCCGGGGAGATGCCGCTGGTTGGGCGCTGCGGGTCATCAGATGTCATTCGTTCGAATGATCTATGGAGGAACCGATCATGGCTCGAGAGAACTTCATGCACCGTCGCCTGACGCGCCGCCACGCCGTTGGCGGGGCCGCGGCGGTGGCTGCGGCGTCCACCACACTCGCTGTGCCGAACGTCATCCGCGCGAGGAGCCGGCAGGACGGCGCGGTCTCCGGCGATCTCGTCGAGTGGGGCTTCGGTATCCAGGAGACGAACCCGCTCGCACGCGCCCGCGTGCTCGCATTCCAGGAAGCGTATCCGGACGTCAATCTCCAGATCGTCGAGTCCTTCGAGGTCCAGAACCTCCTCACCGGCGCCGCATCCGGCGAGTTGCCGGACGTCATCTGGCTCAGCCGCGCCGAGACGGCGACATGGGCTGCCCCCGGCATCCTCGCCCCGCTCACCGAGTACATCGAGCGTGACGGCTACGACACATCCGACTTCTACCCCTTTGCGCTTGATGAAGCCTCGTACGACGGCGAGATCTACGGCATCCCCGGCGGCGCCGACGTCCGGGCCCTCTACGTGAACCTGGACCACCTCGAGGAAGCCGGCGTCTCCATCGACGACCTCGACACCTCGGACTGGGACCAGCTCAGCGAGATCGGCTCGCAGCTCGTCCAGGCCACGGGTGACCAGGTCCAGCGCTGGGGCTTCGATCACCGCATCCAGGCCAACAACTTCTGGCTCTGGGGCTACGGAAACGGTGGCAGCTTCCTCTCCGAGGACGGCATGGAAGCGACCCTCAACCACGAGGCGAACGTCGAGGCCATGCAGTGGGGCGTGGACGCCTACGAGGCTCAGGGCGGCTACCAGCTCTACGAGGGCTTCGCCACCACCTTCCAGGGCGACCAGCAGTTCGCGAACGGCTCCGTCTCGATGTCCGTTTACGAGCAGTGGATGCTCAGCGCCGCCATCGCCACCGTCGCGCCGGACATGAACTTCCGGATGCTCCCGATTCGCGAGCGCGGCAGCGGCGCGGACGGCCCGATCGCCACCTATTCCGGCGGCAATGCCTGGTACATCACCACCGGCGCGAAAAACCCGGAAGCGGCGTGGGAGTACATCAAGTTCATGCACACGCCCGAAACGTGGAGGATCGGCGCCGACGCCGTCAAGGCCCTCCGCCAGGAGCAGGGCAACCCCTACTTCCCGTCCCTCACTGGTCGCACGTCGGTCGACCAGATGCAGATCGACGAGCTCTACGAGCCGGTCGGCGAAGCCTTCGACCAGGCGGTCGAGCTGCTGCCGCAGCTGCTCGAAGGCAGCACCCAGCGCGAGCTCTACCGCTCGCCGGTCGGCGGCCAGATCGAGGACATCATCCTCGAGGACGGCATCCGGCCCGCGCTCTCCGGTAACGCGACGCCGCAGGAAGCGCTCGACACCGCCAACGACCTCGCCCAGGAAGCGATAGATATGTTCTAGTCCCCGGCTCGGGGAGCCGGTCGATGGTCCGGTGAGGGCTGCCCTTGCCGGACCATCGTCTCCAATTCGCCCGGCACACGCCGGGCGCCCGCAGGCACACCACCGGTACTCGGGAGGAGCCGACGACCCGACGCTCGGAGCGGATGGATCCCATGGCTGCGATTTCCAGGGCCGCAAGCCCGACCACCACGAAGAAGCGGCGCTTCTCCGACGAGGCGATCTCCGGATGGATTTCCATCCTGCCCTGGCTGATAGGGTTCATCGTCTTCACGGCGACGCCGTTCCTGCTCTCCCTCTATTTCAGTTTCACGAACTACAACGTCTTGCAGCCGCCAGAATGGGTCGGGCTCGACAACTACAAGCGCCTCCTGACCAACGATCGCCTGTTCCCGAAGGCGTTGCAGAATACCGTCATCTACGCCGCGATGTACATCCCGCTCAACATCCTGTCGGCGCTCGGCGTCGCCATGTTGCTGAACAAGGCGCGCCACTTTACCGGCTTCTTCCGCACTGCCTACTACCTGCCCTCGATCACCCCGGCGGTCGCCACAGCTTATCTGTGGATCTGGATCCTGAACCCCAACGACGGCATCGTGAACTCCACGCTCCGCGCCATCGGCCTTCCCGCCCCCGGATGGACGGTCGACCCGTTCTGGACCAAACCGACCATCGTCATCACCGAGATCTGGACCCTCGGCGCCTCGATGCTGATGTACCTGGCCGCCCTCCAGGGCGTGCCGAGAGACCTCTACGAGGCCGCCACGCTGGATGGCGCAGGCCCCTGGCGTCGATTCAAGGACGTCACCCTGCCAATGATCTCCGGCATCACGTTCTTCGTCAGCACGATCAGCATCATCTCCGCCCTCCAGGTCTTCACCCAGGGCTACGTGATGTTCGACGAGAATGGCGGCCCGGATAATTCCGCGCTCTTCATCGTCATGTATCTCTTCCGGCGAGCCTTCGGCAGCGGCTACTTCCAGATGGGATACGCCTCGGCCATCGCCTGGGTGCTCTTCATGATCATCCTCGTCGTCACCCTGATCCAGTTCAAGGGATCGAAGCGCTGGGTGTACTACGAGCACGATACGCGGAAGTAACGAGGGGACCGGAACATGGCGACACCAACACTCTCCTATGAAGAACAGGCCCAGCGGATCCCGCAGGTCGGATCCGTGGCCCCGGAACGCCGCCCGGCCGTTCTCCGGATGAATTGGAAAGACATCCTCCTCGCAATCGGCATGGTGCTCCTCGCCGTTGCGTTCATCTTCCCGTTCGTCTGGCTCATCATGACGTCGTTCAAGCCGCCGGCCGAGGTCTTCTCCGGCGACTTCTTCCCGTCTCGCTGGACGACCGAGAACTACGAGCAGGTCTTCACCCAGGTCCCGCTCTGGCGCTGGATGGGCAACACCTTCCTCGTCGCCATCCTCGGCGTCGTCTCGGTCGTGCTCTCCAGCTCGATCGTGGCCTTTGGCTTCGCCCGCCTGCGGTTCCCGGGCCGGAACATGCTCTTCGCGCTGGTCATCGGGACCTACCTGCTGCCCGGCGCGGTCACGATGATCCCCACCTTCGTCATCTGGAACGAGTTCGGCCTGGTCGGCACGCTGTGGCCACTCTGGGCCGGGAACCTGTTCGGCTCGGCGTTCTACATCTTCATGCTGCGGCAGTTCATGCTGACGATTCCGCAGGATCTCGTGGACGCCGCGCGGCTCGACGGTGCGGGGTACTTCCGCATCTATTGGAGCATCATGTTGCCCCTCGTCCGGCCGGCCATCGTCGCGGTCGCGATCTTCGAGTTCAACGCCAAATGGAACGACTTCATGGGGCCGTTGATCTACCTCAACAACCCGGACCGCTACACCCTGGCGCTCGGCCTGCACAGCCTCGAGGCCAGCTTCCAGGAGCTGGGAACCCAGTGGTCACTGCTGCTGACCGCATCCGTGATCTTCACGATTCCCATGATCATCATCTTCTTCCTCTTCCAGCGGTACTTCATGGAAGGGCTGGCCCACACCGGCATCAAGGGATAACGCCCACGGCCGCCCCCAGGACCAGCTGATCACGGCCCTGCCTCCAGGAGGAATGGCAGGGCCGCGATCCTGTGTCGAACACCGACGCGCTCCGGGCCACACATAGCCCGTGTTTCCGCATGGTGCCGGTCAGGATCGCGAGGGCAGCCGGTGGCATGGCCAGAATCGGACTGCTACACTGACTTATGCAACCGATACCACTGGTTGTGCCTTCCATCATCATACTGAGGTTGCCCTATGCCTTGGCTGATGTTATCCCTCGCGATTGTGACCGAGGTTATTGCAACCGTGTCACTCCGCTTTTCCGAGGGGTTTAGTCGCCCCCTTCCCTCGATCGTGACCGCGGTCGGGTATGTCGTCGCCTTCTGGTGCCTGAGCCAGGCGCTGAAAGCCGTGCCGGTCAGCACGGCCTACGCGATCTGGGCCGGAGTCGGGACCGCAACGGTCGCAGCCATCGGTGTCATCGTGCTCGGCGAGCCAGGGAGCATCACGAAGACACTCGGCATCGTGCTGATCATCGCCGGCGTCGTCATCGTCAATGCCGGGGGCGGAGCCCATTGACGGACGAATCGCCTGAACCGCCCACAAAATCCGGCGAAACGAAAACGCGCGAATGAAAGAAGCCGCCTCGTTTGAGGCGGCCTCTTTCATGTGTGGTTGCGTGACTGACGTCGCGCCTACTTCGCGAACGCCGGGATCACTTCTTCGGCGTACCGCTGCAGCGGCTCGAGGTCGTACGCGACGCCCGGGATGTAGTTGATCAGGTAGTCGATGCCAGCTTCCTGCAGCGCGTTCACCCGCTCGACGATCGCATCCGGCTCCGCCACAACGGTGCTCTGCGCGAACTTCTCGAACGAGATGTCCATGTAGTGCTTCCGCGCCAGCTCGGTCGCCTTCACCGGGTCAGCGCCCTTCGCGATCGGGAAGACATTGAGGCTGGTGGACTTCCGGATCTCACCCATGTCCCGGCCAAACTTCTCGCAGTGCTGCGCCAGGATCTCCAGCTTCTCCTTCGCCGTCGCCGGGTCACCGCCGCCAACGTTGCAGGCATCGCCATACTGCGCGACCAGCTTGAGCGTCACCTTCGGGCCACCGCCGCCGATCCAGAGCGGAATCTTGTAGCCCGCCTTGTGGCTCTTCGGCTCGTTGATCGGGCCGTCGATGGTGTAGTACTTGCCTTCGAACGTCGGCTTGTCTTCCGTCCACATCTTGTGGATGATCTCGACGCCCTCGCGGAACATGGCCATGCGCTCCTTCGTCTCCGGGAAGCCATAGCCATAGGCGCGCCACTCGTGCTCGTACCAGCCGGCGCCGTAACCGGCATAGAGGCGACCGTTGCTCGCCACGTCCACGGTCGACGCGATCTTGGCGAAGAGGGACGGCTGGCGATAGCCGTTGCAGTTCACCATCTGGCCGATATTGACGCGCTCGGTATCGCGAGCAAGCGTCGCCGAGATCGTCCACGACTCGAAGGTCGTATTCATTGTCGGCTCAGGCGTCGTATGGAAGTGGTCATAGACCCAGATCGAATCCCACGGACCCTTGTCCGCTTCCTTCGCGACCCGGGTCATCGCCTCGAACTGCTCGACGGGATCCTCGATACCCGTCAGATCCATGCGCCAACCCTGGGGAACGAAAACACCGAAGTCCATAACCATCGTCACACTCTCCATGGGACAAGACATCCACGTCCTTCGTCCCGTACGTACAATGACATATGCGTCCCGGGCAATTCGGGAGCCTACATCGCAGGCCGAATGGCACCGCTGCGCTGCTATCGTACGCACGACCGGGGCCGCGAGGAAGGGGGAAACGGGCACGGATTCGCCAAACTTCCCATCTGCACACGATCGCGCCTCATGGCTATACTTGGCGAAGGATCGGACGTACCACCCTCCCGGGATTTTTCGAATCCCGGCAACCAGCTTGCGACTCCTGTGACAATGAGAGAAACACCGAAGCACCACCACGTCCAAGATGACGATATGTACGACACCTGGCCGGATGAGGGGCAGGTGGAAGTTGATGATGCCGAGGATTTCTCCTACCTCGACCACCCGCCCGTCGTTTCAGACCCTGAGCCGCCGCGTCACTACACCCGGATGATGAGCCGCCGGAGCCTGATCGGGCTCGGCGTGGGCTCCATCGCGGCGATGGCGGCGATCGGTGTGCCGATCGCAACGGAAGGAAGCTTCTACCCCGGTACGGCAGTCGGCGGCGTCGACATCTCCCAGATGACATTCGACGACGCGATCGCCACGCTGCGTGACCATTTCGCCAATTTCGAGAACACGGCCGTCGATTTCGAGTTCGAGGACCAACGCTGGAACGCCGGCCTGGCCCAGCTCGGCTTCGAGATCGACTACGAGACCACGCTCCAGCATGCCTACCAGCACGGGCGCAGCGGCGATATCTTCGACCGGTACGCCGGCGTCCTACTCTCGCCCGAGGTGCGCTCGTACCCGGTGATCTACAAGCGGGACGACGCGAAGCTCAAGGCGTTCCTGGAGCAGATCGGCACGGAGATCCTCGGCGCGGCGCGCGACGCCCGCCTCTACCTCTCCGGCGGCAAGGTCGAGATCCTTCCGAACCGGGACGGCCGCCAGCTCAACATCGAGCAGGCGATCCACGATACCGTCAACATCGTGGAATCGGCCAAGCGGGGCACCGTCTCCCTGCGGGCCGTCTCGGTCGTCTCCCAGGTCACCGCCGAGGACCTCGAGCCGATGCGTGAGCTCGCCCAGACGATGATCTCGGCGCCGGTGTCGATCCAGGATGGCGCCAGCACCTGGACCGTCGGCACGGACATGCTGCTCGATGCCCTGGTCCTCCCGCCGGAAGGCGAGCTGACCGAGCCCTATCTCGATCCCGAAGTCCTCGCCTCCGGCCTGCAGGTCATCGCCGACGAGGTCTACCGCGCCCCGAAGAACGCGGTCCTGACCTGGAACGGCGGTCTCGACGTGCTGGAGAACGAGGTCAACGGCTATCAGGTGAACCTCGAGCAGCTGACCGGGGATGTCATCGCCGCCGCGACGAAGGATAGCGGCCGGGTTGTCCGGTTGCCGCTGAACGAGCTGCTGGCCGATGTCCGCAGCGACAATCTCGACGAGTTGGGCATCGAGGATCTCCTCGGCGAGGGATCGTCGAGTTTCGTCGGCTCCTCGGTCGAGCGCGCCGAGAACGTCCGCGTCTCGTGCGAGCACGTCGCGCACACGCTTATCCCGCCGGGCGGCATCTTCAGCTTCAACGATGCGCTCGGCCCGATCTCCCTGGACAACGGATTCGTCGAGGGCAAGATCATCCAGGGCGACTGGGTCGTCAGTGACATCGGCGGCGGCGCCTGCCAGGCGTCCACCACCGTGTTCCGGGCAGCGCTCTACGCCGGCTTGCCATTCGAGGAGTGGAACTACCACAACTTCCGGCTCGCCATGTACGAGCAGGACGGCTCGCCGCCAGGCATCGACGCGGCGATCTACCAGCCCAACAACGAGTGGGAATGGGAGCTGGATCTCAAGTTCTCCAACCCCACCGACCATTGGATGCTCGTCGAGATGTCGACGGAGAACGAGATCGCGACGACCCGGATCTACGGCAAGCCCCAGGGCTGGGAAGTCGACGTCTCCGTCCCCTACATCAGCGACCCGATCGAGCCCAAGGGGCCGATGGAGCGTGAGAACGACAAGTTGAAGAAGGGCGAGCGGGTCAAGACCCAGAACGCCGCCCCGGGCTACAACGTCCAGATGGTCCGGAAGATCTACAAGGACGGCGAGCTGCTCCATACACGTGAGTTCTGGAGCGAGTACAGCCCGCAGCGCGAGACGTGGGAGATCGGCCCGGGCACGCCGCGCAAGTTCACCGACGATGGCGAGGAGATCTCGCCAACCAGCACGGCGCAATAGCCGAACACCAGACGTAGACACGGACGAGGGCGGGAGATGACTCCCGCCCTCGTCCTCGTTATGTGTTCAGGTGGTCGCTACTTCTTCTGCAGGTCGATCGCGACCGAGTTCATGCAGAACCGCGTGCCGTTGTACTCCTGCGGCCCGTCGTTGAAGACGTGGCCGAGGTGGCTGTCGCAACGGGCGCAGCGCACTTCCGTGCGGACCATGCCATGCGAGCGATCTTCGAGGTACTTCACCGCGCCCGGAAGCGCCTCGCCGAAGCTCGGCCAGCCGCAGCCGTGGTCGTACTTCGTGCTGCTGTCGAACAGCGGGTTGCCGCACGCCGCGCAGCGGTACGTGCCCTCGTCCCACACGGCGTTGTAATGACCGGTGAAGGGCCGCTCCGTACCCGCCTGGCGCAGCACGGCGTACTGCTCCGGGCCGAGGATCTGCTTCCACTCCTCCTCCGACGTCGGGAGCGGCTTCAGGCCCGGATCGGTCGCGACGTCGTCTCCGCCGGAGATCGGCGCCGGCGTCTCTTCACCGAGCTTGACCGGGCTCTGCCCGCCGATGGCGCAGGTCACGCCGGTGCCAGCGAGGCCGCAGTAGCCATCCGGAACCTTGTGCAGGTACTGCTGATGGTATTCCTCGGCGTAGTAGAACGGCCCGGCCTGCGTGATCTCGGTCGTGAGCTCGCCATAGCCAGCCTTTTTCAGGGCCTGCTCGTATTGCTTCGCGAAGCCCTCGGCGATCTCCTTCTGCTCGTCGTTGTGGTAGTAGATCGCGCTGCGATACTGCGAGCCGATGTCATTGCCCTGGCGCATGCCCTGGGTCGGGTCGTGCGCCTCGAAGAACGCCTTCACGAGCTGCGAGTAGGTCACCTTGCGCGGGTCGTAGATCACCTCGACGACCTCGGCATGTCCGGTCTGTCCGGTGCAGACTTCCTGGTACGTCGGGTACGGCGTGAAGCCGCCGCTATAGCCGACGAACGTCGACCAAACGCCGTCCATCTGCCAGAAAAGACGCTCGGCGCCCCAGAAACAACCGAGGGCGAAGGTGCCGACCTCCATCCCTTCCGGGAAGGGCGGCTGGATCCGGTTGCCGTTGACGGCGTGATGCTTCGGGATCTCGAACGCGGGCGCGTCGCGGCCGGGAAGGGCCGTCTCCGCGGTGGGCATCTGGGTCTTCTTGCCGAAGAGCTTGTCAAGAACCATGGTGTGATGTCTCCGTTACTGAGGGGCATGGCTCCGATGAACCAGCACTATCTATTTTACCGAAGGTAAGCAACTTTCGTAGTGGCAGCCAACAGGCTGCTTCCGTGTGCGGGCATAATGGCCACTCCATACCGGCGGTTCGTGCGCCGGGTAGCCGCAACCGCTCACCAAAGACGGTCATGATTGCGCTATGCTCAGGAGCACAACATTCCGCCGCCCGTTCGCGGCCAACTCCCCCGAGGAACTGTCACCATGACCAGCTTTCGCGCCGTTCACGACAAGATCCTGAAGAACATCCGCACCGTCAACGTTGAGGACGCCCGGACCCTGATCGACCGCGACCACGCCGCCGTGCTGGACGTCCGCGAGCCGGACGAGACCGCGCAGGGCATCGTTCCCGACGCCGTCACCATCCCGCGCGGTCTTCTCGAGATGCGTGTCGAGGCCGCGATCCCGGACAAGGACGCGCCGGTCGTTGTCTATTGCGCGTCCGGCGTGCGTTCCGCATTCGCCGCCAAGAGCCTGCACGACATCGGGTACACGAACGTTGTCAGCATGGACGGCGGATTCGACGCCTGGAAGGGCGCCGGACAGCCGTGGCAGCAGCCGCGCACGCTGACCCCGGAGCAATCGCGCCGCTACAGCCGCCATCTGCTGATCCCGGAGATCGGCGAGAAGGGCCAGCACAAGCTCCTGGACGCCAAGGTCCTCCTGATCGGCGCTGGCGGGCTCGGCTCCCCGGCCGCCCTTTACCTCGCCGCGGCCGGAGTCGGCACGATCGGCATCGTCGACGACGACACCGTCGACCTCAGCAACCTGCAGCGACAGGTGCTCCACGGCTCCGACGACATCGGACGGCCGAAGGTCGAATCCGCGAAGGAGACGATCGAGTCGCTCAATCCCGACGTGAACGTCGTCGTGCACAGCCTGCGCCTCACGAAGGAGAACGTCCTCGACATCTTCTGCGACTACGACGTCATCGTGGACGGCTCCGACAACTTTTCGACTCGCTACTTCGTTAACGACGCCTGCGTCCTGCTCGACAAGCCGCAGGTCCACGGCAGTATCTTCCGCTTCGATGGCCAGGTCACCGTCTTCGATACGCGCCAGCAGGACGCCCCCTGCTACCGCTGCCTCTATCCGGAGCCGCCCCCGCCCGAGCTCGCGCCGAACTGCGCCGAGGCGGGCGTGCTCGGCGTCCTTCCGGGCACGATCGGGATGATCCAGGCGACGGAAGCCGTGAAGCTGATCCTCGGCATCGGCGAGACCCTCACCGGCCGTCTCCTGATGTACGATGCGATGGCGATGAGCTTCCGTACCCTGAAGCTGAAGCGCGACCCGAACTGCCCGATGTGCGGTCCTGGCGGCCCGGAGACGCTGGAGCACATCACCTATACCGATATCTCGTGCGCCATCCCGGCCGGAGTCAGCTAGATGCAGGACCAGTACACGATCCGCCCTTACCGCCCCGGCGACGAGGCCGGCTTTCTCGACGCCTGGAACGAGGTGATGTGGGCGGATCCACTCAACGCCACCCGCTGGCGCGGCACGTACCTGCTGGATCCCAACTTCACGCCAGATGAGTGCCTCATCGCCGAAGAGACGACGAGCGGCACCATCGTCGGCGTCGTGCTCGGCTTCTCCGACAAGCGCCGCGACTCCAACGACGCCTGGATCGTCGGCTTCGGCGTACGCCCGGAACACCGCCGGAAGGGCATCGGGACGGAGATGCTGACCCGTCTCATGGACGGCTGGCGCAAGGACGGCATCGCCACGATCCACGTTGGCCCGTACATCCCCAGCTACCTGATCCCGGGCGTCGACGTCTCGGCCTACGCAGATGCCCTCCCCTTCCTCGCCTCGCTCGGCGCGGTCGAGAAGGATCGTCCCTTGAGCATGAAGGCGTCGCTGACGAACTACCGTGTGCGGGGAAACGTCGCGCCGCTGGCCGGGAAGCTCCGCTCGGAAGGCATCGAGGTCCGGCCGGGCACCGGCGATGACATCCTGCCGCTCCTCGCGTTCATGGAGGAGCACTTCCCGCACTGGGTGCCCGATGCGCGGCGCGTGCTCGGCGCGATCGTCAGCGGCGGGGAATCAACCTCGACACTGCACGTCGCGACGGACAACGGCGAGATCATCGGTTACGCGCAGACCACCATGGAGCGGTTCGGCCCGTTCGGCGTGAACGCCGCCTACCGCGGCCGTGGCATTGGCGCCGTGCTCCTTTCCCGCGCGCTCGTCGCCATGCGCGCCCAAAGCTTCCACAGCGCCTGGTTCCTCTGGACCAGCGACCGCACCGCGAAGCTCTACCGTGAGCACGGCTTCGAGGAAGTCCGCCGCTTCGCGATGGTGGACATCCCGCTGTAGAAGCACCGACGGGAGGTCAACCCTACGCGGGCGGCCCTCCCCGGCTGGAACCTCCCCGCCCCCGCCGATGGGCCGCCCGGCGTGTGGAACCCAACCGTATGTGACGCCAGCGCCGGATAGGTGCCCACATCGTACGGGAGGTCTTGAACACGCGCTTCAAACCCCTGAGCCCGCACCCTATCGCGTGTTCAATGACCTCCCCAGCGCGTGCCGCACACATCGCTTCCTGCCCTTCGTAGGGGCGGACCCCGTGTCCGCCCGCCCCGAATTCAAAGACCCCCGTCATCCTGAGCGAATGCAAGGGCTCGCTGCCGCTTCTCGCCCTGCGGGCTCGGCCGGAGGACCCAACGCGAAGCGAGCCAACAGGCAACTCCTCTTCGCCATAAACCAATGCGCCTCGCAGCCCCGGCCCTGTCTCCCTATACCTGGCCATCCTGGCCGCCTTGAATCGTCACGACCCACACACGCCAAGACGCCAAGTTTCCCCTATACACGGAAACTTGGCGCCTTGACGCCTTGCCTCTCATCCTGTTCGCTCCCCGTCCCGAAGCATCACCATCCAAGATGCCCAGGTTTCCCTATACCAGGAAACCTGGGCATCTTGAATTCCATGTATTAATACGTCCCCCCCTATCCGCAACGCGCATTGAGCATGATCATGATCACCTTCAGGGCAAGAAACGAGGGCACCGGTCGGATAACCGGCGCCCTCGCTCAGGGTTCGCGTCTTTGAACCGGCGCTATTCGCCCTGGTTCGCGGCCCACGCCTCCTCGTATTCCCGGGCGGCTTCCTCGCCACCGTTGCTCTGCCAGGCCTCGTAGAGATCGTCGAGCGCATCCAGGTCGCGACGGCCGACAACAATCTCGTTGAGGATATCGGTCACCGTCTGGAACATGATCCCGCTGTTCTCGATCATCGAGGGCGAGTAGAGGTTCCGCGCCGGGTTATCGACGCCCAGCTCGTAGATCGCGCGCATCTCGTCGGTGGCCAGCGGAGCCAGCTCCGGCTCGTCGGCGTTCCAGTTCACCATGATCGAGCCGCCCATATACCCGGTCAGGCCGGCATTCTGCTGGTCGAGCGCATCGGTGCCGACCGGGAAGCCATTCTCGTTGTAGTTGAAGTGGACGCCTTCCTCGCCAAAGTTCTTGTACAGCCACTCCTCGCTGCCGAACGGCGACGAGAACCAGTCCAGGATGCTCAGCAGCTCATGGATACGCTCCTCGTCCGTGACGGAATATGGCAGGGCGGTGTACCCGAAGGTACCGGCGCTGTGGTAGGTGATGCCCTGCCCGCCGTCCGCCCCGAACGGGATGAGGTTTTCGACCCGGGCGTCCGGCTGGTATTGGCGCAGCGTGGCGAGCACGCCGTTCTGTCCGTAGATCGGGCTGCCGTCGTTGTGCAGGCCGGTACGCCCGGTGCGGAAGAGGTTCTGCGCCTCCTCGAAGCCCATCGCGGCGGCATCGGGATGGTAGGCGCCTTCGGCGTAGAGGTTCCGCATGAACTCGACGGCCTGCCGGTACTCCTCGAGGCCGTACTGGACCTCGAACTTCCCGTCGTCCGTCACGCGCCATAGCGGCGGAACGTTGAAGATCTGGTGGAACAGGCCAACGTCCCAACCGGTGCCGTACTTGCTGATGCCCCAGGTGTCGTCGCTGTCGTTGCCGTCCGGGTCGTTCTTCGACATGGCGACGAAGACCTCGAACGCCTCGTCTGCGTTCTCAGGACGCTTGCCGATGAGCTGCTCCGACCAGTCGATACGGAAACCTGGAACGCGGCCGGGGCGGCGATCCGGCGTCGGCACACCGAAGATCCGGCCATTCATCATCGCCGTTTCCCACATGTAATCCGGGAACGAGGCAAGGTTCGGGTACTGCTGCAGGTTATCGCCGGTCACGTAATCGGTGATGTCGAGGAAGGCGCCCTCGAGAACGAATCGCTGCAGTGGCGTGCTGGTTTGGCCCGGATTGAGATAGAAGAAGTCCGGCAGCTCGCCCGAGGCGATCTCGGCTGCTGCTCTCTCCCCGTAGCTGGCAAACGGAACGAGGATCGGATTCCAGGTAACCCCGAGACGCTCCTCCAGGCCCTGCCAGTACGGGTTGTCGTCCTTCGGCGTCGGCGGCTGGTTGTAGGTCATGACCAGCGCGGTGACCTCACCGCCCTTGCCCGGAACCCCCTCGGTGGCCTTGAAGGGCTCGGGCATCTTCGTCCACGCGTCGGGTACGGCCGGATCACCGGACGGGTAGAAACCGTTCTCGTCGATCTCCCCGACCGGCGTGGCCATCGCAGCGGCAGCCGGGGACGCCTCCGGCGTCTGGGCAAAGGTGATGCGCGGGCTTGCGGCGGCGACAGTGGAGGCGGCTACACCAGTCTTGATGAGTCGTCGACGGTCCATGAGTGTTTCTCCTCTTCCTTGTGCCTCCCCCGGACGCCTGTCTGGTGGCTGCTGGCACAGATTCGGTGAACGATGAATCCGGTTAACCCTTGATCGCGCCGGTCAGCACCCCCTTTGCGAAGTACTTCTGCAGGAACGGATAGACAAGCAGGATCGGCACGGTCGCGAGCACGACCATCGCCATCTGCAGCGATTCCGCTGGAGGTGGCGGCTGGCCGGGCGCGAAGTCGGCGGCCGAGGTGATGGTGCTGCCCTCCAGCACGTACTGGCGGAGCACCACCTGGATCGGCCACTTCGCCGAGTCGTTGAGGTAGAGGATCGCGTTGAAGAAGGTGTTCCAGAGCCCGACGCCGGTGAAGAGCGCGATCACGGCGATCACGGCCTTGGACAACGGCAGGGCGATGTGGCGGAAGACACCGATGTCGGATGCGCCGTCGATCCGGGCGGCGTCCAGCAGCTCCTGCGGCAGGTTCTGGAAGAAGTTCCGCATGATAATCAGGTTCCAGGCGCCGATGAGGCCCGGAACGACGAGCGACGCGTAGGTGTCGATCATCCCGAGCTCGCGGACGAGCAGGTAGACCGGGATCATGCCTGGCTGGAACATGAACGCAATAAGCACGAGGATGAAGAAGAACCGCGAACCGGGAACACCCGGTTTCGACAGGCCGTACGCCATCATCGTGGTGAACGCGACCTGGATCGCCGTGCCGACGAGGGTGAGCAGCATCGTAACGCGCATCGACCGAATCACCGTGCCGCCGCTGAGCAGGGCCTTGTACGACTCCAGCGTCGGGTTGTTCGGCCAGAGGGTGAAGCCACCCTGCATGACATCCTGCGCGGACGAGAAGCTCACGGCGACCACATTCCAGAATGGAAGGAGCATCATCAGGGCAATGATGACGAGCGTCAGGGCCTTGAGGGCCGCGAGCCACCACGGGATGTCCTCCATCCACGGTGCGGCCTTCCTGCGCCGGAACAGTCTGGAACGTCGCTTCTCCGCCCCAACCGGCGGGATATAGGACGAGATCTCTGGCTGGTTCGGGTTGGTCTGCTGGATGGTGCTCATCAGATGATCCCTTCGTCGCCGAACTTCTTGGCCAGCCAGTTCGCCCCGAGGATCAGGGCCAGGCCGACGACGCTCTTCACCATGCCGACGGCGGTGGCAAAGCTGTAATCGAAGCTCTGGATGCCCCGGAAGTAACTGAAGGTATCGAGCACCTCGGACGCCTCTGCGCCGACGGCGCCGCGCTGCAGGAAGAACTGCTCGAACCCAACGGAGAACATGTTGCCGAGGGTGAGGATCAGGAGGAGGATCACGACGGGGCGGATACCCGGGAGCGTGACATCGAGCATGCGACGCCAGCCGCCAGCGCCGTCCACGACGGCGGCCTCATACAGGCTGAGCTCGATCTTGGTCAGGGCGGCGAGGAAGATGATGGAGCCCCACCCGACCTCTTTCCAGACGCTCTGCGCGACGACAAGCCCCTTGAAGAGGTCAGGGTTGTACATGATGTTGACGGTACCGAGCCCGAGCTCCTGCAGCGTCTGGTTGACGATGCCCGTACCGCCGAAGAACTGGCGCCACATCGAGATGATGATGACCCACGACAGGAAGTGCGGCAGGTAGACGATGGTCTGCATCGTCCTCCGCATCTTGTCACTGACGAGACTGTTGAGCAGTAGCGCAAGAAGCAAGGGAGCCGGGAAGGCGAAGATCAGTAGTAAGAGCTCGATCTGGATCGTATTGATCAGCGCATTGGTGAAATGCGGGTCGGTGAACATGAGCCGGAACTGGTCCAGCCCGACCCAGGGTCCGGAGAAGAAACCCTTGATTGGCCCCTCCAGTGAGGCCCGAAACGGGTTCCACTCCTGGAAGGCGATGACGTTGGCCATCAGCGGCAGGTAGGTGAAGGTCAGGAAATAGATTACGCCCGGCAGGATGAGCAGGTACATTAGGCGCTCGCGCCAGATCGCCGCGCGCAACCGCTGCCAGCGCGTGGGCGGCGCGTAATCCGGGATCGTTTCTCCGGTTGAGTATTGGTATCGCTGCTCGCTCATGGTCCCCTCCCGTGGATTAACCAGTCGGGTGTTCGTCCTGCCCGGAGATGCTCGCGACGGAGTCGCGCTCGACCAGCTGCGGGCGCAGGAGCGTCATCTGCGGCGCCGCATCCGGCCAGCTCCACCGGAAAGCCATGGCCTGGACGGCCAGGCGGCCCATCGTCAGCATGTCGACCCGCATGGTCGTCAGGGCCGGCACGACGTGCGTGGCGTGTTCCGTATCGTCGAACCCGATGATGGAGACATCCTCCGGAACGCGGACGCCCTGCCCATGCAGCAGGCGCATCAGGACCGTCGCGTCATAGTCGTTCCCCACCACGATCGCGGTCACACCCAGGTCGTCGGCCTCGATAGGAGGACTGACCTCCCGGTCTCCCCGGATGGTGAGCTCGCGAGTGGGGTATCCATGCGCGGCCATCGCCTCCCGGTATCCCTGGAGACGCTGGTTGAAGCTGGGCACGTTGCGGTCGAGCCGTCCGGCGAACGCAATCCGGGAGTGCCCGCGCTGGATCAGGTAACTGGTCGCCTCGTACGCCCCCTCGCGGTTCATGGTGCCGACGCTGTCCACGAACGTGCGCGCGGTATGCCCGTCGACGTTGACGATCGGGATCCCTCTCGCGCCGGTAATCTCGATCAGGCGGTCGAGGGAGGCGTCGGGGAACGAGCCCAGCAGGAACAATCCGCTCGAGGCGCGATCGAAGAACGATGCCGGGGGCAATTCCACCGGAACATTGTTGGCATCGCATCGCAGGGCGCCGAGCATCAGGTGGAGGCCGGCGTCCTGGGCCGCTTCCTGAATCCCCGTTACCACCCACGAGTAGAAGCTATCCATCAATGGTGTCGCAGGCCGGTCGGAGGTAATGGACCGGAATAGGACGGCAGCGCTTCGCACCGCGCTCTCATCGGGAGATGCGACCGGCGTCTCACGCGAGTACCCCATCTCGCGGGCCACGGCGAGGATTCGCTCGCGCCGCGCCCGGCTCACACCGGGCTTGTTCCTCAGGGCCAACGAGACGGATGCAACCGACGTGTCGCTGGCTTCGGCGATATCTTCAAGGGTGACGCGTCCGCTCACAGCTCCTCCCCTTTCTGGTGAAGTGAACACCAGTCTAGGGAGTTCTTCATGAAATTTCAAAGCGGCGTATAAAACCACAATAAACAACAACGAAACCCTTGAGTCGTGGTTGATGCTCGCGGGATAGCTTCGCCCGAACCAACCAGGTTTCCTTCAAAGCAAATGCAAATCGTTGGAGATGAATGACCACCGAATGACGCTAGAGAAGCCGGCGCTCCTGCGCTGCCGCAACGGCCGCAGTCCGGGAGCCGACGCCGAGCTTGCTGAAGATACTGGAGACGTGAGTCGTGACGGTGCGCACGCTGATGAAGAGGTGCTCGGCGATCTCCCGATTCGAGTGACCACTGGCAACCAGGCGAAGCACATCGAGCTCGCGCTGGCTCAGCGGAATGACCGCCGCGGGTCGCGACACCGTCGGGGCGCCGCGCCGTGGTCTCCTCTCGCCTCTCCGTTCCCCACCTGACGTCAGCACCGGCTCGTGGGAAACTGGATCCAGTCGCATCACCCGGACACGTTGGGGCTCGGAGTCGATGAGGTGGTCGAGCGTCGCGGTCGCATCGTCGATAGCCGCCACCAGCGTCATACGGCTACCGGCGGCGAGATGCTCTGCCAGCTCGGCGTCGGTGAGTGCGGATGCCGCGCTTGCCCGCGCCTGGGAGTAGACGTCCTGCTCAGGAAGGCTCGGAACTACCCCAACGCGTTCTTCCAGGGCTTCGGCCGCGGAAAAGAGTCGGGCCGCCCGTCCTGGTGCGCCACCGGCCTCGGCAACCACCGCAACCCGGCTGATCGTGTCGGCGATACGGTCCGTGCTGCCGATCTCGGTGTAGAGCTCGAGCGCGTTGAAGAGGCTGCTGGCCGCCGACGCGATCTCCCCACGAGCGGCCTGGACCAGACCGAGATACGCGAGGGAAACCGCCGTCCCCCAGACGTCGTGCATTCGGCCGCTCAGGTGGAGCGCCTCGCTAATCCGGTCCTCGGCGAGCCGCAGGTTCCCCTGACCGAAGGCGACGACGCCCAGATGGTAGAGCGTCACGGCGACATTCACGCCGTCGTCGGCGGCAGCAAACAATCCGTTTGCCTCGTGGAACCAGGCGTCCGCTTCGTCGTAGCGACCGGCATCCTCGGCGAGGTTGCCACGGATGCTGAGGGCAAACGCGAGCGACCATCGGTCATCGAGTGCCCGAAAGAGACCGATCCCCTGTGTCAGCCACTGGAGCGACCGTTCCTCGTCTCCTTGCGCGTGTGCCAAGAGCCCCATTCCGACGAGGACCTTTGCCCGGGCCGGATCATCGTCCGGCGCGACGACCTCCAGCGCATGGTCCAGCCACCACCGTCCCTCGGTCAGGTGGCTGTGGTAGTACCAGAAGAGCCAGAGCGCCCCGGCCAGGCGCACGCCCGGCGCAGCCCGTTCAGGATCGGTACCCGGCATCAGCGTCCAGGCCAGGGCCGAGCGCAGGTTGTCGTGGTTCGCTTCCAGGATATCGAGCCAGTCCGAGTCGACCTTTCGCAGGAGGTGCTCTTCGGCCTGCTCGCCAAGCCGGATGTAGTAGCTGGCGTGCCGCGCGCGGATCGCCTCTTCCTCGCCGCTCGCCGCCAGTTGCTCCAGGGCGAACTCCCGAACCGTCTCCAGCAAGGTGAACCGTGGTGTCTCACCGTACCCATTACGCTGGAGCAGGCTCTTGCGGGCCAGCGACGCGATGATTACGACCGTGTCCGGCTCTCCCTCCCCGCGCGGCCCGGCAACGGCCTCGGCGGCGACGACATCGAAACCGCCGACGAAGACGGCAAGGGCACGGAACATCCTCTTCTCTGGCCCGGTCAGGAGACTCCACGACCACCGAATCGTGTCCCGGAGCGTCCGTTGACGGGCGGGAGCATCCCGCGAGCCCTGTGTCAGGAGCGCCAGCCGGCTATCCAGTCGCCGCAGCAGCTCGGCTGGCGGAAGCACGGGGATCCATGCCGCCGCCAGCTCCAGCGCAAGTGGAAGCCCATCAAGTTGACGGCAGATTTCGAGGACCGGGCTCACATTTCGCTCGGTGAGCCGGAACGATGGGTCCATTTCCAGCGATCGCTCGAGGAAGAGCCGGACCGCTGGCACTGACTCCGCCTCCTCGACCGAGAGCGATTCCGCCAACGGCAGGTCCAGCGGGCGGACATTCCGCACCTGCTCACCGCGAAGGTGCAAGCGCTCGCGGCTGGTTGCAAGGACGGTCAGGTGCGGGCATGAGGCGAGCAAGCGAGCGACGACCGGTGCCGCGTCCAGCAGGTGCTCGAAGTTGTCGAGCACCATGAGCATCCCGCGACGACGCAGGTGCGCTTCGACGGCATCGATGATCGGCGTGTTGCCGGTCGAAAGATGCAGGGCTTCGGCGATGAAGAACGGAACGAACCGGGCCTCGGGAACGGTCGCCAGCGCAACGTAGGCGACGCCATCCGGGAACTCGGCCTCCAGGTGTGAGGCCACAGCGAGCGCGAGGCTCGTCTTGCCGACGCCGCCTGGCCCGGTAAGCGTCACGAGCGAGATGTCATCACGCGGAAGCAGTGCGACCAGCTCCTGGATATCCCGCTCGCGCCCAATGAGGGGCCCGGGGGCTCTCGGCACCCCACCAGAAGGAGGATCATGGAGGCGGATGCCCTCCTGATGAGTTGTGGCCCGGAACCGGTCCAGCTCATCGCCCTGGAGTTCCAGCCCCTCGGCGAGCTTCTGGACGGACTCGGGTCGTGGTGCCCGCCGGGATCCACGCTCCAGGTTCCCGATCTCGCGGGCGCTCATGCCGGCACGCTCAGCGAGACGCTCCTGCGACAGTCCGGCTCTGAGCCTCAACGCTCGCAGCATGTGGCCAAACGCTGGATGGTCCTGGTGCGACATGGCATCCCTGCGCCTTCCGTCTCCCGGCGACCATGCTATCCATACAGCGTAGCAACGATTCCCGCGTGGCACCTGAGCATGGTGTAACGCTGTGAACACAACGAGGGGGCGACGCAGGCTGCGCCACCCCCTCGTCAACGTTCATGGCGACACCAAGGCGCTACTCGACCTCGAAGATCGTCTCGACCTCGACGGCGACATCCGACGGCAGGGCCTGGAGCCCGACCGCCGACCGGGCATGGACACCCTTCTCGCCCAGGACTTCATAGTAGAGCTCGGTCGTCCCGTGGACGACGGCCGGCGAGTCCTTGAACCCCGGCGCGGCGTTGACCATGCCGAGCACCTTCACCACACGCTTGATGCGGGAGAGATCACCGAGCACATGCTTCGCCTGCGCGAGCTGGTTGATAGCGCACTCGCGGGCCGCCTGGTACCCCTGCTCGACCGTCAAGGCGTCACCGACGCGTCCAACCAGCTCCGGGCTGCTCGGCGTGGATCCGGACAGGTAGAGCAGGTTCGCGTCCGTCAGCACACCGGCCGCGACCGCGGGGTGGAAGGGCTTGAACTCCTTCAGCTCGATCCCCATCTCCTTCAGCTTTTCCTCTGGTGTCATCGCGCACTCCTTCTTTCGTGTCCGGGTGTGGTGGCTCGGCACCCCCGGGAAACTCGCTGCCTGTCGATACCAGCATGCATGACATGGTATCCCGCTTACACTCATCGGTGAACCAGCACCTACCGGAACGACCTGACAACGTCCGGCACAAATCGCGCATCCGCGAGGAAAGAGGCGTCATGACACAAGCGGGATCATCCAAACGGGTCATTGGCTATCTGGCGGGAGGAAACGTCGACGAGCACCTGCTCGATCGGCTGGATACGGCGGCCGGCATGCTGACGCACATCAACTATGCGTTCGGCGTCGTCGGCAAGGACCTGAGGGCGACATTCGATAACCCGGAGGTCGCGATAGAGCGTCCCTTCCCTGGCGACGGGGGTGGGAAGGACGGATTACGCGGCGTCCTCCGCCAATTGCAGCTGCTGAAGGAGCGACATCCGCACCTGCGGACGCTGATCTCGCTTGGCGGCTGGGGTGGCTCGTGGGGCTTCTCGGAGATGGCAGCAACCGAGGAAGGGCGACGGGCGTTCGTCGAGTCCGCGATCGAGCTCTTCCTGTTGCGCTGGCCTGGGGTCTTCGACGGCATCGATATCGACTGGGAATATCCCGTTCACGGCGGCTTGCCGGAGAATGGCTACCGGCCCGAGGACAAGCGGAACTGCACGCTGTTGTTCGAGGAGTTCCGTCGCCAGATGGACGAGCTGGGGGAGAACACCGCGGGAGAGCCCTACCTGCTGTCGGCGGCGATCCCGGCAGGGCGTCGCCTGCCGCTTTCGACATTCGAGGTGCGGGAGATTGCGCAGATCCTGGATTTCGTGAACCTGATGACCTACGACATCAGCGGTTCGAGCGCGAGTGGCATCACCAACTTCAACGCGGCGCTGAGGACGTCATCGACCGACCCGCGCACGGATGAAGACCGCCTCTACCTGAACGTCGAGGGGTCGGTCGCGGCGTTCCTCAACGAGGGCGTGCCCCGCGAGAACCTGGTCGTCGGGATGCCCTTCTACGGACGCGGCTATTCCGGTGTGCCGGACGAGAACAACGGGCTCTACCAGACGTTCACCGGCGAGGTTTGGGCCGATTACCGGAAGATCGTGACGGATTACCTGCCGACGTACGAGCGCTTCTGGCACGACGAGGCCGGAGTGCCGTGGCTGTACAACGCCGAAACGGGCATCATGTTGAGCTACGACGACCCGGAGGCGGTGCGCGGAAAGGCTGCGTTCATCAATCAGCAACAGCTTGGCGGCGCGATGTTCTGGGAACTGAAGTGCGACGATGACGACTGGAGCCTTCTGAGTGCCGTCGCTAACGAACTGAAATCGCGGGCCTAACCGCCGATTCACCAGGTAGAAACCCGTCGTAGGGGAGGACTTGCGGCCGCAAGTCCTCCCCTACGTCATGGTCGACACCTCCCCGGAAGAGAGAGAGGACATAGTGCGCGCCTGATCGGAAGTCGTGGCGAGGAAACGAACCGCGTTGGTCCACGATCTGGTTGCCCACGTATACTTTGCAGGCAATGCGTCAATCGAAATCGATCGGTGACCCACCGCAGAAACGAGGGAGTCATGGCGAAACATCCCCGGGGACTCATGCGCCCAGGCACTGGTCCCGTCAGGCACGTAGTCCTTGCCATTCTTGTCGCGATCGCCCTGGTAACGCCGGTTAGCGCGGCTGCGCAGAGCGCTTCACCCGCTATCGGATCCCTCGACCCCGAAGATCCGTTCGCGTCACTTCTTTCCCTCGTCCCGCAGACGATGGAAGGATTGGTCAACCCCGCGGACTTCCCGGTCTATTACTCGGACTTCAGCGCACAGCTCTCAACGGTCGGCATCGAACCTCCCGACTCCATCGACGACGAACGTATCCGCGACTGGCAGGCCGAGGTCAGCAGGACCTTGCTGCCGCCGAACGATGCATTCACCAATCTCCCCTTCTGGAGAGAGGACTACGGCTTCGACCTGCTCCAGGCGGACCAGACGCTGGAGGCAGGTGTCGCGGCCTACCATCTCTCGCTCTATCGAGGACATTTCGACGAACAGGCGATTATCCAGGCGCTGGAGGAAGTCGGTTACCAGCCGGTCAGCGAGGACGAACCAGCGATCTGGTCGGTTCGGGACGATCACGAATTCGACATGAACGCCCCGACGGCATACAAACTGGCCAACATGAATTTCAGCACGATCCTGGACGATGGGACGCTGGTCTTCGCATCGTCACTCGGGATCATCCAGTCCGTCGTGGACGTCGCGCAGGGGAACGCCCCGGCATTCACGGAGCGGCCGGAAATCTCGTCGCTCGTCAGCGCCGCGCCAGACGATCTCGTCTCGGCGATGCTCGTCAACGGTGAGGAGCTTGCTGGCGCTGATCCCGTTGGAGCGCTCGCCAGCGGGACGTCCGACCTCGACGCCATCGCGACGCGGGTCGCCGAGGACATGGAGTCCCGAGGGAAGATGCCACCAGTGCGGCACGTCCTGCTCGGGGTCACAGCCGGTTGGTCGGCTGGCGCGGGGAATGACACGCCAGAGCAACCAGATGGCGTCCCTGCCGCGCGGAATGTTGCGATCGCACACCTGTCGAGTGACGCAGACGCGCAGGCCGCGGTCCCGGTGATCGACGAGCGGCTTGCCACCGGGGAACCACTCTCGGCCCCACCATTCCGGGAGATTTATTCAGAGTGGACGGTCGAGGCACTGGCCGGTACGCCGGTGGTGAGGATCGATCTTGTACCGGGAGAGACAACGACCCCTCGAGCGATCTACGAACTCGCGATCAGTCGCTCGCTGACGTTCCTGGCCTGGTAGAGGGAAAAAAGATAGCGGGGCGAGGTCAGATGACCTCGCCCCGCTAGCCGTACCTGACCTTACCCGGCCGCCGCTTTCTCGATCTCGGCGCGGATCATCTGGTAATCCGCCTCGTTGATCTTGTGGACGTTCCCCTGGAACGCCAGGTGCCAGTTCTTCTCCGGCCAGCGCTTGGTGTGCTCCATCTTCAGGGCGATCGGCTCGACGTCGATCATCTTGTCGTCATCCAGCCAAATATCCAGCTCGATCGGGAACCGATAGGGATAATCGTCCTGCTTCTTGTTCGGGCCACTCTTCCAGATCGGTGTGTGATCTTCGAATCCCCGCCCGGTGACGGTGGTGATCCCGGCGAACTTCTTCACGCCGGTCGTGTAGTAGATGAATTTGTCGCCCGGGTTCACCAGCTCCAGCTTCTTGCGCTGGCGGCTCTTCAACCCCTGCAGATCGAATCCACGGTCACGAGTGATGTGGTGGTTGTCCAGCGAGCTGACGATGATCCAGTATTGCTGCTCTTCGGCCATAATCGTCGAGTCCCTTGTGCGTGAGCGGCATGCCGCGCGTCTCGTCCTGCACCCATTATCGACGAACAGCACCAGCACGGTCTCCCTTACCGATCGAGATATCCGGGTTAGGTAGTCCCGCCTCCAGGCATTAGGTAGACGGGTTGCGTCGGCCTACCGATGTTGCGCCATCCCCACGCCAGCACACTGGTGCACAGGAGACGCGACACAATCAACGCTCCTGACACCCGGGAGCCCTTTCCCGGCGACGCTGTACCGGCTCGTGCCGACCTGTCTTTTGTCACGGGGATATTCCCCTGGAGAATCCATCACAATGCACGGACTCACCTCTTCTACCCGTTCTGTTACCCGTCGCAGCTTCCTCAAGACCGTCGGTGCGGGCACTGTCGCCCTGGCATTCGGCGCCGGTGCACTCAGGGATGCAGGCGCGCGGTCAACCGACATGCGCGTCGTCAACACGGAAGGCGCGCGCCTCCGCTCCGGACCAGGGACGGGGTACGGCATTCTCGCCTCGCTCGCGAAAGGCACGGAGGCGCAATACCTCGACTACGGCGGCAGCGCCAACGGCTACGAATGGCACCGCGTCAAGGTCGTCTCCAGCGGCGCGGTCGGCTACGTCGCTTCGGTCCTGCTTTCGGCTCCCGACAGCAGTGGCCAGGACCCCGTCATCACCGGCAGCGCGACGGCGGCCGACGATGTCAATCTTCGCTCCGGCCCGTCCACTTCCCACCAGGTCCTGAGGGTCGTGCCATACGGCGCGACCGTGCAGACCAGCAGCACCGTTCAGGGCGGATTCCGCTACGTCATCCACAACGGCCTGGCCGGTTGGATGTCCGACCAATACCTCTCGTGGGGCAGCCAGCCCGGCACGGGAACGTTCACGACCACCGATTACCTGAACCTGAGGGCCGAGCCGAACACGTCCGCAAGGATCCTTCTGGTGATGCCGTCCGGAGCGAAAGTGACTGCACAGGCTGGCACCGCTCCCGGCTGGCGGCAGGTGTCGTACAACGGCACGACCGGGTGGGCGTCAACCGACTACCTGAACTAGGTATCGACCATCACAAAAAAACACGGCTCCTACAGCGGGAGATGCGGTCGATCGCATCTCCCGCTCCTTGTTTCCCGCTTCAGGGGCCCTTGCTCCCTCGTCCATCCTCGGGATAATCAGGCAAATGACCCGTAGTCAGCACTGGAGCGGCATCGCCTGATGGATATCCCGACAAACCCGACCGACCTTTGTTTCCTGCCCGCGACACACCAGCGGCAGCTCCTGCTGGACCGCGCGATCTCGGCCCGGGAGCTGCTGCAGGCGTACCTGGACCGGATCGACGACGTGAACCCGGTGGTCAACGCCATCGTGACGATGCACGCCGACGAAGCGATGGGGCAGGCACAGGAGGCGGACGATGCGCTGGCGCGAGGTGAGAGCGTCGGTCCGCTGCACGGTCTCGTGGTCGCGCACAAGGACCTGCTCGACACCAAGGGCATGCGCACGACGCACGGGAGCCCGATCTACCGGGACCATGTGCCGAATGAGGATGCGGCGATCGCTGAGCGGATGCGCGCGGCCGGTGCAATCCGGCTCGGGAAGACGAACGTTCCGGCGATGGGCGCCGGATCGCATACGTTCAACCCGGTTTTCGGACCGACAAGAAATCCCTACGACACGGGCAGGAGCGCCGGTGGGTCATCCGGCGGCGCGGCGGCGGCGCTGGCGAGCGGCATGATCAGTCTCGCTGACGGCAGCGACCTCGGCGGCTCGCTACGCAATCCGGCGTCGTTCTGCAACGTCGTCGGACTGCGCTCGGCGGCAGGGCGGGTCACGAAAGCGCCGGTTGCCAACGGCTGGTCGACGATGTCGGTCCTCGGGCCGATGGGGCGGACGGTGGGAGATACGGCGCTCCTGCAATCCGTGCTGGCCGGGTTCGACCCGCGCGACCCGATGTCGCTGCCGGGCGACGGCTCGGAGTTCGCGGCCGTGGCGCTCGGGGATCCACCGCGCTCGCTTCGCGGATGGCGTGTTGGTTGGTCGCAGACACTCGGCGGCCTGCCGGTCGAACCGGCGGTGACGGAAGTGCTGGAGCGTGACGGCCACCCGGTGCTGGAGTCGCTCGGCGCGGAGGTCCGCGAGATCGAGCCGGACTTCGAGGGTGCGGAAGAGGCGTTCCGGACGCTGCGTGCATGGGACATGGCGCAGAAGTACGCCGATCTGTATCGCGAGCGACGGGACGATCTGAGCGAGAACATCATCTGGAATATCGAAGCGGGGCTGGACCTGACCGCAAAGGACGTCTACGACGCGCAGATCGCCCGCACCCGACTCCACAACCGCATGATGGACCTCTTCGGGGACATTGATATCCTCGCCGCCCCGACCGTCCAGCTCCCGCCGTTTCCGGTGGAGTGGACGTGGCCACGCGAAGTCGCGGGCGAGCCGCAGGACGACTATCTCGGCTGGATGCGGTCCTGCTGGTACGTCTCCGCGACGACGCTTCCGGCGATCTCGGTGCCGTGCGGGTTCACGGATGACGGGTTGCCGGTCGGGATCCAGCTCGTCGGACGTCCGCTTGGTGAGGTGGACCTGCTCCGGTTCGCGCTGGCTTTCGAGCATGCAAACCCGGCGTGGCGGCGGCGCCCGGAGATCGCCCCGGAGAACTAGAGCCCATCGAGAGCTGGCCCCGGCAACGACGCCCCGGCCTTGACATGGTTTGGGCCGGCTGGCAGTCTGGAATCCGTTCAGCCACTTCCATGCTCGAATGGGCACCCTTCTCTTCAGGACGACTACCACTCGTTCGTTGGCTTCCCTTCGATGCGTGGAGGCTGTGGGTCCCATGACGATTGCAGGTCACCTGATTGGAAGGAGCTCGAGATGTCCCCGCTGGATCAGCTCACGCCCATGCAGCGCTACCTGGTGCATGAATTCGTCGAGGATTACGAGGACGGCCTGATGTCCCGGCGGGATATGGTCAGCCGCGTGCTCCATATCACCGGAGGCGTCGGCGCGGCCGCGACCGTGCTGACGTCGCTCGGCGTCAGGGCCGCCGCTGCCCAGGATGCCTCTCCCGCCGCATCGCCGTCAGCCTCGATGGAGCCGAAGAGCCCGCTGACGGTTGCCGAGAACGACCCACGGGTGTTCGCAACGAACGTGACGTTCGTGGGCGCGGACGAAGCGCAGGTCACCGGTTACCAGGCGTTGCCGATGGACCAGCTGGGAGAGAAGCTGCCGCTGATCCTGATCTGCCACGAGAACCGGGGCCTGACGGAGCATATCCGCGACGTCGCCCGCCGCTTTGCGGTCGAGGGGTACCTGGCGCTGGCGGTCGACCTGCTCAGCCGCGAAGGCGGCACCGACGCGATCGAGGATCCGTCCGAGATCCCGGCGCTGCTGACCGAGGGCGACATGAATCGCCACGTGGCCGATTTCCAGGCGGTGCTCACCCACTACGGGACGAGCGGCGAGGCCGACCTCGAGCGCGTCGGGATGACCGGGTTCTGCTTCGGCGGCGGGATCACCTGGCGCGCGGCGACGCAAATTCCGGAGCTGAAGGCAGCGGTCGCCTGGTATGGACCGCCTCCGCCGCTGGAGGACGTGCCGAACATCTCGGCGGCGGTCCTCGGTATCTACTCCGACGATCCGGACGACTTCGCGAACGAGGGGCGCGACGAGCTCGAGGCGGCGCTGCAGGAGGCGGGCGTGACCTACGAGATCAAGGTCTACCCGGACACCCAGCATGCCTTCCACAACGACACCGGGCAGCGCTACAACGAAGAGCAGGCGCTGGTGGCCTGGCAGGACACGCTGGACTGGTTCAGCCAGCACCTGGCGGCAGGTGGGGCCACGCCGGAAGCGACGCCGGAGGGCTGAGGCTTTTCATCGTCATCGTCTGAGGCGTTACGGAAAGAGGGTGCGCGAACTGTCGCGCACCCTCTTCCGCTGCCCCGAAAGGTGATCATGATCATGCTCAATGCGCGTTGCGGATAGGGGGGGACGTATTAATACATGGAATTCAAGATGCCCACGTTTCGGGGTATAGGGGAAACCTGGGCATCTTGGATGGTGATGCTTCGGGACGGGGAGCGAACAGGATGAGAGGCAAGGCGTCAAGGCGCCAAGTTTCCGTGTAT
>Ga0182741_1001265_pt1 | contig 33777 bp, 33 predicted proteins | sample eDN5th37CBELigOP_FD_128874 | JGI IMG/M metagenome (GOLD analysis project Ga0182741, IMG submission 128874) | Enriched Organic Plus compost microbial communities from Emeryville, California, USA - eDNA 5th pass 37_C BE-Lig OP (version 2) (version 2) ... | reverse complement strand
GCCTAGCGGATCCTCAACCTGAACCTCACCTCATCCCCCACCTGCAGCGACTCGGCTCTCCGGACCGCGGCCTTGATGGGCAGCAGGTAGGCGCCCTGCTTGCTGTCGGGGAAGATCGAGGTGCGGAACGTCGTGCCGCCGATGGTGACCTCCACCCGCAGCGAGCCGAAGCCGCCAGCCATGCCGCCGAACTCGCTACGCACCTCGGCGGACACGTCGCGCGGGAGCGTAACGAAATGCCAGCTGGCCTGCCCCTGGTACTGCCAGAGCGTCGCAACGAGGTCGTAGACGTCGGGCATGAGGGCAGGCCAGCCGTTCTCTCAGCGCCTCAGTCCTGCGGGTGCAGGTACTTGAAGACGGCCGCGGCGAGCACCGCGCCCAGCAGCGGGCCGACGACGTAGAGCCACACGTGGCCGGCGGAGCCGCCAGCCAGCGCGTCCACGAGCACCGCTCCGATGCCCACGGCGGGGTTGAACGCCCCGCCGGAGATGGCGCCGCCCGCGGTGGCGGCGACGGCCACGGTGCCGCCGATGGCGAGGCCGTAGAACGAGTTGCCCTTGGTAGCGGCCGCCGTGGCCGAGGCCAACACGACGGTCACGAGCGCGAAGGTGAAGAGCGTCTCCACGGCCAACGCCGCCAGCGTGCCGGCCTGCGGGCCCGGGGCGACGGTGAACGCGGCGCCGGCGGCCCAGCGCGCCACCGCGGCGGCGACCACGGCGCCGAGCAGCTGCGACACCCAGTACGGCACCAGCTCCTTCATGGGCAGGGCGCCGCGGATCGCCGCGCCGAGGCTCACGGCCGGGTTGTAGTGGCCGCCGGAGACGTGCCCGCCGGCGTAGACCATCACCATCAGGGCGAAGCCGATGGCCAGCGGCGCCAGCTGAGCGCCTTGCGACACCGTCAGGCCGATGGTGAGGACGAGGAAGAAGGTGCCGATGAACTCCATCAGGTAAGCGCGCATCTATCCCTCCGAGGGGGGGTCTCGATCGTCAGATCGCGCCGCGAGCTTAGCGTCCCTATGGGGGTTGGTGACGCGCAGTTGCACTTGCGCCCTGGCCCTGGGGCGCTCACGCGGCCACCGGCCGCGCCTCGGGCACCGAACGCCACGCCTCGCCGCTCAATGAACCCCGAACGCCACGCCCCGGCTACGCGCCCGCCAGAACCCCACGACGGGGAGGAGGGCTGCCAGCGGCAGGGCCAGCGCCGCCCACGGGCTGAAGGTGGCGAGGGTGAAGGCGGCCGCACCCCAGGCGAGGGGCACGAAGGCCTCGACCATCGAGAGCACGAAGTCGCCTTGCGCGCGCCGTTGCCTGAACAGGTCGCGCCTGGGCGCCCGGGCGGGGTTCCACAGGCGCACGGCCGCCGCCGTCGCCGTGGACGCCGCGCCGCACAGCACGGCGATCACGCCCGCCAGCGGGTTCAGTGCTGCCACCGCGACGGCGAGGGCCAGGCAGAGGGCCATGGGTGGGAGCACGGCCGCGAGGAGCTTCGAGCGCCTGACGGTGCGGCCCGGCACGGGGGAGGATGCCAGGAGGTCCGGCGCCTCCTCTCCCGCCACGCAGATGCGGGCCAGGCTGGCCGCGAGCGTCCCACCCGCCGTCACGGCGAGGGTGGCTCCCAGCGGACCCAGCTGCAGGGCGCTCCAGCGGCCGCGGTCGCCCATGAACAACACCGTGGCGGCCGGCAGCAGGTAGACCACCTGCAGCAGGGCCTGAGAGACCAGGTAGGGGTCGCGGAGTATCAGCTTCCACTCCTTCGCCAGCAGCACCCGGGCTGCGCCGCGGTCAGTGGCGAAGCGCGGGAGCGCGTCGTCGCGCGAGCGGCGGCGCCTGGACGCGCCCTCCGAGAGGCCGATGCCGCGAGCGAAGGCGCCCTGCAGCAGGAGCACCGTGCCCCAGGCCAGCGCGGCGCCGACCGACAGCGATACGACCGTGCCCACGGGATGCAGGTAGAGCGTGCGCGCCGGCAGCCAGAGGGCGCTGTCGGCGGCGAGCGGCCCGCCCGGCTCGAAGTAGTTGAGCCAGCGCTGCAGCCGCTCGTCCATGCCGCCCGCCTGACCCCGCGCGAGGTTGGGGAGCTGCACGACGAGGAAGAAGACCGCGCCGGCGAGCGCGCCGAGGACCTGCGACACCGTCCTGGCCCGGCGCGGCCCGAGCGCGCGCACCAGCGCGAGCGTCACGAGCATGCCGAGCGACGCGGTGGTGAGGGCCACGGAGGCCAGCAGCGGCACGACGCCGAGGAGCCGCGGCGCTCCCACGAAGAGCGCCATGGCGATCAGCGGGAGCGTGAACACGCCCACCGACAGGAACACGTTGGCCGCCACGGCCAGCAGGCGGCTGGCGAAGACCGTGCGCGCGGGCAAGGGCGACGAGGCGAGCAGGTCGAGGTCGCCGCGCTCGAACAGCGCCATGACGCTGTGGTTGATGCCGACCGTCAGGCCGGTGGCGAGCAGCACGAGGAGGACCACGCCGGCCAGGAGCGTCGCCCCCACGGAACCTGGGTCTGCCACGAGCCCGCCGAGCGCCCTGGCTAGGGGCGCGACCATGAACACGAGCGCGAGGAGGAGCAGGGCGCCCAGCGCCAGCGCCGTGCCTGGCTTGGTGTCGCCGAGCGCCTCGCGCCAGCGCACCTTGAGCTCGTGGCGCAGCAGCCACGGCAGGGAGCCGGGGTGCATCATTGCTCCGCGACCAGCTCGAGGAACACGGCCTCGAGCGTCTCCGACTGGCTGCCAGTGCGGGCGCGCAGCTCCTCGAGCGTGCCCTCGGCCACGAGGCGGCCGCGGCTGATGATCCCGATGCGCTCGGCCAGCCTCTCGGCCACCTCCATGATGTGCGTGGTCAGGATCACCGTCCCGCCGCCGCGCACCCTCTCGACGAGGAGGTCCTTGACGGCCTTGGCCGCGGCGGCGTCGAGGCCCGTGAGCGGCTCGTCCAGGATGATCACTTCCGGGTCGTGGATGAGGCCGCCCGCCAGGCCCAGCTTCTGCTTCATGCCGCGCGAGAACGTCTCGGTGAGGTCGTGCCTGTTCTCCCAGAGCCCCAGCCACTTGAGCAGCTCGGCGGCGCGCGCCTGGGCCTCGGCCGCGGGCACGCCCCACAGGCCGGCCACGAACTCGAGGTACTCGAGCGGGTTCAGCTTGCCGTAGAGAAGCGGCTCGTCAGGCAGGAAAGCCAGCCGTCTCTTGGCCTCCGCAGGCTCCCGCAGCACGCTCGCGCCCAGCAGGTAGGCGTCGCCCGCGTCGGGCCTGAGCAGCCCGGCCACCATGCGCAGCGTCGTCGTCTTGCCCGCGCCGTTCGGCCCCAGCAGCGCGTAGAGCTCGCCGCGCCGTACCTCCAGCGTGAGGCGGTCCACGGCGACGTTGCCGCCGAAGCGCTTCGTGAGCCCCTCGAGCCGCAGCGCGGCGGTGGTGCCGCCCTGCGCCTGTGACGGGGCCCTCACCCGCATGACGGTTCCTTCCATGACGAAGACCCCCGCCTACCAGGTTACGAACCGCCGGCGCCAGGGGGACCCGCGCGGGCCTACCGGAGGAGACCGCGCCGGCGCCGAGAACGTCTGGTTCCAGCGCCGCCACGCGGCGCGGACGCCGAGGGTTGCTACACTCGCCCCTCTACACCTCGGGGCAGAGGCGGCCGCGGACACGGCCTGGGACAGGAGACCAGGATGGACTTACCAGCCGAACTGAAGGTCCTCTTCGAATCGTACGACCGCAACGCCCGCGTCACGCGCATGCTGCTCGACACGCTGACGCTGGACGACCTCGACTACAGCGACGGCATGGGCGGGTTCAGCGTCGGCCAGCACCTCGCCGACATAGTCGAGTTCCGCCCTGGCTGGCTGAGCCGCGTGTCTCCCAAGCACGCCGAGCAGGTCCCCAACGTCATAGACGGCGCCTCGCCCACGTGGCTGGGCGTGAAGAGCATCGCCGAGCTCCAAGCCGCTTTCGACGCCGGCGACGCCGCCGTGAAGGCCGCCGTGCTGGAAGCGGTGACCGAGGGCAGAGGTTTCGAGGGCGTCTACCAGACGCATCCGGCGCACTTCATCCAGCACTGCATAGTCCACGACTCCCATCACCGCGGGCAGATCATGGCGCTCCTCAGGCAGGCCGGCAGGCCCGAGGAGCTGCGGCGGCAGCTGGAGGACGCGTCGTGGGCGGTGTGGCGGGAGTGAGGCCTAACGCCCGGCCGCTGCCCTAGCCCTGGCCGGGCTGAGCTCCGTCAGTTCCACCTCGACGGTGATGACGTCGCCGACCTCGATGCCCTCGTTCCGGCGCGCGTCGGCCCTCACGGGAACGATGTAGCCGCCGTCCTTCGGCCACAGCGCCGTGTGCCAGGACGTCGCGCCTATCGTCACGCGCGCGGGGATCATGCCCCAGCCGTAGGTGATGAAGGGCGCGGCGGCGCGGATGAAGTCGCAGTCGTCGGGAGGGACGGAGACGAAGTGGTGGGGCGCCGGACCCCTCCAGTACCAGACCTCCCCCTCGAACCGCAGGCTGTCCATGGGCAGACTGTAGCGGTACGGGGCCGCGGCGTGGCCAGGGCCCTCAGGCCAGTGGCCGAGGCCCGGGATCGCGCCCGTGGCCTCGGCTCGCTGACCCTAGACGCGTCGCGCGCGCCTACTGCGCCGCTTGCTTCCTCACCTCGAACGCCAGGATGAACGCCGGCAGCTCCTCGCCGGGGTGGTCCTGGTAGTGGAGCATCGGAAGCTGGAGGTAGGTGGCGTTGGCGTCGGGCGTCGTGGGCCCGCCGGGCGAGACGACCTCGCCCTGGTAGATGGACGGGTAGAGCCCGATGAAGTGCACGCCCTCGCGGCCGGGGGCCTTGAGGAAGATCGTCACGTCGCCTTGGCTGTTGAACCCGCAGCCGTAGCCCACGTAGCCGTTGTCGAGGAGCAGGGTGTAGATGTTCGCCGTCTCGGTCCAGCCGACGCCCTTGATGGTGATGGTGATGTCGCCGCCCGGCTCCACCACCTGGGGCTCCACGAGGAAGGCGCTCGGCGTGACCGTGTACCTGACGGAGGCGGAGGCTCCGCCGGCCACGGCGCGCAGCGTGTGACCGCCGCCCAGGTCGTCCGGCGTCTCGAGCGTGGTGGTGAAGGCGCCGTCGGCGCCGGCCTGGACCGTCGCCAGCGACCGCTCTACCTCGTCCCAACCGGCGCCGCTGATGCGGTTGCCCGTGACGGTGCTCCACATGAGCTCCACTGAGGCCCCGGCGGGGAAGCCCTCGCCGCGCACCTCGATGGGGCTGCCTACGATGCCGGAGGCGTGGTCGACGGTCAGGCGCGGGCCGTCGCCCTGTGATGACACGGACCCGGCGCGCGGCAGCGTCATGGTGTCCGGCGCCGGCGGCAGGACGGCGTCGCCCTCGGTGACCTCGAACAGCGCGTGGATGACGGTGGGCACGGCGGGCTTGTAGTTCGGCGACTGCTGCTGGTTCAGGTAGGGGACGGGGTGCGTCCCGGAGAGGGCCTGGATGGTGTGCAGGCCCACCTCGCCTGTGGCCGGGATGGTGATGACGGCCGTGCCGTTCGAGGTTATGGCCGAGACCCAGCCGGTGTGGGCGCCGTCGTACAGCAGGTGCCATACCGACTCCCAGAACCGGTAGCCGATGCCCTTCATGGTGATCGTTATGGGCGTGCCCACCGGGCCGGAGGTCGGGTAGACCTCGAGGGACGGTGCGACCGTGAAGCCGTTGCGCGCCAGCAGCTCGCCGCTCGCCTCGACGAAGACGTTGTGCACGTAGCCGTAGTCCTCGGGCACCACGAACGCGAACGAGGCCTGACCGGAGTCGTCGACGGTGGCGGTGGCCAGTACCGTGCGGGTCTCCTCGGCCGTGACGCCGTGGAAGGTGCCGTCGCCGACGTTCCAGGCGGCCTGGGCGCTGATCCACACGAGCTCCACCTCGGTGCCGGGGGTGAGGCCCGTGGCCACCGCGGCGACAGGGGTGCCGACCACGCCGTCCATGGGCTCGAGCGCGAGCCGGCCCGCGGGTTGGGCGGCCGCCGCGCCCACCAACAGCGCGGCCGCCAAGACGAGAACGGTCCTCAACACGGGTCTACTTCCTTCCCGTCCGCTCACGGCCTGGGCCGCGCGGACACGCGTCTGGGTATCCACCAGAAGAGCGCCGTGCCCTAGTGGACACGGCGCTCGGCGTTGCGTTCTGCGGTCGCTGCGGGTCAGTTCGCAGGCGGCTGGATGATGAGGCTGGGCAGGCCGGCCTGCGCGCCGATGGGCTCGAACGAGCCGGTGTTGCCGGCGGCGTCCGTGACCTCGATGTGCCAGGTGTAGACACCGGCAGGGAAGTCGGCGGGCACGACCCACGGGCCGCGGAAGAAGTCGGCGCCGGGAGGCGGGCCTTCCTCTTCGGCTTCGCCGCCCGGGGCGACGGGCGGCGGGTAGTACATGCCCACCGGGTCGACGCTGTCGATCACCACTCGCGCGGTGATGCCGCGGGCCTGGATCTCTTCGAACTTGAGCTCCTCGCCCGTGGCGGCGTCGTACACGACGGCACGGAAGACGACCTTCTCGCCGCCGAAGAACAGGGCGTTGGGCACGCAGACGGGACCCATGGCCCCCTCGGCGCCCCTCACCATGTCCGCCTTGACGAAGTAGGCGGGTGCTTGGGCAGCAGCCAACGAGCCCGCCATGGCGAGCGCGAAGGTCACCGCGACGGCCTTAACAGACCACCGACGTTTTTTCACGCTGCGGAGCATAGTGCCTGCGGGCTCGAAACACAACTGGTGGACGGCGTTTCCCGTTCACGTTAGCGGTTACACGCCGGGGCCATGGGCTCACGCCCGTGCCCTACCATTGGGCCCATGACACCACCCGGACGCGCATTACCCAGGCTGGCCCTGACGGCGCTCGCCGTCTGCGCCCCGCTGTCCCTCGCCGCCGGGGACGTGGACTCCATGACCCTTGCCGGCGGCCGCGTGACGCTCGACCTCGTCCCGGGGCTCGCGCTGGCCGTGAGCCAGGAGCAGCTCCTCGACCGCTCCTCACCGCCGCCCTGCGACCCGGGCTTCGACTACTGCCTCTACCTGCCCGAGGACGCGTACGCCGGCACGAACCTGCGCTCGGCCGGGCTGGGGATCACGCGGCGAGAGGAGCTGCGCGCGGCGACCCCGTGCCTGCTGGCGCAGCCCGACGGCTGGTCGGACCTGCAGCCCGGCACCACCTGGGCCGACGGGTTGTCCGGGCTGGACGGGAGGCCCCTCGCCACCGCGCGCTTCGGGGACGTGGGGGAGGGCGCTGCCGGCAGCTACACGCTCGGCGAGGTCCTGAGGCTCTTCGACGGCCGGGACTGCTGGGAGATCGAGCCGCGGCTGGCGCTGACGCGCTTCGAGAACTACCCGCCAGGGCAGGTACGAGAGTTCACCGAGGCCGACAGGAACGACGTCGAGCAGCTCTTCTGGGAGGTGCTGCGCAGCGCCACGGTCCTCACGCACCGCGTCACATGGCCAGAAGAGGGCTCTGGCGACCTCTCCGACTTCGTCAGGGTCGTCCTGCCCGCGGAGGTCACCAGCCCGCTGAGGCTCGAGGGCGAGGCCCGGGGTACCTGGTTCCACGAGGGCTCGTTCCCGGCGCGCCTGTTCGCCGCGGACGGCACCCAGATCGCCGTGGGCCTCCTCACCGTGCAGGACCCGGAGTGGATGACCGAGGGCTTCGTGCCCTTCGCCGGCGAGATCACGTTCACCGTCGACTCTCCGACGCCCGCGGTCCTCTACCTGGAGCGTGACAACCCCACCGGCCTGCCGGAGCACGACGCGGGCGCGCGGTACCAGGTGTTGCTCAGGCCCTAGCGTCGCCTCACTCGACCTCGGGCCCGGCGACGTAGGCGACCCACTGGCCTTCGAAGGCTCCGTCGGTGATGGTCACCATCTCCTCGGCCGGGTCCGTCAGGTAGGTGATGGGGTTCCAGCCGGCGGCCAGGTGCACCTCCACGGTGCCTACGGCGACAGGCAGGTCTACGCCGTCGTCGTACAGGCAGCTGCCCTCCACCGTCACCTCGTCGACGGCGTAGACCCAGGCGCCCAGCCTGTAGGCGGTGCCGGCAGGTGGAGGGAAGGCGGGCTGGTCGGTGTAGACGAGCTGCCCGTCGGCGAACGCCGTTCCCTGCGAGAGCGGTCCCAGGATGGCCGTAGGCACGACCTGGGTGGGGCTGAAGTGCACCCTGAGCACCGGTACCAGCTTGGTGGCGGAGAGGTCGCAGGTGACTTCCTCCGCGAGGAACACGAAGGCCTGGTTGGCGAGCGCGAAGTAGGGCGCGGGTACGTCGGAGCCGTCGCCGAGGTCCCAGGCGAACGCGCCGTCCTTCGTCAGCGGCGCGCTGTCTATGGCGAGCAACCCGCCCGGGTACTCCGTGACGTCCGCGAGCGCGGGCTGGAAGTAGCTCGGCTGGACCGTCACGTAGGAGACGAAGTTCGGCAGCGGCAGGTCTGCCGGGTTGGCCACCTTGCCGGACAGCGCGTAGTCAGGCTGCGGTGCTTCGGGTGGCGGCTGCGGCGCAGCGCACGCGGTCAGGGCGAACACTGCCGCCAGAAGTGCGGTTACCGCGGGGCTTCGCATCGATGGACCTCCCGGGCGCGCGGTACGGCGCGCCACGTCCGGGAAGCCTAGGCAAGTCCGCGGCCTCATACCGTAGCGGGCACTCACGCTCGGCCGCCCCGCCGGACCGATGGGGCTGCGCGGCCGCGCTGCGAAGCGACTGAGTCACTCCCCTCGCAGGCGGGGGTCGAAGGCGTCGCGCAGCCAGTCGCCGACGAGGATGAGCGAGAGGCACAGACCGGTGATGAAGAGGCCCGGGAACGTCGCCAGCCACCAGGCCGTGGCCACGTAGTTGCGGCCGTCGGCGAGCATCCGGCCCCACGTGACGGTGGGAGGCTGCACGCCGAGGCCCAGGAAGGAGAGGGAGGCCTCGAGGATGATCACCGTGGCGACGCTGAGCGTGGCGACGACGATGATGGGCCCCACGACGTTGGGGAGCACGTGGCGCAGCAGCAGCCGCGGGGTCCGCTGGCCGAGAGCGCGGACCGCCTCCACGTACTCGCGGCTGCGCACCGACAGCACCTCGGCCCTGACCACCCGGGCGAAGGTCGTCCAGTTCACGAAGCCGATGACGCCCACGAGCACCCCGAAGCCGGGGCCGAAGACGCCGAGCACGGTGAGGTAGAGGAGCACGTTGGGGATGGCGATGATCGTGTCGACGAGCCGCATGATCACGGCGTCGACCGCTCCGCCGAAGTAGCCCGACACCAGGCCGAGCGTGATGCCGATGGTGGCCGCGAGCAGCACGCCCGCGAACCCGACGGCGAGCGCCACCCTGCTGCCGTACAGGAGGCGGCTGAGCATGTCACGGCCCAAGTGGTCGGTGCCCAAGAGGTACCCGGGGTCGCCGCCCAGGAAGGCAGGTGGGAGTAGGCGGTCCAAGAGGTGCGCCTCCGCGGGGGCGTGGGGGCTGAGCCAGGGCGCGGCGAGCGCCATGACCAGGTAAGCCGCCAACCCCAGGGCGCCAAGCAGCGCGGGCGGCGTGACGCGGCGGCCGAGGAGCCTCACGAGTACTGGATCCTCGGGTCGATCACGGCGTAGAGGACGTCAACGACGAGGTTGGCGACCATCACGACGAGCGAGGAGACGATGACGATGGCCTGGACGATGGCCATGTCGCGCGAGTTGATCGCCTGTACCGCGAGCAGTCCGATGCCCGGCCAGGCGAAGACCTGCTCCGTGACGACGGAGCCGGCTAGCAGGGAGGCCATCTGCAGTCCCAGGACGGTGAGGTAGCCGAGGAGCGCGTTGCGCATGGCGTGCTTGACGAGCACCACCGACGGCCTCGCGCCCTTGGCGTGCGCGGTGCGGACGTAGTCCTGGTTCAGGGCCTCGATGAGGCTCGAGCGCAGCAGGCGGGTGAGCACGGCGGCCAGGCCGGTGCCGAGCGTGATCGCCGGCAGCACGAGGTGGGCCAGCGAGCCGCGGCCGGAGACCGGCAGGAGCCGGAGGTTCACGGCGAAGACGAGGATGAGCATGATGCCGAGCCAGAAGTTCGGCATGGCCTCGCCCAGCACGGAGAAGGTGGTCGCGGCGTGGTCGGGTAGGCGTCGGCGACGCGTCGCTGCCACCACGCCCGCCGGCACCGAGATGAGGAGGGCCACGAGTATGGCGGCGGCCGCCAGCTCGAGGGTGGCCGGCAGTCGCTCGAGCACGATCTCGAGCACGTCCTGGTTGCCGTAGCGGATGGAGCGGCCGAAGTCGCCCCTCACCAGGTCGCGGAGGAACAGCAGGTACTGCTCGGGTATGGGGCGGTCGAGGCCCAGGTTCCGGCGCAGGGCCTCGATCTGCTCGCGGGGCGCGTCCTCCGGCAGCATCAGCACCACCGGGTCGCCCGAGACGCGCAGCAGCACGAAGACGATGAGCGTGATCCCGATGAGCACCGGGATCATCTGCACCAGTCTCCGGAGGACGTAGACCGCCATCAGTCCCTACCTGTCGACCATCTGGAACTCGCGCGGCGCGGCCCCTGGCCGCCCGCGGAAGCCGTGGGACCCCGACCGCCAACCGTACGGCCGGGGTCCCTCAGCGGTCACGCGGTCAGTTCCGCGGCTTGGCCTCGAACATCCACAGCAGCTCGTCCTGACGCGGCCGCCAGTCCACCGCGTTGGAGACGCCGACGAGGTTCTGCTGCTGGAAGAGCGTGATCCACGGCCGCTCCTCGGCGACGATGTGCGTCGCCTCGTGGAGCATCTCGGCGCGCTTCGCGGGGTCCACCTCGGTCTCCGCGGCGTACATGAGCTCGTCGAAGCGGTCGTTGCACCAGCCGACGCGGTCGGCGTAGGAGCCGTCGCAGAGGAGCGCGCGCATGGCGAAGATGTTGTCGCGCATCGAGTTGCCCAGGCCCGTGACCACCAGGTGCTCGAACGCGGCGGCGTTCCACACGCGGCTGGTGTAGGCGCTGAACTCGAGCACCTCGACCTCCGTGGAGATGCCCACCTCCTCGAGCATGGCCGCCATGATCTCGGTCAGCTCCGGCAGCAGCGGGTGCCGCCCGGAGGAGCCGTACAGCTTGATCTTCAGCTCGCCCGGCCCGTAGCCCGCCTCGGCCAGCGCCTGCCTGGCGCGCTCCGGGTCGTATGGGTTGACCCCGAAGTACTGGTCGACGGGCGCAGCCGAGATGCCGGGGTTGAGGCGGGCGGCCGTGACCGCGCCGAGCCCGCCCATGACGCCCTGCACCAGCAGGTCGCGGTCGATGGCCTTGTCGATGGCCTCGCGCACCAGCGGGTTCGCCGTCTCGGTGCCCTCGCGGACGTTGAAGACGATCATGTTGACGAACGTGCTGGGCTGCAGCTCGACCCGCGCCACGCCGCTCGCCTCGATGCGGTCGCGGTCCTGCACGGGCACGTTGGCGGCTACGTGCGCGCCCCCGGTGATCAGCTCGCCGACCCTGGTGGAGTCCTCCGGGATCGTGCGGAACACCAGGCGGTCGTAGGCGGGGCGGCCGCGCCAGTGGTCGTCGAAGGCCTCGAGGACGATCCTGTCGTCGCGGCGCCACTCCACGAAGCGGTACGGGCCCGTGCCTATGGGGTTGACGGCGAACTCCGCCCAGCCGACCGCTTCGACGTAGTGCTTGGGCGCGATGCCCGAGTTCAGGCGCGAGAGGCGGTTGACGAGGATGGGGTCGGGACCGTTGGTGTGGATGATCACCTCGTGGTCGTTGACGACCTCGACCTCGCGGATCTGACGGTAGTTCTCGTACTCGACGAGGCCCTCGTCACGCGAGACGCGCTCCAGGGTGAACTTCACGTCCTCGGCGGTGAACGGCTGCCCGTCGTGCCAGACGACCCCCTCCCGCAGCACGAAGCGCCAGGCGTCGTCCGCGATGGGCTCCCAGCTGACGGCGAGCCCCGGCTCGAAGTCGCCGTCGGCGGTGCGCCAGACGAGGTAGTCGAAGATGTTCACGAGCACCGACTCCTCGGCCGTGACGCTCGAGCCGGAGGAGTGGACGTCGAACCCCTTGACGTCGATGCCTTGGGCGACGACGAGCTCACGCACCTGTGCGTGGGCGGTGCCCAACGCCAGCACGGCGAGAAGTGCGCCGAGATAGCCTCTTGGTCTCATCAGCCTTGCCTCCCTCTCCGAGGCCATCACGCGGCCTCCGAACGAGCCAGTACCGTTTCCTCGAACTCACGGCGCGCCCTCGCGAGCAGCTCACCGTCGCGGAGCAGGTCCAGACCGGTGCGCGCCAGGCAGCGCGCGGCGAGCTCCATGGCGCGCAGGCCGGCCTCCGAGGCGGCCGCGGTGGCGAACTCCGCGGTGTGGGCCGAGACGCCCTCCTCGACGATCTGGACGTAGGGGTGGATGGCGGGGACTACCTGGCTCAGGTTGCCGTAGTCGGAGGAGCCCACGCCGCCGGTGGCGGGCGGGTCCTTGACCTCCTCGCCCAGGCTCTCCAGGTGCGAACCGAAGCGCTCAGCCATCGCGCGGTTGATTACGCGCTCCTTGTAGCTGACGCCTTCCTCGAGCTCCACGGTCGCACCTACCGAGGCGGCGGCGTGGCGGGCGGCGGCGAAGACCTTGTCGCGCACCTCGCGCATGTACGCGTACTGGCGGTGCCGGATGAGGAACTTCGCCTCGGCGTAGTCGGGGACGATGTTCGGCGCCGCGCCGCCGTTGGTGATCACGCCGTGGATGCGCGTCTCGTCCCTGACGTGCTGGCGGAGCGCGTTGATGGCGTTGAAGGTCTGGATGCAGGCGTCGAGGGCGTTCACGCCCGTATGGGGGCTCGAAGCCGCGTGGGCCGCCTTGCCGTGGAAACGCATGGTCACACGGGTGGCGGCCAGCGAGCCCCGCACGGCCATGGTGCGGTTGCCCGGGTGGAACATCAGCGCGGCGTCCACGCCCTCGAACCCCCCGCGCTCGAGCATGATCACCTTGCCGCCGCCCCCCTCCTCGCCGGGCGTACCGATGACGACCACCTCGCCGCCCACGCCTGACCCGCGCAGCGCCTCCACGAGGGCAGCGGCCGCGCCCACCGAGGCCGCGCAGATGAGGTTGTGCCCGCAACCGTGCCCGATACCCGGCAGGGCGTCGAACTCCGCGATGAAGGCGATGCGCGGCCCTGGCCCCTCGAGCGGGTAGCGGGCGCGGAAGGCGGTCTCCAGTCCGGCGTACGGGCGCTCGACCGCGAACCCACGCTCGGCGAGGAACCCGGTGAGCCGGTGCGCGGCGTGGTGCTCCTGGAAGGCGAGCTCGGGATGGGCGTGGATGTCCAGGCTCAGCTCCCTCAGGGTCGGCGCGAGGCGACCTACGTTCTCATCGATGTGACCGTGCGTGGCGATGATGACCTCCCGCCTCACCGAGCAAGCGTTCTGTCTGATAGAATTGCGTTCTACTTTTCGCGGATTATATGCTGGCGCGACCCGCCGCTTGTCAACGGCTGCGTCGCTCAGCGAGGGGAGACCATGGCCGAGCAGGGTGTGGCAGCTGTAGACAGGGCCTTGGCCATACTCGGCGCCTTCAGCGAGGACGGCGAACCTCTGACGCTCGCTGACCTGGCCGAACGCACGGGCCTCTACAAGAGCACGGTCTTGCGGCTGGCTTCCTCGCTCGAGAGGGCCGGGTACTTGCGGCGCCGGCACGACGGCCTGTTCACCCTCGGCCCCGCGCTCTTGAGGCTGGGTGAGCTCTACAGGGCCTCCTTCGACCTGGGCGAGCGGGTGATGCCGGCCCTGCGGCGCCTGTCGCGCGACACCGGAGAGAGCGCCGCCTTCTACCTGCGCGACGGCGACGAGCGCGTGTGCCTCTACCGCGTGGCCTCGACGACCCACAGGGTCCTGCACTACGTGACGCCCGGCACGCGCTTCAGCCTGTCCACCGGGGCCTCTGGCCAGGTCCTGCGCGCCTTCGCGGACGGCGCCGCCTCTCTCCCGCCTGACCTCCAGGAGGTGCGCGAGCGCGGGCTCGCCGTGTCGCTCGCCGACAGGAAGGCCGAGACCGCTGCCATCGCCGCGCCCGTGTTCGGCGTGGACACGGCCGACGGCCAGGTGCGGCTGGTCGGCGCCCTGAGCTTGGCTGGTCCGGCTAGCCGCTTCACCCCGGACTCCATCGAGAAGATGGCCGGCAGCCTCACCGCCGAGGCGCGGTCGCTGTCCAAGGCGCTCGGCGGCGGCTGAGGGCCTCCCCTCCGTCCACAAGGTCCAGCGCGCTAGGGAGCCGGCGTAGCTGGGGCCAGAGCCTGTCGAAGGTCGACGTGCCGGCTCTGTCACCCGGCCTCACCGACCGGCCAGGGCCGGCTTGTCTACATTCACGCCATGCCCACCCGGGGCACGAAGGGGGCTGGTCGTGATGGCTGTCGCAGACACCGACGGACAGCGGACCTCGCCGAGAGGGCGGCGGGCGCGGACGAGGCACGCCCTGGCCGCGGCGCTCCTCGGCGCCTGGCTGCCGCTGGCGGCCGCCCAGATGGGCGGCACTGGCGACGTCCACGTCGTCGTCACCGGCGGCGAGCACGCGGGCGAGTACTGGCTCATGGGCGTGGAGTTCTTCCTCTGCGGCTTCGGCCTGCCCGGGCCGGGGTGGTTCAGCGCGCAGTACTTCGCCGAGTCGCCGACGGCCTGGCCGAGCAGCGTGCAGGTCGGCCACCGCGGGCCCGACGCGGCGGAGGTGGACACGCCCGACCTGGTGGTCGGGTTCGGGGACCTGGCGGAGGACGGCGCCGGGTACGTGGTCTACCCAGCGCGTGGCGAGGGCGCGATCGAGTCACAGGTGGAGGACCTGGGCGACACGGCCAGGTTGGTGGTCACCGCGACGACGTCCACGGGCGTGCGCTTCGACATCGAGGTCGTGTGCCACGACCCCGTCCGCTACGGGGACTAGCACGCAGGGTTGGCCGGCTGGGGACGTAGAGGGAAGATCGCGGGGCGGCCGCGTCATCCGGCCGCCCCGCTGTCCTAACGTCGTCTGGCGCTCAGAAGTCGGGCCAGGCGATCACCAGGTGGCCGAAGCCGTCATGGAGCTCTTACCTGTAGATGCTCGTCAGGCTCCCGTCGTCCGCGACATCGAAGAGGTCCACGCCGCTGCCGCCGCCTCCGTGGAACCAGGAGGCGAGCAGGCGGTCACCCTCGGCGCCGATCGCCACGTCGCGGTACTGGATGGGGGCCACGTCGATGGGGAGGTAGGCGTCCAGCTCCGTGATGTCCGCACCGTCGAAGGTGAACGAGCTGACGGTGTTCTGGCCAGCAGCGTATATGCGCTCGAGCGAGCTGTCGAAGGCGAGTTCCCTGGCGACGCTGCCACCCGCATCGAAGTACGCGACCTCCACGGGGTTCGTGGGGTCGGTCAGGTCGTATATGCCTATGGCGTACGTGCCGACGGTCGTGATCAGCCCAGGGGTGCCGGCCAGGTCCACGAGCGTAGTGCTGTTGCCGCCGGTGTCGGTGTGCACGTCCGTGGGGAGGTCGCCGGTGACGTCGATGACGTTCGTGCCGTTGTAGAGGTACGTGCCCGTGGGGTCGATGGTCAAGCCGTGGACCGAGGTACCCGCGCCTTCGACGATGAACTCGAGGGAGCCGTCCGCAGCGACGGCGAAGATCTGCAAGACGTCCCAGCCGTCGTCGTCCACGTAGAGCCGCGAGCCGTCCGGGGAGAAGACCATGCCGATGGGGGCGCAGTTGCCGATCTGGCCCTTGTCGCCCATGTCGTCCGTGCAGGCGATCCCGGGAAGCTGGTACTCGTACACGAAGGCGGCACCTGCGTGCTCGACGGAGTTGGGGCCCACGACGAAGCGGTCGATGCGCGCGTTGCCCCACTCCCTGTCGAACGAGGCGACGTAGAGCCACGGCTCGGTGGGATGGAAGATGGCGTTGAACACCGTGTGGCTCGGCAGCAGGCCGTCGGTGGGCACCGCGGCGCTGTCCACGGACCAGATCTCGTCCCTGTGCAAGCTCACCAGGTAGAGGCTGGCGCCGGAGCTGACCAGGTGTGTGGCCGATGGGGCCTCGACGGTGACGTTGACGCTCGCCGTGCTGGAGGCGCCGCCCGAGTTCGTGACGGTCGCCCTGATGACGTGCGAGCCGGGGGTGAGCGTCACGCGCCCCTCGGAGTCGGGCGTCAGCGCGCCGTCACGGTTGCTGCTCCACTCGACCTCGTCCCCCAGGTCACCGTCCTTGGCGTCCAGGGCGTTCGCGGACAGGACCACGCCCTCGTGACCGTTGAGCACGGCACCGTTCGCGGGGCTGGTGATCACCATGGCCGGCTTGGAGTCGGTGCTGCCCTGTGAGCACGCCGTCAGGACGAGTGCGGCAAGCAGAGCGAGCGGAAGAGTCGATCTCGAAGACATGAGGCCTCCCTCGGCTGCCGGGAGATGGGCACATCAGGGCACCTTCATGTAAGGGGGTCTCAGGCGCCACGCTCGGCCCGCCACCGCCGCAGGACCTCGTTCTCCCTCTCGGCGCTCAGGCCCGTCTTCAGCGTGGGGGCGCCGCTCGAACGCCACCAGGCAAGCGTGTCGCGGACCGTGACGTCGAGTGGCACGTCCTCGAGCCCGGCGGCGTGGGCGCGGGAAGAGTCAACGAGGAAGAAGTTCGAGTACTCGCCTGGGAGCCACAGGGGCAGGTCGGCGAAGGGCACGACGCCCTGCTCGAGTAACCAGCTCTCGTCGAGGGGCACCAGGCGGGTGCCCTCTGGCGCGTGGGCCAGGCAGGCCTCGAGGAGGCCGCCGAGCGTGAAGCGCCCTGCCTCGGAGGTCGCGTTGAAGGTGCCGGTGAGGCCCTGTTCCATCGCGCGCACCGTGAAGGCGCCGAGGGCCCTGGCGTCCACGCACTGCACCGGCGCTTCTGGCCGCGCGGGGACGAGCACCTCGCCGCCGCGGGCGAGGCGCGCGGGCCAGTAGGTGAAGCGGTCGGTGGGGTCGTCGGGGCCGACCACCAGGCCGGGTCGCACCACGAGCGTCGGCCCTTCGAAGCCTTCCGCCAGCACGCGCTCGCAGAGGGCCTTGAGGCCGCCGTAGGTGGCGTCGGTGACCTCCTCCGTGGCTTCGTCGTCCAGCTTCGCGACCGCGGCGTCCTCGTCCAGGTGGGGCCGCGTCTGCTCGGCGTAGACGCTGATCGTCGACACGAGCGCGTAGTAGCCGACCCTGCCCCCAAGGGCGTCGACCAACGACCGCACCTGCCTGGGCACGTAGGCGCTCGTGTCCACGACGGCGTCCCAGGTGCCATGCTGCAGCGCCGACAGGTCGCCGTCGCGGTCTCCGCGCAGCTCCCTGGCGACGCCCGCGGGCGCCGGCCTGTTGCCCCTGTTGAAGAGCGTGACGTCGTGGCCGCGCGCGACGGCGGCCTCGACGATGTGCTTGCCCACGAACCTCGAGCCGCCGACTACCAGGACCCTCACGCACGCCTCCGTGCTGCGCGGGCGGCCCGCGCAGCCCGCCGTCGCGCTTCGTGTGGTGGGGTCACCCTAACCTCTATCCTCTCGCCATGGACGTCTGGCAGAGCGTGTGGCAGCCCGCGGTGCTCCTGCTGTTCGTGATGGACCCCTTCGGCAACGTGCCGCTGGCGCTTTCGCTGCTCAAGGACGTGCCCCTGGAGCGCCGCCGCCGCGTGCTCGTGCGCGAGCTGCTCATCGCGCTCGGCGTGCTGGCGTTCTTCCTCTTCTTCGGCCAGCAGATCCTCGGCTTCCTGGGCCTGGAGGAGCAGTCCGTGGCCATCGCGGGGGGCATGGTCCTCGGCGTCATCGGCCTGCGGATGGTCTTCCCGCGCGCCGAGGGCGTCATGGGCTACCAGGCTGGAGGCGAGCCTTTCATCGTGCCCCTGGCCGTACCGCTCATCGCCGGGCCGTCGGCGATGACGTTCGTGATCCTGCTCTCCCGCAGCCAGCCCGACGCCATCGGCCGCTCGGTGCTCTCCCTGCTCGTCGCCTGGCTGGGCACCGCGGTGGTGCTGCTCTCCGCGCCGTTGCTCCTCAGGCTGCTGAAGGAGCGCGGCCTGCAGGCCGTCGAGCGGCTGATGGGCATGCTCCTCATCATGCTGGCTGTGCAGATGGTCTTGAACGGGCTGCAGGACGTGGCTGGCTGAGGCTGGAGCCCCCTCCGAGACGAAGCCGCCACCCGGAGCGCCCGGACGGCGGCCTGCTGGTCGTCGGGTCGCTCAGCGCGGGTGGTGGTCTATCCCTTCGTACGCGTCGATGAAGCGGCGCATGCCCTCCTCGTCGAGCTCGTCGAACCGCTGGAGGCGTTGCCAGGCCGTGAGGACGTACTTCGAGCCGAGGTCCTCGCGCGGGACGATCACGATGCGCCGGTAGCCGCGCGAGACCTGCTCGAGGGCGGCCACCTCGGCGGCGTTCTCCTCTGGCGTGCCCATCTGGTACCAGAGGATCACCCCGGCGTCCTCCATGTTGTGGACGAGGTACTCGTCGGCCACGGGCTCCAGGTAGGAGCCCCACGAGATGATGTTGGGCATGTGCGGGCCCGACGTGGGCGGGTCGCTGTTGTAGGGCACGTGGGGCGTGTTCAGCGACACCAGGTGGAGGTTGCCTTGGCTGGGGTAGCGCTCGCCGGGGAGGTTGGCGTTGCGTATCACCTGCATGGCGATGCCAGCCACGATCACGGTCGCGACGCCCGCGCCGATGGCCATGTTCACGCGCTGCTGACGGCGCTTGCGGCTGCTGCGCACCTGGGCGGCGACGCTCTTGGGCGCGTTCTGCGCGGTTACGGGCTGGCTGGTCGACTTGGTCGCGGTGGCCGCGCCCGCGGTCGACGCGCTGGAGCTGGCCCCCTGTTTGGCCTTCTTCTTCGCCATGCGAGTGAATCTACCTGTCGGAGCGCTCGTTCAGGTAAGCCAGGATCCCAGCCGTCGACGCGTCCACGTCCTCCGCCTGCCTCTCGCCCGTCGTGGCCGGGACTTCCTGGGAACCAACGGCCAGGCGCGCGAGCGCGCCCTTCGCCAGCTCCTTGCCCAGCTCCACGCCCATCTGGTCGAACGAGTTCACGTCCCAAACCACGCCCTGCACGAACACCTGGTGCTCGTAGAGGGCGATCAGCGCCCCCAGCGCCTCGGGCGTCAGGCGGGGCATGACCAGCGACGTCGACGGCCTGTCGCCGGGGAACGTCTTGGCCGCCGCCAGGAGCTCGTCGCCGCCCACCTGCGCCAGGGCCTCCTCGTACGTGCGGCCGCGCATGAGCGCCTGCGTCTGGGCCACGAAGTTCGCCAGCAGGGCGCGATGGTGGTCCACGAGGTCGTGGTGCGGCTGGGCGAACGCGATGAAGTCCGCCGGCACCAGCACGGTGCCCTGGTGCAGCAGCTGGAAGAACGCGTGCTGGCCGTTGGTGCCTGGCTGCCCCCACACCACCGGGCCGGTGGCGTAAGTGACCGGCTCGCCCTGGCGGCGCACGCGCTTGCCGTTCGACTCCATGTCGAGCTGCTGCAGGTAGGCCGGCAGGAGCTCCAGCGACTCGTCGTAGGGGAGGACGGCGCGGCTCTGCGCGCCCAGGAAGTCCACGTACCACACGGCCAGCAGGCCCAGCAGCACCGGCAGGTTGTCCTCGAGCGGCGCCGTCCGGAAGTGCTCGTCGAGGGCGTGGGCGCCGGCCAGGAGGCGCTCGAAGTGGCCGAAGCCCACGGCCAGGGCGATGGACATGCCGATCGCCGACCAGAGCGAGTACCGCCCGCCCACCCAGTCCCAGAACTCGAAGACGCTCTCGGGTGGGATGCCGAACCTGGCCGCCTCCTCCACGTTCGACGACAGCGCCACGAAGTGCCGCGCCACGGCCGCTTGGTCGCCGGCGGCCCTCAGCAGCCACGCGCGCGCCGTGCGGGCGTTCATCATCGTCTCCTGCGTCGTGAACGTCTTGGAGGCCACCAGGAAGAGTGTCCTGGCGGGGTCGAGGCCCTTCAGCTCGCGGGTGATGGCGGCGCCGTCCACGTTCGAGACGAACCGCACGCGTAGGCCCTCCACCGCGTACGGCTCCAGGGCCCTCACGGCCATCTGCGGCCCCAGGTGCGAGCCGCCGATGCCGATGTTCACGACGTCGGTGATGCGTTCGCCGGAGTAGCCGCGCCAGTCGCCCGAGTGCACGCGCTCCACGAAGGCGCGCATGCGGCGCTGGACGTCCCGCACGGCGGGCATGACGTCCTGGCCGTCCGCCACCACCGGCCGGCCGGACGCGTCCCTCAGCGCGACGTGCAGCACGGCCCTGTCCTCGGTGACGTTGATGCGCTCGCCGGCGAACATCTGCGCCCTGGCCCGCTCGAGGCCCGAGGCGCGGGCGAGGTCGAGGAGCAGCGCCATCGTCTCGTCGCTGACGAGGTGCTTGCTGTAATCGACGAACAGCTCGGTGGCGCCGAGGGAGAGCCGGCGCGACAGCCTGGAGGCCCTGCCGGGGTCGGCCTCGAAGGCGGCCCTGAGGCTGAAGCCGACGAGGTCCTCCCTATGCCTCTCGAGGGCCCGCCAGGCGGTCTGCCAGGCGTGCTCGTCCCGCCAGGCGGACGCCCCCTCAGCCACGGCGCCCTCCGGCCGTCGGGGCAGCGTCGAGGGGCGACGACGCGCCGGCTGCGGGCGCCATCATGCCCTCGCCCCTTCGCCGTCGGGCGCCGAGCCCTTCCGGGACGCCGCCAGCTCGGCCCTCAGGCGCTCGAGCGCCGGCGGGTCCACGAGGTCGGCCATCTTCACGCCGCTGAAGGCCTCCTGCACCAGCAGCGTGGTGCGCATCCACATGCCGTTCACGTTGCAGTAGCCCTTGCGCTGCTGGGTGGCGCAGCGCTGCCGCGTCTGGCAGGTGTCCATGAGCACCGGGCCCGAGACCGTCTCCATGACGTCGAGCAGCGACACCTCGGCGGGGTCGACCACTAGCCTCACCCCGCCCGCACGTCCCGGGCGGCTCTCCACGTAACCGGCCTTGGCTAGGCGTGCGAGCACCTTCGCCAGGAACGCCGGCGGGAACTGCAGGTCCTCGGCGATGCGGGCGTTGCTGGCTCCTGGGTTCTCGGCCAGGTAGACGATCACGTGCACGGCGTAGCTCTCCTCGCGGCGCAGCAGCGTCCTGACGCCGTTGGAGGGTCCCGCTGGAGCCTGTTCCACGGCCGGATGCTAGCACCGGTCCCCAGGTGCTCCGGTCCGCGCGGAGCCCGTCCTGGGTGGTCGCAGGCCCCGGCGCGGACCCGGTCCGTCGCAACGCGGCCTCACGCCACGGACATCTGTCCCTAACCGCGGAACGCCTCGGGAATCAAACTTGGACATAGATATCCGAGTTTAGGAGCTCGGCGACCCGCGCCAGGGAAGTGCCGGACGACCGGCCGAGGAGGAGCCATGAGAGACGAGAGAGGCAACGTCGGTACGGGGACGCTTGTGGGGGCTGCTGGCTTCGTGGTCGTGCTAGCCGCCGTGCTCGCCGTCTTCGGAGGGCGCGACGCCACGGCGGCCGGGCCCCCGGTCGACCCGCAGGTCCAGCACGCCTTCGCCGAAGCGCCGGCGCACGCCGCCCACGACCTGACCATCAACGCCGTCTGGGCCGACCGCGCGTTGCGGGCCGACCCCGAGGACCTGATGGCGGTCGCGGACCTGCCGGTGGTCCAAGGCGTGCTCGGCTACGCGCCCCACGCCGCCCCGCCCTTGGCCAGGGACTACCGCGCCCACGTGCAGGTGGAGCTCGAGGTCGTGGAGAAGGTGATGGAGCTGGCCGATGGCGTCGAGTACCGCTTCTGGACGTTCGGCGGCGCCGTCCCCGGCCCGATGGTGCGCGTGCGCGAGGGCGATTACGTCACCTTCACGCTGCAGAACCACCCCTCGAGCCACTTCCCGCACAACATCGACCTGCACGCCGTCAGCGGCCAGGGCGGCGGCGCCGAAGCCACGCTGATCGCGCCGGGACAGCAGGCGACCTTCGGCTTCACGGCCCTCAACCCCGGCGTGTACGTCTACCACTGCGCTACGGCTCCCGTCGGCATGCACGTCGCCAACGGCATGTACGGCCTCATCGTCGTCGAGCCGAAGGAGGGTTTCAGCCCCGTGGACCGCGAGTTCTACGTGGTGCAGGGCGACTTCTACACCAGGGGCGACTTCGGCGAGCCTGGCCTCCAGGAGTTCGACATGCTGCGCGCCATAGACGAGGACGCGGCGTACGTGGTCTTCAACGGCCGCGTGGGCTCGCTCACCGGCGACAACGCCCTGCAGGCCAAGGTGGGCGAGACCGTGCGCATCTTCGTCGGCAACGGCGGCCCCAACCTCGCCAGCAGCTTCCACGTGATCGGCGACGTGTTCGACCGCGTGTGGGTGGAGGGCGGGGCCATCTTCAACCGCGACGTGCAGACCACGCTCATCCCCGCGGGCGGCTCGGCGGTGGTGGAGTTCGACACCAACGTCCCCGCCTCGCTCACGCTGGTCGACCACTCGATATTCCGCGCCTTCAACAAGGGCGCCATCGGCAGCCTGGTCGTCACCGGCGAGCAGGACCCCGTGGTCTACAGCGGCCGCGTCGACATCCGGCCCTACGAGCCGGACGCCGAGGCAGCTCGCTGACTGCCTGAGGCCGACAGGAGGCCGACGATGACCCGCCACGCCGCTACCCTGCTCGCGCTCGCCGCGCTGGCCCTGTGCACGGGCGCCCGCGGCCAGACGGCGACCCTCGCTCGGTCGGCGATGGTCCAGGTGCCCGGCGGCGTGGTGGCCCTCCTCTTCCCCGTGCAGGGCGAGGAGCTGGCGCGGGTGGGACCGTTCGCGATCGACGCGACCCCGGTCACCAACTCCCAGTTCCTCGCCTTCGTGCGGACGCACCCGGAGTGGGCCAAGGGCTCCGTGCCGCGCGTCTTCGCCGACGAGAGCTACCTCGGTCACTGGAGCGACGACGGGACCCTGGGCTCCGCCGACCCGGACGCGCCCGTCACGCACGTCTCGTGGTTCGCGGCCGCCGCCTACTGCGAGGCCCGCGGCGCCCGCCTGCCCACCGAGGCCGAGTGGGAGCTGGTCGCCCGCGCCGGTGAGCGCCTCGCCGACGGGGGCTCCGAGCCCGGCCAACGGGAGCGCCTCCTGGCCCTCGTGAGCTCGCGCTCCGCCGTTCCCGGCCCGGTGGGCCGCGGCGAGGTGAACGCCTACGGCGTGCGCGACATGCACGGCCTGGTGTGGGAGTGGGTGTTCGACGTGGGCGCCGCCATGAACACGGCCGACAGCCGCAACGCCGGCGACCGGCGACTGCTCCTGCTGTGCGGCGGCGGCGCGTCAGGTGCCACGGACCCCAACGACTACGCGGCCTTCCTACGCTACGCGTTCCGCAGCGGGCTGAGCGGCGACTACACCGGCGGCGGCCTGGGCTTCCGCTGCGCGTCCTGAGAGGAGGGACGATGACCTGCTTCCTGCGCGCCCTAGCGGTCGCCATCGTGACAGCGGCGGCTAGCCTGCTCACCGCCTGCGGAGACGACGGGGTGGCGGCCCGCGAGCACGAGCACGGGCCCGCCCCCGCGACGATCGAGGCTCACGAGGCGCACGAGCACGAGCCCGCGACGGCCGAGGCGCACGCGGCGCACGATCACGCCCCGGCCCTGCCCGCCGGCGAGCTGGCGGGCACGTCGCTCTTCCACCTCGGCAGCGCCTGGACCGACCACCGCGGCGAGCCGTTCACGCTCCCCGCCCTGCGCGGCCGCCTCGCGGTGTTCGTGATGTTCTACGGGGACTGCACGACGGCCTGCCCGCTCCTCGTGAAGGCCGCGGAGGAGATCGAGGCCGCGTTGCCGGTCGAAGCGCGCGGCCAGGTGGAGTTCGTGATGGTCACCTTCGCCACCGAGGCCGACACCCCTGGGAGGCTACGGGAGTACGCGCGCAGCAAGGGTCTCGACCGCGAGCCCTGGCGCTGGCTCGTGGGCACGCCTCTCCAGACCCGGCAACTTGCCACCCTGCTGGGCGTGCAGTACCGCGACCTGGGCAACGGCGCGTTCGCCCACTCGAACGTGGTCACGGTGCTGGACGGAGGCGGCGTACCCATCGCCCGCCTGGAGGGGCTGGGCGTGGCCCTGGACCCCGCGGTCGAGGTCATCCTCTCCAACCTCTGAAGACGCGCTCAGCGCTTCAGGCTCTCGGCGGCGACCCTCACCCGGCCGCCGGCCCTCTCCAGCGCGGCCCGCGCCTGCTCGGCGTCCACGCTGGCGAGGCCCATCACTATCGCCACGCCGATGTGCCGGCCGGAGGCCTTGAGGAGGGCGGCCGCCTCCTCGTGCTCCAGCCCGGTGGCTCGCGCGACGATCCCGGCGGCGCGGTTGACCAGCTTGGCGTTGAGGGGCCGCATGCTGACCATGAGGTTGCCGTAGGCGCCGCCCAGGCGGACCATCACGGTCGTGGAGAGCGCGTTGAGGGCCGCCTTCTGGGCGGTCCCTGCCGCCAGCCGCGTGCTGCCGGCCAGCACCTCTGGCCCCGTGTCGAGCAGCACGCCCACGTCCGCCGCGTCGAGCAGCGGCGTCCCCGGGTTGTTGGCGATGCCCACGGTGAAGGCGCCCAGCGCGCGCGCCTTCCGGATGGCCGCGACCGTGTAGGGGGTGCGCCCGCTGGCCGCCACGCCCACGACGGCGTCGCGGCTGCTCACCCCGGCGACCTCGACCTCGGCCTCGGCCGCGTCGACGTCGTCCTCGGCGCCCTCCTTGGAGCGCGTCAGGGCCGACTCGCCCCCGGCCATCAGCACCACCGTGTCGTCGTAGCCGAAGGTGGGCGAGAGCTCAGCGGCGTCGAGCACGGCCAGGCGCCCCGAGGTGCCGGCGCCCGCGTACACCAGTCGGCCGCCGGCGGCCAGGCGCGCCTCGATGCCCTCGGCCGCGCGCGTCAGCTCCGGCAGGGCGCGCTGCACGGCCGCTATGGCGCGGGCGTTCGCCTCGGTGACGGCCTCGATGATCTTCGCCGCGTCCCAGGTGTCCAAGCCCGCGTAGCGCGGGTCTATGCCTTCGGTGCTCACCGCTCTCCTCCGCTCGTGCCGGCCGGCGCGCCTCGGGTGCCGCTGGCGGGCAGCGGCGCCTCGGCCCGTTGGTAGGTCCGCCAGGCGCGCGCGCCAAGGCGCCCGTAGAAGGCGCCCAGGGTCGTCCAGTTGATGATGACGTCGGTGACGCCGCGGCGCTGCAAGGTCGCCGCCGCGCCCCGCACCATGGCGAGCCCGACCCCGCCGCCCCGGACTTCCGGCGACAGGCCGAGAGGCCCGATCCCGCCGGGTTTCCCGCCGGGGAGCTCGCGTGCGAGCGCGCCCGACCAGTGGAGGCCGGGCGACGTGAGGCGCTCGCCGCCTTGGAACGCGACGCAGAACCCCTCGGCGCCTGCCGAGGCGCCGTCAGGGTGATCCGCGGTGCGCTCTACCGTGAAGGCCGTGGCGCCCGCGGCCAGGTAGTCGGCGAGCTCCTCCGCCCAGCGACCGGGGAAGACGCGCTGCACGAACCCCAGTGCGCCCTGGGGGTCGTCGTCGCGCAGCCGCCAGCCGGGCGGCAGCGGGGCTTCCGGCAGGGGCAGGCGCAGGTCGAGGTGCAGGTCGTGCTCGAAGGCCGCGAAGCGTGCCCCGTAGCGCCTGAGGAGCCGCCACGTCGCCGGCGGCGCCTCAGAGGGCACGCCTGGGAGGAGGTGGTCGGCGTCCGAGCCGAAGCGCACCTGAACGGCGCCGGAGGCGGCCAACTGGTCGAGCAACGCCGTGAGGAGCGCCGTGCCCACGCCGCGCCGCTGGTGACCTGGCGCCACGGCGAGGGATGACACCCAGGCCACGCCCGCGGGCTGCCAGGGGGAGACAGGGAGCTTGCCGTGCGCGTAGCCCACGAGCTCGCCGCCGGCGAAGGCGCCGAGCAGGAGGGAGGGTCGGTGATGGCGTGAGGCCAGGCGTTCGCGCCAGAGCGTGTCGGAGAGCGGGTAGGGGTTGGCCCCGCGGCGCTCCCAAGACGCGTTCCACAGGTCCGGCACCGCGAGGGCCTCGTCGGCCGACAGGGGCCGCACCGTCACGCCGGGAAGGTCGCCCACGTGGACCCCTGCCTCAGAACGCACGGAGGTCGAGGGCCATGCGGTAGATGTCTCCGCGGTAGGCGCTGCGCACGTACTCGAACGGCCGGCCGTCGTCGCCGTGGGTGGTGCGTTCGAGGGCCAGAACGGGTATGGAGCGGGCGATCCCCAGCACGCGGCACTCGTGCTCGGTCGGCAGGCGAGCGGCTATGGTCTGCCGCGCCCTGGCTGGCTTGATGCCGAACTGGGCCTCGAGCGTCTTGTAGAGGCTGCCGGTCTCCGCCAGGCGCTCGAGGGAGAGCCCGGCCAGGTCGGCCCGCAGGTAGGCGTCCTGCAGGGCTAGCGGCTCGTCGGTGGCGGTGCGCAGGCGCGTGAGCCGCAGCACCTGCGTGCCCACCTCGTGCCCGAGGGCCTGGGCCACCTGCTCGTCGGCCGGCGCCAGGTCGACGGAGAGGAGCGTCGAGCCGGGCTGGAACCCCAGCCTGCGCGCCTCGTCGGTGAAGCCGAGGACTCGGTCGATCACCTGCTCCATGGGGCGCGGCTTGACGAACGTGCCCGAGCCCTGGCGCTGCTCCACGACCCCGGCGGCCACCAGCTCCTCGAAGGCGCGCCTCACCGTCATGCGCGACAGGCCGAGACCCTCGGCCAGGCCGCGCTCGGAGGGGAGGGCGGCCCCGGCCGGCAGGTCGCCGCCGTTTATGGCCCTGACCAGCTGGTCGCGGAGCTGCAGGTACGCGGGGGTGGGCAGCGACTTGTCGACGGCGAGCTCTATGCCCGCGGCGCGCGTCACGGCGGTGCGGAGCGCGCGGCCGGTAGGCGCCTCGGCTCTGGCTCGTTCGCTAAGGGTGGTGCCCGGCATCGCCCCAGCCTCCTCGACCCGGGCGCATCGCGCGCCCGCGGCGGTCGCCCCGCGTCGTTGCGTACCACTCCTATACCATCTTTGGGGACGCGGCCAGGCCCGCCGGTCGAGCGGTGGGGCACAGCCCGTCCCCGCTAGACGCGTTCCTGAGCCGTCCTGACGGTTCCTTAATGCTCTCATCGACCCCTTGTGAGTGGTACAGGGCTGGTCTATCCTGGCCTCGCCGTTCGCGATGGCGAATCTTTGGAGGTACCGGATGCATCGCAGAACCCTATTGGCCGTCCTGGTGGCCGCTCTCTTCGCGCTGCCAGGCGCGGCGATGGCGCAGCCGAAGGTGGTCGACTACTCGGGCCTCGGGCTCGAGCCCGGCACCGTCGGCGGCAGCATCACGCTGCCCCTCGGGGCCGCACCGCCCACCTTCCTCTATTACGCGCAGATCGACAACTCCACGCAGACCCTTACCGGTCAGGTCTTCGACTCCCTCGTAGAGTTCAACCTCGAGAACTACGAGCTCGAGCCGGCCCTCGCCGCCAGCTGGGACGTCTCAGATGACGGCACCGTCTACACGTTCCACCTGCGCGAGGGCGTCACGTGGCACGACGGCACGCCGTTCACCGCGGCCGACGTCGTGTTCACGTACGAGAACATCATCGCCAACCCCGAGGCCCGCGCCGGCGACGCCGCCCAGTTCACGTTCACGGTGGACGGCGAAGCCCGCCCGGTGACCTTCGAGGCGCCCGACGACCACACCGTCGTCATGACCCTGCCGGCTCCGTCGGCGGCGTTCCTGCTGCAGCAGCGCTTCCCGATCATGCCGAAGCACAAGCTGCTGCCGTTCAGCGTCGAAGGCGGCGCCGCCCTCGGCGACATCAACAACGCCTGGCCGACCGACGTGAACCTCTCCGAGGTCGTCGGCACCGGGCCGTTCATGTACCAGAGCTACACGCCCGGCCAGCTCGTCGTCCTCAAGCGCAACCCGAACTACTGGAAGCAGGACACGGCCGGCACGCAGCTCCCGTACCTCGAGGAGCTCCGCTTCCTCGTGGTGCAGGGCACCGAGGCCCAGACCGCGCAGTTCCTCGCCGGTAACCTCGACCAGCTCAACATCTCGGGCGCCCAGTTCCCGAACTTCAAGGACCTGGAGCAGCAGGGCTCCGGCTTCCACGTGGTCGTCAGCGACGCCCTCTTCGGCTCGCCGCCCCACATCGCCTTCAACTTCGACGACCCGGTCTTCGGCCCGCTGTTCTCGAACCACGAGTTCCGCCGCGCCATGGAGTTCGCGGTCAACCGCGAGCGCGTGATCGAGGACGTCTACAACGGCCTGGCCACGCTGCCGGGCACGCCCACCGCCCCGGCCAACGGCGCCTTCTACGAGGACACCACCGGCCTGTTCAACATGTTCGACCTGGAAGCCGCTGCTGCCGCCCTCGACGCCCTGGGCGTCGTCGACAGCGACGGCGACGGCATCCGCAACATGCCGAACGGCGGCCCGAACCTCCAGTTCGGCCTCACCTACGCCTCCGACTCGCAGGCGTTCACGGACATCGCCACGATCATCCAGAACGACTTCGGCCAGATCGGCGTGCGCGTCGACCTGGTGGCCGTCCAGAACGCGGCGCTGCTCTCCACGGGCCTCGCCGGCGACTACCAGTCGATCATCGTCGCGCTCGGCAACCAGCCCGACCCCGAGCTCCGCAAGCCCATCTGGCAGCCGGGCGGCTCGCTGTACTACTGGCACCGCTCGACCCAGCCGGCCGATCCCGGCGGCCAGCCGAACTTCGACGCGATGTTCGACTGGGAGCGCCGGATCTACGAGATCTTCGACCAGGGCACCGTCATGGTCGACCCCGAGGCTCGCGCCGCGCTCTACCGCGAGTGGCAGCGCATCAACGCCGAGTACGCGCCGGTCATCATGATCGCCAAGCCCACGAACGTGGCAGCGGTCTGGGACCACGTCGGCAACTTCGTGTACAACCTCGGCGTCATCCCGGGGTACAACCCCGTCCTGCTTTACACCGTCTCCCGCTGACGACGGGGCGGTAGAGTCGCAATCGGTCTAGTCACCGGGTCGGGCGAGGGTCACCTCGCCCGCCCGGTCGTCTAGGTCGGCCGCCGGTCGCGGGGCACACCCGGCCGAGGCGGAACCGCAGGACGGGCCCGAGCGGGCAGCCGGCCCGAGGCGTGGAGGCGCCGTGCTTGTCTTCGTGATAAGGCGCATCGCCGTGATGATCCCGACGCTCTTCCTGGTGTCGGTGGTCTGCTTCTTCGTCATCCAGATCGCGCCCGGCTCGTTCACCGACAGGTACCTCGAGGACCCGCGCATGAGCCCCGCGCAGGTGGCGCGCATCCAGGAGCAGCTCGGCCTGGACAAGCCGCCGCACGAGCAGTACTGGCGCTGGGTGACCGGCATCGTCACCCGGGGCGACTTCGGGTTCAGCTTCTTCGCCAACAGGCCCGTGTGGGGCGTCATCGGCGAGCGCCTGTGGTGGACGGTGCTCGTGGCCGGCATCACGATGGCCTTCGCCTGGCTAGTGGCCGTCCCCCTGGGCATAATCACGGCCCTGAGGCGCAACGGCGTCACCGACTTCTTCGCCAGCTTCGTCGGCTACGTGGGCCTGGCCACGCCGGACTTCCTCGTCGCGCTGTTGCTGGTGTCGCTGGTGCTGCAGTCCGGCGGCACGAACGTCGGCGGCCTGTTCAGCCCGCGGTACATCGACGCGCCCTGGAGCTGGGCCAAGTTCACGGACTTCCTCAACCACATGTGGATCCCCGTGCTGGCCATCGGCACCGGGAGCATCGCCGCCGTCATGAGGCAGATGCGGGCGAACCTGCTCGACGTGCTCAACGCCGACTACGTCCGCACCGCCAGGTCGAAGGGCCTAGCGGAGCGGCGGGTCATCAACAAGCACGCCGTGCGCACGGCCCTCAACCCCCTGGTGTCGCTCGCGGGCCTCAGCCTGCCCGAGCTCATCAACGGCACGATCATCGCCAGCATCGTGCTGAACCTGCCCACCATAGGGCCGCTCCTCTACGACTCGCTCATCAACAAGGACCAGTACGTGGCCATGTCGCTGCTCCTGCTCTCCAGCGTCCTGCTGATGCTGGGCAACCTCCTGGCGGACGTGGCCCTCGCCTGGGTGGACCCGAGGATCCGCTATGACTGAGCCCCGGCCCGCCACCTCCGCGTACGCCCACCGCTCAGCGCGAGGCGGCCGACCATGAGCGAGCCCGCCCGTCTCAGGCGCCGGCGCACGCGCCACCGCGGCGAGGGGAGGACCCCCCTCGAGCTCGCCTGGCGGCGGTTCCGGCGCTCGAAGTCGGGGATGCTCGGCGCCGTCATACTGATCGTCCTCTACCTGGTGGCGCTGTTCTCGCAGTTCCTGGCGCCCTACTCGATCACGCGGCAGTACCCCGCCGTCTACCAGCCGCCGCAGAGGTTGCACTTCCTGCACGAGGGCCGCCTGGTGTGGCCCTTCGTGCACCCGATGAAGCAGGAGCGCGACCCGGTGACGTTCCGGCGCCGCTACGTCGAGGACACGAGCGTCAGGTTGCCCCTGCGCCTGTTCGTGAAGGGCGACAGGTACAAGTTCCTGGGCTTCATCACCGGCGACAGGCACCTGTTCGGCGTGGAGGGCGGCAACTTCTTCGTCCTCGGCACCGACAGGTTCGGCCGCGACCTGCTCTCGCGCATCCTCGTGGGCTCGCAGGTGTCGCTCACCGTTGGCATCATCGGCATCACCATCTCGTTCGCCATCGGCATCTTCATCGGCGGCCTGTCGGGCTACTACGGCGGCTGGGTCGACCAGGTGCTGCAGAGGCTCATCGAGGTGCTGCTCTCGTTCCCGCGCCTGCCCATCCTGCTGGCGCTCGCCACCGTGATACCGCCGTCGTGGCCCTCCACCTGGGTCTACGCCGGCATCGTGGGGGTGCTGGCCCTCATCGGCTGGGCGGGCCTGGCGCGCGTCGTGCGCGGCCAGGTGCTGTCGGCGCGCGAGGCCGACTTCGTCTCGGCCGCCCGGGCCCTGGGCGCGCGCGACGTCCCCATCATCCTCAGGCACGTGGTGCCGAACCTGACCTCGTACCTCATCGTCGCGGCCACCCTGGCGCTGCCCGGGTACATCCTCGGGGAGAGCACCTTGTCGTTCCTGGGCTTGGGCATCAAGGAGCCCATGACCTCGTGGGGCCTGCTCCTCAAGGACGCCCAGAGCTTCGAGGCGCTGCGCCTCTACCCGTGGCTGCTGGCGCCAGGTGCGCTGATCGTCGTGTCGGTGCTCGCCTTCAACTTCGTGGGCGACGCCCTGCGCGACGCCGCCGACGTCCGCACCCAGTAGGCCTGCTGGCAGGGAGCGCGCCTCCCGGCTTCCCCGCCGGCGTTACCCTGGCGCGGTGAGCAGAGAGACCCAAGCCCCGCCTGCGGGCTGGAGCGAGGCCCTCGACGAGGCGCTGACCGCCTTCGTGGAGCGCACGCGCACGCCCGGCATGGCGGTGAGCCTCTTCACCGTCGACGACGTCCTCTACGAGCGCGGCTTAGGGCACAGGGACCGCGAGGCCGGCGCGCCCGTCGACGCCGACACCGTCTTCGGGGTCGCCTCGGTCACCAAGTCGTTCACGGCGCTGGCGCTGCAGGCCCTCGCCGCCGACGGGAGGCTCGGCCTGGGCGACCCCGTCACCCGCTACCTGCCCTTCACGCTGTGGGACGGCCGCACGCCACCGACGCTGCGCCACTTCCTGCAGCACGCGAGCGGCCTGCCTCCGACCCCGACGATGACGTGGCTGCGCGCCGCTAGCCAGGAGGACGACCCGGTGGCGGCCGGCCCCACCCTGCGCGAGGCGCTGCTGACGGTGACGGGTGGTGAGGCCGAGCTCGCCGCACGCGCCGCTGAGGTCTCTACCCTCGAGGGCATGGTCGCGTGGCTGGACGGGAACGTGGAGCTGCTGGACGAGCCCGGGAAGCTGTTCAGCTACAGCAACGACGGCTTCTGCCTCATGGGCGGCGTGGTCGAGCAGGTCGCGGGCCGCCCCTTCGACGCGTTCGTCGAAGAGCGCGTCTTGCGGCCCTTGGGCATGGCGCGCACGACCTTCGACCTGGAGAGGGTCCTCGCCGACCCCAACGCCACCACCCTCTACGAGCGCGACGAGAGCGGCGAGGTGCAGCGCTCACCTGCCTGGCAGACGACGGGCCGGATGCTGGGTGGCGGGATGCTCAAGTCCACCCTGCGGGACCTGCGCGAGTGGGTGCGGCTCCTCATGGCGCCCGAGGGGCGGCGCTCCGCGGCGGTCGGAGTGCCGCCCGCCCTGGTGCACGAGATGGCCGAGGGCGCCGTCTGGTGCGGCCCTGGCGCCCGCTACGGCCTGGGCCTGCGGGAGGCCACGCTGCGCGGCCTGAGGTTCGTGGGCCACAGCGGCGGCCTGAAGGGCGTCTCCAGCTTCGTCGGCTGGGTGCCCGAGCTGGGCGTTGGCGGCGTCGTGCTCACCAACCTGGCCGGCCTGCCGAGCGACAAGGTCTTCACTACGCTGGTGGACGCCTACGCGGGTCTGCCGCTCGACGCCGCCGCCTACGAGCCGGCGCCGTACGCCGCCTCGCCCAGCGAGGTCGAGGACGTGCTCGGCAGCTACGCCTCCGGCGAGCCGTACGGGCGCCTGCGGCTGTTCTCGGGAGATGACGGCCAGCTGCGCTGCGGCGTGGGCCTCCCGGAGGCCGAGGTGCCGGCGTTCATGGCCGGCCCCGACGAGGTGGCGCTGCGCTTCGCCGAGTACCTGGCTCCCGTGACCCTCCTCAGGCGCGACGGCCGCGTGTGGGCGGCGCACTACGGGTCGAGGGTGCTGCGGAGGGTCGGGCCTACCTAGTCACGGGCCGCCAAGACCTGTCCGTGGGCGACTAGCTCGCTCTGGGAACCGCATCGTGACGCGTCGACCCTGTGAGCACCGCGGTACCTAGCCTCACCCCATCGCGGTTCAGCCTGGCCTTCGGATCGGCGAGGTAGCTAACTACGCCAACGTTCGAGGAGTTCGATCGCCGCTCTCTGAGGGGCGTTCTTGCCTGATCCCGAGCGCGGCAGGAGCCCCAGGACCGTGAGCCCCAGAGCTCGCGTACGACGCAACGGCCGGCCCCTGGAGGAGCCGGCCGCCGCGGTGTGGACGCTCTGGGAGCCGCTTACTCGAACAGCGACTCGTCGATGGGCTGGTTCACCGAGATGGCGTCGTACCTCATGGAGGCGAACGGCGTGGCGGTGCCGCCGACGAGCTCGTACATCTCCGCGTCGTAGTACATGGCGCCGTCCACCTTGGGCTCGCCGACGAACACGTAGGCGATGACCATGCCGTCGGCCTCGACTACCTGCCCGAGCAGGCCGCCCGAGTCGTCGAACACGAAGCGGACCGTGGTGGCGTCTAGGCCGCTGCCGGGGATGCCGAAGTTGCCGGTGTAGGTGACCTGCTGACCCGAAAGGACGTCGCCGTAGCTCACCTGGCCGTCGTAGGTGGCCACGGCGTCAGGGTCGTCCAGCAGGTTGGCGGTGGCCGTCTGGTCGAAGACACCGTCGAAAGCCGAGTCCATGCCGGCAGGAACCGGGATGGCCATCCCGTTCATCTTGAGGACCGTACTACCGTCCTTGTAGACCATGGTCGTGGCCATGCCCATGACCTCGGAGACCATGGCGGCCCGCTCGCCCACGTAGTCGACGACGATGCGGGTCTTGGTGACGAGGTCTCCGCCATCCTGGTAGATGGTCATCGTCATCGTCTGGTCGAGCGACGTCAGGTCGAGGGTCATCCCGTCCGGGTTCAGCCCCTCCAGGAGCTGCCTGGCACGGTCGTCCACCTGCGCGCTGGCCACGCCGGCCAAGAGGAGGAGGGCGATAGTCAGGACGGAAACGGTTCTCTTGATCATGACCTAAAACTAGCCGATGGCTGCATGAGTCGGAAGCGCAGACGCGTACCCCACGGGTCTTCGGCCGTAACCGTACCTTCACCGTCCGGCTGGGAAGCGTCCGGT
>Ga0182741_1001264_pt1 | contig 33777 bp, 32 predicted proteins | sample eDN5th37CBELigOP_FD_128874 | JGI IMG/M metagenome (GOLD analysis project Ga0182741, IMG submission 128874) | Enriched Organic Plus compost microbial communities from Emeryville, California, USA - eDNA 5th pass 37_C BE-Lig OP (version 2) (version 2) ... | reverse complement strand
GCGGCCGTCGGGCGACCACTCGAAGGCGGCGACGCGCTGGTCGGCCAGGGCCGTGAGCTGCCTGGGGAAGCCGCCGCCGACGGGCTGCAGCCACAGGCCGGGCAGGCCCGTGGTGTTGGCGATGTAGGCGAAGACGTCGCCGCGCGGCGAGAGGGCGGGCGCGCCGAGCTGGCGCACGGCCAAGTAGCGTTCGAACCCTGGGAGCTGCCCGGTGGGGGCCATGCCTGGACGATAACCGGCGCCTCCGGCGTGGCATACTTCCTGCACCGACTCCGGCAGGCATCCGCAGGCCTGTGCGGCGCGTAGAAGAGGTAGGTGGCTCAAGCGACCTTGGCCGAGACCGCCGCGCGCGACGTTGAGCTCGCCCGGTCGCTGGCCCGTGGCGACGAGGCTGCCCTGCGCCTCCTCTACGAGCGGCACGGCGGGGTGGTCCTGGCCCTCGCCACGCGCATGCTCGGCAGCCGCGAGGAGGCGGAGGAGGTGCTCCACGACACCTTCTACAGGCTGTGGCGGAACGCCGCGCGCTTCGACCCCGAGAGGGCGGCGGTGCGCACGTACCTCTACGCCATGGCGCGGAACCTCTGCCTCACGCGCCTGAGGGCGCGGCGGTCGCGGCCCGTGCAGGCCGACCTGGACGAGCACGACTTCGCCTACCAGGTGGCGCTGTCCACCGACCCCGACCCGGTGCCCGCGCTGCTGGCGGGCCGGGCCCTGGCGGCCCTCGAGGACGATGAGCGCCGCCTGGTTGAGGAGGCGTTCTTCGGCGGCTGGTCGCACACCGAGCTCGCCGAGAGGCACGGGCTGCCGCTGGGAACGGTGAAGAGCAGGATCAAGCGGGCGCTGGCCAAGATGCGCGACGCCCTGGAGGCTGGCAAGTGATCGACGACGATAGCAACGCGGCGCTACCTGGGGACGAGGGCGCCGGGCTGGCGGACGAGCCGTTCGCGGGACGCGACGGCGCGCTGGCGGCGGAGGTGCTGACCTCCGCCCTCACGCCGAGCGAGCTGCCCCGGGGCGGCTGGGAGCGCCTGCACGCCTCGCTGGCCGCGACCGACGAGGTGGGGAGGTCCGGGCCCAGGTCCGTTAGGGTCGAGGCGACGCGGGCAGCGCCCCCGCATCCGCCTCCGCCGCGCCGCTCGCTCGCCTGGGCGGCCGCCCTGGTGGCGGCCGTGCTGGCGCTTGGCGCCGTGGGCGCCTGGGGCGTGACGCAGCGGAACGAGGCGGCCAGGCTGCGCGACGACCAGCGGATCCTGGCCTACTGGATGGCCAACCCCGGCATGAGGCTCACGCCGCTGGAGCCCGCCGAGGGCGTCGCAGCGGTGCGCCTGGGCGTGCTGTGCGTGCTCCCCGACGGCCGTGCCCTGGTGCTGCAGCCCACCCGCCCCGAGGGCGGGGCCACCTACGTGGTCGTCGGCTGGGGCGACTCCGGCCTGCGCGAGCTGGCGCGGGGCCGCGACAACATGCTGCAGTTCGACGCGACGGGCGTGCAGGTCGTGGAGCTGAGGACCGAGCGCGCCGGGCAGACAGCCACCTTGGCCGTCGCCCGCCTGAACTAGCCCGCGGCCAGCGCCGCCTCGACCTCGGCCGCCGTGGGCAGGGAGGGCTGGGCGCCCTCGCGCGCCGTGGCCAGCGAGCCGGCCGCGCAGGCGTACCGCACGGCGGCGGCCAGTTCGCTCTCGCCGGCGGCCAGGCGGGCGGCCAGCGCGCCGGCGAAGGCGTCGCCGGCCGCGGTCGTGTCGACTACGCTCACGGGGAACGCCGGCTGGCGGCCCTCGCCCCCGTCCCTGGCGGCCCAGGCGGCGCCGGCGGCGCCGAGCGTGACCACGGCCACCGGCGCCAGCGCCGTGAGCCCCCTCGCAGCACCTCTCGGGTCAGCGGTCACCCGCCCGGCGTCGGAGCCTAGGAGCACCGCGGCCTCGTGCTCGTTCACCAGCAGGTGGGTCACGTCGGCGAGCTGCGCCGCCGTGAGCGGCTGCGCCGGCGCGACGTTGAGCAGCGCCGCCGCCCCCGCCCGCCGGGCCGCCCGGGCCGCGGCCAGCACCGTGTCGAGCGGCACCTCGAGCTGCAGCATCACCACCGCCGCGCCGGCCAGGTCGAGGGCGGCCACGTCCTCCGCCGAGACCTCGGCGTTGGCTCCGGGCGACACGACGATGCTGTTCTGCCCCGCGTCGTCGACCTGGATGAAGGCCACGCCGGTGGGCCGCGCGCCGACGCGGACCTGGCTCACGTCCACGCCGGCCTGGCGCAGCGCCGCCAGCAGCGCCCGGCCCTCGTCGTCGTCGCCCACGCAGGCGACCATGTGGGCGGCGGCGCCCAGGCGCGCCGCCGCCACGGCCTGGTTGGCGCCCTTGCCGCCCGGGTGGCTGGCGTGGCCGCGGCCCAGCACCGTCTCGCCCGGCCGCGGGTGACGCTCCACCCGCACGACGAGGTCCATGTTGACGCTGCCGACCACGACGACGCGGCCGGACAAGTCAGCGCTCCACGAAGCCGGGGTTCCGCCAGACGATGAGGCTGGCCGCGCCGCCCGTCTCCTCGTCGGTCATGTAGCCCTCGATGACGCCTAGCGCCTCGAACCCGTTGGCGATCTGGAAGCTGAGTGTGGGGTCGCGCAGCTCGCCGCGGGCGACGGCCGCCACGTACTCGGCGACGGTGAGCCTGTCCCTGTGCGCGCTGTAGCCGGGCAGCGCGCCGCCGGCCACGATCCCGCGCAGGTTCAGGCGCCGCGCCAGGCCCTGCCGCGCCTGGTAGAGCAGCGTGCCTATGCCCTTGCCGCGGTAGTCGGGGTGCACGCTGATGTCAGCTCCGTAGTACCAGTCGCCCTCGGGATCGTGGTTGGCGTAGGTGCCTCCGGCTATGGCCTCGAGGAACGAGTGGTCGGCGTGCTCGAGGTCGAAGCGCGTGAGGAACCCGGAGCCGAGGCCCACCACGACCTCGCGCCCCAGCTCCCGGCCCTGGGGGTCGCGGTCGGTGACCGCCACGAACTCGCCCTCCGGGAACACCTCCAGGTGCTTCAGGAAGTGCTCGGCCTTCATCCTCTCGGTCTCGCTCAGCCCCGGGAAGCAGACCCTCTGCAGCTCCTCCAGCGCCCCCGCGTACCGCGGCGCGCTGGGCACGACCCTCACATGGGGCCAAGCCGGCTTCACGGCGCGGTCACCGCCAGGTCGAAGCGCTCGAAGCCGGCCTCCCCTGGCCGGCCGGCCACGGCGTGGAGCTCCCGGGTCACCGGGCGCGCCACGATGGCGCCGCACGTGCCCACGTGGCTCGGCGGCACGCCCACGCGGCACACGCCGTTCCTGTCGGCCAGCAACGACTTCAGGTGCTCAACGTGGAAGGACTCGCGGCCGAGGAGCTCTTCGGCCCGCGCGAGCCGGCCCTCTGTCTCCGCCTGCGACTCGGGGGTGCGCGGCCGCTCGACGGCCTTGGTCTCGGGGGCCAGGCAGTGGTTGGTGTGCGCGAGCGGCGCCGAGTCCATCTCGGTGACGACGAGCGCCGTCGGCATGGCCTCGGCGTTCGCCCCGCGACCGGCGGCGTCCATGACCAGGTAGTTGTGACCGCCGCAGAGGGGCGCGGCGCGCAGGACGGCCAGTGCCGCCTCCACCGTCTCCTCGCGCAGCATGGCGCGCACGACGAAGGGCCAGGTCACGCCCACCCGGCCGTCGGCGGCGGTGAGGTTGTTGATGCCCACGGTGAGCCCGGCCTCGTTCATGCCGATCATGCCCACGCAGCCGGCGGTGGTGAGGACCACGAAGGCGGGCCCGTCCGCGGGCCGCCCCTCCAGCAGCACCAGGTGCTCGGCCGAGCCCTCGTGCATGTCCCACGTCTGGGCGAAGGCGGGGGCGCCGTCGGCCATGCGGGAGGCCGGGACGAGGACGGCCGTGCAGTCGTCCTCGTCGCCCGCGGCCGGCCGCGTCGAGCCGCTGGCGGCGGCGACGGCGTCGACGAAATCGGTGAAGCCGCCCGCCACGAGCAGCTCGGCGGCGCTCACGCCCGAGCCGGCGGACATGCCGCGGAGCTCCTCCGCCAGCTCGGGGTAGAGGCGCTCGTGCGCCTCCAGGCAGGCGCCCGCGAGGTCCAAGACCTCGGCGCGGGTCGCCGCCCGGCCCGACCAGACTGGCGAGCCGGCGAGCTCCAGGCGCTCCTCGGCGTAGCGGCGTATCGAGGCCGCCAGGGCCCGCCCGTGGGCTAGGCCCATCTCGTATGGCGAGCCAGCCACGCGCAAGCGCTGCGCTCCTGACGCGTTCATGGGGAGAGACTAACCGAGGCCGGCGGCGACGGGACGCCGCGCTGGCCTCACCTCAGGACGGAACCGTGCTCGGTGCGCCAGGTGAGCGCCACGGGCGTGCCGGCCTTGAGCATGCCCTCGTAGCCGTGGTGCTGGTTCTGCACGCGCGCCACCACCTGGCCGCAGCCCGGCACCTCGACCTCGTAGCGCGCGTCCGTGCCCAGGTAGTGGGCCGCGCGGATGACCCCGTGCAGGCGCGTCTCGTGGTCGCCGGCGGGCGGGCCGTCGCTCTCCACCGCCGGGTCGATGCTGAGCTTCTCAGGCCGCACGGCCAGCGCCGCGGCGTCGCCCACGGCCAGGTCGTGGTCGCGCAGCTCGCCCCATACGACGGCGCCGCCCTCCGCCTCCACGGCGGCCAGGCGTCCGTCGCGGGCCTTCATGCGCCCGTCGATGAAGTTCGTCTCGCCGATGAAGTCGGCGACGAAGCGGCTCGTCGGCCGCTCGTAGATGTCGTCCGGCGGGCCCACCTGCAGGACCTTGCCCTCGCTCATGACGGCGATCCTGTCCGCCATCGTGAGGGCCTCCTCCTGGTCGTGGGTCACGTAGACGAAGGTGATGCCCACCTGCTGCTGCAGGGTCTTGAGCTCGAACTGCATGGCCTTGCGCAGCTTCAGGTCGAGGGCGCCGAGCGGCTCGTCGAGCAGCAGCACCGCCGGCCGGTTGACCAGGGCGCGCGCCACGGCCACGCGCTGGCGCTGGCCGCCGGAGAGCATGTGCGGCTTGCGCTCCGCCACGTGCGGCAGGCGCACCAGCTCGAGCGCCTCCTGGGCGCGCTGCTTGGCCTCCTTCACCGGCACCTTGGCCATACGCAGGCCGAACATCACGTTCTGCATGACCGTCATGTGCGGGAAGAGCGCGAAGTCCTGGAAGACGGTGTTGACGGGCCTGTGGAAGGCTGGCACGCCGCGCATGGGCTGGCCCCTCAGGAGCACCTCGCCCCCGTCGGGCTGCTCGAAGCCGGCGATCATGCGCAGCGTCGTGGTCTTGCCGCAACCCGACGGCCCCAGCAGGGCGAAGAACTCGCCCTCGGCGATGTCCAGGCTGACGCCGTCGACGGCGCGCACGCGCTGGTCGGCCCGGCGCTCCCCGAACTCCTTGACGAGGTCCTGAAGGCGCACGGCCGGCGCCCCTGCCGTAGCAGGGGCCGCCGGCCGCGTCTGGACGTTCTCGGTCAACGCTCCCTCTCGCCCCCTACTGACCGACGAAGATCCTTATCTCGTCCCAAGCCTCGTTGAGCAGCGCCTCGCGCTCCTCGTCCTGCACGGCGAAGAACAGGCGCTCGCGCGTCTCCTCGCTCGGGTAGATGCCGGGGTCGCTGGCCAGCTCCTCGTCTATGAGGCCCATCTCCAGCGCCGCCAGGTTGGGCGTGCCGTAGGCGGTGTAGTTGGAGATGTCGGCGCCCACCTGCGGGTCGAGGACGTAGTCGATGAACACCTCGGCCAGGGCCTTGTTGGGCGCGCCGCGCGGGATGGCGAGGCTGTCCACCCAGAAGTTCGCGCCCTCCTCGGGGATCACGTAGCCGTAGGTGTCGCACTCGCACTCGTCCATCACTTGGAAGATGTCGCCAGAGTACTCGACGACCATGTCCACCTCGCCACGGACGAGCATCTCCTGCCCGTCGTCGCCGGCGATGTAGACGACGTTCCTGCCGTTCTCGATGAGGAAGCGCTTGGCCTCCTCGATGTCGGCGGGGTCGGAGCTGTTCGGGTCGTGGCCGGTGAGTAGCAGCGCCACGCCGATCATCTGGGTGGTATCGGCGAGCCACGCCACCGGGCCGTCGTGCGCGAACAGGTCGGCCCAGCTGCTCACCTCGCCCACGCGGTCGGCGTTGTAGCCGATGCCGGTGGTGCCCCACTGGTAGGGCACCGTGTAGCGGTTGCCCGGGTCGAAGGGGAGGTCGAGGAAGGTGGGGTCGACGTTGGCCAGGTTGGGGATGCGCGAGTGGTCGAGCGGCTCGAGCAGGCCCTCGGCGATCATCAGCGTGGCCACCACGTCGGAGGGCACGACGACGTCGAAGCCGGGGTTGCCCTGGCGCAGACGGACGAGCATGTCGTCGTCGGTGGCGTAGGTGTCGTAGATCACCCGCACGCCGCAGGCCTCCTCGAAGTTCGCGATCGTGTCCTCGGCTATGTAGGTGCTCCAGTTGTAAACGGAGAGCGTCTGGCCCGCGAAGCCTTCCGGGCAGGTCCAGCCCGTCTGGGCGGACGCAGCACCAAGGAGAGCTGCGGCGACGGCGGTCGTCAGCAAGTACGTGATGTTTCTGCGCATCGCTCCACCTCTCGTCGTGTCGCGTCAGCGAGCCCGGTGACCGTCTCGCCCACGTTGAACGCGTCCAGGAACGATAGCACCCGCGTCCCCGCGTCTGCGGTCCTGGGACGGGCGCGCCTTAACCGCCCCTTGAGCGGTAGGCCGTCCGGCCCTGGCGGCGCCAGGCTTCAGCGCCGAGTGGCCCTTATGAGCCTGTCGAACATGGGGTCTGTGAGCACGCGCCTGAGCGCGTTGACCACGTGGGCGTCGAAGCCCACGAAGTAGCGGGTACGCGGCCGCTTGTCCGTGAGCGCCCGGTAGACCGCGTGGGCCACGGCCGTGGCCGGCGTGCCCTCCGTCTCGGCCTGCTTGGCGCCGTCCCGCACCTCGTCGATCATCCCCTGGTAGTAGGCGAGCGCCTCCGGCGGCATCCGCTCCAAGCGCTCCAGCGCCTCGGCCAGCGACTTGGACCAGATGGGCGTGGCGATGCGCCCTGGCTCCACCACGGAGACGGGGATGCCCCAGTCGGCCAGCTCGCGCCTGAGGGCGTCCGAGATGGCCTCGATGGCGAACTTCGAGGCGGCGTACGCGCCCAGCACGCGCGACGAGACCAGGCCCGAGATCGACCCGATGATCACCAGCCGCCCACCCGCCTGGCGCACCTGCGGCATGAGGGCCTGGATGGTGGCCACCGCGCCGACGACGTTGACCTCGAACTGGCGCCTCAGGTCCTCGAGAGGCACGAACTCCAGGGGGGCGGCCACGGCTATGCCGGCGTTGTTGACGACGCCGGCGAGGGGCGTGCCGCGCTCCCGCACGGTGTCGGCGACGGCGCACACGTCCTCCTGGACGGTCACGTCGAGGCGCACCGGGAGGACCAGGTCGGCGTCCTGCCCCGCCTCGTCCCGCAGGGCGGCGTCGTCCTCGGGCCGGCGGACGCCGGCGAAGACGAGGTAGCCGCTCTGCGCCAGGTGTAGGGCGATAGCCTTGCCTATGCCGCTCGACGCGCCGGTCACTACGACCGCGCGCTCGCCTCGGCGCCCCTCGTTAGGCCGCACCCCTGAATCCTACAACCGGTCGCCGTCGCCGTCCCCGCCGGCCAGGGCGCGGCGGAGGGCGTCTGGCACGGGCACGGGACGCTGGGTGTCGTAGTCGAAGCAGACCATCACGGCCTGGAAGCGCGCCGCGGCCTCGCCGTCGGCCAGCAGCGTCTGCTCGAGCGTGAAGCTGGTGTTGCCGATGCGCACGACGCGCGAGACCACGTGGCACTCGTCGCCCAGCCGCACCTGTCGCAGGAAGTCGATGGACAGGTGCGCCAGTATCAGGCCCCGGCCGTTCCAACCGAGCTCACGCAGGAAGGCCAGGCGCCCCGTCTCGGCGTAGGTGGCGATGACGGCGTTGTTGACGTGGCCCAGCGCGTCGGTGTCGGAGAAGCGCTGCTGGATGGGTATGGGACGCGAGACGGCGTACGCCGGGGACTCCGCGGCCGCCCCCCCCGGGCTCGCCGGAGCGTTCCTTTCACCTTCAACGGACATCATCGACCCCCTTGGGCGACCTCGCGCGCCGGCCGCCGCCCTCGCTCTCGCCGCCGCGAGCGGCGCCTCGCGGCGCGGCGCGGCCCGGGGCCTTGGTCCGCGCCGGGCCGGCCTTGGGACCGCCGGCCCGGCGCGCCGAGCGGCCGCTCACGCGTCTGGGCGCTGGCTGGCAGACGGGGCAGTGCACCGTCCCGCGCCCGCCTACGACGCTCCGCTCCATGGCGGCGCCGCAGCGCGGGCAGGGCTGGCCGTCCTTGCCGTAGACCGCGAGACGCTCGTAGAACCCCCCGGTCTCGCCGCCCAGGCGGCGGTAATCGCGGAGGGTCGTGCCGTTGGCGGCGAGGCTCTCAGCCAGCACTTCGCGCAGGGCCGCCAGCAGCGCCTCCGCCTGGTCGCCGCGCAGGGACGCGGCCGGGGTGAGCGGGTGCACGCGGGCGCGCCACAGGCCCTCGTCGGCGTAGATGTTCCCCACGCCGGCTATCGGGCGCTGGCTCAGCAGGTAGGCCTTCACCGGCGCCCGCGACCTCGCCAGGTTGGCGGCGAAGCGCTCTGCCGTGAACTCCGGGTCGAAGGGCTCGGGGCCGAGGTCGCGCAGGGTGGGCAGCGCCTCGTAGTCCCCGGCCCGCACGAGCAGGAAGCGCCCGAAGCGGCGCGGGTCCCTGAAGTAGATGGTGCTGGGCCCATCGCCCAGCAGGTGCAGGCGCACGCGCACGTGGTCCGCCGGCTCCTCGGGCGAAAGGGAGCCCGTCATGCCGAGGTGCAGCACCAGCTCGTCGCCGCCGGAGAGCGGGACGAGGATGAACTTGCCGCGGCGCCCCACGGACAGCACGCGCTGCCCCGCGGCGCGCTCCAGGCCCACGTACTTGGGCCCCGGCGGCGCCAGCAGCTCGGCGGCGGCCACGACCCTCCCGGCCAGCCACGGCTCGAGCTCGCGCCTCACCGTCTCGACCTCAGGCAGTTCGGGGATAGCTGATCTTCCCTTCGTAGAGGGCGCGCCCGACGATGGCGCCCTCCAGTCCGAGGCTCTCGTAGAGGTCCAGGTCGGCGTCGGAGGCCACGCCGCCGCCGGCGTGGAGCGTGCCGCCGAAGGCCTCGCGGACGGCGGCCACGGGGACGGGGTCGACGCCGCGGAGCGTGCCGTCGCGCGTGGTGTCGGTGAATATCAACCGCCGCACGCCTCGCCGCTCCATGTCGCGCGCCAGGTCGGCGGCCCTGACGCCGCTGCCGGCCTGCCAGCCGCGCACCAGCACCTCGCCGCCCGCGGCGTCGACGGACACGACCACGCGGTCAGGCCCGAAGCGCGCGAGCAGCGCCTCCACCAGCTCCGGCTGGGTCACGGCAGCGGTGCCGACGACCACCGCGGCGGCGAAACCGAGGCGCCTCTCGGCCTCCTCGAGGCTCCTGACGCCGCCCGCCACCTGCACGCTGGCCGCGACGCCGCGGCAGAGCCTCTCGATCTCTTCCAGGTTGCTGCCGTCGCCCAGCGTGGCGTCGAGGTCGACCACGTGCAGGCGCGAGGCGCCGAGGTCCACCCAGCGCAGCGCGGCCTCCAGCGGCCGGTCATGGTAGACGGTCTCGCGCCCGGGGTCGCCCTCGTAGAGGCGCACGGCCCGGCCACGCCTGACGTCGACGCAGGGGATGACCTCGAACATCGGTGAGGAGACTACCTCGCGACGCGCTCCTGGGCTGCTACGAAGGCGTCGTCGCCCCGCCTCTCGAAGAGCTCGCGCACCGGACGCCCCACGGACATGAGCTCGGGGACGGTGACGAAGCGGTACTCGCCCGCGCGCTCGGCGAGCACCCTGTCGAGGGCGGCGAGGAGGGCCGTGCGGTCCGGCTCGTCGCGCGGGGTGCGCGTGTGCAGGGCCTCGTGGAGTAGCAGCACCGCCCCAGGCCGCAGCGCCGCGCCGAGGCGGCGGGCGAGCTCGTCGGCGCCCAACGGCAGCCAGTCCTCCACGTGCGCGCTCCAGGCCACGCAGGTGAGGCCTTGGCGCCTCACGGCCCGCGCCACGCGCATGTCGTAGTGGCCGTACGGCGGCCTGAAGAGCGGGCTGGCGAGAGGGCCGAGCGCGGCGTGGCCCGCGGCCACCTCGCGGTCAGCGGCGGCCGGCTCGAGGCGCACCAGCGAGGGGTGGGAGTAGGTGTGCGACCCCAGCGCGTGGCCCGCCTGGTTCACTGCGGCCAGGACCTCAGGGTGCCGCTCGGCGGCCTCGCCGACGCAGAAGTGCGTGGCCTTGGCCCCGTGGCGGCCGAGGACCTCGAGCAGGGCGGGGGTCCAGGTCGGGTGCGGGCCGTCGTCGAAGGTGAGCGCCACGCAAGGCTGCTCCGTGCGCACGCGCGCGACGGCGCCGAACCGGGGGGCAAGCACGGCCGCGCGGACGCGCCTGCCGGCGCGGAAGGCCAACCTGCGCGTCACACCGCCCACACGCCGAAGCGGAAGGAGCCGGCCAGGCGGCCGAGCCGGAAGCCGAGGCGCCGCATGTAGCGGGCGCGCGAGCCCTTGCGCAGCGCCTCGGGGGCGGTGAGCACGAGCCCCCACAGGCTCCTCAGCGACTTGAGGGGCCCGAGGCGCGGCATGCCGCGCGGCACGTACTCCTTGTAGAGGCGCACGTTGTAGAAGCCGTAACCGTAGGCCTGCCAGAAGCTGGCCGCGCCGGAGCGGAAGCGTATGTGCACCACGGCGTCGGGGGCGAAGGCGATCCGGTGCCCGGCCAGCTGCAGCCGCCAGCACAGGTCCGTGTCCTCCAGGAGGGGCCAGCTCTCGTCGAAGCCGCTCATGGCCTCGAACAGCTCACGCCGTATCCCCAGCCCGCAGCCCCCGGCGTGGTCAAGGTAGGCAGGGCGGGTGTAGCGCTGCAGTCCGTCCACCTGCGCCGGAGCGCGGCTGGCGAGGACCCCAGGCGGGTTGAGCAGCTCGAACTCCCAGCGCGACGCCACGACCTCGTGCTCGTCCAGCGCGGCCGACAGAGCCGCCACCCAGCCGGGCGCGGCCACGTCGTCGGCGTCGAGGAAGCCCAGCTTGTCGCCGGCGGCGAAGGCCGCCCCCACGTTGCGGGCGTGCGCGGCGCCTTGACCGCCGGCGGGCACGCGCCGCAGGCCGGGTATGCGCCCCTCGAAGCGGGCCAGCACGTCGGCGATGCGGTCGTCGCCGGGGTCGGAGTCGTCGGCGACTATCAGCTCCCACGGGTCCGCCCCTACCTGCGCGGACAGCGCCTCCAGCTGCTCGACCAGGAGCTCTGGCCTCCCCCTCACCGGCACGACGACGCTCAGCAACCCGACTGCCCACCTTCCAGATAGGCCAGCCGGGCACGGCGCGAGCTGGCTCGGGCCGATAGTACGACCGCCTCTTCGCCCCGCCCGCGCAGGCGCCACAAGCGCCCAGCGATGCGCGCGGGCGCGCATCACGTCCGCTTGACTTGTTAACGGTCAGACCTATACTTTAGCGGGATGCAGTCTCGCAGGGATGCGACACTCAACCTAGCCTCCCTGCTTCACCACGCTCCCGGAAGCGAACTAGAGGTCGAAGCGGAGGGCCTGCTCGAGCCCGAGCAGGAGCTGCTCGACGCCGACGGGCTGCGGCTCGCCGGCCCGATCACGTGGCACGTCCACGTGGTCAACACGGGCGGCGACGACGACTTCGTGGCCGACGGCCAGATGAGCGCCAGGGCCGTGCTGGAGTGCAGGCGCTGCCTCACCGAGGTGGAGGTGGACGTGGAGGCGGAGTTCGTCTACCCCATGTCCTACCGGCCGTCCGACCTGCCGCTGCGCCTCGAGGAGCTCGAAGAGGTAGAGGAGGAGCTGCTCGTCTTCGGCCGGCCCGATGTCGACTTCGCTCAACTCCTGACCGAGCTCATCGCCATCGAGGTCCCGCTGACGGCGCTCTGCCGCGAGGACTGCCTGGGCCTCAACGAGGACGGCGTGAACCTCAACGAGCACCCCGAGCTGGCCGTCGACAGGCCCGCCGCGGCGCCCCAGGACGGCGCCGTCCGCATCAAGGGCCTGGACGAGGCGCTCCGGGAACTCGAGCGAGAGTCGTAAGCTATACCGCTGGGCTCGCAGGAGCCCCACCGAGGAGAGTCAACCGATATGGCCAAGCACCCAGTACCCAAGAAGCGCACGTCGGCCGCCAGCCGCGACGCCCGCCGCAGCCACCACGCGCTGAAGCCGCCGACGCTCGTCGCCTGCCCCCAGTGCAAGGAGCTGCGTCCGCCGCACGTGGTCTGCCCTGAGTGCGGGCACTACGACGGCCGCCAGGTCATAGCGGAGGCCTAACCCATAGCGACCCTCGGCCCCACCGGGCGTGAGGGGACGAGGGCCGGCATAACGCTCCTCGGCGCCTACGCTCCGCCGAACGTCCTCTCGAACCACGACCTCGAGCGGATGATGGAAACGTCCGACGAGTGGATCACCTCGCGGACGGGCATCAAGCGCCGCCACGTGGCCGGCGAGGACGAGTTCACCAGCGACCTCGCCTTCAAGGCGGTCGAAGACCTGCTCGCGCGCCACGGCGACGACGCCTTGGCGGGCGTGGACATGGTCATCGTGGCCACCAACACGCCCGACGCGCTCTTCCCCGCCACCGCGGCGCTGGTGCAGGACAGGTTCAAGCTCAACGCGGGCGCGTTCGACCTGCTCGCGGCCTGCCCTGGCTGGCTCTACGCCCTGGGCGTGGCGCGCGGCCTCGTCGAGTCGGGCCAGTGCCGCCGCGTGCTCACCATCGGCAGCGAGGCGCTCACCAAGATCGTCGACTGGGGCGACCGCTCCACGGCAGTGCTCTTCGGCGACGGCGCGGGGGCGGCCATCGTCGAGGCGGTGCCGGCCGAGTACGGCATCAGGTCGATGATCATGGGCGCCGACGGCTCGGGCGCACCGCACCTGCACAGGCGCGCCGTCGGCCGCTGCCTGCCCAGCGGCGAGCCGCTGGCCGAGCACGTCTACATGAACGGCCGCGAGGTCTTCAAGTTCGCGGTCAGGGTCATGACGACGTCGACGTTCGAGGCCATAGAGAAGGCCGGCCTGCAGCCCGCCGAGATCAGCCTCTTCGTCCCCCACCAGGCCAACCTGCGCATCATCGACGCCGCGCGCGAGCGCCTCGGGCTCGCGCGCGAGCGCGTGATCGTGACCGTGGACGAGTACGGCAACAACTCCACGGCCAGCATCCCGCTGGCGCTGCTGCACGCCGTCGACGAAGGGCGCGTAGCGGCCGGCGACCACCTGCTCCTCGTGTCCTTCGGCGCCGGGCTCACCTGGGCCTCCTCGGTCGTCACCTGGGCGCCGACAGCAGCGTGAGCCCCGTCATCGCGCTGTTCCCCGGCCAGGGGTCGCAGCGCATCGGGATGGGCCAGGCCTTCTACGAGGCCTCGCCGGCGGCGCGCGCGGTGCTAGACGCCGCCGAGGCCGCCCTGCCCGGCCTGCTGCGCCTCATGTGGGAGGGCCCGGAGGAGGAGCTGAGGCTCACCGCCAACCAGCAGCCGGCGCTCGTGGCGGCCGGCGCGGCGGCCTACGCCGCCTACCTGGAGGCGGGCGGCGAGAAGCCGGTCTACGCGGCCGGGCACAGCCTCGGCGAGTACACGGCCCTGGTGGCCGCGGGCAGCCTCGACGTCACCGACGCTGTGAGGCTCGTCCGCGCGCGCGGCACCTACATGCAGGAGGCGGTACCGGCGGGCCTCGGCGCCATGGCGGCGGTGCTCAAGGTCGAGGACGACGTCATCCGCCAGGCGCTGGACGAGGCCTCCACGCAAGGCGTCGTCGAGGTGGCCAACTACAACGCCCCCGGCCAAACCGTGATTTCGGGCAACATTCAGGCGGTCGAGGCCGCGACGGCGCTGCTCAAGCAGCGAGGCGCCCGTGCCGTGCCGCTGCCCGTCTCCGCGCCCTTCCACTGCAGCCTCATGGCCCCGGCGGCCGAGCGGCTCGCCGCCGACCTCGCGGCCGTGACGTTCCGCGACCCCGAGTTCCCCGTCGTGTGCAACGTGACCGCCAGGCCCCTCCCCTCGGGAGCCGACGCGCCGCGTATGCTCACCACGCAGGTGACAGGCAGCGTGCGCTGGGTGGAGAGCCTCAGGTGGCTCCACGCCCAGGCGGGCGAGGGGGCCGCCTTCGTGGAGCTCGGCTCCGGCGAGGTGCTCACGGGCCTGGTCAAGCGCACGCTCCCCGGTGCGCCAGCCGCGGCGGTCTCCGACCCCGCCGGCCTCGAGGAGGTGCTGTCCAGCCATGCAAGGTGACGCTCGGGTCGTGCTGGTCACAGGCTCAAGCCGCGGCATCGGCCGCGACACGGCTGCCCGGCTCGGCGAGCTCGGGTACCGCGTCGCCGTGCACTACGCCAGCTCGGCGGCGCCGGCCGAGGAGCTGGTGGCGAACCTCAGGGGGGCGGGCTGCGATGCCGAGGCGTTCCAGGCCGACGTCTCCGACCCCGAGGCCTGCGCCGGCCTGGTGAAGGCCGTCGCCGATCGCTTCGGGGCGCTGGACGCCGTCGTGAACAACGCCGGCATCACGCGCGACGGCCTGGCGCTGCGCATGAAGGACGAGGACTGGCGCGCCGTCATCGACACCGACCTCTCCTCGGCGTTCTACGTCTCCCGCGCCGCCCTCAGGCACGTCCTCAAGAGCCAGGCAGGCCGCATCGTGAACGTGAGCTCCGTGGTGGCCCTGAGGGGCAACGTGGGACAGGCCAACTACGTGTCGGCCAAGGCGGGCCTGCTAGGCCTCACCAAGGCGCTGGCCCGCGAGTACGGCGGCCGCGGGGTCACGGTGAACGCCGTGGCGCCCGGCTTCATCGAGTCGGACATGACCGACGGGCTGCCCGAGGAGGTCAAGCAGCGCTACCTGCAGGAGATCCCCGCCGGGCGCTTCGGCTCCCCGCGCGAGGTGGCCGACGTGGTGGCGTTCCTGCTCAGCAGGGAGGCAGGCTACGTCAACGGCCAGACGCTGGCTGTTGACGGTGGCATGGTCATGCCGTAATGATTCGGAGGCCTTGAAAGGCCCACGCGCATGCGGGCCGCCGCCTTCAGGTCGTCACACGGGCGGCGCCAAGGGTAGAGTCCGCCGGTCATCGGCAACCAACCCGCCCATGCGCCACTAGGATGGGCTCAGGAGGAAGGCACAGTGGACGAGCAAGAGATCCTCGAGAAGATCCGGGACATCATCGCGGACAAGCTAGACGCCGACGCCAGCGAGGTCACGACCGAATCGCGCTTCCAGGAAGACCTGGGCGCCGACTCGCTCGACGTCGTGGAGCTGATCATGGGCCTGGAGGACGAGTTCGGCGTGGAGATCTCCGACGAGGAGGCCGAGGGCATCCGCACCGTCGGTGACGCCGTCAAGTTCATCGCTGAGAAGCAGTAGCCGAGGCGGTCCGGGTACATCCGGGAGGCCCCCGGTCTAGTACCCTTGCACACGTCATGAGACGAGTCGTCGTCACCGGGGTCGGCCCCGTCACTCCGATCGGGGTCGGCGCCGCCGAGTTCCTCGCCGGACAGCACGAGGCCAGGAACGGCATCCGCCACATCACGCGCTTCGACGCCTCCCAGCTGAGCGTCAACATCGCGGGGGAGGTCGACGTCGACGTGTCGGCCTACATCGAGCGCCGCGAGGCACGCAAGCTCGACAGGTTCGTGCAGCTCGCGCTCGTCGGCGCCGCGCTGGCCCTCGAAGACTCCGGGCTCAGCGAGGACGACATCGCCGGCGAGCGCACGGGCACCTGCATCGGGTCCGGCATCGGCGGGCTCGACACGTGGGAGGAGCAGTCCGGCATCGTCCACGACCGCGGCCCCATGCGCATGAGCCCGTTCTTCATCCCCATGCTCATCGCGAACATGGCGAGCGGCCACGTGGCCATGCGCTACGGCCTCACCGGCCCCAGCTCGTCGGTCGTCACCGCCTGCGCCACGGGCTCGGGCAACATCGGGGACGCCTACCGCATGATCCAGCGCGGGGAGGCGGACATCATGTTCGCCGGCGGCAGCGAGGCCTGCGTGACGCCCATGGGCATCGGCGGCTTCGCGGTCATGAAGGCCCTCTCCACCCGCAACGACTCGCCGGAGACCGCCAGCAGGCCGTTCACCGCCTCGCGCGACGGCTTCGTGGCGGGCGAGGGCGCCGGCATCCTCGTCCTCGAGGAGTACGAGCACGCCGTCAACCGCGGGGCGCGCATCTACGCCGAGATCGTGGGCTACGGCATCAGCGCCGACGCCCACCACATAACGGCGCCGGCGCCGGGCGGCTCGGGGGCCGCCAGGGCCGTCAGGTGGGCGCTGCGCGACGCCGGCCTCCAGCCGGAGGACGTCGGGTACATCAACGCCCACGGCACCAGCACGCCCGCCAACGACCTGGCCGAGACCCAGGCCTTCAAGGCCGTGTGGGAGGGCCACGGCCCCGTGCCGCCCGTCAGCAGCACCAAGTCGATGACGGGCCACATGCTCGGGGCGGCCGGCGGCGTCGAGGCCATCGCCACGGTGCAGGCGCTCCACACCGGGGTGCTGCCGCCCACGCGCAACTACTTCGACCCCGACCCCGAGCTGGACCTCGACTACATCCCCAACGAGCCGCGGCGCCAGCAGGTCGACGTGGCCATCTCCACCAACTTCGCGTTCGGCGGACAGAACGCCTGCCTGGTCTTCAAGCGGGTGTGACGCAAGGTCCGCGGCGGCGCGCCTCGCTGGCCGAGTACGCGTACGCCGCGGCGCTGGCCGTCATGGCCCTCGCCGGCGCGCTGGCGCCGGCGAGGCAGCCGCCTGAGATCGTCCCCTGGAGCGGGCCCTTCCCCGTGTACAGGGTGGGCGACTCGTCGCCAGCCGCCGCGCGCGTCAACGAGCCCCTGGACATCGAGGTGGCGGTGCCGGCGCCGCGCGGCGACCCGTTCGACGCCCTGGCGGTCGCCACCTTCGAGCACGCCTCGAGCGGCGAGACCTACAGCGTGGAGGCGTTCTACGCCGGCGGCGAGGCCGGCCGCGCCCTCTACAGGTTCAGGTTCACGCCCACGCTCCGCGGCGAGTGGCGCTTCACGACCGCGTCAGGCGCGCCCGGCCTCGACGCGCTCTCCGGCACCGTCACGGCGGCCCCGGCGGTCCGCGAGGGGCCGCTGTCCGGCGGCGACGGCCGGTTCCTCGTGCGGACGGCGGAGGGCGAGGTCGTGCCCATCCTCTACAACGTCTACGCGCGGGCGAACGGCGCCCTCGACGACCTCGGCGAGCTGCCGCGCGAGGAGGCGGCCCTCACCTCGGCGCTGCGCAGGCGCGTCGACGAGGCGGAGCGGCTCGGCTTCGACGCCGTGCACGTGGCCGTGAACAACGAGTGGTTCAGCATCGGCACCACCCGCTACGACCTGCTCGGCTCAACCCAGCCGGACGCGCGCACCTTCCGCGTGCTGGAGACCCTGGCCGCGCTGGCGCACGAGCGCGGCATGTACGTGCACGTGTGGATGTGGGGCGACGAGTCCCGCCGCAACTCGCCGCTCGGCCTGCCCGTGGACCCGGCCGTGCCCGGCGACACGGGCGGGGTCACGGGCGTGGCCTTCGACAGGCTGCAGCGCTACCTGGCGGCGCGGCTGGGGCCCATCCCCAACTGGACCCTCTCGTTCGGCTTCGACCTCGACGAGTGGGCCTCCGAGGAGCAGGTCAAGGCGTGGGCGGCCAGGCTCGAGGAGCTGCTGCCCCTGCCGCACCTGCTGGCCGCCACCGAGGAGGGCTCGGGCTCGCGCGCCTTCGACCTGGGCGATGAGAAGCTCTCGCTGGTGTCGCGCGACATCGACGAGTCGCGCTTCGCCGTCGACCCCTACGCGATGGCCGCGTCGGAGCTCGACAGGGCCCTGGGTCGGCCGCTGCTGCTCGAGTCGAACCTCGTGGCCCAGGAGTGGGGCGCCGACGGCCTGAGGCGCACCCTGTGGCGCCTGGCGATGGCCGGCGGCGTCGGCTCGGTGTGGCGCGTCGACGCGGACCTCCCCGACCTGGGCCAGATGAGGACGTTCGCGACGTTCTGGGAGGGCAGGCTGCCGGCGGACGGGAGCTCGCGCCGGCTGCCGGGCGGCGAGCTCGCGCTGGCTTCGGCCGACGGCACGCGGGGCGTCGTGTACGCCGAGGACGTCGAGAGCGTCCCCCTCACCGCGCTGCCACCTGGCGCTCGCGTCGTGGCCGTCGACGCGCGGGCCCCCTACGACGAGATCGACGTCGTCCCCACCGGCACGGACTGGCAGGCGCCCCGCGTCTCCGACTGGGCGCTGGCCTTCGAGCTCAGGTGAGCCCTGGGGCTCAGCGGGACGCTCGGACGCGCCTCGTGAACCGCTCGCGCAACGCCGCCACCTCGGGCAGCCCGAGGACCGCCGCGGCCGCCGCGTAGGCCGCCACGAACACGGCCCCGCCCACGACCAGCTTCACGACGCTCCCCGCCCACGTGTCGGGCGCCGGCAGGACCAGCACCGCCCCGTAGGCCGCCGCGGCCGCCACGGCGGCGGCGGCCAGGGCCCGCGCGGCGTGACCCGCGAACGCTCCGGGCGAGAACCGCTCCCGCCGCGCCACGAAGGCGGCCGTGAGGAGCAGTTGGGCCCACCCTGCCACGGCGACGGCGGCGCCCACGCCTGCCACGCCGAACGGGCGGGCGAGCGCGTAGTAGAGCGCGGCCTGCAGGGTGAGCGAGACCAGCGACACGGCCACCGGCGCCCCCACGCGGCCGCGCACGTAGAAGGTGCGCACGAGGAGCGCGTGGGCCGCGAGCGGGAACACCGCCAGGCCGAGCGGCGCCGTGGCCGCCACGGTGTAGGCGCGGAGGCCGGCGTCCATGGGCTGGCCCAGCAGCGAGCGCCAGTTGTAGACGACGTCCACCACCTGGGGCGCCAGCACCGCCAGCGCCAGGCCAGCCGGCGCCGCCATGGCCGCGATGAGCCTCAGGCCCTCCCCCAGCGAGGCGGCGAAGGCGTCGTCGTCCCCCTTGGCGGCGTGGGCGGACAGGCGCGAGTAGTAGGCCAGGGCCGGCGAGGTGCCGAAGAGGCCGAGGCTCAGGCCCAGGAAGAGGTCCGCCAGGTAGAAGGCGCCCTGCGCCCCGGCGTCGATGCCCGTCACCACGTTGGACGCCACGACGTTGACGACCTGCCGGCCGCTGGTGGTCACGGCGAACGGCACCATCAGCAGGGCCACGCCGGTGAGCGCCGGGTGCCAGGGGAAGCGCGGCCGCGGCAGCAGGCCGGCGCGCGCCAGGGCCGGCACCTGCACCGCCAGCTGGGCCGCTCCGCCCAGCACGTGGGCCAGCGCCAGCGTGACGGCCTGGCCAGGGAACAGCGCCATGAGTCCGGCGGTGACGACGTTCATGGCCACCGGCGCCCAGGCGGGGGCGGAGAAGCGCTCCTCAGCGTTGAGGAGGCCCATGGCCAGCGCCGACAGCGAGATGGCCGCCAGGAACGGGAACACGACCCGGATCAGCCGCGTCGTGAGCTCCACGTCCACGTGGCCGGCGTCGGCGATCAGCAGGCGGGCGAGCAGTGGCGCGGCGAGGTAGGCGCCGAGCAGCAGCAGGCCGTTGAGCAGGAACAGCAGCGAGAGGGCGGCGCCGGCGAGCCTCCTGGCGTCGGCAGGGTGGAGCCGCTTGTAGACGGGCACGAACGAGTTGATCAGCGCGCCCTCGGCCAACAGCTCGCGGAAGAGGTTGGGGACCTTGAAGGCTGTGACGAAGGCGTCGACGGCGGAGGTGGGGAAGAACTGGGCGAGGAGCGAGTTGCGCACCAGGCCCGTGACGCGGCTCGCCAGCGTGCCGCCCATGAGGGTGAAGGCGCCGCGCCGCGACGACCTCTCGGCAGCGGCGACCTCGGGTTTCGCCTCCGCCGGCCCGTCCACGCCGCCATAATCGCACGGTGGGGGGTATCATCGCGGGCACGTTGGGACGCTAGGGAGGAGCCCCATGGATAGCGACGTCACGGCCAGCTTCGAGGACCCTGCGGCCGCCGAGGACGCGGCCGCGGCGCTCGCCCAGGCGGGTCTGGGCCAGGACGCGTTGTTGGTCTTCCCCGCCGAGTCCGACGAGGCCCTGAGGGCCATCCGGGCCGCCTCGCCGAACCACGTCGCGAGGGCGATAGTGGCCCCCGAGGTGGGCTCGGCCATCGGGTTCACCCTCGGCTTCCTCGGGGGCGGCTTCTTCGGCCTGCTCCTGGGCTCCGGCGTGCTCGTGATGATGGGCCGCGAGCCGGCCATGGCCATCGGGCCGTTCTGGTCGGCCGTGGTGGGCGGTCTGACGCTCGGCGTCGCCGGCGCCCTGGCCGGCTACATCTTCAACGCGCCTCTCCCCAAGCTCGACCCGGCGCCCGAGCGGCGCCCCGAGCCGCGCCTCACCGTCGTCTCGGTGACGGTGCCAGACGACGAGGCCGCGTCGGTGGCCGAGACGGTGGCAGCCAAGGGCCCGCGCCGCCTTGGCGTGTGGCGCCGCACTGCCGACGGCTGGCTGCCCCGCTGACGCCCTGACCTGGCGTCGGGCTGGGCTCTCCGCCGCTCTGGTGACGGCGGGGCGCGTTCGAAGCTGCCGGCTCGCCTCCTCAGACCCGTCGCCCGCTCGGCAGGCGCCTAGGACGCTCGACCCAGATCCCGTGTCGGTTGTCCCACACTCGGGAAGAAACACATGGATTTCACAGGGTTCTCATAGGCGGCTTGTTAGGGTTCGCTTCGGCGCGCTAGCGGGACGATGATCCCGCGGCCACCGAGAACGACGCCTCGGCGACGACGCCGAGGGGGAAGGATCGGGCAGGCTCAGAGGACCTGAACGACGTGGCCACGGCCACACCCCGCGCGTGTTGCTCCCTCTCAACGCGCTTCCCAACCACGCGGCACGGGTACCAGGCCCTCGAAGGACAACCGAACATCAGCATTTGAGGAGCCAGTTCTCCTCAGAGGCTATGAAGCTCGCTCCCGCAATTGGGCGCCTTGGGACGAGCCGAGCCAGTGGCGCAACCGGCTGAAGAGAGCGGGTCTCTTTCTTTGAGCCCCTCTCAAGCACCTGGAAGCGGCGTGGAAGGCACGCCGGTAGCCGAGAGGGGCAGTCTTGATGCAGTACCCCCGCGAGCGCGTGGCGCGCTCGGGATCCGCGCGGCAGCGAGTGCGCGCGCTGACGCTAGCAGTAGTAGCTTTCACCCTGGCGCTCAGCGCCTGCGGACCAGACACCAAGACCACTGGCGTGAACGCCATCTGGCAGCTCCAAGCCGTCGAGGCCGAGGACGCCGCCGTGCTGGGCGACACGCTGACGGTCATCGAGGTCGCCGGCGCGTCCGGCGGCAAGGCCCTCGGCGCCGCCGAGGGGTTCAGGCCCGCCACGGTCCCCTCCGAGGACGCCATCGTGACCTTCACCGTGCCGGCCGCCGGCCGCTACGTCCTCTGGGCGCGCGTCATGAGCACCGCCGCCGAGGGCAGCAGCGCCTACGCGGGCTTCGACGGCACGCTCGAGCTCATCGAGACCCCACGCCCCGGCGAGTGGGTGTGGGTGCCCGTGGACCTCGCCGACCTCGAGGCCGGCGAGCACGCGGTCTCCCTGGGGGCTGCCGAGCCCGACACCATCATCGACGCGGTCGTCGTCACCAGCCGCCGCGACCTGGGGCAGGAGGACCTCGAGGCCTTCCTCATCGGCGGCGTCATGCCCGGTCAGCCGCCCGCCGCGGAGCCCGAAGGGCCCGGCACCGACAAGGGGCCCAAGGCCGGCGCCCCCACCGTCCCCGCTGGCCAGTTCGACCTGAGGGGCGACCCCGACTTCGACGTCTCCAAGCTGCCCGCCGACGCCCAGGTCTGGTACCGCCGCCTCTGGACGTCCATCGACGACAGCATCTACGACGCCTACGACTGGGCCAAGAGCGACAACCTCTACAAGTACGCCCGCGACCTGCACACGCACGTCCAGTTCCTGCTCCACGCCTTCCGCGCCACCGGCGACCTCAAGCTCCTCGACGAGATCGACTACATAGCCGAGATCATGCGCAGCAAGCTGGCCGACTCCTGGCGTGACGTCCGCGAGGGCTCGGCCTCCCCCGGCAAGGACGGCTACCTGAACTGGGTGTGGCGCGCCTCCGGCGCCGACCAGTACTACGGCAAGGACGACCACCAGCTCGACGAGATCAAGACCCACGCGCTCATCGCCAGCGTGGCCTGGGCGCTCGAGGTCAACCGCGACCTCAAGAGCCCCGGCGGCCGCGACTACGCCGAGCACGCCGACTTCTGGAAGGACTACCTGAAGAACCACTTCGAGGCGAAGTGGCGCGAGCGCATGAAGAAGCCCGCCGGCTTCCCGATCATGGTCAGGCCCCACACGCACACGTACTACTCCTGGACCAAGTGGCACTACTACATGGCCCTCCTCACCGGCGACGACGCCTACATGAAGGAGGCCCAGCGCATGGCCAGCGTGCTGGAGGACGAGATGGTCCCGGTGAAGACCGACAACGGCACGGCCTTCGTGTGGACGCGGTCGGTGCGCGGCGAGGGCGGCAAGGAGGAGTACCTCCACCCCAACGTCTACGCGCGGTACGTCTACCACGACGTCGTCGAGTTCTACTTCGAGGGCTTCGCCTGGTGGGACGAGGACGCGCTCGCCGCCATCGCCAACACCTTCGCGACGTGGGTCATCGACCCCAAGGGCGCCAAGGCGAGCCGCGACTGGTTCACCGGCGACATCGGCGGCGACAAGTCGCGCGGCGGCATCGCGACCGACGGCTGGAACCGCATGGACTACTACCGCTACGAGGCCAGCGCGTTCGCCGAGATAGCGCCCTGGGACAGCACCCGCCAGATCGACGCCATGACCGACCGGGTCCTCGACCAGGTGGGCGACCCCGCCAAGCCGCGCTACCTGGCGTTGCCGACGGCCAAGCTCATAGACGCGCTGGTCAACTGACCCGCTCGGGACACGAGACCTGCGGGGAGCGGCCTTCAACGGCCGCTCCCTTTCGCTTGCTCGCGGGAGAGGCCGGTCGCCTTGGCCCGGCGCCGGCAGCTGGCCCGCCCCGCGTCCCGGCGCGGCTGGCAGGCCAGCGGAACAGCCGCAGGAGCCCGCCTTGTGACCCTGCGTCGGCGCCGCCGGCCGGGCCCTTACTACACTCGACACCAGGTACGGGCCCGCGAGGCCCCTGAGAGGACCATGGCCGGACCCGACTTCACAGTGGTGGTACCCACCCACAGGCGCCCCTCGCTGCTGCGCGAGGCGCTCGCCAGCGTGGCGGCGCAGACGCTACCGCCCGCGCAGGTAGTGGTGGTGGACGACGCCGGCGACGACGAGACGCGCGCCGTCGTGAGCGCCTTCCCCGGCGTGGAGTACGCGCTCAACGACAGGGCCCGCGGCGGCTCGGGGGCCCGCAACGCCGGCGCGGCCGTGGCCCGCGGCGACTGGCTGGCGTTCCTGGACGACGACGACCTCTGGCTGCCGCGCAAGCTCGAGCGGGTGGCCGCCGTCATCGCCGCCGGCCCCGCCGACCTGGGCCTCGCCTACAGCGCCTCGGAGCAGTTCGACGGCGCCACCGGCGCCACCCTGTCGCGCTCGCGGCCGCAGGCCCGCGGGCGCGTGCTCGACGAGATGCTCTACCGCAACGCCGTCGGCGGCATGTCGGTCGTGGTGGTGAGGCGCGACCTCTTCGAGGCCGTCGGCGGCATGGACGAGTCCTTCCCCTCGCTCCAGGACATGGAGCTCTACGTGCGCCTGGCCGAGCGCGCCTCCTTCGACTTCGCGGACGAGGTGCTGGTGCGCTTCCGGGTCGCCGACCACGGGCGGATCACCTTCGACCCCGCCAAGAAGCTGGCGGGCGCGCGCATGTTCGCCGCCAAGTACCGGGGCCTCCTCGACGCCAGGCCGCGCCATAGGCACAGGGCCGCGGCGCGCACGTTCCTCTTCGCCCTGTCGGCAGGCGACTACGGCGAGGCGCTGCGGAGCGCCCCCTGGACCGCCGCCGGCCTGGTGGTGGACCCCGGCGGCTTCGGCTACGTGGTGCGCGGCGTGGCCAGCCGGGCGCGGGCGGCGCTCTCCGGGCGGGCGCAGGGCGCCCCGGCGGGCTCATGATCACCTTCGTCGGCGACGTCTTCCCAGCGCGCCCCGTGCGGGTCGCCGTCGACCTGCCGGGGACGCTGGTCATCAACCTCGAGGCCCCCCTCACCGACAGCCAGCGCGGCTACCCGGGCAAGATCAACCTGCGTGGCCGGGCCGACGCCCTCGCCGCCACGTTCGGCGGCCGGCCCCTCGTGGCCACGCTGGCGAACAACCACTGCATGGACTTCCACGCCGAGGGCCTGAGCGACACCTTCGCGGCCCTCGCGGGCATGGGCGTCCCCTACTGCGGCGCCGGCACCGAGGCCGACGGCTGGCACAACCCAGTCGTGATAGAGGTCCAGGGCCTGAAGGTGGCCGTCCTGGCCTACGCCGACCCCAGCTGCACGCCGGTGTACGCGGACGGCGACAGGCCGGGCGCCGCGCCGCTCAGCCTCGAGCGCGCCCTCGCGGACATCGCCGCCGCGCGCGCCGCCGGCGCCGACCGCGTGGTCGTGACCGCCCACTGGGGCGAGGAGCAGGTGCACCTGCCCACCTCGCGCTGCGTCGCGCTGGCCAGGGCCCTGGTGGACGGCGGCGCCGACGTCGTCGTGGGCCACCACTCGCACTGCGTGCAGTCGTACGAGACCTACAGGGGGCGGCCCATCATGTACGGCCTGGGCAACTGCGTCTTCCCCGAGCACGCGAGCCCCTCGTACTTCGACGCCGACGGCCGCCCCACGCGCGTGCAGGACACGCGGCCGTCGGTGCGCAACCGCCGGTCGCTGGCCCTCGTCTGGGACCCCGTCACGGGCACGTTCACGGTGCGCGCGCTCTACTTCGACGGCCGCCGGCTAGTGCGAGGGCTCTTCGCCCACGAGCGCTTCCGCCTGCGCTTCGAGGACGCGGCCAGGCACGACGAGGAGTACGCCCGCGCCTACCGCTGGGGCAAGGTCATGCACGCGGTGGAGAGCTTCGCGGCCAAGCCGAAGCTGCCCAAGCTCGCGCATCTCAGGAACGTCTCGCGCATCCTGAGGGCATCATCGAGAGCGTGAGGACACTAGCCGCGGCCCTGAGGCCCCTGAGAGCCGCCGTCTGGCAGCGGCGCCTCGCCGCCACCGGGGCCACCGAGCGGCTCGTCGAGGCCAGGCGCTGGCTCAGGGCGTCACCCGAGGAGGTCGAGCGGGAGCAGCGCGCCCGCCTGACCAGGCTCCTCGCGCACGCCTGGGCCAAGGTGCCCCACTACCGCGAGGCGTTGGAGGCGGCGGGCGTGGTCGCCACACGCGCAGAGGGCCAGCCCGAGGTCCACCTGGAGCGCTTCACCGCGCTGCCTCCGCTCTCCAAGCGCGACCTGCAGGAGCGCTTCGCGGCCCTCACCTCCGAGGACGCCGCGGAGCGCGGGGCCTACACGTCGTCGACGGGCGGCTCCACGGGCGAGCCGGTCAGGTTCCTGCATGACAGCGAGATGCACGCCTGGAAGCTGGCCAACAAGGCCCTCTTCGACGCCTGGACGGGCTACAGGCCGGGCGAGCCGTTCGCCATGCTCTGGGGGGCCGTGGGCGACATAGCCGACGCCAGCCTGCGCTCGCGCGTCGGCCAGTGGCTGCGCGACGAGCTGAGGCTCGAGGCCTACCAGCTCACCCTGGAGCAGATGGACGGCTACGTCGCCCGCCTCAACGCCTTCCGGCCGCGCCTCCTGCTCGCCTACGCCCAGAGCGCCTACCAGCTCGCCAGGCACGCCGAGGCCCGCGGGCTCGAGGTGCAGCCCATCCCGGCCGTGATGACATCGGCCACCAACCTGGAGCCGGAGATGCGGACTACGATCGAGCACGTGTTCGGCGCCCGCGTCTACGACCGCTACGGCTCGCGCGAGGTGGGCGACGTCGCCTGCGAGAACGGCGACGGCCACGGCCTGGTCGTGAACCCCCTGACCCACGTGCTGGAGGCGGTCGACGAGTCCGGCCGCCCGCTGCCGCCTGGCGAGCACGGGGAGCTGGTCGTGACCACGCTGACCAACTACTCGATGCCGCTCATCCGCTACCGCATCGGCGACGCCGGCGTGCTGGGCCCCTCCGGCGCGGGCGGCGTGCCGTGGCCGCGTCTCGAGCAGGTCACGGGGCGCGTCACCGACGTGTTCCGCACGCGCGACGGGCGCCAGGTGTACGGCGGCTACTTCACGCGGCAGTTCTACGCCCGCGACTGGGTGGCCCAGTTCCAGGTGGTGCAGGAGGACTACGACAGGCTGCGGGTCCTGCTGGTCCCGCGCCCCGGCACCGACCCCGCGCTCGTGGAGGCCGAGAAGCCGGCGCTGGCCCAAGCCTTCCGCAGCGCCCTGGGCGAGGCCTGCGCCGTGGAGTTCGAGGTCGTCGACGACATCCCCCTCAGCCCCACGGGCAAGCGGCGGTACACGGTGTCGCACGTGGAGCCCGCGGCATGACGACCGAGAGCCGCGCCGTGCTCGTCGGGCCCCGGGCCTCCCCGGCGGCCGAGGCGCTCACCACCAGGCTCCTCGGCGGCACGGTGGCGGTGTACGTCGCCTGGACGATGGTCCTCGGCAACGTGCCCGGCCTCTCGCGCGTGCCGCACTTCGCCGTGGTCGTGGCCTTCGTCCTGCTGCTCATCAAGAGCACGCAGTCGCCGCTCAAGCTGCGCCTCGACGTGGCCGTGCCCCTGGGCGCGCTCTTCGTCGGGTACGCCTGCGCCAGCGTGCTGTGGTCGTTCGACCCCAACGCCGCGCTGGTCTCCGCGGTGAGCCTGGCCATGGACTTCGCCGGCGCCGTGATCATGTGGGCGGCGCTGCAGAACGGCGTGTCCGTGCGCCTGGTGGCTATCGCGTCGGCCGTCGCCGCCGCGCTGCAGGGCGGGATAGCCGTCTACCAGTACGCCACGCTGGGCGAGTCGCGAGCCGTGGGCCTCACCGGCAACGCCAACGCCCTGGCCATCCAGCTGTCGCTGGCCGCCTTCCTGCTGCTGCTGGCCGTGCCGCGCAACCGTTGGGCCGGCCTGCTGGCGGCGGCGCTCATCATCGTGGCCACGCTCACCACCGGCACGCGCAAGCTCGTCTTCGTGTGGTTCGCCTACCTGCTGGTGCTGGCGCGCGACCTCTCGCCGGCGTTCAGGCGGCCGTCCATAGGCACCGCCATCACGCTCATCGCCGCCCCGCTGGCCGTGTGGGCCTCGCTCACCTACGGCGCGCCCCTCACCGAGCCGCTCGCCGACGTGACGTTCGTGCAGCGCATCGAGATGACCTTCGAGGGCCGCGAGACGGCCAAGCGCAGCGCGCTCATAGACGACGGCATCGAGGTCTTCAAGCGCCGGCCCGTGTTCGGGCACGGCATCGACCAGTACAGGTACGTGGGCTCCTTCACGACCTACACGCACAACAACTACGTCGAGCTGCTCGCCAACCTGGGCGTCGTGGGCACGCTGGTCTACTACGCGATCTTCGCCGTGCTCGCCTACCGGGCCGTGGTCCGCGCCATGGCCGGCGACAGGGCGGCCTGGGTGGCGCTGGCCGTCTTGGTGCTGTTCCTGCTCATGGACGTGGCCCGCGTCTCCTACTCGGGCCGCATCACCTGGCTCTACCTGCTCCTGATGGCGCTCGTCACGTCGGGTGGCCGGGAGCCGAGACGCAGCGCCGATGCCAGCTGAGGGGCAGCGCCTCGCCGTCTTCCTCGCCGACCTGGGCGCCGGCGGCGCCGAGCGCATGACGGTGGCGATCGCCAACGGCATGGCCGCGCGCGGCATGACCGTCGACCTCGTACTGGCCAGCGCCAGCGGCCCCTACCTCGCGGAGGTCTCCCCCGCGGTGCGCGTCGTGGACCTGGGCGTGGGGTCGGTGAGCCGGGCCGTGCTGCCCCTCGCGCGCTACCTGCGCCGCGAGCGCCCTGACGTCATGCTCACGACCCTCTCCCACACGAGCTTCGTGGCGATCGTGGCGCGCGCCGTCTCGGGGACGGGCGTGCCCACCGTGGTGCGGGAGGCCAACACGCCGCAGGCCGTCTACCCCGCCTGGGCCGACGCCCGCACGCGCCTCTCCCATCGCTTGGCGCCGCTCACCTACCGCGCCGCCGACGGGGTGATCGCGGTGTCGGACGGGGTCCGTGACGCTCTCGCCGCGGTCCTCAAGGTGCCGCCCGCGAAGGTCGCGACCCTCTACAACCCGGTGGTGGCCCCTGACCTGGAGGTCAAGGCCGCCGAGGACCCGGGGCACCCGTGGCTGGCGCCCGGCTGCCCGCCGGTGGTGCTGGGCGTCGGCAGCCTCACGCCGCGCAAGGACTTCCCCACCCTCCTGCGCGCCTTCGCTCGCCTGGAGAGGCGCGACGCCCGCCTGCTGTTGCTGGGGGAGGGCCCCGAGCGCCCCGCCTTGGCCGCGCTGGCGGGCGAGCTGGGCATATCCGACAGGCTGGACATGCCCGGGTTCGTGCCCAACCCCTTCGCCTACATGGCGCGGGCGGCGGTGTTCGTGCTCTCCTCGACGCTGGAGGGGCTGCCGGGCGCGCTCGTGCAGGCGCTGGCCTGCGGCTGCCCGTCCGTGTCCACGGACTGCCCGAGCGGCCCCCGCGAGGTGCTGGAGGGCGGCGCGCTGGGCCCGCTAGTGCCCGTGGGCGACGACGCGGCCATGGCGGAGGCGATCGCGGCCGTCCTGGCGTCGCCCCCGCCGCGCGAGGCGCTCAAGCGCGCCGCCGCGCGCTACGACGCGGGCACGGTCCTCGACGCCACCCACGCCTACCTGACCGACGTGGCTACTCGCCGCCGTCGGCCACGGTCCGGCCCGTGAGGGCCGCCCTGAGCAGCAGGCCGCTGGGCACGTAGACGTACTTCTCGGCCTCTCCCCTGTGCTCGTGCACGGCCGCGGACACCTCGGCCACCTCGCCGGAGTCGTCCCAGGCCGCCAGCAGCGCGAAGGCGCTGATGTTGTAGACGGACGGCGATATCCGGCTCCAGTCGCCCTCGCCCGAGGCCTTCAGGCCGGCGCGCGACTGGCCACCGCCGACGTCCCTGGCGTACCCGCTGCTGCCGCCGTCGAGGATGAACTCGCTGAGCGTGCGCGCCAGCATCTCCATGACCTCGCGGTCGCCCCAGGGGGCCACGCCCTCGAAGTGCAGGTCGACGACGGTGGCCACCACGTGCCTGAAGTAGACGGACGGCATCAGGTAGTCGAGCGTGCCGCCCATGGAGAGCACGCTGCGCGGCGTCACCAGCGCCGGCCCGCTGGGCGTGTCCGCCTCACGGAAGTTCTCGAAGGCGACACGGCTCAGGCGCCTGGCCTCGGCCTCGTAGGGCTCCTCGCCGGTGAGCAGGTACATGTAGTGGTGGTAGCGCACCCACTCGAGCGTCTCGTGCAGGTGCGGACGCTCCAGGAACGGGAAGCGCGGCCAGGGGACGCGGTTGCGCTCGCGCCACTTGGCCTCGAAGTGGTTCTTCAGGTAGTCGGCCCAGAAGTCGGCCCGCTCGGCGTAGTCGACGCCGTTGGGGCTCCGCAGGTCCGCGTTCTGGGCGTACGCGTAGGCCAGCTGCGCCACCATCGCGTGCGTGCGCATCTCGTCGATCTCGTGCAGGTCGCGGCCCTTGTGGGTGTCGCTGTTGTCCTGGTCCCACACCCAGTTCAGGTAGCCGTCCTTGGAGCCTTGGTCGCGCCGGGCCGATCCCGTCCAGGCGTCGTCCAGCTGGGCGCGCATGTGCTGGGCGAGCCTGTCGACCTCGTCGAGGAGCGCCAGGTCGCCGGTGACCCGGAAGGCCGCGAGCAGCGCCACGAACATGTTGTTGATCTCGCGCGAGTAGGTGTAGAGGTCGGCGCGCGCCGCCCGGCGCGTGAGGTACTCGGAGCGATCGGGGTCGTCGAGCACGTCCCAGAGGGCCTCGTACCAGCAGCGGACGTCCGCCGGGAGCGAGGCCAGGTCGAACGATGGGTCGCCCCGCAGGTCCATGTCGGGGACGAAGGCGCCGCCCGTGGGTACGTCGCCCTCGAGCCGGCAGCCCTCGGGCGTCACGCGGGCCGCTACCAGCGTCTCACGAGGGTAGGGCTCCGGCCTCAGCGGCTCGGGCAGCACCGGGTTGCCGGCGCGCGCGACGGCCGGCGGCGCGCACGCGCACGCGGCCAGCGCTAGGAGGACGGAGGAGAGGACGAGGCGCCAGCCCATGCTTTTCCACATGGCGGGAGTATAGGCACGGTTCGGATAAGCTCCAGTAGTAGGTGTCCTAGCGCCTCTCCATCGTCGGCTCATCGCGCTCATGCGCCGGGAGTGGAGAGTGCACTCGGAAGGGGACTACGTGGAGCCGATCACTGCCACGCGCCGCGCTCAGTCGACGGCGTCGGCAACACCAGTGAAGGAGAAGGTAGCGGTCGTCGGGCAAGGCTACGTCGGCTTGCCGGTGACCATCGCTTTCGCCCGTGCCTTCCCTGGCACGGTGGGCTTCGACGTGGACCGCGCCAAGGTGGCGCGCCTGGCCGCCGGCCGCGACGTGACCGGTGAGGTGGACCCGGCCGAGCTCTCCTCGGCAGGGGTGCGCTTCACGGCTGACGAAGCGGACCTCGAGGGCGCCACGTTCTTCGTGGTGGCGGTCCCCACGCCCATAACCTCCGACAGGCGCCCCGACCTCTCCTACCTGCGCTCGGCCTCGGAGATCGTGGGCCGCGCCCTCAAGCCCGGCGCCGTGGTCGTCTACGAGTCCACCGTCTACCCGGGCGTCACGGAGGAGGTCTGCGGTCCCGTGCTGGAGCGCGTCTCCGGCCTGCGCCGCGGCGTCGACTTCAAGCTCGGCTACTCGCCCGAGCGCATCAACCCCGGCGACAAGGAGCACACGCTCGACAAGGTCGTCAAGGTCGTGGCCGGCGAGGACGAAGAGGCGCTGGAGCGCGTCGCGGCGGCTTACGCCAGCATCGTGCCGGCCGGCGTCTACCGCGCCAAGAGCATCAAGGTGGCCGAGGCCGCCAAGGTCATCGAGAACACCCAACGCGACCTGAACATCGCCCTGATGAACGAGCTGGCGATGATCTTCGACAGGCTCGGCATCGACACCATGGACGTACTGGAGGCGGCGGGCACGAAGTGGAACTTCCTGCCCTTCCGCCCCGGGCTGGTGGGCGGGCACTGCATCGGCGTCGACCCCTACTACCTAACGGCCAAGGCCGAGGAGGTCGGTTACGCCCCGCACGTGATCCTCGCCGGCCGGCGCATCAACGACGGCATGGGGGCGTTCGTGGCGCAGAAGGTGGTGCGCTTCCTGGCGGCCGGCGACAAGCCCCTGCGGGAGTGCCGCGTGGGCGTCATGGGCCTCACCTTCAAGGAGAACGTGCCCGACCTGCGCAACAGCCGCGTGCCCGACATCGTCACCGAGCTGGCCTCGTTCGGCGTGCGCTCGCTGGTGCACGACCCGCTGGCCAACCCCGAAGAGGCGCTGCGCGAGTACGGCATCCAGCTGCAGCCCTTGAGCGCGCTCACCAACCTCGACGTGCTCGTCCTGGCCGTGCCCCACCGCGAGCTGGTGGCCGAGGCCAGGCGGGCGCAGCGGTTCCTCCGGGCCGGAGGCGCCCTGATGGACGTCAAGGCAGCCCTGCGCGGGTCCGACCTGGGCGAAGTGGTGTACTGGAGCCTATGAGCGAGGGCGGATCACCGCCCGGCACCCCTGGCGCGCGCACGGTCCTCGTCACGGGGGCCGCAGGCTTCATCGGCTACCACCTCGCCGAGCGGCTCCTGGAGCGCGGCGACGTGGTCGTGGGGCTCGACAACCTCAACGACTACTACGACCCGCGTCTCAAGGAGGCCCGCCTCGAGCGCCTCCGCCGGCACGCCGCTTTCGCGTTCCACGAGCTCGACCTGGCCGACGCCGACGGGCTGATGCGTCTGTTCGCCGAGAGCCGCCCCTCTACCGTCGTGAACCTGGCGGCGCAGGCCGGGGTCAGGTACTCGATCGAGAACCCGGGCGCCTACGTGAGCAGCAACCTGGTGGGCTTCGCGAACGTGCTCGAGGCCTGCCGGCACCATCCGGTCGAGCACCTCGTCTACGCCTCGTCCTCCTCGGTCTACGGCGCCAACACCAAGGTGCCGTTCTCCGTGCACGACAACGTCGACCACCCCCTGAGCCTCTACGCGGCCAGCAAGAAGGCCAACGAGCTCATGGCCCACACCTACGCCCACCTCTACGGGCTGCCGTGCACGGGACTGCGGTTCTTCACGGTCTACGGCCCGTGGGGGCGGCCCGACATGGCCCTCTTCAAGTTCACCAAGGCGATCCTCGAGGGCCGGCCCATAGACGTCTACAACCACGGGCGGATGCGCCGCGACTTCACCTACGTCGACGACATCGTGGAGGGCGTCGTGCGGGTCATGGACCGCCCGCCGCGGCCCGACCCGGGGTGGAGCGGCGAGCACCCCGACCCGGGCACCAGCCGGGCGCCCTACCGCGTCTACAACATCGGCGCCTCCGAGCCCGTGGAGCTGCCGCGGCTCATAGAGGTGCTCGAGCGGGAGCTGGGTCGCGAGGCCGAGAAGAACTACCTGCCCATGCAGCCGGGCGACGTCCCGGCCACCTTCGCCGACGTCTCCGACCTGGAGCGGGACACCGGCTACCGCCCCACCACGACCATCGAGGAGGGCGTGAAGCGCTTCGTGCGCTGGTATCGCGACTTCTACGGCGAGGTGCCCTATAAGGGCGCGTGATGGTGCGCACCGCTGACGGCGCGCTGGCCGTCGACAGGACACAGGTCATCGAGGTGGCCGCGCAGGCGCGCACGCGCGTGCTGCTGGCGGGCGACCTGGCGGGCGCGGCGCCCAGCCGGCCCAGCCTGCTGGAGCGGCTCGCCGGGCGCCTGCGGCGCACGGGCGATGCGGTGGTGACGACGTCCTCGCGGCCCGGCCGGGTCTGGCGCGTCGCCGACATGCTGGTTACGGCCTGGAGCGCGCGCTCCCACGTGGACGTGGCGGTCGTGGAGGTCCACGGCCGCGAGGGGCTCAAGCGCGCCGAGGTGCTCACGGGCATGCTCGCCCGCGCCGGCGTGCCCGTGGTTCACCTGCTGCGCGGCGCCCGGCTGGCCGACGTGGCCGCCGAGGAGCCGGCGAGGCTCAGGCGTCTCCTGGCGTCCGGTTCGGCCTCCGTGGCCCTCACGGGGCACCTCTACGAGGCGCTGGAGCACGTGGGCGGCGTCACCGAGGTCATCGCCGACCCCGTGGAGTCGAGCGCCTACGCCTTCCGCGAGAGGCGCCACCTGAAGCCGCGCGTCCTGTGGGTGTGCGGCGACGGGCCGCTCGGCGACCCCGCCGACGCCGCCACGGCGCTGGCCGCGCTGTGCGGGCAGCATGAGGGCGTGGAGCTCACCGTGGTGGCCCTCCCGGGCTCCCGCGCGGCCGCCGGCGGGGCGCGGGAGGCGGCCACGGCGCGCGGCGTGGAGGCGGGGCTGCACCTGGCGGACTCGCGGCGCCCGCCGCCCACCAGCGAGCTGCTGGCCACCCACGACGTGTTCGTGAACGCGGTGGACGTCGACGACGCTCCCATCGGCCTCGCCGAGGCCATGGCGGCAGGTCTGTGCGTGGTGAGCGTGGACTGGGGCGGCGCCCCGTACCTGGTGGCCGACGGCGTCGACGGACTGCTGGTGAGACCCCGCGACCCGGCCGGCGTGGCCGCCGCCGTGGCGCGGCTCCTGTCGGACCCCGACCTCGCCGAGGGCCTGTCGCGCGCCGCCCGCCGGCGCGCCGAGACCTTCGACTGGTCGCGCGCGCTCCCCCGTTGGCGCGGCCTCCTCGC
>Ga0182741_1001263_pt1 | contig 33778 bp, 39 predicted proteins | sample eDN5th37CBELigOP_FD_128874 | JGI IMG/M metagenome (GOLD analysis project Ga0182741, IMG submission 128874) | Enriched Organic Plus compost microbial communities from Emeryville, California, USA - eDNA 5th pass 37_C BE-Lig OP (version 2) (version 2) ... | reverse complement strand
CTCAATCCCCACAGACCCAGCGGCCAGGCACCTCCGCCGGCAGGTTTTTCCCCCATCGGGGGGGTCGTGTGTCGGATCGTGCGAACGCGTCACGGAAGGGATGGGCATTCATGGCGAAGTCGGCGGCGGAGCGGGCTCGGGAGTATCGGGCGCGTCGGCGTGCTGCGGAGCGGGCGGCGGCTGAGGCGGCGCGTGATGCGCGTGACGCGGCGGCGCCGACGACGGTTCGGGATGCGGTGGACGCGACGATCGCTGCGGCGAAGTGGCTCGCGGGGTCGGATGCGGCGTCGATCGCGCAGGCGCGGACGCTCGCGAAGCGGATTGACGAGCTCGAGCACGCGGGGGAGACGACGCGGGCGCTGTCGGCGCACCGGGCGCTCTCGCAGGTGTTGAACGATCTCGGCGCGACGGCGACGAAGCGGATGCAGTACGAGCTGCGGTCGCGGAAGGCCGCGGCGCAGGAGGCGGAGGGCGACGGTGAGCGGCAGTCGGGCGAGGGCGAAGCGACGCGAGTCGGGAACGTCACGCAGCTCCGCCGGCCGACGCCGCGTCGACGCGCCTAAGCGGGTCCTCGGCTGTCAGACGCCGCGGCTGTTCACGCCGCCGAAGCGGGAGTTGACTCCCGAGACGTCGCTCGGGTTCGAGGTCGTCGAGTTCTGGGACTGGATGCGGGACCGGCTCGAGGAGTTGGACGCGACGCGCGTCGACGGCGACGACACGGACTACCTCGGGTTGCTCCCGCGGGCGCTCGAGTGGCAACGGTGGTTGCTGATCCATGCGCTCGAGCTGCTCGACGAGCCGGGATGCGTGTTCCGGTTCCGGACGGTGCTGCTGCTCGTCGCGCGGCAGAACGGGAAGTCGACGCTCCTTACGGTGCTGATCCTGTGGCGCATGTTTCAGGACGGCGCGCGGATGGTCCTCGAGACGCACGCGACGACGGAGCACGCGCGGGCCGCGTGGGAGGAGGCCGTCGAGGTCGCCGACGCGATCCCGGAGCTCGCTGAGGACATCGCGAAGATCAACGAGGGGAAGGGCTCCGAGCTCCTCCTCCTCGACGGTGGCGAGCGGTTCAAGATCGCGACGGCGAACCGGCGCGGTGGCCGCGGGTTCCGCGGGGATCTCGTCATCTTCGACGAGCTGCGTGAGCACCAAGATTGGCGGGCGTGGTCGGCGACGTCGAAGACGACGCTCGCGCGCAAGCGGGCGCAGGTGTGGGGCGTGTCGAACGCGGGCGATCTGTCGTCGGTCGTGCTGCGGCACGTGCGGGCGATCGCGGTCGCGCACATCCTCGGGAAGGGCCTCGAGGGCGTGCCGGACGAGATCGCGGATACGGTCGACCTCGACTCGATCGGCCTGTTCGAGTGGTCCGCCGGCACGGTCGACGGCCGCGAGGACGGCACGCCGCGTGGCGTGTGGGACCGTGAGGGCTGGGCGCAGGCGAACCCGTCGATGGGGTACACGGACCTTGACGAGCGGGCGATCGCGAACGCGGCCGCGACGGACCCGGAGTGGGAGTTCCGGACGGAGGTCCTGTGCCAGTTCGTGAACATCGCCGGGTCGGGACCGTTCCCGAATGGCGCATGGGCGGGCACCCTCGACACGAACGAGGCGCGCGCCGAGCGCGGCGTGAAGCGCGACAAGGGTCGGCCTGCCTGCTACGGCGTGGACATGTCCGCCGACCGGACGATGGTCTATGTCGCGATCGCGTTCTGGGACACGGAGGGACGGATCCGCGGGGAGATCGCGGCGCAGCGCGCCGGCTCCGACTGGGTGATCCCGTGGCTCACGTCCGAGGCGCGGAAGGTGAAGCCGGATCACGTCGCGATGCAGCGGCGCGGTGCGCCGATCTCGTCGATGTGGAAGGCGTTCGTCGACGCCGGGCTCGAGCCGACCGCGTGGGAGGGCGCCGAGCTTGCCGGGTGGCACGGGCTCGTCTACGACCTCGTGCGCGCCGGCGCTCCTGACGAGGCGCCGGCCGACGAGACGCCGAAGAAACGGCGCAAGCGGGTGCGGATCTCGCACGGCGAGCAGCCGGTCCTCGACGTCGCCGCGCAGTCGGCGGCCGTGACGCCGCTCGGGGACGGCGGGTGGGCCGTCGACCGAGTGAAGTCACCGAACGATGCCGCACCGCTTATGGCGTTCATCGCCGCGGTGGGGCTGCTACTCACCGACCCGGCACCCGCCGACGAGTCGGCATATGAGAGTCACGGCCTCGTCGTCGTGTGAGCGAAGGGGGGATCGCGCGTGGGCGTGTTCCGAAGGGTCCTACTGCACCGACGGGTGGTCGTGAACCTCGTCGACGGGTCGTCGATCGAGGGCGTGCTCTACCGGGATCCGGGGAACCTCCTCGTCCTGAAAAACGCGACCTACCTCGAGCCGGGCGCGGAGCCGCTCGAGTTGGACGGCGACACCGTGATCGACCGCGAAAAAGTCCTGTTCGTGCAGGCGCCATAGGGGAGGGGCGACGATGGTTTTCGCTGTCTCGGAGGGGAAGCTCCTCTCGATTCACAAGCCGACGTATCAGGCGCCCACGGCGGTCCGGCTCTCCGACGATCTGTCGATGGATTACGCGACCCTGTACCGCAAGCAGGGGTCGGTGCGGACGGTCGTCGACTTCCTCGCGCGGAACATCGGGCAGCTCGCGCTGCACACGTTCCGGCGCGTCGACGAGACGGACCGGGCGCGGGAGCGCGAGCATCCGTTCGCGCGTCTCATGGCGCGACCGAACCCGCACACGACCGGCTACCGGCTGTTCTTCTCGCTCGTCGCGGATCGCGGCATCTACGACCGGGCGCTGTGGGTGAAGTCGGTCAACTCGAAGACGGGCGACGACGAGCTGATCCGCATCCCTCCGCGGATGTGGACGATCAAGGATGACGAGTCCTGGCTGAACCCGAAGACGTTCGTCGTGAAGGGCTCGAGGGGCAAGTTCACGCTCGACATCGAGCAGGTCGTCTACTTCCGCGGCTACAACCCGGAGGACGAGCGTTACGGCCTCTCGCCGATCGAGTCGCTCCGCCGGATCCTCTCGGAGGAGTGGGCCGCCGGCGTCATGCGCGAGCAGGTGCTCCGCAACGGCGCGCGCGTGTCGGGCTACATCGAGCGGCCGGCGACGGCGCCGAAGTGGACGGAGAAGGGACAGCGCCGGTTCCGTGACGGGTGGCGGCAGCAGTACGTGGGCGCGTCGGCGGAGCAGGCGGGCGGCACGCCGGTCCTCGAGGACGGCATGACGTTCAAGCCGGCCGCGCAGACGGCGGACGAGCTGCAGTACGTCGAGACGCGGAAGTTGTCGCGCGAGGAGGTCGCGGCCGCGTACTTCATCCCTCCGCCGATGGTCGGGATCCTCGATCACGCGACCTTCGGGAACATCGAGGAGCAGCACAAGATGCTGTACCAGGACACCCTCGGGCCGTGGCTGCAGGAGATCCAGCAGGAACTCGAGCTGCAGCTCCTCCCGATGTTCCCCGACGCGGACGACCTCTACGCCGAGTTCAACATGCTCGAGAAGCTGCGGGGCTCGTTCGAGGAGCAGGCGCAGCAGTTGCAGACGTCCGTGGGCGCTCCGTTCCTCACCCGGAACGAGGCGCGCGCGCGTCTCAACCTCCCGCGCATCGAGGGCGGCGACGAGCTGATCGTTCCGCTCAACGTGCTCGTCGGCGGGCTCGCGTCGCCGAGGGACACGGCGCCGAAGGGCGACCCGCTCGTGCTGCACGAGGTGAAGTCGCGCGGCGCGCTCGAGGCGAAGGCGCGGCCGTCGAGGCCGCACGTCGCGAAGACGGAGCAGGTTCTGTCGGCGTTCTTCGCTCGGCAGGCGCAGGTGATTAAGTCGATCCTCGGCGCGAAGGCCGCGGCGGAGTGGTGGGACGCGGACCGGTGGGACGGTGAGCTCGCCGACGACCTGTTCGCTCTGTCGGCGACGATCACGGAGGAGCTCGGCCGGGCGCAGCTCGACCGTCTCGGGCTCGACCCGGACGGGTACGACGTCGATCGCACGCTCGCGTACCTGCGGAAGGTGGCGGAGTCGAACGCGTCGAGCATTAACGCGGCGACCCGGATCCGTCTCGAGGAGGTCCTCGAGGCCGCGGAGGACGTCGTCGACGCGGTCGACCACGTGTTCGACGTCGCGAAGACGTCGCGGGCGTCTGCCGGTGCTCTGACGATCTCGACGGCGCTCGCGGGTTTCGCGGCCGTGGAGGCGGCCGAGCAGGTGCGCGGCACCCGCACGGCGACGAAGACGTGGGTTGTCACGTCTCGCAACCCTCGAGCCTCTCACGCCGCTATGGCGGGGGAGACGGTTCCCCTCGATTCCGTGTTCAGCAATGGCGCGAAGTGGCCGGGCGACAGCTCGGCGCTCGACGTCGACGAGGTCGCCGGCTGTACGTGCGACGTCGATATCTCGTTCGAGTGAGGAGCCTCGGAAATGGATCTCAAGTTCTGCAACGTGAAGGTGAAGGCGATCGGCGAGGACACTCCCGAGGGCACCTTCCAGGCGTACGCGTCGGTGTTCGACAACGTCGACAGTTACGGCGACGTCGTCCGCAAGGGCGCGTTCGAGCGGACCCTGCGGGAGTGGGCGGAGCGCGACGCGAAGCTCCCGCTCCTGTGGGGTCACGACTTCTACGACCCGTTCTCCAACATCGGGCACGTCGAGGAGGCGAAAGAGGACGACCACGGCCTGTGGGTCGAGGGCGTCATCGACCTCGAGAACCCGAAGGGCGCGCAGGTGTACCGGCTTATCAAGGGCGGCCGCGTTGACCAGATGTCATTCGCGTTCGACACCGTGCAGTCGCGCCGCGGCACCGTCGACGGCGTCGACGTGAACGAGCTGCTCGACCTCACCCTCTACGAGGTGTCGGTCGTCCCGCTCGGCGCGAACCAGGAGACGGAGATCCTCCTGGTGAAGCAGCGCGGCGCGAAGGCCGGCCGCGTGCTGTCCGCGAAGAACGAGACGGCTCTCCGCGCGGCGCTCGAGAAGCTCGACGCCGGCGCGCGGGAGATCAAGAACGTGCTCGCCGCGATCGGCGAGGACGAAGACGAAGGCAAGGCCAACGGAAGCGAACCGGCCAAGGCCGCCGAGGAACCCGAAGGGGTCAAGGCGACCGAGGAGCCCACGCGCACGACGTCCGCCGCGACCGCTCGTCTGCACCTGGACCTCGCACTCGCCGAGGTCTGACTTCGACCGACCGCGTGACGCGGTCAGAAAGGAGAGTCTCGTCATGGAGACGCTCGAAGCACAGATGCGGGCCGAGCTGAAGGCCGCCCGCGACATCGCCGCGAAGTACGAGGGCGACATCCCCGAGGACGACCTGCAGCGCGCGAACGCGCACCTCAAGGCCTACCAGGACCTCAAGGTGCGGTTCGAGCAGGGCAAGAAGTCCGACGAGGTGAAGGCCGCGCTCGACGCGATCGGGTTCGACCTCGGACTCGAGCGCACGCCGGACGGCGAGAAGGCGAAGCCGGGCTCGTTCGAGCAGCCGTCGAAGTTCAAGACGATCGGTCAGATGTTCGTCGAGTCGGCGGAGTACAAGGGCCTGCTCTCGCAGTTCCCGAACGGCAACGTCCCCGACCGTGCGCGCGTGCAGTCGGCGCCGATGGGCGTCAAGGCGCTCATCACCGGCGCGTCCGACACCTCCGCCGGCGCGTTCGTCCCGACGGACATCACGGGCATCCTCGAGCTGCTCGGCCGCCGGGAGCTCACGATCCGCGACCTCGTCTCCGTGCGACAGACGGAGTCGGACACCGTGGAGTACGTGCGGCAGACGACCCAGATGTCGTCCGCGGCCGTCGTCGCTGAGGCGACGAGCGCGGCCGCGCCGACCGTCGAGACGACGATCGACGGGTCCGAGGACCAGGCGGAGTCGACCGTCGTCCTGAACCCGGGCGGCGGCTACAAGCCGGAGGGCTCGATCGCGTTCGAGAAGGTCACCGCGGCGGTGAAGACGATCGCCGAGTGGGTCCCCGCGACCAAGCGCGGACTTGCCGACGCGTCGCAGCTCCGCGGCCTGATCGACGACGAGCTGCGGGGGGACCTCGCGGAGGAGGAGGAGGACCAGATCCTCAACGGCAACGGGTCCGGTGAGAACTTCACCGGCATCCTGAACACCTCCGGGATCCAGACGCAGTCCCTCGTCACCGACGCGATCACGACGATCCGCAAGGCGAAGACGAAGGTCCGCACCGTCGGCCGTGTCATCCCGAACGGGATCGTCCTGAACCCGGAGGACGCGGAGGCGCTCGACCTCGCGAAGGGCGACGACCAGTTCTACGGGCCGGGTCCGTTCGCGGCCGCGGGCATCCGCACCGTGTGGGGCCTGCCGATCGTGGAGTCGGAGGCGATCGCCGCGAAGACGGCGCTCATCGGCGACTTCTCGAAGGCCGTCATCTGGGACCGCGAGCAGGCGTCGATCACCGTGACCGACTCGCACGCGGATTTCTTCATCCGGAACCTCGTCGCGATCCTCGGTGAGCAGCGCGAGGCATTCGGCGTCCTGCGTCCGAAGGCGTTCGTCAAGGCGACGATCGCGTCCTGATCGAGAGGAGTCACCGTGGGCGCTTGCAGGATCTGCGGGGCCGCGCACAAGGCGTGCGGTCCGGCGTCCACGGTGGCTCCGATCGACTCCCACGTGAACAGAGGAGGTTCCCCAGTGGGTCTGAACGAATACGAGGTGACGGTCGACGGCCGGCACCCGCACAAGACGACGATGCTGCTCTCCGACGACGACGCGAAGCGTCTCGGCGTGTTCGGCCAGAAGGCCGCGGCGCCGGAGGGCAACAAGGCGCGCACGCCGCGGAACAAGGCGGCCGCGCCCGCACGCGCGAAGCGCTCGAGCGGCGCGAGGCGCACCGGCGCCAAGGGCGCCACGAAGCCGGCGGCCGCGGCCGCTGAGGACGCGACGGACCCGACGGCGTCCGTCTGAGGGGGGAAGGGGAGATCTCGTGGGTACGACGACCGATACGTTCGCGACAGTCGAGCAGATGTTGGAGCGCTCGCAGGGCGAGATCTCCCCGGACACTCACCCTTACCTGACGCGGGAGCTGCGTACGGCGACGGAGCGCATCCGCAACCTGTGCGGGTGGCACGTCGCGCCGGTGAAGGCGCTCACGTACCGGCACGGAGGACCCTCGAGGCGCTCCGTGTGGCTCCCGGCGATGGAGATCCAGTCGATCGACGAGGTGACGGTCGACGGGGAGACGGTGGCGCTGTCCGACGTCGAGTTCGACCCGGACACGGGATGGACGAACATCCGCGGGTGCAGCGTCACCGTGAAGTACACGGCCGGGTTCTCGGAGGTCCCGTCGCCGCTCGAGACGCTCACCCTCGAGCTCGCCGCGGTCGGGCTCGGGACGTCGCTCGGGTTCTCCCGGCAGCAGGCCGGTGCGGTGTCCGTGACGTACGACCGGACGGGCGGCGCGCTCACCGCGGAGTCGGAGGCGGAGCTCGCACCGTACCGGGTGGAGAGACTCCCGTGATCGGCGGGCGCATCGCGCGGCACACGCTCACGCGTCGGCGCGCGCCGCTCGTCGACGACGGGCACGGGAACCGGCGGCGCGACTGGGCGGCCGCGGTCGACGTCGACCTCCCCGGGTGGGCCGTCGACGAGGCGGGCGCCACTGAGGACACGACGAACCGCGACGGGTCGTCGGTCGCGTACATCCTCCGAGGGCCGTTCACGGCCGACATCGAGACGACGGACCGGGCGGTGCTGTTCGGTGACGTGTTCGAGGTGACGGGCGTCGGCCGGCAGCCGGGGCCGACCGCGCTCACGTCGCACACGATCGTCCGGCTCACACGGTGGGAGGGCTGACGCATGGCAGGGAACGTCCGGCTGAAACTGAACCGTTCAGGCGTCGTGAAGCTGCTGCAGTCGCAGGCGGTGCTCGACGACCTCACCGAGCGCGGCGAGCGCATCGCGGCGGCCGCCGGCGAAGGCGTCGAGGTGCGTCCCGCGATGAACCGGGACCGTGTCGTCGTGTTCGTCGCCACGGCGTCCTACGAGGCGCGCCGCGCGGAGGCCGATGACGGCGCGCTCACGCGCGCGATCGACGCCGGGAGGTGACCATGCCGGAGACGCTCGTCCCCGCGGATCCCGAAGCGCAGGCGGTCGCGGAGCTGAACGACCGGATGTCGGATCTCGGGTTCCCGAACGCGCACGCCGGGACCGCGATCCCGAACCCGCGACCGTCGGAGTTCATCCGGATCACCTCGGCGGGAGGCGCGGAGCGCGACCTCGTCACGGACTCCCCTCAGATGTTCATCGAGGCGTTCGCGGAGACGGAGGCACGCGCGCAGCGGATATGCGCGTTCGCGATCGCCGCGCTGCAGGCCGCCGGCCGCGCGGGGCGGATGGGTTCGACGCCGTGCTACCGGGTGGGCGTCCTCTCGTTCCCCGCGAACCTGCCTCTGTCGACGGTGCCGGACCGGTTCCGGTATCGCGCCACGATCTCCGCCGACCTCCGCAGGTCGGCGGGCTGAGGTTGACGGGAGGTGCTTCGGATGAAGGAGTGCCCGACTTGTCAGCTCACGAAGGAGCTCTCGGAGTTCTACCGGAATCGGTCGCGTCCAGACGGTCGCGCGGCGCAGTGCAAGGCCTGCGAGCGGGAGCACCGGGCGGAGAACCCGGAGCCGTTCCGCGGCGCGCGGGCCGCGTGGGAGCAGCGGAATCCGGAGAGTGTCCGGGCGAAGGGGCGCCGGTCTCACGAGCGACATCGGGATAGGCGGAATCAGCAGAAGCGGGAGGCTCGGCAGGCCGACCCGCTCGGCTACATCGAGAGGCGATACGGCATCACTCCGGCGCAGTACGAGGCGCTGTACGCGGCCCAGAACGGTCAGTGCGCCATCTGCGACGAGCCTCACGCTCGTCTCCACATCGACCACCACCACGGCACCGGCGACGTACGCGGGCTGCTGTGCAAGAAGTGCAATCTCGCGCTCGGCCTCCTGAGGGACAGCCCCGAGATCGCATCCCGGGCCGCGGACTACCTGCGGTCCGTTTCGGCAATGAGCATCTCGCTTGAAAGGAGCGCATGAGATGGCAGTGGACAGCAAGAACGTGTTCGTCGGAGCCCCGGACCAAGCCACGACCGGCGCGATCCTCACGGGTCCGGAGACGGACACGATCCCCGACACGATCGACGACTTCGTGTTCGCGGGGCTCGAGGACTCGGGCTACGTGAACGAGGACGGCGTGACGATCACGCCGTCGGAGTCGACCGAGACGATCAAGGATTGGTCGCTCAACGTGATCCGGAAGGTCCTGACGGAGTTCGACGGCACGGTCGCGTGGACTCACCTCGAGCTGTCGGTCGGCGCGCTCAAGAACTACATGGGCGAGGACCTCGTCGAGGTCACGGCGGCCGACGAGGACCACGGGACGCAGATCCGCGCGGCGATCGCTGGCAAGCAGCGCGAGGTGAAGGCGTGGTACTTCAAGATCAAGGACGGCGACAAGCGCGCTCTCGTGTTCGTCCCGCACGGGCAGGTCACGGAGCGCGGTGAGATCCCGCTCACTGCGTCGGGCGCGGTCACGCTCCCGGTCACTCTGTCGACGTACCCGGACACCAACGGGAACTCGATCTACATCTACACGGACGACGGTGTCGTCGCGGCGGGGTCGCCGGACTGATCCGACCCGCGAGTCGTCCCTGTGCGCCTCGTTCGCGCGCGGAGTCGACGCCGGGCGGTGTCGGTCCCGCTCGCCGATTCTGGCGCGTCTGCGAGGCGCACAGGGCGCTCGTTCGTAAAGCCGGTGAGGCGGGCTCGAGGGGAACCGGGTCCGTCTCACCGTTCACGCATTCGTTCCCCCGTTCCCAGGAGGTCCCCATGTCTACGTTCAAGGTCCCGGAGTCGAAGGCGTCGATCGCGCAGAACCGGTTCGAGTTCGAGCTCCCGACCGGCGAGAAGTTCTCGCTCCCGAAGATGCAATACATCTCGACGGACATCCGCGAGCGGATGCAGCGCACGTCGGTTCCGCTCAAGCGGATTATCGACGAGGGCGGGCAGCCGACGCCGGAGCAGACGATCGAGGTTCAGGCGATCCAACGGGAGCTGTTCGAGAAGTACGCGCCGGGCCTGTACGAGCTCGTGACGGACGATCAGCTCACCGCGATCCAGCAGGCGTGGCAGGAGGCGTCAGGTATCTCCGTGGGGGAATCCTCAGCCTCTGCCGATTGATCGAGCGGTTCGGCGAGGCGATCGAATACGACCTCCTGACGATGTGCGGGTGGTCGCTCGACGACTTGACGGTCGCGTTCAGTTGGCGCGATCTGTGGATCCTCGTTCGCCGGTGGCAGAAGACACCGGGCACGGCGACGTGCGATGCGGTGCAGGGCGCGGAGCACTGGACGGTCACCGACCAGTTGCTCGCGACGATCGACGTTCTGCAGCACGCGAACTGGCAACGGCTCGGCAAGCGGTCGGCGCCGAAACCGAAGCGTCTCCCGCGGCCGTGGGAGAAGACGAGGGTCCGGAAGCTCGGCTCCGACCCGATCCCGATCTCGAAGTTCGGGGCGTGGTGGGACTCGAAGGTGAGGAGGGGGCGGCATGACAAACGGCGTGGAGCTCGCGACCGCATGGGTCCGTCTCGTCCCGACGATGGAGGGCGTCTCCGACACGATCACGAAGGCGGTCATCCCGCCGGCGGAGCGGGCCGGTAAGAGTGGCGGGAAGACGTTCGGCTCCGGGTTCAAGTCGGCGGCCGCCGGGTTCCTCGGCGCGGGCCTGTTCATCGCCGCGACGCGGGCCGTGTCGGACTTCGTGGGCGAGTCGATCACGTCGCTTGCACGGATCGAGACGATCAACACGCAGACGGCGCAGGTGATCGAGTCGACGGGCGGCGCGGCGAACGTGTCGGCGCAGCACGTCGAGGCGCTCGCGGGATCCCTCGAGAACCTCACGGCGACGGAAGCGGAGTCGATCCAGGAGGGCGCGAACCTCCTCCTCACGTTCAAGAACATCCAGAACCGGGCGGGCGACGGTAACGACATCTTCGACCAGACGACGAGGTCGCTCGTCGATATGGCGCGGGCGATGGGGCAGGAGCCGAAGGCGGCCGCGATCCAGCTCGGGAAGGCGCTGAACGACCCGATCAAGGGGATCTCGGCGCTCTCCCGGGTCGGCATCACGTTCACCGAGGAGCAGCAGAACCTCATTAAGTCGATGGTCAAGACGGGCGACGTCGCCGGCGCGCAGAAGATCATCCTCAACGAGCTCAACTCGCAGTTCGGCGGGTCGGGCGCGGCGTACGCGAAGACCTATCAGGGGCAACTCGACCTGATGGGGCACGCGTTCGGCACCCTCGGGGAGACGATCGTCGGCGCGGTGATGCCAGCCTTCCAAGGGCTGATGGGCGTCCTCGTGCCGGTGTTCCAATGGCTGTCCGAGAATCAGCCGGTACTCCTCGCGATCGCGTCCGTGATCGGGACGACGCTCGTAGCGGCGATGATCGCATGGGCGGCGTCGATCTGGGTGTCGACGGTCGCGCTGCTCGCGAACCCGATCACGTGGATCATCCTCGCGGTGATCGCGCTCGTCGCCGCGATCGTGCTCCTCGTCACCAACTGGGACGCGGTCGTCGCGTGGATCACCGAGATCTGGTCGGGCTTCATCAGCTGGATTACGGGCGTAATCGACGGGTTCGTGTCCTGGTGGAACGCGACATGGGCCGCGGTCGGGAAGTTCATCTCGGATCTGTGGAACCGGTGGATCGTCGCGCCGATCCGGACCGCGATCAACTGGATCGCGAAGACTGTCTCGGACACGATCCGCAACATCCGCACCGGGTGGGAGAACGGGTGGTCAGCGATCGGTAACTTCGTTCGCGGCATCTGGAACAACATCGTCGGGTGGATCGAAGGCGGCGTGAATGGCGCGATCGACCTGATAAACGGGTTCACGGGCGGGATCCGCGACGTCGCCGGTGCCGTGTTCGGTGTCGAGATCGGGCCGATCCCTCATGTGAGCCTTCCGCGCCTCGCAGCGGGCGCGACGATCCTCCCGCGGCCGGGTGGCACGGCGGCGATTCTCGCCGAGGCTGGCAAGCCGGAGACGGTCGTCGACACGGGCCTGATGAACCGGGCGCTTGAGGAGGGCCTCGCCGGTCGCGGGAACCCGGACACGCTCGTCATCGTCGACGCGGACGGGCAGCTCATCGGGCGGATGCGCGTCGAGGCGGACCGGCAGATTGCGGCCGCCGACGACGCGGACGATCGCGAGCTCGCTCGCGGGAGGTGGTGACCGGTGCAGATCACACAGTATGAGAAGAACCCTTCCGGGGTGTCCGGGTACACGTCACGTGTGAACCGGACGGCGAACGCGACGGTATCTATCTCGTCGTTCACGGCGGCGGGGTGGCCGGTGGACGGGACGACGTCTCACGCGATGACGGCGTCGGGTACCGGGATCGCGCGCGTGGGGACGGTGAACACTGACCGGCCTGCGGCGGCACCGGGTGACCGTTGGTCGCTGTGGGTGCGGGTGATGTGTCCGCAGGCGTGGACTGTCGGCGTGCGGATCGTTTTCTATGACACGTACGGTGCGACTACGGGTACGGAGTTGAAAGCGACTGCGGCGTCGGCGTCGTTCGCGGCTGGTCAGGTTCAGACGTTGCGGATTGATGGGACTGTTGCTCCGGCTGGTACGGCGTCGGTGGAGTGGCAGATCACGCGGACTTCTGGGAGTGCGGGTGATGTGTATTACGACGCGGTGTCGTTCACGAAGACAGATGCGGCGGTCCCGTTCAGGTCTGGTGCGTTCGCGGTGTGGGACGGTACGGAGAATGCGTCCACGCAGACGTATTGGATACCCACGTTCACGCTCACGCCTCGCCCCGCGAACGAGCCGCCATACGTCGAGGTTGCGCTCGATGACCTACCACCCGTCGTGGACCGGGTGACCGTGTACCGGACCGCCGGTGGGCGCGAGCACGAGATGCGCGGCGCGATCAACGCATCTGTTGCCGGAGCACTGTCCCGCATTGACTGGGAGTGCCCATTCAACATGGCTGCGACGTACCGGGCGGAGATGTTCGACAGCGACGGTGTGTCTCTCGGCTTCACGCCGGCGGCGTCGATCACGGTCGTCTCGGCCGACTCGTGGATGCACAATCCGCTGGACCCCCAGGGGGCGGTGCGGGTGCGTCTGCTCGAGGGGACCGCTGAGACGCTCGAGAGGAAGGTTCCTGTGACGTTCTCTCGTCCGATTGGGCGTCGGGTCGCGGTGGCGCTCGCTGAGCCGCGACAGGGGCTCACAGGGCTGGCGGTGAACGTGTACGCGCCCGATGTCGCGACCGCGGATCGGGTGCAGGCGATGCTCGGTGACTACACGACGACGACGGTCCCGGTCGTGTGCATCCGGGTGGGTGCTCGTGAGGGTGCGATGCGGATCCCGCGTCCGCTGTTCCTGGGTGTCGCGTCGATCGTCGAGAAGGACGTCGGCGTGCGGAAGGGCCTCGGGATCACCCGGCAGGAAATGGTCGGCGACGAGTCGGCGCCGCCGGTGCCGGGCCTGATCGTCCCGCTGCTCACGCGCGACGACATCGACGCGTACTACGCGACGCGCGACGACATCGACGCCGCCTACCTGCGGCGGATCGACCTCGACCGGGACTACTCGCTCGCGGGGTACGCGAACGCATAGGAGGTGCGCCGGTGCGGCAGCATGACGACCTGTTCCTCGACGTCCTCTCGGGCTCGTTCACCCGGCAGGTGTGGGTGAACGTCTATCACGGGTCCGATCGGGTGGCGGAGGACTTGCGGCTCGAGGGCTGGTCGCTCGAGTGGGACCTCGGCGCGAAGGTCACGGCGTCCGGCAGCGGAACGATCGTCTACGAGTCCGTAGCGGGCGAGTCGCTCGTCCCTGTGGGCACGAAGGGGATTCTCTCCCCGTTCCGCGCCCGGCTCGAGCTCGTCATGGAGATCTCCGCCGGTGACTTCGTGCGGCGGGTGAGTCTCGGGCTGTTCCGGGTTACGAAGGTCCCGGAGGCGCGGGACTACACGGCGCACGTGAACGGGAAGTCGGTCGTCGTCGCGTCGCGGGTGGCCGTCTCGTTCCTGTCCCTCGAGGAGGACGTCCGCCGGCGGGGCCTGCGGAGCGATGAGAACCCTCCGTCGCTCGCGTCGTGCTACAACGAGATCCGGCGCCTTACGGGGATGCCGGTCGAGGAGACGGTCGCGGATGCGTCGATCCCGGCGTCGACGACGTGGGAGGCGAAGCAGGACGGCCGACTCGACGCGGTGAAGACGCTCGGCGAGGCGCTCGGCGGGACCGCGCTCGTGAACTCGGCGGGCGCGTGGACGATCGTCCCGGACGAGGTCGGCGACGTCGACGGCACGCTGCAGCTCGGCGAGCAGGGGACGGTCCTCGACGTCGGCGCGGAGATCGACACCGACGACGTCTATAACGTCGTGGTCGGTCAGTTCGAGGACGAGAACCGGAACCCGATCTATGCGGTCGCGGTGGCGCCGGAAGGCGACCTCGACCCCGACGGGCTCTACGGGGAGAACACGCGCTACTACTCGTCGGACTTCGTGAAGACGAAGGCGCAGGCCGAGTCGGCGGTGCAGTCGATCCTCGATCTCTCGCTCGGCTCGCGGCAGTACGACGTGCAGATCCAGTGCCACGTGAACCCGCTCGTCGAACTCGGCGACGTGCTCGAGCTCGCGGGGTACTCATCGCCGCTCGTCGGGCAGCTCCGGAAGGTGTCGATGTCGGACTCCCCGTACATGAATGTGACGCTCCGCGTGAGCCGGGACCTCTAGGAGGCGACGTGGGCGCGACGCGACGGATCGCTGCGAAGCTCGCGCGGGTCCCCTCGGTCCGGTCGATGACGGGCGTGTTCGTCGAGATGGACGGGCCGCTCGCGGTCGTCAACGTCGGGGATTCGACGATCACGATCCCGTGCATCGGGTTCTATCCGCCGGCGGCTGGAATGGTCGTGCAGGTCGAGTGGCGGGATGGGCGGCCAGCGGTGACGGGTCCGGCTCGGCCGCTGAATCCGATTGGGACGATCACGGCGACCGGGTCCCCGCGGGCGACGGTGTCCGTCGACGGGGAGACGTACCTCCTCTACTACCGGTCGGGGTACACGCCGACGGTCGGGCACACGGTGGAAATCAACTGGGCGACCGGGATCATCCAAGGGCAGGTGACGGGCGTCGAGACGCCGACGGCACCGTCGACCGCTCCGCCGAAGCCGTCCTCGTTCTCGGGGCTGAAAGTGAAGGCGCGCAGCTCCGGCCGCTATCAGGGGTCGTGGTGGGGCGATAGCGACCCGTGGGCGTCGAACAACAATGACGGGATCTGGACATACGGGAACCGGATCAAGGATGCGATCGCGGGCGCGACGATCACCCGGGTCGAGATATACCTCCCGCTGCTGCAGAAGCTCGGGAACTGCTCGATCGGCACGCACCCGCATTCCGCGATCCCCTCGGGCGCGCCGGATATCTCGAACCTCGAGGCGCTGTCGTCGAAGCAGCGCGACGGGTGGGTGCGTCTGCCTCTCTCGTTCGCGACGTACCTCGCGGCGGGCGGCCGCGGCATCGGCGTCACCGCACCCGGTGGCGGACTCAACAAATGGCGCGGCGTCGACCGCGACTCGGACTCTGGCGCGCTTCGGTTCGCCGGCACACGTTAGGAGGGCCTGCGGTGGCTGCAGACGACTACGACGAGACGACCGGCGCGCCGGTGTACCTCGGGACGGGCGCGCCGGAGTCCGGGGGCGACCTGACGGAGGTCGCCGCGTTCGCGGCGCTCGTCGGGACGCGCCTGATCGGCACGACGGCGGAGCGGACCGCGTTCGACTACGCGCGGGAGGGCATCGCGTGGTGGGACACGGACGACGACACGCTCTACGTCCACAACGGCTCCGGGTGGGATCCGGTGTTCCATGACTGGAAGTCGTACACCCCGACGCCGACGAACCTCGCGCCGGGGAACGGGACGCTGGTAGGCCGGTACGCGCGGGTGGGGAAGCTCATCCACGTGGTGATCGAGCTGACGGCGGGCACGACGACGTCGATCTCGGGCGGTGTGAGTTTCGCGCTGCCTGTGACGCCGGCGTCTGCGCTGAACGCGGCGGATGGTGTGGGCGTGTTCCGTGACAACTCGACCGGTGACACGTTCTCGCTGCTGGCGCTGATCGCTGGCGGTGTCATCCTCCCTCGTGCGGTGAACGCGGCGGGCACGTACGCGTCGGCGGTGGCGGTCGCGACGACCGCGCCGGTCGCGATCGGGTCGGGCGACACGATCTACCTGCACGCGTCGTACAGGGGTGCATGATGGGCGCGCTCGACATTGTTCAGGTGCCCGGCTATCCGGGGATGTGGGCGCGGCGGTGCGTGGTGGACGCGTGGGTCGCGGCGGGGTCCCCGGCGCTGGACGGTGCCGGCCGCACGTACGAGAAACAGAAATGGTTCTGGCGGCTCTACAACACGATCATCAACGGGGTGCGGCAGGGGAACGCGGCAGACAACCCGGACGCCGACACCCGTCAGCCTCACGTGCGCGGGATGGCTTTCGACCTCGCGTGGCGGAACCCGCCGGATGCGGTCATCGAGCGGATGGAAGCGCAGGGGTTCATCCGCCCGATCACGGTCCGGAAGGGCAAGCCGTGGAAGGACGGCAAGGGCGGGTTCTCGCAAGACGAGGCCTGGCATTTCGAGCTCGCGGAGTTCTTCGCGGGCGTGAAGAAGATCGCGAAGGTCACGGACTCGATGGCCGCGAAGGCGCTCCCGTACGTGGCACCCGCGGGTGGTGGCGCATCCACCTTCGACCCTACGAAACCGACTGAGGAGGACGACATGGGCTTCGCCTACATGACCGACGAGAAGAAGCCGTACTACTGGTTCAGCTTCGCGCGGGGCAAGTCCCGCAAGCTGAGCTCGAAGGAGGTCGTGCAGATGCGTTCCGCGGAGCGCTCCGGCATCCCCGGCAACGAGATCCACAAGGTCGCCGCAGGCTGGTACGAGAATCAGCTCAAGCTGGGCACCTACGAGCCGGTCTGATCGATGGCCGGGGAGGAGTCGATCCCGGAGTGGGTGAAGTGGCTCAACGAGCAGATGACGTCGGCGCTCGAGCGGCTGACGATCACGGCAAGCGTCGACGAGGGGTAGCGGCATGGCGGAGCCTTCAAAGCATCACCGGCGGGTGCCGACGTGGCTCGTCCTCGTCGTCGGCGCGGTGTTGACGGTGTTGGGCCTGCTCTGGACGTCGACGCTGTACGACGACCGCGGGAACGAGCTGTTGGACGGTCCGACTGCGACTGTCCTCGTCGCGCTCCTCGGCCTCGTCGGGACGCTGCTCACGCTCCTCTTGCAGCGGACCCGTGAGGTTCAGCACCAAGTGACGAACTCGCACAAGGAGAACCTTCGCGACGACCTCGACCTGAAACACCGTGAGGTGCTCGACCGGATGGAACGGATCGAGGCGGCGCACCGTCGCCACGGCACGGAGATCACGCAGCTCCGCGAGGACCAGCAGCAGACACGGGCCGACCTCTCCGGGCAGGCGTCCGACATCCGCGGCATCCGGAGGGACGTCGGGCGACTGCTCGACCTGATTACTGGGAGAGAACTATGACAACTCGCGCAGAAGTGAAGGCGACGCAGGTCGTCTACCCGTGGAAGGCCGCGCTCCGCACGGCGCTGCAGGTCGGCATCCCGACCCTCGTCACGCTCGGGGTCGTGATCCCGGAGGTGATCCGGATCGTGCTCGAGGAGTTCGGCGAGCAGATGCCGGACTCGCTTCGTCTGTGGCTGATCGGCGCGGCCGGCATCGTGACGGGCGCGGCGACCGTGCTCGCGCGCATCATGGCGATCCCGGCGGTGAACGCGTTCCTGACGAGGTTCGGGATCGGCGCGACGCCGAAGCACGTCGAGGGCTGACGCGTGGCGGTCGTGAAGCTCACGGCGCTCGAGACGCTCCTCGAGGCGCCCGGACCGATCGGTCGCGGGTCGGTCACCGTGACGTACTGGGCGGGCGCGGAGGAGTTCCGCGGCGTCGACGGCGACGAGGTGACGTTCTCGCCGCCGATCGTCGTCGACATCGAGGACGGTGAGCCGGTCGATGAGATCGACCTCGAGCCGACGCGCGGCGTGTGCTGCGTGCGGTGGGAGATCCGATCGTTCAACGGTCCCTTCTCGCTCGTCCGGTTCACGTCGATCCCCGACGACGTCGACGAGGTCGCCTTCGGGGACCTCCCCGTCGTCGACCCGACGTCGTACGAGCCGGCCGACGTGCCGGCGACCGTGCTCGACACGGTGCAATCCGAGCTGCTCGACGGGATCCGTCTGCAGCGCATCACCCAGGACGCCTACGACGCGCTCCCGGAACACGACCCCGACGTCTTGTACGTCATCACCGAGTCCTAGGAGGACAGCATGGCAACTCAGATCACGAGCGCCGTTGCGGCGGCGCTGGATACGGCGGCGACGGCCGCAGTGGATGACGCGTTCGCGGCGGCGCTGGGCACGAACGCGGTGGTGGAGATCCGCACGGGCGCAGCGCCTGGCCCGGGGAACACGGCGACGGGCACGCTGCTCGCGTCGGTGACGATCGCGTCGTGGACGGCGGGGTCGCCGGGCGCGGGGCAGGTCACGGGGGCGAACCCGGGTGCGGTGACGATCGCCGCGTCGGGAACGGCCGCGCACTTCCGCGTCAAGACGTCTGGTGGCACAGCGGTCATGGAGGGCACGGTCGGGACGAGTGGCGCGGACCTGAACCTCGACAGTGTGACGCTCGTCTCGGGCGGGTTGCTGGACCTCGGCGCGCCGGTCCTCACCGTCCCAGTGACTGCTGCGACGTCCTGATGTGCACAGTCTGTGACGCGACCTCGCCGCATCACCACCACCGGGTGGGCGGGGTCCGGCAGGCCGCGCCGTGTAGCTGTCCTGCACCCGTCCAGACGATGGTCACCGGATGGGTCGCCGCTGAGGGCGAACCGGTCGAGTAGGGGAGGCCGTCATGGCGATCGCTGTTCACGGCACCCCGGTCACGGTGTCGTCTGCAACGAGGACGAACACCACTGTCGCGGTGCCTTCGGGTGCTTCGGCAGGCGACCTCCTCGTCGTCGCGCTCAGCATCGGAAACTCGTCATCTGTCACGCCGACCGCACCAGCGGGACAGACGTGGGGGTCTCTCGGGGTCACCTACAGCGCACCCGACCCGTGGTCCGTCCAAGAGTGGCTGTTCTGGCATGTGATCCAGGCTGGGGAGAGCTCGTACACGTTCACGCACGCGTCGGCCGCGTCGCAGGCGTACGCGGAGGCGTACTCGGGCGTTGACACGACGACACCGATCGACGTGACCGGGCAGACGAACGGGCAGAACCTGGGGTCGGGTTCGTCGGGGAACGCGACGCTCACCGGCGTGACCACGGTCACCGCGGGCGCGTTGGCGATCATCAACCGCGGCTCGTGGGACGGCAACGGGATCACCCCGCCGGCGGGGTGGACGGAGCGGTCCGACACTCCGGTGCTCTGGTACGGGACGCAGACGATCACGTCGCCGGGCGCCACGGGGGCGATCACCGTCTCGGCGGGCAACAACTCGACGGCATACCCGTGGGGCATCGTCCTCATCGTGCTGCGCCCCGCTGATGCTGCGGGCCCGGTGACGGGCTCGATCACCGCGGACACGCCGACGGTCACCGTTGACACGCCGACGGTCTCCTGGTCGGGGACCGTCACGCCGCCACAGTTCACGGGCTCGATCACCGCGGACGCTCCGACCGTGTCGGTCGCTGTGCCGACGATGACATGGTCGGGGACCGTAACAGCGCCCGCGTTCACGGGCACGATCACGGCTGACCTGCCACTCGTGGGCGTCGACGTGCCGACGGTCGCCTGGTCGGGCACGGTGACCGTGCCCGAGTTCACCGGGACGATGACCGCTGATCTCCCCACCGTCACCGTCGACCCCCCCGAGGTGGCATGGGCGGGCACGGTCACCGATCCGGGGTCGTTCACCGGGACGATCGACGCGGCAACCCCTCCGATCGTCATCGACGTGCCGACCCTGTCCTGGTCAGGCACCGTCACCGTCCCCGTGTTCACGGGCGCGGTTGACGCGCTCACCCCCGAGGTGACGGTCGCCGCCCCATCGGTGTCATGGTCGGGGACGGTGATCGCCCCATCCGGTGCGACCCTGGTCGCCGACCTCCCACCGGTCACGATCGGTGTCCCCGACGTGGCCTGGTCGGGTGTCGTGACGGTGCCGGAGTTCACAGGCGACCTGCAAGCCGACCTGCCGTCGGTGGCGATCACAGTCCCGACCGTGGCATGGGCCGGTTCGAGCAGCGTCCCCCAGGTTGCGGGGGCGATCACCGCGACCCTGCCGCCCGTCACCATCGGAACACCGACCGTCGCCTGGACCGGCAGTCTTGGCGAGGTGACGCCGACGACCGCCTACCTCGGGAACACGCCCGTGCAGCTGCGTATAGGCAGCATCCCGATCAGCTTCCGCTGACCACCCCACGCGCCCCGCGCTCACCCATCCCGGGTGGGCGCGGGGCGCTTTCGGCGTTCCTCACGGTGACCTTTCCGACCGAGACACGCGATAGGTCATAGAAACGACGGTCGGCGGTGTCCCTCGCCCTTTCTAGGATTGAGGCGTGCTGTTTGCCTTCATCGACGAGTCCTACACGGACGACCGCTATTGGGTAGCGGCGCTCGTCGTGGATGTCGAGGACATCGGGAAGGTCGCGGCCGCCATCAATGAGGCTGCGGACTACGCGACCACGTTCGGTGTGCCGCTCGGCACCGAGTTCCACGGGCACTCGATTATGAACGGCAAAGACGGTTGGGAACCGATCTATCGAAAGACGCGAGCTGCCGGGCAGATCTACAGGACCGTGGCTCGCGCGATCGCGTTGACCCCGGGCCGCCTGTTCGTCGAAGGCGTGGACGTCCCGCGGCTGAACCGGCGGTACAAGTACCCCGAGCATCCACACCTCGTCACGCTTCGTCATGTGCTCGAGCAGGTGAACGCCTATGCTCTGGCGAGGCAGGATACCGTTGTGGTGATCTGCGACGAGGTCCAGGGTAGCGAGGATCACCAGCGCAAGCTCGGTGAGTACCGTCTAATCGGCACACCCGGGTACCGGTCGAGCAAGCTGCAGACGATCGAGCAGATGATGTTCGCGAGCTCGGAGCAGTCGCCAGGGCTGCAATCCGTCGACCTCGCCGTCTACTTGGCCAGGAGAGTGGACGCGCACACCCACCGAGACGAGCGGTCCCGCCGTCTCGCGCAGTCTCTCTGGAGCGAGTTCGATCCAATCGTGGCGCGGGTCCGCCGCTGGGACCCCTAACGCACGAGAACCCCGCGGCAGGCGGGGCTCTCGGCTAGCAACGCTCCGGATTCCGGCTCGTCGTATAGGCAAAGTAGCACGAATTGCTGACATTACGGCGTGTCGTCCGTCGGAATGTCGGATGTAAGGGGCAGCGGGCGGCCCGCCACTTCTCTCGGTACTTCGTGCAGGGGCAGCGTGTGCACCCGTTCTCGCCGAAGACGTGCGCGGCTTGAGGGTGGGCCGCACTCGCACTTCACGAACGTCAGGCTAGTCGTTGATCGTTGGCCCGTCGAAGTCCGCTGGCATGTCGACGCGCGGCGCTTCAATGACTCGCCCGCACGCGGGGCAGATGAGTCCGCCCGGTAGCTCCCGCATGACGATGTCGCAGCGGGAGCAGTGCGGCTGCGCGCCGAGTCCGTCGTCCTCCATCCGCCCACCGTAGCCGAGTGTCAAAGGTGCGCAGCATCCCGATCAGCTTCCGATAAGCAGTCCTCGTAATCAGAACGCCCCGGAAGGGCCCCACCAACGTGGGGTTCCCTTCCGGGGCGTTTCTCTGTTTCCCGATCGGGGGCAGCCTGCTACGCGGCTACGCGTCGCGGTGCGAGTCTGGCCGCGTCGGACGCACGTCGGAGATCGTCGCGGGTGACGTGCAAGCAGAAAGTTAAGCCGCGAATTCCACGGCGCGACGCATCACGTCATCCTCGACAGCGGTGTAGATCTGGGTCGTCGCGACGGACGCATGCCCGAGAAGTTCCTGCACGGCACGGATGTCTTTGTCAGCGCCGATGTACGCGCGGGACGCGAACCGGTGCCGGAGTGTGTGCGCGGTCCACCCATCGGGGAGGGCGCGGGAGATGAGCTTGGAGACGTACGCGGCCGACAGGTGCCCGTCGATCTGTCCGGGGAACAGGTAGCCATCCGCGCTGAGGATCTCATAGGCGAGCGCCTTCGTGATGGGGATGACTCGGACCTTTCTTCCTTTGCCGAGCACCCGGAGACGGTAACCGGCGTGCGTCTCGACGACGTCGTTCCGGTGGACGCGGCAGATTTCGCAGCAGCGGAGCCCTGCCTGCGCGCCGAGCCGGACCATCGTTGCGACGCGCCGGTCACTGTAGGTTTGTGCGACCTTGACGGCGGACTCGGGTGCGGGTCGCGGTTTCCCGATCGGTGCGGCGATGGCTTTGATGCCCTTCATCGGGTTCCGGGTCACGATCCGTTCGTCCTTCGCCCACCGGAAGAAGGCTCGGAGGGTGACCCGGAACGATCGCCTGTACGACGAGGCCCATTGCGGGGTGTCGAGGAAGATGAGCACGTGCTCGCGGGTCACATGTTCGACGTCGACGCCGACGGCCTTCGCGAAGCGGCGAAGGTGGTAGGTGCGGAGGTAGATCGTTCCGTTCGGGTAGTCGCCGGAGCGGAGCGCGAGCGTGTATCGGGTGAGTGCGTCTGTCCAGCTCGCGTGCATCGTGGCTCCTCCGTTCCGGTGTTTGATGTTGACGGTAGGAGTGCGGGGAGGCCGTGTTGAATGACCGGCGCGCCCAGTTTTCGGGTGTGATGCTGGTGCGGGTCGTTCACGTCTCGTGTCGGGGCGACGCGTGTAGGGGGCGGTCACGCGAGGCCGTCCTCGTGGTCGAGTTCATGCGACCAACGCTCAGCCCGCGCGACTTCGCGGGCACCCTTCGTCCAGTATTTGCGGCCCTTCCACCCACATGAGCAGGACGCCTGCCACGCCGGACCGAGAGCCGTGTCCACGAGTTCGGCGCGCACTTTCAGGATGGTGCTCATTTGCGGCGTCCCTTCGGACCGGTGCTACGGTCGCTTCTGCCGCGCGGGCGGGACGGCTTCATGGATCGCTGGTCCCTTATCCAGTGGGTTCAGGGTTCAAGTCCCTGGGGGCGCACGGATCGGCCCCGGAGCCCACTCGCCAGTGGTTCCGGGGCCTTTTCGCATCCTGAGGGCCACGCGCACCGGCGGGGCCACGCGTCACGCCGTCCCCAGGGGTGACCGTGACCGCGCGACTCCGGGCGCTAGGGTCACCGCGCCGGCAGGGCGTCGAGCATCTCCTCGACGATGCGGTCGATCGTCAGGTCTCGACCGGTGGCGCCGAGGATCGCGGGGGCCGCCTTGGCTGCGGGAACCGTGTGTCCGCCGCCCGCGACCGTCACGAGCGACACCGGCGGATGTTCGCCGTCACGGTACTCGGTCCGCGTGGTCGTCGTGCGTCCGCGCGGAGCCGCGGGATGGACGATGCTGCGCACCGGGGCCGCGCGGATGCCGTTGCGGGACGCGAAGTAGGCCGCGGTCGCCTCGGCGGAGAGTGCGGTCCCGTCCACCTTGAAGAGCGCTCTCGCCCACCACGCGAACCGGCCGCCGTCATAGCGGGAGATGCGGTCGGCGGTTCCCGCCACGATGGTCACAGGCACCGGCGTGGACGCGGCGTCGGAGTAGCCCGCGGTGAAGTCGTCCGCCACGGGCATCGTCGTCGCCACGACGACCGCGCCGGCGAGAAGCTCGGGCACCTCGTGGACGAGGCGCAGGACCATCTGGCCCCCGTTCGAGTACCCCACCACGATGACCCGGCGCCGATCGACGCCGTGGGTCTCGTGCAGGCGATCGATCACGGCACGGACGAAGCCCACGTCGTCCACGTCCTCGAGGCGCGCCGGGAATCGGCTGCCACGTCGGGCATCGTTCCAGTTGCCCCGGTAGCCGTCGAGGTACGCGACGACCGCGCGACCCTCGTCCGCGAGGCGATCCAGCGCGCCCCCGGTGAACTCCCGATGGACGGCCCCGGTCTGGCGGGAGCCGTGGAAGACCAGGACGGCAGGACGCATGGCGCCCGTCGGATCCCCCACGACTTCGTATGTGCGGGAACGTCCTCCTCTCTGCAGGGATTGGATCATCCGAGCTCCTTTCCGCACCGTTCCTCTGGTGCAGAAGCCACGCTAAACTCTCACATCGTGTCAAGGTCAAGCGGCACCATCCGCATCGGCGAGCTGAGCCGGCGCAGCGGCGTCAGCCAGCGATCTCTGCGGTATTACGAGGACGTCGGGCTCCTTCGCTCGCACCGAGCATCCAACGGCTACCGCGAGTACGATCCCGCGGTCGTTGAGCGCGCGAGCGCCATCCACCTGCTCTTCGACATGGGGTTCTCGCGCGATGTCGTCGCGACGGTGCTGACCTGCATCGGCGATGTGCCGGCAGCGACGCACGATGCCGTGCGGGACCAGCTCGCCGCGGTGCGCGACGACCTGACGGCGCAGATGGACAAGCTCGCGCAGACGCGTCGGCGCCTCGACGAGTTCCTCGCACAACCGGCCGACTGATGTCCCGCCCGGTGAAGGCCACTATCCCATCGGCGATCGGCTGCCTCGCCGAGGCGCCGCGCACACGGTTCACGCGGTCTGGTGGCTCCTTCCGGGGGTGAGGAGCCGGAGGACCGGCACGGCGAGCAGGAGGGTGCCCGCCGTCGTGGCGACAGCGATCCATACCGGCCCGAGCGCGCCCGCCGCCGTGCCGAGGGATGCCGCTCCGCACACCGGTCCGACGACGGCGCCGACGTTGAGGGCGGCGGTGGCGTACGACCCGCCCATCGTGGGGGCACCCGATGCGGCGTACAGCACGCGGGTGATGAGCGCGCTCCCGACCGCGAAGCCGAGGGCGCCCTGCGTGAGGAGAAGGGCGAGCGCCACGGGCGGAAGGGAGCCGAACACCGCGAGGGCGAGCCACCCGAGCAGGAGGAGGATGCCGCCTCCGAGGACGAGCATCCGCGGATGGGCATCCGACAGCCGGCCCGCGACCGTGACGCCGAGGAAGGATCCCGCGCCGAAGAGCGCGAGCGCGACGGGGACCCACCACGGGCTGAGGTCGGCTGTATCCGTCACGATGGGGGCGAGGTAGGTGAGCACGGCGAACGTGCCCGCGTTCAGCAGAGCGGCCAGCAGCATGGCGAGGGCGACGCGGGGCGTGCGCAGCTGCGCGAGCTCCGACCGCAGCGACACCTGGGCAGGGGCACCGGAGGCGTCGCCGCGGGCGCGGGGGCCGAACGCTCTCGTGACGCCCAGCGCCGCGGGGATGCAGAGCAGGGCGACAGCCCAGAACGTCGAGCGCCAGCCGAACGCCGTCCCGAGAAGCGCGCCGGCGGGGACGCCCACCACAGTGGCGACCGTCGTCCCCGACAGGAGCACCGCGAGGGCGCGTCCCTTCCGGTCCGGGGCGACCAGTCTCGTCGCCGCTCCGAGGGCGACGGCGAGGAAGCCGGCATTGGCGAGGGCCGAGAGCACCCGGGTGGCGAACAGCACGGCGAAGTCCGGTGTGACGGCGGCGACCACGTGCGCGACGGCGAACAGCGCGATGCAGCCGACCAGGGTCGCGCGCACAGCGAGGCGGCGGGTGAGGGCGGCCATGACGGGCGCGCCGATCACCATGCCGGCGGCGAACGCGGACGTCAACAGGCCGGCCGTCCCCACCGGGACATCGAGGTCGGCGGCGATGTCGGGGACGAGGCCGGCGAGCATGAATTCGGATGTGCCCATGGCGAAGACCGCCAGGGCGAGCAGACAGAGGGCGAGAGGCATCGAGGACTCCGAGGTGTGAAACGGACAGGAGACGTCTCGTCACCACGGTCAGCGCCTGCGTTCCGCCGACGTGCCGCGCGCAGAGGGGCGGCAGGATGTCTGAGGCTCAGCGGTTCTCGGGGCTGACGGTGTGACCGACAGCCCCCTGAGTGTCCGATTCAGGGCTCGCCATGCTCCTCATCCTATGCATCCGCCTCGGCGGAAGCATCCGCTCGACACCGGGGAACGTGCACGACGAGGCGGAGCGCGCGCCGTCGACGAACCTCGCCGTTGCCGGGGAGACGCTGCCGGCCTCCTGACGACCTCGGGACTTTGGGCCCACGGCTGTTGCCGGCGCTCCGGATAGCGTCGAGCGCGACCGCTGTGGAGCGTCGCCAGGAGGGGTGAGATGGAGAGCATCGTTGTCGGATACGACGGCTCGCCGCCGTCACGCGCGGCGGTCGACTGGGCGGCCCGGCGCGCAGCCCGCGACGACTGTCGGGTGGAGATCGTCCGGGTCCGCACGGCGACCCCTGCGCTGGATCCCGGTGAGGACCCCGACGTCGTCGAGGCGGAGATGCGCGTGCGGGACATCGCGCCGCACGCCGAGGTGACAGGACTGTCTGTCTCGGGGCGGATGCCGGGGGCGCTCATCGACGCGGCGGCCCAGGCGGACGTCCTCGTGATCGGGATCCAGCGGAATCATCCGATCAAGGCGGCCCTGAAGGGGTGGCGCTCCCTGCGGCTGGCGGCGCAGTCCGGTGTGCCGACCGTCGTCGTGCCGGAGGCGTGGACGCCCGTCGACGGCGGTGTTCTGGTCGGCGTCGACGACGACGATTCCTCGAACAGCGCGATCGCACGGGGAGCGGCCGAGGCGGTGGCGGAAGGTCTCCCGCTGACGCTCCTCCACGCCTGGCTGATGCCCGTCCCCTCCCTCGAGGGGCCGGGCGCGCTCGTCGCCCCGCACGCCGAGAACCGCCGGCTGCACGGGGCCATCCTCGAAGCGGCCCGGGTCGTGGTCGTCGGCGCCCACCCCGACCTCGAGGTGCGAACCGCTCTCGTCGAGGACAACCCGGCATCGGCGCTGCTCACTCGGGCCGCACACCACTCGCTGCTGGTCATCGGCACGCACCGCCGCGGGATCCTGGAGGGCGCGTTCATCGGCTCGGTGGGCCAGGACGTGCTCGTGGAGGCCGCCGCGCCCGTGTTCGTCGTCCCTCTCGTGTCGGAGGTCGATCAGCCCGGTCGCTGAGTGGGCGTCGCGTCCAGGTCTGGCGCGCGGTCTATCCCGCCGCCAACGGCGCCGTCCACCGCGCGCGTGTGCCGCGCCCCGACAGCCGCTCGAGGACGAAGTCGCCCCCGTGATCGCGTGCCCGGTGCGCCAGGTTGGCGGTCCCGCCCGCGAGGACCGCGCCCTCCGGCACGCCCGCGCCGTCGTCCTCCACCGTCACGGTGATCCGCGCGTCATCGACGCCCACGGCGAGCGTGGTGCTCTCCGCCTGGGCATGCTTCGCGACGTTCGCGAGACACTCCCGGACGACCGCCACCACATCATCGGCCAGAGGGCCGGAGGTCATCAAGTCGACCGGTCCGCTGAACGCGACCCGAGGCGGCGTCGTCAGGGCGGGGGACATCTCCGTGACGACATCCAGGAGCCGATGCCTGAGCCCTCCGCCTCCGTGCCCGCTCCCGCGCAGAGCGAAGACGGCCATCCGGATGTCGGCGATCGCCGCGTCGAGATCGGACACATAGGCGTCCAGCTGCGCCCGATGCGCGGGAGCGGCGTCCGCGATGACCTGGATCCCGAGTCCGACGGCGAACAGCCGCTGGATGACGTGATCGTGCAGATCGCGCGCGATCCGACCGCGCTCCTCGATGACCTGCAGCCGCTGTCGGTCCTGGCGTGCCCACGCCAGCGAGAGGGCGACACCGGCTTGCCGGGCGAACTCGGCGACCGTGCCGAGCTCGTCCGCCGTGAAGGGGGCGCGCCCGGCCGTTCGGGAGACGCACAGGGCTCCGATCCGTCGCTCGGGTGACGTGGCAAGCGGCACGGCGGCCGTCGGCCCGAGCCGGATGCGTCCGTCGAGCAGTTCCCGCTCCGTGCTGCTGTCGGTGACCACCTCGCCCGTGGTCATCGCCTGATCGGCGAGGGTGCCCGCAGCGGGGAACAGCGCCCCCACGATCTCGTCGGAGCCCGGTCCGCGCGCGACGTCGACGCGGACCTCGTCCGGGCCGCTCGGTACGACGACGGTGATGAGATCGGCCGGGACGGCCAGGGCGACGCGGTCCGCCACGAGGGCGAGGGCATCCGTCGCCTCCTCCGAGAGCAGGGTCGCGGAGATGTCCGACAGAGCCCGGCTGAGTCGCTCCTGCCGACGGGTGCGGTCGAAGAGTCGGGCGTTGTCGATCGCGATGCCGGCCGTGGTGGCGAGCGACGCGATGAGCTCTTCGTCCTCCTGCGTGAACCCCCCGTCGCGGCGATCGGTGAGATACAGGTTGCCGAAGACGGTGTCGCGCACGCGGATGGGGACCCCGAGGAACGAGTCCATCGGAGGGTGGTTCTCGGGAAACCCCACCGAGCGCGGGTCGTCTCCGAGATGAGCCAGTCGGATGATGTCGCCGCTCTCGATGACGGCCCCGAGCAGGCCATCGCCGTGCGGGAGGTGGCCGATCGCCGCGACGCGCTCCTCGTCCATGCCGACGTGGATGAACCGTTCGAGCCGGCCCTGGTCGTCGATGACGCCGAGCGCGCCGTACTCCGCGTTGACCAGTTCCGTCGCGGCACGGACGATGCGGGTCAGGACGTGGTCGAGGTCGAGGTCCTCGGACACCACGCGCATGGCGGCCAGCAGTCCGCGCAGGCGTCCCTGGACGGCGAGGACCCGTTCGGCTCGTGCGATCAGGTCCCGGATCGTCGCATCGAGCTCGGAGCGGGAGATGTCGGGGAACCGGAGGGGGTCGTCGGCCATCGCTTCCTCCTCCCTCGGAGTACCGCGAGTGTACAACGCGCGCCGTCCGGGCAGACAGGTGCCGCGAGGACGGGCGGTCGATGACCCGGCGTTCAGCGCTGGTCGGAGGGCGGAGGCAAGTGGGGGATGGGGTTCGGCTTGTCGAGCGCGCCCTCGCGGGCGACGGGCAGGAAGTCCTGCTGCGTGGAGCTCAGGCGCTTCGCGCTCGGTCGCCGGGGGAACCTGCGCCCGGTGATGGTGCGCGGGGTGAGCTCGATGAACTCGTGCTTGCGCGTGGGGGTCCACGTGAGCAGCTGCAGCAGCCCCGAGGCGCGGACGTCTTCGTCGGTCTCGAGGCGCCGAGCCGTGCCGCGGACGACGACGCTCCACCGATGGTGCGCGTCCGTGCCGTCGATCTCGAAGGCCACGAGGGGGTGCTCAGCGATCGCATCGAGCTTCGTCCCGGGAGCGGATCTGACGAACACGCGCCCGTCGTTGACGAGGAAGTTCATCGGGAAGACATCCGGTCCTCCGTCCGCCGCGATCACCGCCAACCGGCCGACCGCGCTGCGCTCGAGCAGTGTCCAGCACGTCTGCGGGTCGAGTTCCGCGCGCCCGGGGGACTTGTCAGGGCTGTGGGACATCCTGCATCCTTCTCCGCTCGGTGAGTCGGCCTCAGTCAACAGGCCTCCGGCGCCCGTTCGTGGGTCGAAGGTCCCGTGGGCCGGGAACGCGGCCTGAGTAGGGTGCAGATATGTGTCCGGGTGTCGGGGGCGGATGATGGTCCGCATCTTCCTGGTGGACGACCACGAACTGGTCCGGCGCGGCGTCGCCGGCGTCCTGGAGGCGCAGCCCGACCTGGAGATCGTGGGCGAGGCGGCGACCTGCCGGGATGCCGCCGCCAGGATCGCCGCCACGCTGCCCGACGTCGCGATCCTGGACGTCCAGCTGCCGGACGGAAGCGGCATCGACCTGTGTCGTCAGCTGCGGCAGGAGAACCCGGAGGTGAGGTGCCTCATCCTCACCGCCTACGACGATGAGGACGCGGTGATGGCGGCTGTCATGGCCGACGCCGCCGGATACGTGTTGAAGAGCCTGCGCATGGACGAGCTGGTGGCCGCCGTCCGGTCCGTCGCCCAGGGGCGGCGTCTGCTGAATGCGATGCTGCGGACGCAGGCGACGGCGCACATGCGCACGGCCTCCGCGGACGATCCGCGGTTCGGCGCACTCAACCTGCGGGAGAGACAGATCCTCGCCCTGATCGCCGACGGCTTGACGAACCGGCGGATCGGCGAGCGGCTCGGTCTCGCGGAGAAGACGGTCAAGAACTACGTCTCGTCACTACTGCGCAAGCTCGGTCTGGAGCACCGCACCCAGGCGGCGATCTTCGAGATCGAGCGACTGAACAACGCGAACTGACGGCCTCGGTCCGAGGGACCTTCGGCCCGAAGCCCGCGGGCGACGAGCGGTTGACTTCACATGCCCGGTCACTTGACGAAACGGAGATGCGATGAAGGCGCTCGTGTACCACGGCCCCGGCGAGAAGGCATGGGAGGAGGTCCCCGACCCCGTGCTCGCCCATCCCACCGACGTCATCGTGCGGATGGAGGCGACCACCATCTGCGGCACGGACCTGCACATCCTCAAGGGCGACGTGCCGGAGGTCGAGTCCGGACGCATCCTCGGTCACGAGGGGGTGGGAACGGTCGCGGCGGTCGGCAGCGGTGTGACGCAGGTGGAGGTCGGCGACCGGGTCCTCGTGTCGTGCGTGAGTCCGTGCGGCCGGTGCGGCAACTGCCGCAAGAGCCTGTACAGCCACTGTCTCGACCCCGAGGGCAAGGCGGGCATCGGATGGATCCTGGGCTACATGATCGACGGGACGCAGGCCGAGTACGTGCGCGTGCCGTTCGGCGACAACTCCCTCTACAGGCTCCCCCACACGGTGACGGATGCCGAGGCGATCCTCCTGTCCGACATCCTGCCGACCGGCTTCGAGATCGGCGTGGAGTACGGGCGTGTCCGTCCGGGCGACGTCGTCGCCGTCGTCGGTGCGGGACCGGTCGGGCTCGCCGCGGTGGCGACCGCGCAGCTGTACGGGCCCGCGAAGATCGTCGTCATCGACATCGACGACGCGCGCCTCGCCCGGGCCCGGAGGTTCGGCGCCACGCACACCGTCGACTCGAGCGGGTCCGACTGGCGTCGGCAGGTGCTCGCCCTCACCGACGGGGACGGGGTGGACGTCGCGATCGAGGCGGTCGGCGTCCCTGACACGTTCACGATGTCCGTGGACCTCATCCGTCCCGGCGGCCGTGTCGCGAACATCGGCGTCCACGGCAAGCCGGTCGAGCTGAGGCTCAACGAGCTGTGGATCCGCAACATCGAGATCTCGATGGGGCTCGTGAACACGAACACCACGGGCATGCTCCTCGCCCTCGTCGCCGAGCACCGCCTGCCCGTCAGCGAGTTCGTCACCCACGAGTTCTCGTTCGCGCAGATGCTCGATGCGTACGAGGTGTTCGGACACGCGGCCGACCACGACGCGCTCAAGGTCCTCATCCACTGACGGTCGGGACGGTGCAGCGACGTGGTCACCGGGTCACGGTCTCCCGCCGCGCGGTCCGCACCGTGAACGCCGGGGCGCGCGGCCCCGCGAGCGCACGGAGCGCGTAGAGGATCGTCGCGAGGTCCACGCCCTCCTGGATGAGGGCGCCCGCGACGGCGGGGATGACCCCCGTCGTCGCGACGAGCATGAGGGCGATGCTCAGCGAGATCCCGATCCAGATCGCGGTGAGGGCGACGGTGAGCGTGTGCCGGCTGATGACGACGGCATCCGCGACCTTCGCGAGGCTGTCCGCCAGGATGACGGCGTCGGCGGCCTCGCCCGCCGCGGTCGCGCCGCGGGCGCCCATGGCGATGCCCACGTCGGCGGCGGCCAGCACGGGCGCGTCGTTGACGCCGTCCCCGACCATCATGAGAGGGCGGGGCTGCAGCTCAGCGGCGATCCTCACCTTGTCCGCGGGAAGCAGTTCCGCCTCGACCTCGGTGATCCCGACGCTCTCGGCGACGGACTCCGCCGTCGCCAGGACGTCGCCGGTCAGCATCACCGTGCGGTCGACGCCGCGGGACCGCAGCCATCCGATGACCTGCGCGGCCTCGGGGCGCGGCGCGTCGGCGAGGACGATCGCGCCGGCGAACGTGCCGTCGACGCTCACATAGGCGGCCACCTCCCCGGGCCCGAGAGCGGCGCGGGTGAGACCGGCGCACAGCGTGGCGATGTACGCGGGCTTCCCGACGGCCACATCGTGCCCGTCGACACGCGCCGTGACGCCGTTCGTCGCGATCTCGGAGGCATCCTCCGTCGGCCGCATCGGCAGGCCGCGGTCGAGTGCGGCGCGATGGATGCCGTCGGCGAAAACGTGGGTCGAATACTGTTCCGCAGACGCGGCGAGCTGCAGCACCTCACGCTCATCGAACGGCTCCGCGGCCTCCACGCGCACGAGGACGGGATGCCCGAGGGTGAGCGTGCCGGTCTTGTCGAAGGCGGCGGACCGGATGCGCGCGAGGCGTTCGATCACCGAGCCGCCCTTGACGATCACCCCGGCCTTGGCCGCGCGGCTGAGTCCGCCGAGGAATGCCACGGGTGCGGCGATGAGGAGAGGACACGGCGTGGCCAGGACGAGCACCTCGGCGAATCGGGACGGATCACCGGACAGCGCCCATGCGGCCCCGGCGATAACGAGCGACACCGCGGTGAACGGAATGGCGAACCGGTCCGCGAGGCGCTCCACGGGAGCACGCGCATCCTGTGCCTCGCGCACGAGTGCCACGATCTGCTGGTATTGGCTGTCGGCGCTGTGGCGGAGGGCGCGGATCCGCACCGCGTGCGTCCCGTTGACGGCGCCGGACAGCACCGTCTCGTCCGCCACCCGCGTCACGGGGAGGCTCTCCCCGGTGAGTGACGACTCGTCGAAGCTCGCCGAGGCGTCGAGGAGCACACCGTCGACGGGCACGATCTCGGCGGGGCGCACGAGGATGACGTCCCCGACGGCGATCCGGTCCGCGGGCACGTCTTCGAGCGCACCCTCGGCGGACACTCGGTGGGCCACCTGCGGAGAGCGGTCGAGCAGCGCGGTGAGCTCCCGGCGGGCGCGACGATCCGCATAGTCCTCCAGCGCCTGTCCTCCGGAGAGCATCAGCACGATGATGAGCGATGCGGCGTACTCGCCGACCGCGAGCGTGGCGACCATCGCCACGACGGCGAGGATGTCGAGCCCCACGTGGCCGCGGAGCACATCGCGGATCATGCCGATCAGGGTGCCCAGTACGACGGCGGAGACGTACACGACCGTCAGCCATCCGGCCGCGGTCGCCTCACCGGACAGCGCCAAGGCGCCCGCGACGATGCCGACGATGACCGTCACGCCGACGAGCAGATAGCGGGGGAGCGCGCCTGTGCGCATCATGCTCCTCCTTCGGTGCGTTCGGGATGCGCCGTCGGCGCTCACCATCGCGCCGCCGACAGCTCCGCTTCGAGCCGTGCCACGTCAGCATCCTCGCAGAGGTTCGTCCCCGGCCGCATCGCGGTCGCGGAGCCGGCGGCGACAGCGGTGCGGAAGGCATCGGCGAGCGGACGGCGCTGCGCGAGGCGCAGGATGAGCCCGCCGAGGAAGGCATCACCCGCGCCCACGGCGCTCACGACGTCGACGCGCGGCGTCGGCAGGCGCAGCTGCGCGTCCCGGGTGGTGAGGACCGCGCCGGCGGCGCCGAGGGTGAGCGCGACCCCTTGTGCCGCGCCGCGCACGACGAGATCATGCGCGGCCGCGATGAGAGTGGGATCTTCGGCGTCGGCATCGGCTCCGGCGAGGGCGATCAGTTCGGACCGGCTCGGCTTGATGAGATGCACACCTTCCTGCAGCGCCGCCGCGAGTGCGGGGCCCGAGCTGTCGACGACGACGCGCACGTCGTCATCGCGGGCGACGCGGGCGACGCG
>Ga0182741_1001260_pt1 | contig 33838 bp, 30 predicted proteins | sample eDN5th37CBELigOP_FD_128874 | JGI IMG/M metagenome (GOLD analysis project Ga0182741, IMG submission 128874) | Enriched Organic Plus compost microbial communities from Emeryville, California, USA - eDNA 5th pass 37_C BE-Lig OP (version 2) (version 2) ... | reverse complement strand
GTCGAGAGCCTCACCGCCGCCCTCGAGCCCGCCCTCATCGTGTTCCTCGGCGTCATCGTCGGCTTCATCGTGGCCGGCATGTTCCTGCCGATGTTCTCGATCATCGGGCAGCTGTCGCAGTAGGGGTTTAGAGGCTCGCGACCAAGCTCGAAAGTAGGATGCTGGCCGTACCAAGCAGGCGAGCACCCGGCGTGACGCCAGGCCGTAGGCGACCGGCTCAGCGCGCTGGCCGGACGCTCGCCAGCACGGCCTCCGCCCACTCCCGCACCCGCGCGTGGTACGCGTCGCGGTCCGGCTCGGCGCCGAGCGCGTGCAGAACGGTCAGGGTCCACGCCGTGTGCCAGCCGGCGACGGGCTCGTTCCTCGGGTCACCCGGGGCGACGCCCCTCTCGCGCAGCACGCGCTTGGGCCCGTCGTAGGCGCGGCGAGCCCGCCGCCTGAGGTCCTCGACCGTGAGCTCGCCGGAGAGGGCGCCCGTCAGGCCGGTCAGCATGTGCTCGCGCGCTTCCGGCGTGAAGGCCGCCGGGTGCTGGAGGTTGTAGGTGGTGACGGCCAGGTAGTGGGCCATCTCGCCGGGCCCGTCGGGGATGCGCGCCTCCAGCGCGAGCAGGTCGTGGAACAGGGCGCGGCAGTCGGCGCGCTCCGGCGACATCGGGGCGCCGCACTCGCGGCAGGCGGGGGTCATGTCGCGGTCAAGATAGCGCCAACGCTCGCTACCGGCCCGCCCCTCCGAAGGGGTCGGGCCGGTAGCGCCCAGGACGGCTGCGCTCGTCGGGCCGACCGCCGCCTAGTGGAAGAGGGCGTCCGGGGCGAAGCCGCTCCCGCCGAAGACGAAGCCGAACATCTTGAAGTCGCCGTCGCTGCCCGCGAGCACGTCGAAGGTGAAGGTGACGGTGTCGCCCGTCGTCGTGGCCGGCACCCACTGCACGACGGCGCCGGGCTCGAACACGCAGTCGGTCACGTCCATGTCGGCGGTGGCGACGATCGGGAAGTTCCCGTCGGCGTCGCGTTCGGCGAGGAGGAGCGCGTACTCCATGCCGTAGTCGGGCAGGGTGAGCGCGCCGGTCCACGGGTCCTCGTCGACGTCGAAGCCGATGAAGCCGACGAACAGGGGCAACTCGGCCGGAGGTACGTCCAGCCCAGCGCAGTACTGCGCTCCCGGCTCGACGAGACCGAACGGCTGCAAGGTCTTCAGGGAGAGGGCGACCTGGTCACCGTTCACGCGCACCGTTGTCTCGGTCACGTCGAGGACGGGTACGCCACCCCAACCCGGCTCCGACTCGGGGGGGTCGAGCAGGACGATCAGCTCGTCCTCGTCGGCGGCGCCGTGCTCGTCGGTGACCACGAGGCGGAGCCTCAGCGGCTCGTCGTAAGCCCAGGACGTCTCGTAGGAGCCTGCCGTGGCGTGGAGGGCGCCGCCGACGTACCAGTCGTAGGTGAGGTCGTCGCCGTTCGGGTCGGTGCTGTGCCCGGCCGTGAGCGTGACGAGGGCTGAGTCGTTCGGGGTGGAGCTGTGCTGGACCACGTAACCGATGCGTGCGGACGGCGGCTGGTTGGCGACGGCGGTGACCACCAGGGAGGCGGCGTCGACGTCGCCATCGACGTCGGTGACGACGAGCGCGACCGTGTAGACGCCCGGCTCGGTGAACCGGTGCGTCACGGTCGCCCCCGTGGCGCTGGTGCCGTCGCCGAGGTCCCAGGCGTAGGTGAGCGGCGCGTCGCCAGTGCTGGCAGCAGCGCTGAAGCTGACGGTCAGGGGCACCACGCCCTCCGTGACGTCGGCGGAGATCGCCGCCACTACGGGTCGGTCCTCCGGCCCCGGGGCAGGGCAGTCCACGGCGTCCTCGACCACGACCACCTGGCCGTCCGGCCTTACGACACGTAGGTCGCTCCTGCCCGCCGCTACGACCCCGGGCAGGGTGACGCTGAGCGTATCACCGACCTGGACGGTGACCACGCCGGCGGGCGGAAGCAGGACCTCTACGGTGGCAGGGTCGACGATCGCGGCGTCCACGGTCACTCCGCAGACCTCCACGCGCATGCCCGGGCCCCCGGGGAACTGGAAGAAGCCGTCACCGGTGACCGTGAACGTGCCTGCCGGCCCGACCGCGGAGACGGCATCGACGGTGGTCGCGGGCATGGCGAAGGGGCCGGTGCAGGCGGTGAGCGCGGCGGTGAGGGACGCCGCGGCGACGAGGTGGCGGACGGGCCCGCGCATCATCTGCCCCCGAACGTGTAGCTGACGCCCAAGGCGAAGCGCAGGCTGGTCGCCAGCGAGCTGCCGCTCACCACGACCTCGCCGTAGGCGCCCAGACCGCCCGCGACCGGCACGATGCCGCCGGCGAGGGCGTGCAGGCTGAGCAGTGGCCTCACGGTGGGGGCGGACAGGAACGTCACGCTGGCGCCGGCGCCCAGGTAGGTCGAGGTCCGCTCGGGCTCGGCGTCACGCAGCAGGTACGTGGCGCTGAACGCTGGCAGGCTGCCGAAGGCGTAGCTGACGTCGCCGCGAGCCGCGTGCTCCGCCTCGCCCGTCGTGAACAGCGGCACGGTGACGTTGGCGTTCGCCACCAGGTCGAGCGGGTTGAGGCCGGCACCGACGGTGAGCCCACCCTGGGCGTTGGCGCCTGCCATGGCGAGAAGAGCCATGAGCGCCAAGACGATCCGTAGAGGCCTAAGGTCGTTCACTCGTTCTCCTCGAGGTTCGATGGGTATGCCGGCGCCAGGGACCCGCCCGAGCCAGACCGACCGAGGGCCGGTCCTGGTACGCGGCTCGCTATGTAATGTAACAACACGGTGTTGGCAACCCTAGGGTGGGTGGCTCGTACCGCGACACCTGCCCGCACTGGCCGCGCCGGTAGCGGACCCCCGGGGTGACGCCGGCGGCCCTTGGCACCAGGCCCCGGGTTCCCGCTCGCGGAGGCACTTGCCACCCAGGCCGTCGCGGTAGAGACTGTGGCAGGCGCCCAGGCCGGTAGCCAGGGGCCCGACGGCCGAGCGACGGCCTGCGCCCGCGTCCTCCCTCCGCGACCTCGCGACCCGACCATGCGCCGACCAGGGTCAAGTTGACTATTGCCAAGAGCGCGGGCGGAGAAGCCCAGACACGGTTCTGTCTAGATGCGAATGCATCCTCGATCAGGCGTCCGGGCTGCTGGGGCGACGCCTGCATCTGGGGCATCGAGGAAGGCCAAGGACCGGACCTGGAGTACGAAGGCTGAACCGTCCGGAGTCCGCTGCAGGTGGTTCGAGCCGCCGGCCGACCCTTCTCAGCTTCAACCGCGCCTACACCTCGGCCGCCGGTCGATCGCCGGGACCTGCCGTGAACCCATCCAGGGTTCGGGCCACCTCCCAACTCTCGGTGGGAGTAAGTCCCTTGGGGGCGTGAGCAACGCGACGCCACCTAAGGGTGGGCACGCTGGCGCTACACCACGGCCGGTACTAGAGAACTGAGGAACGCCCGGGCGAGCTCGGCGTCGAACTGCTTGCCGGCCTGCGAGCGGATCTCTTGGACGGCCTCGTCGTGGCTCCAGGCACGCTTGTATGGGCGTTCGCTGGTGAGGGCGTCGTACACGTCGACGAGGGAGAACATCCGCGCGAGGAGCGGTATCTCGTTGCCGGCGAGGGCGTCGGGGTAGCCGCGGCCGTCCCAGCGCTCGTGGTGGTTCCTGATGACCTGGCGGGTCTCCGTCGGGAGGAAGGGGATCCCTCGCGTCATCTCGGCGCCGTAGATGGTGTGCTGCCGGATGACCGCGAACTCCTCGTCGGTGAGCTTCCCCGGCTTGAGGAGGATGGTGTCTGGTACGGCGACCTTGCCGATGTCATGCAGGTAGGCGCCCCATACGAGCGCCTGCAGCAGGTTCCCGTCGATCGCGAGCTCGTTCGCGAAGCGCCTGGTGAGGCCGACGACGCGGTCGGTGTGGCCGCGGGTCTCCAGGTCCCGGTACTCGAGCGCGAGCCCGAGGGCGCGGAAGGTGGCCTCGCGGGTGGCCTCGATCTCCTCCAGGTACTGGACGCGCTCGAAGGCGTTCTCCAGGCGGGCGACGAAGCCGCGGGCGACGCGCAAGGCGCTCTCATCGACATGGGCGGTGCGGTTGATGGTGCCGAAGGAGATGGTGTAGGCGACGCGCCCAGCGCGCCTGATCGGGAGCACGAGGATGCTCTCGACCCCGCTGGCCCGGTACCTCTCGTAGCCGTCGCTCCAGGCGGGGTAGTCCTCGACGAACATGTCTTCCCCTGTGAGGGCCACACGGCCGTTGAGGCCCTGCCCTAGCGGCATCGGCGCGCTGAGCGTGGCCCGTAGCTCGGGCGTGACCAGGCCCCGCAGGCGGGTGAAGTGGAGGGAGTCCTCCTTGACCTCCGCGATCATGGCGACGTCGAACCCGAGGGTTCGCAGCACGCGCTCCATCCCCTGCTCGATCAGCTCGTCGGTGTCGTGGATCTTCTCTATCTCGACGCTGAACTCGGCCAGGGACTTGTACTCGGCGATGAGTCGTTCGCGGTGCCGGCGTCCGGCGCGGAGGTCCTGCTCCAGCTTGAGGCGTTCGAGCAGGGCGCCGACCTGGGTGGCGAAGACGCGCGCCATCGTGCTGGGGTGGTCGTCGGCGAAGGCGTCCTCGCGGTCGAAGTTGTGGAGCTGGAAGAAGGCGAGGGTGGTGCCGTTCGCTTGGACCGGGAGGCTCAGGGTGGTGCGGATCGTCTCGACCGGGCCGCTGGAGAGGATGCGCTTCGCCTTCTCGGGGTCGCTCCGGAGCATGGCTTCCATGCCCGCCTGGAGCTCAGCGGCGTTGGCGGCGCCGTTGTGCATCTCATCGCGTGTGAAGCTGACGCCGGCGAGCGCTTGACCGTCGAAGCCTACGGCCGCGGCCAGGCGATAGCAGTCGCCGTCGCCGATCCACAGGCTCCCGGCTTGGGCTTCGGGGATAGCGTCGATGGCTATCTCGACCATGCGCTGATACAGGTGCTCCTCGCTCGGGTCGTTGAGCACCTCCTCGAGGAGCGTGCCGAGCGCGAGGCGGAAGCGCATGCCCTTGGCGGCGTTGGCGGCTTCGCGGTTGAGGTCGGTGATGTCGAGGCTCACGCCGACGCAGCCGATCAGATGACCGTTCTCGTGCAGAGGTTCGACGTGGCCGTGGAAGTCCCGGCCGTGCCAGGTGGTCGTGAACTCGCCTGCATGGCCCTGGAGCGCGAGCAGGTGAGCTTGGATGACAGGCGCTGGGTCGGTGTCGAACCCCGGAACGGTGTTGATCGGGACACCGATGAAGTCCGACTCCTTGAACCCGAGGTCGAGCATGGCGCGGCCGGCCCATGACGTGACCCGCAGCTCGCGGTCCACGGTCCAAGCGACGGCCGGGAACTGGCGCAGCAGGAGGTCCTGCGCGGAGCTGTTGGACAGCTTGGGTGCGTTGGCTCGATCCTCGGTCACATGGGCTCCCGAGCCGGTCACCAGCGACCAGGCCGCGTAATGTTAGGTGGTCTGGTCGCGTGCTGATGTGGAATAACCGCCGCATCCGGTATAGGAAGATCGCGTCGTTCCGCCATGCGGGTCGCCATCCCAGGCGCACTCTCCGACCTCAGAAGTTGGTGTTCACTCCGGCAGGTAGGCCACGAGCACCTCTCCCTGTTCCGACCAAGCGACGTAGGGCACGTTGTCGTGATCGAACGCCATGAAGCTGGTGGCGGGGTCGGCGTTGCGGGCCGACACGCCGAGACACGGGTCGGGGTCGATGCATTGCCAGCTGGAGACGAAGTACTGGACGCGGACCGCGACCTCAGGGCCGCGGGAGGCTGAGCCTAGGTAGCGGAAGACGCGCCCTTCGAGGTCGGGGAAGACCCGGTGATCGGCGTCATGCGGCAGTCCGTCTAGGACGGTGGTCTCCCCGAAGTCGTTGCCGAAGCGCTCTATGCGGGAGAGAACCCTCGGAGGGGTGAAGGACTCGTTCACCTCCCACCAATGGACGTAGGCGTTGCCTTCTGCGTCCAGCTCCAGGCCGAGGAGCTCGGATCGCCCGGCGTGCATGTTGACCTCCGCCCCCGAGCGGATCGACCAGCGCCCGTCCCGCCACTCGTAGAGGGGGAACTTCCAGTCGCCGCGCCACGGGTCCTGTTGCTCCCAGGTCACGCGGAAGCTGCCGTCAGGGTGGCTGCGGATGAAGTGGTTCCTTATCCGTGGTCCCAACGAGTCCCAGTTGATGGAAGGTCCCACCTGGACCCAGGCACCGTCGTCCCACTTGAAGAGCGCGAGGGCGTCGCTCTCGCCGTCGGGCACGACGCGCAAGGCAACGGGCCGGCCATCGCTGTCGAGGGCCGCGTTGCCGCTCCATAGACCAGAGCCCCGGCCCAACTCCTCCCAGTCGCTGCCGTCCCAGCGCAGGAACGCGCCGCCAACCAGCGCCACGGGATCGCCGCTAGCGCTGACCATGAGCGCATCAGCGCTCGGCTGCGCAACGAAGCGCCGGTCGAGCGCCGTCCCGCCGACCACCTCCCAGGCGCCATCGACGAACCGCACGACGTACACCGAGTCACGCTGTGTGACCGGGTCGGTCTCTGAGACCAGCAAGTAGGGCGCCCCGTCGCCAGCGAAGGCGAAAGCGTGGAGCTGGGCCTCGCCGGCGCCCCTGGGCGCCACGGCTGACCCTTGCGACCCCAAGAGGGTCCAGCGGCTCACGGCCAGGTCGATGACCTCTTCTGCCTGGAAGGCACCGTTCGATGCCCGGACGACGAGGTCCGAGAAGCCTGGCTCCGCGTCCTCGCCGACAGTAACGGAAAGGGTCACGTCTGCCGAACCGCCGCCCGAGAGCACGACGCTCGCGGGGGATAACGCGCAGGTCACAGGGGCGTCCACGCACGAGAGGGTGATCTCACCCTCGTAGTCAGGGTTGGCGGTCAACCTCAGCCGCACCTCGGTGACGTTGTTGCGGACGGTGACGATCCCGGAGCCGGCGTCACCTACGCGGAGCGTGAACGGGACGCTCGTCGCGAAGAGCCGGCTCTCCTTGGAGGTGGCGCCTGCTTCGTCGACCACCTCGAGGGTCACTAAGTAGCTGCCGTGCGAACCGAACGTGTGCTCCACGACGGGCTCCTGCGTCACGAGCCTGGTCCCGTCCCCGAAGTCCCAGCGGTACCCGGCGATCAGGCCATCCGCGTCCACCGAGGTGGAGGCGTCGAACGTGACCGCGACGGGAGCGAAGGCCATGCCGCTCGGCGGGTCGAAGGTGAAGGAGGCCATGGGAGGGGCGTTGACCGGCTCGGTCGGGGCCCTTCCGCAATCGACGTTGACGGTGAGCGTCCTGGCGCCCGCCGCTGCGTCGGCGCTCAGGACCTCGACACGGCCAGCGAACACGCCCTCGACCTCGCATACAGCGGCCACGACGACCCGGGCCTCGTGACCGGGCTCCAGAGCGCCAGCGGTCGCGGACACAACGCTCAGCCGGTCATCGACCGCCTCCACGGAGTAGGCGAGGCGCCCTGTGCCCACGTTCGTGAACGAGAAGACGCCCACGGCCGTGCCGCCCACGTGGGCCGTGAGCTCGAGCACGCTAGGTTCGAGGTCCGATAGGCGCGGCTCGGTGATCGGTGAGCGCGCGCAGCAGGCGAGGAAGAGGCAGAACAGGACTGCTACTGCGAACCTGCGGTGGTGCATCGGCTGGCTACCTCGGGGAAGGAGTGACGCCACGACGGGCCAGTCTTGGGCGAGATGCTAACCCGCGGCGAACGGGCCCATGGACGCCACAGGCGCCCGCCACTGAGAGGACGCGATCGCGGCCGGCTGGGAGCCGGTAGAGGGCGTCCTTCGCTTCGTCACCATCTAGTCGCCAGAGGGGGGGCGGCGGGCGCGTTAGCGTTGTAACACTCGAGGCGCGGCACGGCACGTCCCGCGCCCACGACCAAGCGGAGGCGGACACGTGAGCAGTGCGTTCGATAGGCAACTCGAGGGATGGCTGGTCAAGAGCGCCAGCATCGACACCCAGAGCGACGAGAGCTCCAGCACGTCGCCGAGCACCGCCAAGCAGCTCGACCTGCAGCGCGTCTTGGTGGACGGCTTGAAGGAGATGGGCGCTCAGGACGTGGTCCTCACCGACTACGGCGCCGTGCTGGCGACGGTTCCCGCCACCGTGGACCGCCCCTGCCCGACGGTCGCCTTCCTCGCGCACGTCGACACCGCGCCCGCCTTCAACGCCACAGGCGTGAAGCCGCTGGTCCACCGCGCCTGGGACGGCGGCGACATCGTGCTGCCCGACGACCCCAGCAAGGTGCTCTCGGCCAGGACCTCGCCCTACCTCGCCAAGAAGGTGGGGGAGGACATCGTCACGGCCAGCGGCACGACGCTCCTGGGCGCCGACGACAAGGCTGGCGTGGCCATCATCATGGTGCTGGCGCGGCACCTGCTCGAGAACCCCGACGTCCCGCACGGCCCCATCCGCGTCTGCTTCACTCCGGACGAGGAGATAGGCCGCGGCGTGCACCCCGACATGCCGAAGGACCTCGAGGCCGACGTCGCCTACACGCTCGACGGCGGGGAGGTCGGCGAGATCGTCTACGAGACGTTCTCGGCCGACAAGGCCGTGGTGCGCATCGAGGGCGTCTCCACCCACACCGGCCAGGCCAAGGACAAGCTCGTGAACGCGCTGCACCTGGCGGCCAAGATCGTGATGACGCTCCCGCACGCCACCCTCACGCCGGAGGCCACGGACGACAGGCAGGGCTTCATCCACGTCTACCGGCTGCAGGGAACGGCAGCCGTGGCCGAGATCGACTTCATCCTCCGCGACTTCGAGGACGAAGCGCTCGCTGCGCACGGCACGCTCCTGGAGAAGGTGTGCGAAGCGGTCGCCGCCACCGAGCCGCGCGCCCGCATCACCTGCGAGATCACGCCGCAGTACCGCAACATGCGCAACCGGCTGCAGCAGGACATGCGGCCCGTGGAGCTGGCGCGGGAGGCCTGCCGCCGGCACGGCATCGAGCCGTTCTCGAAGCCCATCCGCGGAGGCACCGACGGCTCCAGGCTCACCGAGATGGGCGTGCCCACGCCCAACCTGTTCACCGGCATGCAGGACATCCACGGACCGCTCGAGTGGGTGAGCGTCCAAGACATGCGCCGCGCCACCGAGGTCTGCCTCACGCTCGCCCAGCTCTGGGCGGAGCAGTAGTCGAGAGCGCGTCCTGGCGTAGCCATACGGCCCCGTAGCACGGGCCCAGACGCGGCCGCCCGCCAGCCCCACAGACGCGCGGGCGCCGATGCTGTAGCGTCTCACGACATCTCTCGCCTGGGAGGCTCCATGTTCTTACTTAGCATCCGCTTGGGTCCGGCGCTTCTAGCGGTCCTCGCGGTCGTTCTTGCGGCCTGCGGGGGCGGGGGGAGCCAACCGCCGGCTACGAGCGTCTCCGTTGCCCCGGCCTTCCTCTCCTTCGACGGCACCAGCTCGGCGACCTTCCAGGTCACCGCCAACGGCACCTGGAAGATCGCCTCGAACAGCGACTGGCTCAAGGTGAACCGTTCGTCCGGTCCGTCCGGCGTGACCACCGTGACGGTGACGATCGACCGCGACGGCCTCTCGCCGAACCAGCAGTACGCAGGCGGCCTCACGCTCTCTGGTGCCGGCTCCACCGAGCTGGCGACTGTGACCGTGAGCATGCGGTTCCCGAAGGTGACAGGCAACGTCGTCGACCCCGAAGGCGACGTGACACCGGGTGTAAGGGCCGCCGCCGTCGAGCGGCAGGCTCCGGCGGGGGCGGCGTCGCTCGCTGCTGACCACCGGACCGTCCCGGGCGAGTACCTCGTGCTGCTCAACAGGGACATGGGGCGGGCGCTGGAAGCGCTGGCCTCAGGCGCGGCGTTGAGCGCTGTCGAGCCCGGACTGGCCACGCTCAAGGCGATGGGCACGAGCCTGGCCAGCGACTACGGGCTCGTGGTCGCCAGGGACGTCAGGATCCCCAGGCTTCCCTTCATGGTGGTGCGGGCGGACGAGTCCGCGATGGCGCGCCTAGCAGCTGACGGGCGGGTGCGCGCGGTTGCGCCCAACTTCACATGGGTGATCCCCCGTGTCGATGGGGCGGTCTCCCTGGCCGGTTACGACTTCGGGCGCCAGTGGCACTACGAGAACATCGACCTCGAGCAGGCCTGGGACGTCACCGCGGGCGAGTCGACCGTGGTGGTGGCCGTGATCGACGGCGGCTTCGCCACCGCCCACGCCGACCTGGCGGGCAACCTTCTGGCTGGCTACGACTTCGCCTTCGGCGACGCCGACCCGAGCGCGAACGACGTCTGCGTCGAGCACGGCACCCACGTGGCCGGCACGGTGGCCGCCACCTTCAACGCGGTCGAGAACGTCGTCGGGGTGGCGCCAGGCGTGCGGATCCGCCCGGTGAGGATCGGCTACGCGGACGCCGGCGACTGCAGCCTGAGCGGCGATGGCCTCCTCGGTGCCATGGCTTGGGTGGCGGGCCTCGAGGTCGAGGGCGTGCCACAGATCCCGGCCGTAGACATCGTCAACATGAGCCTCGGGGGCGGCCACAACGTCGTGCTCCAGGCCGCCGTCCAGGAGATGCTCGCGGAGGGCGTCACGGTGATAGCTGCTTCTGGCAACGACGGGTCGGACGACATCATCAGCTACCCGGCGGCCTACCCCGGAGTGATCGCCGTGGGCGCCACGAACATCAACGACGTCATCACCTGGTACAGCAACGCCGGCCCCGAACTGGACTTGGTCGCCCCCGGCGGCGAGACCCACACGGACCATGACCTGGACGGCAACCCTGACGGCGTCTTGAGCCTCGGTTGGGACACCTTGACCGGAACCGAGACCTACGTCTACGAGGCTGGCACCAGCATGGCGACGCCGCACGTGTCCGGGGTGGCCGCCCTCATCAAGAGCGTGAACCCCGACCTCACCTCGGCGGAGGTACGGGACGTGATCACCTCCACGGCCCGCGACCTGGGGTCCCCAGGACGGGACAAGTTCTACGGGCACGGCATCGTGGACGCGGGCGCTGCCGTGAAGGCGGCGGCCGGCACGGCGGTCCCGCGCTTCAGCCGCGTGACGGTGCGGCTTCGTAGCGGCGCCACGGTCGTGGCCACCACCAAGGTGAGCGCATCGGGCGCGTTCGAGCTCGGGCCCGTGGCGGCCGGCACGTACGTCCTCGAGGCGGGCACGGACCTCGACTTCGACGGCCTCATCGACGACGCGGGGGAGTACTACGCCAGCACCACCGTCAACGTCACCTACGCGGGTGACACGGCGGCCACGCTGGACCTCAGCCCGCGCTGAGCTGGTGAGAGTTGTAGCGAGCCGCCGGTCCCATATGAGTCGGTGGCTCGCTATTGCTCATTCCTAGCTCCGCTATAGCTCGAAGGTCTCGTACCGTCGGAAGAGGTCCTCAGCCGCGTCGTTCCTCTCGTTGCCACACTTGGCCCCGACCAATAGGGCAACGACCTGGCATATCTGGAGGAAGGCGGTAATGGATAAGAGTGGCGCCGCTCCCTTGGTCGGAACTCTCAGTATCTGGTGAGCTTTCCTAGCCAGCGGTGGGGCGCCATCGTCCGTGACGAGGATGAGGCGAGCACCTCTGGCGAGCACTCCTTCACCGACTCGAGTCGTGGCCCTGGCGTAGCGCCTCACTGTGAACAGCACTGTGACGTCGTCCTCCATGACGTCCAGAAGGGTCTCGGGACGTGTACGCACATCCTCTACAAGAAGCCGGACGTCATTTCGGAACAGGCCTAGCAAGTACTCGAGAGCGGCGGCGATGGGCCGCATAGTTTGGACGCCACCCACCCACACGGTCCGTGCTTCGGCCAGCACATCCGCGATGCACTGAACCTCCTGCTCTGGAATGGAGGACGCCTTCTGCAGGTTCTCTGCCTCGGCGCGCCAGAAGTCGGCCAAGAAGCCACGAGAGTCTACTGGGGAACCCGGCTTGTACGCGGCTCGCAGTTCGGTGCGCAGGATGTCGCGAAGCTCCAGGAAGCCCGACAGCCCGAGGTTCTGGGCAAAGCGCGTGACAGTGGCGACAGAAACCCCGCTCTCCAACGCGATCTGGGTGGAGGTCATCATCGGTACCTGCTCGAGGTTGCTGAGCATGTAGTCGGCAAGGGCTCGTTCCCGAGGGGTGAGGAACTCCATGCCCCGGCGGATACGGTCCGCCACTTCAGGTTCTCGCATCTTCTTGACTTTATCCGACGCTGCGTGCAAACCTTCTTTCACGAAGGCGAGTTCGCGGAGGGTATTTTTCAGGACCTCGGTACAGTCATAGCCTTCGGGCCCTGACAAGCCCACCAGGGAGAGGCGCTCAGGGTCACGGAGTTCCCCTGGGAATCGAGTGAGGGCTCTCGGCTTGAGCGCGAAGGCAAAGGGCGGTTCCGTCGACCCCGTTACAGCGACGAAGGCGCACCCCGTTTACTACGGGAGCGTCCCGTCGATGTTCGGTCAACCAATCAGCGAGACACCCGAGGACTTGCAGGCTTTCGACATCGCGTACCTTGGCATCCCCTGGTCCGCGCCACCTTCGGCAGGCCGTGCTGCGTCAATAGCCCAGTTCGCTGGCACGAGCCTGACTCCGAACAACATGCGTACCAACTCTGTTAAGTATGGGGGCTACCTACCAGAGCTCGACGTCGACGTCTTCGAGCACCTCCGCTTTACTGACTACGGCAACGTAGACGTCTCTTTTGACGTCAAAGCTACCTGGGCTGCGGTCGAGGAGAAGGTGGGGGACATAGTCAAGGCCGGCTGCATGGCCTTCACTATGGGCGGTAACGGCGGCGGTGCTTCGTTTCCCGTACTAAAGGCGATCGCTCAGAACACCACTGGAAGGGTCGCGGTCGTCAACTTCGACGCGCACGGCGACAATTACATCGAGACGGAGGAAGAGCGCTTCAGCGCCCGGAATCCGCGTTGGGGTAGCTCCTGGGCGCGCCGGATCCTTGACGACATCCCCAACGTCGACCCGACGCTGTACACACACGTAGGGCTCAGAGGGCCGCGTAACGACCGAGGCGTCAAGCAGCGGTTCTACGACCTCGGCGTGCCGCGCGAGAACGTCCTCACTTATGCCGATATCAAAGCGTCGCGTCGAGGAACCCTCGATGCGCTCGGCCGGAGTGTGGCACAGCGTACTGCTGGCGCCGACAAGGTGTGGATCGCCGTTGACCCCGACGTGCTCGATATGAGCGTCTCGCCGCAGTTCGGCGACGAGCCGCTCGGAATCACGGTCGACGAACTGGTTCACATTGCCTATGAGGTGGGCAAGGCTGCGGGCCGCGACCGTTTCGCCGGCATCGCGTTCATGGCCACGCCGTACGACGCTCATACCATCCAGTGGATAGAGATCTATGCCGCGCTCTACGCGTTCGCGGGCGTCCTGGCGGCGTCCACCGACTAAGCAGTTCTCTGGGCAAAGGAGGCCGACGATGCGTGTGTTCCATCGGATAAGGAACTCAGTACTCGTAATTCTCGCACTAGTGGCCGGCACGGCCTTCGGCCAACGCAGCCTCGTCGTAGGTACCGTCCGCGACGCCGTGAACCTCGATCCCGCCGTTGCAGTGGCCACGACGGACTACAACATATTCGACGCCATCTACGAGGGGCTAGTCACCTACCAGCGCGTGGTGGACGGGGAAGGCAACGTCACGGCCACCCTGGACTTTGCGCCTGCCTTGGCCACGTCGTGGGAGTCCTCAGACGACGGCCTTACCTGGACGTTCCACCTCCGAGAAGGGGTCACGTTCCACGATGGCACGCCCTTCAACGCTGACGCAGTCAAGTACACTTTCGAGCGTGCCATCCGCATGGGCACGGGCCTCACATGGCAGATATCGGAGATGCTCGACATCGGTGACATCGAGGTAGTTGACGACTATACGGTCGTGTTCCACCTCGACGAACCGTACGCGCCGTTCCTTGACACGCTAAGGCTGCCTGTAGCCTATATCGTGAGTCCGACGGCCGTTGAAGCGAACGGTGGTATCACCGATGGCCAGCGAAACGAGTGGATGGTCAACAATGCCGTAGGCACCGGACCATACATACTTGAGTCACGTGCTAACGATGATAGGACCGTGCTCGTGGCGAACCCGAACTACTGGGGTGAAGGTCCGCACCTCGACAGGATCACGGTGCGCATCGTCCCGGACCCCGCTACCTTGCGACTACTGGTCTCGCGTGGCGAGGTTCAACTGGTGGTGTTCGGCCTCAGCTGGCTAGACATGCTTGATCTCGCCGATGCGCCGGGCATTAGCTTGTACGTCCAGGACGCATTCCCGGAGATTCGCATCGCGCCCTTCAACGTACAGGAGCCGCCTTTCGACGACCCCCTCGTCAGGCGCGCGGTGGCCCACGCCATCGACTATCAGGCGATAATTGACGGCGTTATGCTCGGTCAGGCAGTACGGCTGACCAGCGCCATCCCTAACGGCACCTTCGGCCACGACCCGACCCTTGAGGTCTACCAGTACGATCCTGAGCGTGCCAGGCAACTGCTAGCTGAAGCCGGCTATCCAGACGGGTTCACCTTCGAGCTGGCTTACCCATCGGCGGACCAGGAACGCTTCGAGGTTTCCACGGTCATGCAGGCGAACCTCGCCGCCGTTGGAATAGATGCGGAGCTCGTAGGGTACGCATGGCCGGCGCTACTAGAAAAGTGGGATACTGGCAACTACACGCTCAGCGTGGGCAAGTGGGCTCCCACAGCCGACCCGCATTCTCGCGTCTTCGGCCTGCTCACGTGCGGATCGTGGGGTACGTCCGGCAACTACGGTCGTTACTGCAATGAGCGCGTGGATGAGCTGGCCGAACAGGCCGTGAGGACCGTGGACAGGGAGGAGCGTGCGGCTGTCTATGCCGAGCTCCAGCGCGTCGTGATGGATGACGCTCCGTGGCTGTTCCTCTACCAGCCGAAGCGCGGCTTCGTGTTTGCTGATGGCGTCAAGGGTTTCCACATACCACCTGTCGAGTCAATCGCCTGGCAGTACGTGCGATTGGACTGACCTGCAGACTAGAGCCGCTCAGAACTAGCGCGTGCTAGTGGAGGCAGCGCCGTCGAGTCAATTCGGGGCGCTGCCTCCGAAAGTAGTCGGGGGTGGGCCAACTTGAGATGGGCCGCCCCGCCAGGAGCATGAAGAGGAGCACTTGAAGCAGTGCGTACCGTGAGGTTCCTGCTCGTTCGTGCCGTGTCGTTGGTGCCAGTACTACTGGGCATCACCATCGCCACATTCCTCATCACCCGAGTTGTGCCCGGCGACCCTGCCAGGGTCCTCGTGGGGGAGGGAGCCTCCGCCGAGGCAGTTGCCGCTATGCGCATCGAACTTGGTCTCGACAGACCGCTCCTTGTCCAGTACTGGAGCTATCTGACTGACCTTCTTCGGGGTGACCTCGGCACTTCCATCCGTACTGCTAGGCCGATCGCCGTTGAGCTTGGTGCACGGTTCTCGGCTACCTCAGAACTCGCCTTGGCGGCACTCCTACTTACCGTGTTGGTCGGTGTGCCGCTCGGTGTGCTCGCCGCGTTGAACAGGGGCAAGCTCCTTGATGAAGTAACCAGGGTCATTGCTCTTGTGGGCGTATCGGTACCGATTTTCTGGCTCGGTCTACTACTGATAATTCTCTTCTACTTGAGCCTCGGCGTCGTGCCGGCACCGCTTGGGCGGGCGACGGAGTCAACCCTCAGTCAGCTTGGTCCCACAGGGTCGTTGGTGTTGGACACGCTAATGAAGGGGGACCTGCGCGGAACCGCCGACGCGTTGATGCACCTGTTGCTTCCAGCAGCGACCCTCGCCTCCTGGAGCACCGCCATCGTTATGCGCATAACAAGGGCAAGCGTGCTCGACGTGCTCAATCAGGACTACGTGCGCACTGCCCGAGCAAAAGGTGCGCGCGAGGGCAAGGTCGTTACTAAACATGTACTACGTAACGCGTTGCTTCCGATGGTTACGGTGCTGGGGCTTGAGTTCGGCAATATGCTGGGTGGAGCTGTCCTCACCGAGACGGTCTTCAACTGGCCGGGTATGGGTCTGTACGCCGTCAACAGCATATATGCGCTCGATTTTGCCGCCGTTCAGGGTTTTACCCTCTTCACGGCGATCGTCTACGTGACCGTGAATGCACTCGTGGACGCTGCTTACGGCCTAATCGATCCGAGGGTGCAGTACTCGTGATGTCCCGACGGCTACGACGTTTGCTTAGGCGGCCAACGATGCTCTTTGGCCTCACCGTCATGGCGGTGTTCGTTGTGTTGGCAGTGTTGGCGCCGCTTCTGCCACTTCCGGACCCTCTTGCCGTGAACATGGGCTCGAGGCTACGGCCACCTTCGTTTGAGGCCCCGTTCGGAACTGACCCATTCGGGCGTGACCTCCTCAGTCGCATCGTCTGGGGCGCGAGGGTCTCGCTGAGCGTGGGCCTCGTCACCGTGCTCATTGGCTGCGGAGTCGGTGTGCTAGTGGGTCTGTTGGCCGGCTACGTAGGTGGCCGGCTCGACGCGGTGCTCATGCGCACAATGGACGTCGTGCTGGCGTTCCCCTCCTTGATCCTGGCCATGGCCATCGCCGCGGCGCTGGGTCCGAACCTATCCAACGCCATCCTCGCCGTGGCCGTTGTGACGGTGCCACGCTATGCCCGGATAGTGCGTGGCTCCGTGATCGCGCTCAAGAACGTGGAGTTCGTGGAGGCGGCTCGAGCGCTGGGGGCCTCGCCAGTGCGCGTGGCGCTGCGGCACTTGTTGACGAACAGCGTGGGGCCCATCGTGGTGCAAGCCACGCTCGGTTTCGGCCAGGCCCTCATTAGCGTTGCTGGATTAAGCTTCATCGGTCTAGGCGCGCAGCCCCCCACGCCAGAGTGGGGCGCGATCATCACCGAGGGCAGGTCGTACGTCCTGTCTGGCCGGTGGTGGCTGACTGTCTTCCCGGGACTGAGCATCGCTCTAACGGTCCTTAGCTTCAATCTCGTAGGGGACACCCTGCGGGACTACCTCGACCCACGGACCACATGACGTGGTACGCCGTGACCGCCTCCCTCGAGGAGAATCGGAGGTCCTTTTCCGATGTCAGGTGACAGCGGAGTAGTAGACATCAACGCCGACGCCGGCGAGTCGTTCGGCCCCTGGGTCATGGGCCGCGACCAGGAGCTGTTCGCTCACCTCACGAGCGTCAACCTGGCCTGCGGCTTCCACGCCGGCGACCCGAAGGTGATGCTCGAGTCGATCGACCGGGCGGCGCGGCTGGGCGTGGCTGTGGGGGCGCACCCCGGCTACCCGGACCTCGTGGGGTTCGGCAGGCGCGCCCTCGCGATGTCGTCGGACGAGTTGTACGCCGCGGTCGTCTATCAGGTGGGCGCCCTCAAGGCGATGCTCGAGATGAGGGGACTGCGCCTCCACCACGTGAAGGCTCACGGCGCCCTGTACCTGCGGATGATGCGCGACGAGGACACGGCCCGCGCCGTCGCCAGGGCCGTCAGGGACGTGGCTCCGGAGGCGCCGGTAGTCGTCCTGGGCGGACCTGGAGGCGCCATCATGCGAGCCGCCGCCGAGGAGCACGGCCTGGGGTACGTGAACGAGGCGTTCCCGGACCGGGGTTACGCGGCCACGGGACACCTGCTGCCGCGCTCGCACTGGGCGGCCCTCGTGCTCGACCCTGAGCGCGCCGCCCAGCGGGCGGTGACGATGGTGCTCGAGAAGAGGGTGGAGGCCTGGGACGGCGGCTGGGCCGAGGTCGAGGCGGACACCCTCTGCATCCACGGCGACAACGCCGAGTCGGTGGACATAGCCGCGGCCGTGAGGCGCGCCCTGGAGGCGAGCGGCGTGAGGGTGCAGGCCTTCTGAGCGGGGCGGTCCCGTCGGCCGGCGCGACGCTTGGCCATGCGTAGGCTCGCGTACAGCTACCGCCGCTTCTCAGAGCGGGTGGACAGGGACGTCAACGCCCGTGTCCACGCCGTGGTTCGTACTCTGCTGGCACGCGGCGAGCCGGGACTCCTCGACGTCATCCCCGGCTACAACACGCTGCTCGTCGAGTTCGACCCGTCGCGGACGACGCCGTCTCGCCTGCGGCTGCGAGTGGAGCGCCTGTTCGAGGAGGCCCCGGGGCCGGCAGTGGGCGGCCGAGAGGTGACGGTACCTGTCGTCTACGACGGGCCCGACCTGCAGGACGTGGCGGGGCGCGCTGGTCTGGCGACCGAGGACGTGGTCCGCCTGCACTCGGGCGCCGAGTACCACGTCTACGCCGTGGGTTTCACGCCGGGCTTCCCGTTCATGGGCGACGTCGACCCGAGGATCAGGGCGCCTCGCCTGGACGAGCCGAGACGCAGCGTGCCCGCCGGGTCGGTGGGCATCGCCGACGGCCAGACGGGCGTCTACCCGCTCACCTCGCCCGGCGGGTGGCGTCTGCTCGGCAGGGCCACCGAGAACGTCTACGACCCGCAGCGTGAGAGGCCGTTCCTACTCGAGCCCGGCGACCGGGTGCGGTTCGTGCCCACGACCGGGGCCACCACGCCAGCGCCACCCGAACCCGTGGGCCTGTTGCCGGAGGAGCCGCACTTGCCGACCTTCCTGGTCCGGGAGCCGGGCCTCCTCGACCTCGTGCTCGACGAGGGCCGGTTCAGGGCGGGACGCTTCGGCCTAGCGCGCAGCGGGCCGCTGGACGCTGTGTCGGCCGCCATCGCGAACGGGCTGGCGGGCAACCCACGCGGGGCGCCGCTCCTGGAGATGAGCGTACTGGGCCCCACGCTGGAGGTCCTGCGCGACGTCGTGGTGGCCTTCGCCGGGCAGGGAGTCGCGCCGACCGTGAACGGTTCGCCGCTCGAGCCGTACCGGTCCGTGCTGGTGCGCGCGGGCGCGGTGCTGAGGTTCCCGCCTGCCCGGGCCGGTCGCACGGGCTACCTGGCGGCGGCGGGCGGCTTCGAGGCGAGACGGTTCCTCGGCTCGGCGTCGGTGGATGCACGAGGGCTCATCGGGCGGCCGTTGAGAGCCGGCGACGTGCTGGGCCTCGCCGCCGTAGCGAGCCCACGCCCCGGCTTCGCGTTCGTGCCCTACTGGCCGGACCGCAGCGAGGTCGTGGTGAGGCTGGTGCCAGGCCCCCAGTACGAGCCGGAGCTCTTCGCCGCGCTCACCGCGCGGCCGCTCCGCATAGAGCACGCCGACAGGATGGGCGTGCGCCTGTCGCAGGTGGACGCGGCCGGGTCGGGCATCGCGTCGGAGGGCAACCCGCTCGGCGCCGTGCAGCTCACAAGCGACGGCCACCCGCTGGTCCTCCTCAACGACAGGGGCACGATGGGCGGTTACACCAAGCCCGCCGTCGTGGACGCCAGGGACCTGCCCATGCTGGCGCAGGCACGCGACGGCGCCTGGCTGCGGTTCGTGCCCGCCTGAGCGTCATCGACCGGCGAGGTGTGAACAACGACGTTGACAGGCTGGCCGGGCCCCGTCAGAATCCTGGCAATCCGCAACGGGCTACGACCTCTCCAGCTACTTGCGTCGCCCAGGTAGATGGGGGGTGGCTCCATGCGTCGCCTTATCTGAAGTGGACGCAAGGAAGCACCACCTCGCGGAGAGTAGGCTGCGGTTGAGCCTCGCCTAGCTCCTGCGAGGGGGCTCAAGGAACCACTGCCAGACAGCCCGCGTCCCTCCGGGGGCGCGGGCATCTCCGTTCCTCAAGAGAGGCAGCCGAGGGCGCGCTTGGCGTGGTCTCGGCGTTCCGCGTGGCCTGCTAGGAGGGGCGCGTCAGTCCGAGACGCGCTCCAGTGCCAAGGCGGCCGCCTCGCGCACCCGCATGTGCGGGTCCTCGAGCAGGGGCGCGACCTCGCTCTCCAAGCCTGCGATCCTCAGCCTCCCGATGGTCTGGACGGTCGTCATGCGCACGCGCCAGTGGCCGTCGGAGAGGGCTCGCGCCAGCCACGGCGCGACGCTCGGGTCGCCGGCGTACGCCAAGGCCCGGGCGGCCCAGCAGCGCGCCCAGTAGGCCAGCTTGGGGTCGGTCAGGTCGATGCGGCGGGCGTGCCCGTCGCCGATGGCCGTGAGCACGCCGGGCCACGGCTCGTCGCCCAGCTCGGCGGGTGGCACCTCGCCCGCCATCAACCGCGTGAGGCAGGCGATGGCGGCGTCCGCGCCCAGCGCCTCGACGAGCGCGCGGGCGCCACCCCCAGGTGTCCAGACTCTAGTGGCCATGGCGACATGCCCATCATGCGCCCCCCGGACGCCGTGCCGCCGCGACGACGAACGTGTGACCACTAAGTGACCACAACCGCGAGGGCGTCAGCGCGGGGCGCACGCGGGCTGCTTCAGGACGCGAAGCGCAACGCCGTGAACCTGCCGACGATTAGCGCCAGGTAGCCCAGCACGAGGTTGGCCAGCACGTAGACGGTGGCCCGGCCGAAGGCGCCGTAGGCGGTGAGCGTGTGGGTGTCGAGCGCGAAGGTGCTGAAGGTGGTGAACGCGCCTAGGAACCCCGTCCCCAGCGCCAGGTGAAGGGCCGGCGGCAGGCCGGCCACCGGCCTCAGCCCGGTGAGCATGCCCATGAGGTAGCAGCCGACGACGTTGACGAGGAGCGTGCCCGTGGGGAAGGCGCCGGAGAACATGGCCTGAGAGGCCAGGCTCACCAGGTACCGGGCGAGCGTGCCCAGCGCTCCGCCGACGACCAGACCCAACACCGCCATGGGGCACCAGGTTAAGGCCAAACCGACCCGTGAGGGCGGGACCGCGCCCAGGCAGTGGGGGATGGGGCGGGGGAGCCGGCGCCGCGAGGAGAAGGGCCCCGCTCACGCGAGCGGGGCCCGTAAGCCGCGACCATGTGCACCGGCTATCAGTGGGCCGGGACCATCATCTCCTCGGCGACGGCGCCCTCTGCCGGCACGTCGTCCTCGGCGGGAACGGCCCGCCGTAGGAAGAGCGTGAGCCCAGCGGCCACGGCGGCGAAGACCGCTCCTACCGCGAAGGCCGAGCGCAGGCCGGCCGCCTGGGCGAGCTCAGGGGCCAAGGTGGCAGCGAGCGAGGCAGCCCGGCTCGACATCACCGTCACGAGCAGCGCCACGCCCACGGCCCCGCCGACCTGCTGCAGGGTGCTCATGACCGCGCTGCCGTGCGAGTACAGGCGCGGAGGCAGCGGGTTCATGCCCGTGGTCATCAGGGGCGTGAACAGCAGGGCCATGCCCGCGCTCAGGAGCAGGTGGTAGGCGAGGAGCAGCGGCACGGCGGTGTCGGCGCCGATGGTGCTGAAGCGCCAGAGCATCGCGGCGATCAGGGCGGCGCCTACCGTGGTGATGGGCACGGGACCGTGGCGGTCGAACAACCGGCCCACGAACGGCGCCGCGAGACCCATGAGCGCGCCGCCGGGCAGCAGGAAGAGCCCCGTGGCGAGCGAGCTGAGGCCCCTCACGCCCTGCAGGTATATCGGCAGCAGGATCATCGAGCCGAACAGGGCCATCATCGCGATGACGAGGAGCCCGACCGACAGCGAGAACATCGGGTAGCGGAAGACCCGCAGGTCGAGGAGGGGAGTGCCTTCCCTCTGCAGGCGCAGCTGGCGCAGCACGAACACGACGAGGCTGGCGGCGCCCACGACGACCGGGACGACCACCTCGGGCCTGCCGAAGGCTCCAGGGGCTTCGCCCGCGATGCTCACGCCGTAGACGAAGCCGCCGAAGCCCAGCGCCGCCAGGACGACGGAGAAGGCGTCGAGCGAGCCGGTCCGCGTCTCGCCGTCCGGCTCGAGCAGCCGCCTGCCCACCACCAGCGCCGCGATGGCGATCGGTAGCACGAGCAGGAACATGAAGCGCCACGAAAGGGCCTGCAGGATGAGGCCCGAGACCGTGGGGCCGAGGGCCGGGGCCACTGAGATGACGATGCTCACCGTGCCGAGCACGCGGCCGCGCATGTAGGCGGGCACCAGGCGCAGGATCGTCGTCATCAGGAGGGGCATCATCACCGCCGTGCCCACCGCCTGCACGACACGGCCGATGAGCAACGGGACGAAGCTCGGCGCCAGGCCGGACACGAGCGTGCCGAGGCTGAAGAGCGCCATGGCGAGGACGAAGACCGAGCGTGTCGAGAGTCGCTGCAGCACGTAGCCGGTCATCGGGATGACGACAGCCATGGTGAGCAGGAAGGCGGTCGAGAGCCACTGGACGGTGGTGGCGCTGACGTTCAGCTCCACCATCAGCCGGGGGAGCGCGACGTTCATGATCGTCTCGTTCAGGATGACCACGAACGCCGAGCCCAGCAGGACCATGATGGTGCGCCAGTCGCGTCTAGGGAGACGTTGTTCCGAGCCGCTGGGGGCGGCTACAGCGGTTGCCATGCTGTTACCTCTGACCTTTGGAACCAGGGCGGCCCGTCATACCGCCCCCGCCGTAACGACCCGTCCCACGGTGGTGGGGTCGTCAGCGCCGAAGAGTCTACTGGCTCCAGGGCCGGAGCGTGTCGTCTGACGTCGTGGTCAGCCTTTCAGGGCGTGCCACGTACCCTCGGACACGACCTCGACGTCGCCGTGAGCGACCTTGATGGCCGTGTCGTCGTCGATGGCGTAGGCCGGGCAGCCGAGCTTCGCCGCCCACCTCTCGGCCACCGGAAGCCGGTTGTCAGGCAGGTCAGGGTGGTCGAGGTGAGGGAAGATCGCGAAGTCCACGAGTCCGAGCGTCTCATCCGACCCGCTCGGTGGCCGCCACTCCACGAACTCCTCGCCTATGCGCGGCGCCATGACCATGCTGCCGGCGCTCAGTCCGACCCACACGGTGTCGCTCAGCTTCGGCAGCTGCTCGGCCAGGCCCGACTCACGGATCCAGTGGCAGAGGAACATGGGGTCGCCTCCGCCTACGAGGAGCACGTCCGTCTCGTGCAGCAGCGGGACCCAGTGGTCGCTGTCTAGGCTGGGCAGCGCCGTGAGCTCCAGCAGGCCGACGGAGCGCCAACCCAGCTCGACCATCGGGGTCTGCGGCTCGCGGCCGGTAACGAACTTCCAGGCGTTCAGTGCGCCGTTCTTCATCCCGTAGCTGGCGGTGGGGACGCACAGGGCGCTGGCCTCGGCGATCGGCTTGCCGAGGAGCTCGAGCAGCGCCGCCTCGATGCTGGGGTTCTTGATGCCGGCCGACGTGAGCAGCAGCTTCATGGCGCTCTCCTCCGCGCTCCGATGCGTGCCGCATGCACGGGCGAGCGCGACCCGCGGACGGGCGTTCATGCTACCGGACCGGCAGTGCCTAGGTCCCGAGCCACTCCATCCGTGCGCCCCGCTGCCAGCAGCGCCCCACCGCTACGGTGCGCGGGCGCAGCCCGAAGAGCGACGACCCCACGATGCTGTGCCCCGAGGCCGGCCGGTCGCCCAGTGTGGGCACGCCCGGCGCGACGCCTACGCCCTCGACCGACACCCAGGCCACGGGCCCGTCGACGGCCATCATGTCCAGCACCTGCACGAACCTGGCCCGCCCCTCTGCGTCGAGCTGCGAGACCGCCCACGTGGTGAAGACTACGGGCAGCACCCCTGTCGGCACCGCGTGGAGCACGGCTGGCAGCGCGGTGAGCACGTCGCCCCGGACCGTCCGCGGCGGCGTCGCCGCCACCAGCGCCAGCTCGGCGTCGAGCCGCGCCAGCCCCTCCGCGTCGTCGGGCGCCAGGGAGGCGCGGAGCCAGGTCACCGCATCCGCGGAGGCGAGGTCGATCGGCTCGCCGTGGACTGCGACACGGCCGAGGACCTGCGGGAACGGCTCGGTGGGGACCGGGCGTTCTCCGACGAGCCTGCAGCGGGCCGTCACGGGCGAGGCCGGGTCGCCGAGGAGCGGCCCGTTCACGTACGCGACACGGACCCGGTCGACCAGCGTGGCCAGGCCGGTGGGCGATCCCACCTGTACGAGTTGGACCGCTTCGGCGCCGGCGAGGCGGGCGGCCGTGGCGATGGCGGGGTAGAGGACGCCGAACGGCCGAGGCTCGGCCACCGGAGCGCCTCTCGTAGCTAGCACCTCCGCGAGGGTCTCCGCCGAGGAGGCCAACGCCTGGACCGCGCGCTCGCCCGCCGCTGCGGCGTCCCCGCTGGCGAAGGCGGCTGCCAGCTCCGGATCGCGGCCCGTGAGGGCCAGGTAGTGCAGCGCGGCCAGCACGCAGGCCGGGCCGCGGCGGCGGGCGGGCAGGGCTGCCAGCGCCCGCAGTGCCGCTCCAGACCCGCTCACCGCCACGGCCAGGCTCGCCTGCAGCGGCGACGTCCGGCCCCCGGCGTAGCGGCGGTAGGTCGCGGCCAGGCGGTCATCCGCGGCGCTGGGTGTCGGCACGGGCGGAGGGTAACATCGGCCCCGACCCGTCACGGTCTCGGACGAGGGCGACGTACCCGGTGAAGACAAGACGTCGCGTGGAGGTGCTTCGCGTGGCTTGGCTCGTGTTGATCGTCTCTGGCGTGTTCGAGGCCGTCTGGGCCACGGCCCTGGGCGCCTCGGACGGCTTCAAGAAGCTGGGGCCGACCGTGCTGTTCGTCGTCGCCCTGACCTTGAGCATGGGCGGGCTCGGCTACGCCATGAGGACGCTGCCCACAGGCACGTCCTACGCCGTGTGGGTCGGGGTGGGGGCGTCGCTGGCGGTGGCCTACGGCATGCTCACGGGCGCGGAGCCCGTCTCCACCGCCAAGGTGCTCTTGCTCCTCGGTCTCATCGGCTGCATCATCGGGTTGAAGCTCGTCTCCTGAGCGGAGGGCGTCTGCCGCGGGGCGCGGTCGTGCCGCCCCCCGTCGCGCCGCCCGCCCGTCGCGCCGCCCGACCCCGTCGCACCACAGAACCGCGCGTCGGCATCGGCGCTTTCTGGCAGGCCGTTATCGCGCGGCGCCCCTCTCGCCGTAAGGAAACCGTGAGACGTGGAAGCGAAGAATTCGGCTGAAGGGAGGGTACGCCTGCCCGAGTTGAGGCATGCTCCGCGTTGGTAACCCTAGAGCCCAACAAGAAGCTCGATAGAGGCCGCCTGCTAGCCGCCTTGGCGGAGCTGCCGCAGGACCGGAGGGGCGCCCTCACCGTCCTGCCTGCGGTGCTCTCGCAGCAAGGGGACGGGCACGCCACGGTAGCCGTGAGGCATCCCGACGGGACGCTGCGGCTGGCGGCGAGCAGCGACCCGCGGCTGCCCACGGGCCTGGACGTGCCCGCGGACGGCATAGTCGGCCGCGCCGCCGAGGAGCGCCGGCCGGTGTACGTGCAGGACACCTTCTCCCACCCCGACTACCGCGTCCTGACCGCACAGGCGTACCCCGTGGAACTGGCCCTCCCGGTCTTCGAGCGCGACCAGGTCGTGGCCGTGCTGAACATCGAGCGTTCGGTGCCCTACGCGCCGGAGGAGGTGGCCGCCCTCGAGGTGTTCGCCGCCGGCGTGTCCAACCAGCTCTCGCTCGTGTCCCGCAGCCTCGAGTCCTGCGTCGCCGCCGAGCTCCACTCCAAGGTCGTCGAGGGCCTGACCATCGACCAGGCCGCGCACCTGGCGCTGGAGATCGTCGTGCCGACGCTCGGCGCGCAGACGGGGCTCGTCATGGGCGAGCGTCGCGGACGCCTGGTCGGCATCGCGGACGTGGGTCTACTGGACGAGGCGCTCCGCCGGCTCCTCGACAAGGGACTGGCCTACCCGCGGGGCCTGGCGTGGACCGCCTGCCTCACCGGCAAGGCGACCTACGTCGGTCGCTACGAAGGCGGACCGCAGGGCCTCGACCCGGAGCTGTGCGGCTTCGACGGCGCAGTACTGGCCCTGCCCATCGGTCGTCACGGCGCCAACCGCCACGCGCTCTGCCTGCACTTCGAGGGCGAGGACATGGTGAGCGCCGCCGACATCGCCCTGGTGGAGGGCTTCTGCAAGCAGCTGGCGGTGATCTTCGAGTCGATACAGGCAGCGGCCCTACAGTCGTGCCTGCTCGACCTCTACACCCGCGCCCTGGAGAGCGACACCCAGGACATCTACCAGCGGGTCCTCGACGCGGCCGTGCAGCACGTTCCCGGCGCGGAGGCCGGCAGCCTCCTGGTGCGGCGCGGCGAGTGGGACCGCTACCGCTACGCGGCCACGGACCGTTACGACGTGGACGCCCTCGAGGGCACGACGTTCAGCAGCGCGGAGATGCGCGCCTGGTACCGCAACGACGACACCGACATGGCGGCGGGCAAGGCCCGTATCCTCAGCTCCAGGGACGTGGACTTGCCGCGGTTCAGCCTCGAGACCGGCGGCTCCGACGAGGCCGTCACGGTGGGCGAGATGCACGCCATGAAGAGCACCGTGTGCTTGCCGGTCATATACAAGGGTCAGGCCCTGGCCGTCATCAACCTCGACAACTTCACCCGTGACGACGCCTTCGGCAACGACTCGCTCAGGAACCTCGCCCTCTTCGGGCCCCCCGTGGCGTCGCTGCTGGCGGCGGCACAGCACCGCGACGAGCTGGTGAAGGCCAGCCGTACCGACCCGCTCACCGGCCTGGCGAACAGGGCGGGGTTCCTCCGCGTCCTCGAGAAGCAGCACGCGCGCAGCTCCTACTCCCAGGAGCCGTACGCGGTGCTGGTCATGGACCTCACGGGCTTCAAGACGGTCAACGACACGCTCGGGCACGCCGCCGGTGACGCCGCGCTCACAGCGGTGGCGGCGGCCCTGGAGTCGGCCTCGCGGCCCGGCGACGCCATCGGCAGGTGGGGAGGCGACGAGTTCGTGGCCCTGCTCCCCAACACCACGGGCGACGTCGCGGCCATCGTGGCGGAGCGGCTCAGGGCCGCCGTCGGCAAGCTCGAGGTGGGCGGCAGGCGCCTCGGCATCGACATCGGCGTGGCCTGGTTCCCGGACGACGGCCTCGTGCCTGAGACCCTCCTCCTGGAGGCAGACGCCCGTATGTACGCCAGCAAGCGTCTAGGTTACGGGCTGCGAGGGGCAAGGTAGCAGCCGGCCTGCCGGGCTACGACCACACGTCGATTCGAGGCAGCCCGTTGGACGAGAGCACCTGAGAGACCTGGCCCGCGTGCCAAACGTCGTGGGCGAAGGTGCGGGAGAGCAGGAGGCCGCGGCCCATCACCCAGTCGGGCCCGAAGTCGGGGCGCCTGATCACCGCGGCCAGCGACTCCACGGTCCACGTGTCGAGGACCCTCTCGACGACCGCGAACGTGGTGTCGAGGGCCGACACGAGCTGCTCGGCGCTCAGAACGTTCTCCAGGTCGTCGTCGCCAGGGCAGTGGAACGCGGCGTTGGTGAACGGCGTGGTCTCCTTGCCGGGCTCGCCGGCGAAGTCGCAGAGCCAGAACACTCGCTGGCAGCAGAGGTGCCCCACCGAAGCCCACAGCGGCCACTGCGCTGGCGACGGCTGGAGCGCCAGCTGGTCCGCTGTAAGACCCGCGACCGCCCGCTTGAGGCCGTCGTTGAGGCGGAACCAGGCGGAGTAGGCGACGCGCAACGGCGCGGTGTCAAGCCGAGTGCTTCCGACGTCCATGGGAGATGCTCTCAGGTGAACCGGTCAGCCTGTGACCGGGTAGCCCTCACTTGAGGAAGCCCATCCGCCACAGACACCACACCCACAGCCCCCTCACCGGGCGGTGGAGGAGCAGGTAGAGCACGGCGGCGCTGGCTATGAGCAGCGGCACGAAGCCGGGGAAGAGGCCGAACGCCAGGCCGAGCGTCAAGCCCTCCACGGAGAGGCCGAAGCAGATGAGGAAGTAGAGGATCACCGCCGTGGCCATGCAGGTCTCGCCCTGGTGCTCGAAGAGCATCCCGCACACGTCGCAGGCGCGATGGGGCCGTAGTGGTCCACGGAAGATCCTGCCCAGCAGGCAGTTCGGGCAGTAGCCCATGAACGCGCTGCGCAGCGCCGTTGACAGGGGTAGCGTCTCGGGGCGGCCCGACGGCCGCATGACGGCCATTGCGGTTCGCAGTATGCGTCCGCCGGTTCTGGGTTGCCTGTAGTCCCCGGATGAGAGGTCTAGGCTGAGCCGGTGGAGCCGCGCGTCTACACCGTCGGGCACTCGACGAGGCCTTGGGTCGAGTTCCTGGGCCTGTTGACGGCCCATGGCGTCAGGCGGCTCGTGGACGTGCGCACCGTGCCGCGGTCGCGCCGCCACCCCCACTTCTCGCGCGAGCGCTTGGAGGCGGCCCTACCTGCCGCCGGCGTCGAGTACCTGTGGCGTAAGGACCTGGGCGGCCTGAGGAGGCCGCGGCCCGACAGCATCAACCTAGGATGGCGCAACGAGGCCTTCAGGGGCTTCGCCGACCACATGCAGACGCCCGCCTTCGCACTCGCCCTCGAGGAGCTCGTGGCGTTGGCCGCCGCGGGCGACGTGGCGATCATGTGCGTGGAGGCCGTGCCCTGGCGGTGCCACCGCTCGCTCATCGCCGACGCGCTGGCGGCAAGGGGTGTCGAGGTGCTGAACGTCGTCTCCAAGGGGTCGGCCACGCCGCACCGGCTTACCCCCTTCGCGCGCGTCGAGGACGGCCGGGTGACGTACCCGGCAGAGGGTCGGCCGCTATTCCCTGATGCCGAGGACGCGGGCTGATGGGCGTGACCGCCGAGCCCGCGGGCTAGGCGCTTGGAGCGACCCACACCGGGCGGCTCCGGGCTCGCGCGCCTGACGGGCCCCTAGGCGGCGCCCGGTTATCGTCGGGGGTCGGCTCGCGACCGCGAGCCCCTGGAGAGACCCTACACATGACAGAGAAGAACGAGTTCGTCAGCGTGCTGCGCGAGCGCCGCAGCGTGGGCCAGCCGCTCCTCGCCGGCACCGTCATCGAGGACCATGGCGTCGTCAGGGAGGCCCTAGAGTCCGCCCGCTGGGCCCCCAACCACAAGCGCACAGAGCCGTGGCGCTTCTACCTCCTCGACGACGATCGCATCGCCGAGCTGGCCGACATCAACGCCGAGCTGCTGGCCCGCGAAGGCTCCAGCCCCGACAAGGTCGAGCTCAAGCGTCAGCAGTGGGCCGGCGTGCCCGGCGTCGTCATCTTCACCGTGAGGTCCGCGCCGGACGCCGACGAGGTCATGCGCCGCGAGGACTACGCCGCCGTGGTGGCCGCCGCCCAGAACTTCATGCTCCACCTGTGGTCGGAGGGCGTGCACACCAAGTGGTCCACCTCGGCCGTCTGGCGCCACGAGGCCTTCTGGCCGCTCCTCGGCCACGAGACGAACCCGGGCGAGGAGGTCGTTGGCGTCTTCTTCTACGGCAGGGCGGCGGAGGTGCCGGCGGGCCGACGGAAGCTCCCGCTCGACGACGTCCTAACCGACTTCCGCCGCTGAGGCCAGCGCCTGGCGCCCCTCGGCGGGCTTGGGCTCGACCTCCCGGCGTGGATCTCCCCTGAGCTCGTGCTCCGGCAGGCGCGTGGCCAGCAGCAGCGCGAGGAACGAGAGGGTCGCAGTGACCAGGAAGACCCGGTCCAGCGCGCCCGCGAGGGCGCCGCGGAGTGCCGCGACGAAGCCCTCGAACGCCGCCGGGCCTGCCGCGCTGGTCATGACCTCGCGCGTCGCCTCGAGCTGCGCTGGGTTCGTGAGTAGGTCAGGCGTCGCGACGTCTGCCACGACCGACGGGGGCAGCACCGCCAGCTCTGGCGGCAGCGACCGCTGGACCTGGGCGAGGGTGGACGCCGCCACGATGGCCCCGAACACCGTCACGCCGAGGGTGCCTCCCATCTGCCTGAAGAACATCGCGGCGCTGGTAACGGTGCCGAGGCGCTGAGGCGGGAAGGCGTTCTGAACGGCGAGGACGAAGAGGGAGTTCGTCGGGCCCGCACCGGCGCCGATGAGGGCCGAGAACGCGACGACGAGGACCACCGGCGTGGTGGGGCTCATCGTGCTGGCCAGCAGGAACCCGACGACCATCAGCACGATGCCGCCGAGAACGAGCGGCTTGTACCGGCCCGTGCGCGCGACCACGAGCCCGGCCACGGTGCTGCTGGTGACCATGCCTAGCATCAGGGGGGCAAGGGCGAACCCCGAGGCGGCAGCGGAGGCGCTCATCACGCCCTGCACGAAGAGCGGGAGGTAGATGATCGCGCCGAACATCCCGGCCCCGGTCAGGAAGCCGCTCAGCGTCGAGACCGAGAAGGTCCTGTCCGTGAAGAGGCTCGGGTCCAGCACGGGGTCGGGGGCCCGCCGCTGCCAGGCGACGAAGGCCGTGAGGAACACCGCGGCGGCGGCGAGCAGCGCGAGCTCCGGCGCAGAGGTCCAGGCGTAGGTGCCGCCGCCCCAGGTCAAGGCCAGGAGGAGCGGGACCACGCCGAGGACGAGCAGGGCCGTGCCGAGCAGGTCGATCCGGCCGGCGGAGGCCCCCACCTTCGCGGGGAAGAAGCGCAAGATCACGAAGAAGGCGACCAGCGCCGCGGGGACGTTCACGAAGAACACCCAACGCCAGCCGATGGTGTCGGTGATGAGCCCCCCGACCAGCGGACCCACCACGCTGGAGAGGCCGAACATCGCGCCCGTGAACCCTTGGTACCTGCCGCGCTCGCGCGGGGTGAAGATGTCGCCGATCCCCGAGGTCGCCATGCTCGTGAGCGCGCCGCCGCCCAGTCCCTGCAGCGCGCGAACGAGGACGAGCTGGGGCATGGTCTGGGCGAACCCGCCGAGGGCCGACGCCGCGCTGAACAGCAGGATGCCGAACAGCAGGACGCGCTTGCGGCCGTAGATGTCGGAGACCTTCCCGTAGATGGGGACCGAGACGGTGGACGTGAGGGAGTAGGCGGTGAACGCCCAGGCGTAGAGGTGGAACCCCTGCAGCTCGGCGATGATCCGCGGCAACGCCGTCCCCACGACGGTGAGGTTCAGCGAGGTCAGGAACGTGACGGTGAGGATCCCGCCGAAGGCGAGCAGCTTCTCGCGTCGCGGCATCTCAACCACGACGGTCCTCCTCCACGGCTTCGGCCTGTGCCGCCGGCTGCCTGGTGAAGAGGTCCACGAGGTCGCGCAGCGTCCGGTAGGCCTGGCCGATGCGCTCGTCGCCTACGTGGGCGTAGGCCCGTCGCAACGCTCGCGCGACCACGACGCGGGCCTCCCGGCTGACCTCGCGTCCGCGCTCGGTGAGGCCCAGCACCGTCTTGCGGCGGTCCTCTGGGTCGTCGGAGCGGGCCAGCAGGCCCATCTCGACCAGGGTGTCGAGCATCCGGCTGGCGCTCGAAGGCGCCAGGGCAGAGAGCTCCGCGATCCTCATGGGGCTCGTCTCGCCTCGCTCTACGAGCCGGAGGCCGAGGAGCTGCCTCGCGGTGATGCCGAAGCGCTCCTGCAGGATCGGGTCGATGACGCGCTCGAAGGCTCGCGACAGGAGGCCGACGTTCTGGGCTACCAATAGATAGGGGTCGTCTCCCGATAGTTCCACACGGGACATTCTAGGGTGGGATTACATGCCCGTGTGGTCGCCCCGATGGCGGAGGCGGGCAGCCATCCTCGAAGCGGCCCGTTCGCTCTCCCCGGTGCCCGGGTCGCCGGCGTCCCTTCTGGACGCCCACGCGGCAGCCCGCTGCGGGCGCGGGGCGCCTAGGTGCTCTCGCGCACCACCAGGTGCGTGGGCAACGCCACCGATGGCTCCGGCCGCTCGCCTCGCAGCTGCGCGATCAGCAGTCGGGCCGCGCACCGCCCCTTGTCGACGGTGGGTTGGTGCACCGTCGTGAGCGGAGGAGAGGTCCTCTGCGCCGAGGGAAGGTCGTCGAAGCCTGCGACAGCCAGGTCGCGCGGCACCTCGAGGCCCGCCCGCTGCGCGTGGGCGAGCACGCCGAAGGCGAGCTGGTCGCTCATCGCCAGGATCGCCGTGGGTGGACGCTCGAGGGCGAGCAGTGCCTCTGCCGCCTCTGCCCCCTCTTCCGGCACGTTCTCAGGAGCCTCGTAGACGACGACGTCCCGCTCCCAGTCGAGGCCGGCTGCCTCAACAGCCGCTCGGTACCCCGCCAGCCTGGCGCGCACCGCGGCGTAGCTCGCGGCTGCCACCCGCTCAGGGCTGGCCACGCCGCGCTCGGCCACCAGCGCCAGGTCCATCGAGACGACCGCGAGGCGCCTGTGCCCACGTCCCAGGAGGTGCTCGGCAGCCGACCGGGCGCCCCCCTCGTCGTCGATGGCGACGTGCGGCACGCCCTCCAGGCCCGTGTTGTCGACCATGACCATCGGCAGGCCGCGGGCCCTCGCGACGTCGAAAGCGGGGTCCCCATCGGCGAAGCAGTGGACGATGAGGCCGTCCACGTTCGCCGTCCTGACTGGGGCGAGCGCCCCCTCGTCGCGCGGCGGGGTGCCGATGAGCATGAGTGCGTAGCCCTGCGTCTCGGCCTCACGGGCGATGCCCTCGATGAACAGCGCGGCTGCGGGGTCCGTGAAGGCGTAGGAGAGCTCGCTCGGGTAAAGCACGCCGATCACGTTGCTGACCCCGCGGCGCAGGCTGCGGGCCGCGGGGTCCGGGCCCAGGTAGCCCATCTCCTCGGCCTTGGCCAAGATGCGCTCGCGCAGCTCCGTCGACAGCTGGTCGGGGCGGTTGTAGGCGTTCGACACGGTTGAAGCGGCCACGCCCAGCGCCGCCGCAACGTCCTTGAGGGTCACGCGGCGCGCCTTCGCGTCGTTGGCGGGAAGGTCGGGGTCGCTGCCGCCCCAGGCTCTGCCGCCGCCCCGGGCTCTCCCGGCCCCGTCGCCCTTGGGCGTCCTGGCCTCGCCGCGTCGCGCTCCCTTGACTGGCACGCGTCCAGCATACATACTGAATCGATTCAGAGCAGAATCGTTTCAGAAGCGGTCTGCTCGCGGGCTCAGCCGAGGGGAGGGGCGATGGCCTTGTACGTACAGGGGGCTCTGGGTCGGGTGCAAGCGCGCGCCGAGTTCCGCAAGGCGCACGGCGCGGCACGGTTCCGGGAGACGACGGCCCGCCTGCTGCGGCGCTGCCACCGCCTCTGCACGCTGGCGGACGCCCTGGACGAGGAGCGAGGCGGTGCTAGGCCCGCTCTGCTGCGCGGCGCACGGCGCCTGGCGGAGGTGCCGCTCGCCCGCGTCGTGGGCAGCCTGGACCGCGCCCGGGACTACGCCCCTGGGTTCCTGCCCCTGGTGGCCCGCGACGAGGAGCGCTGGGTCAACGTCTACCTGGCCCTAGAGGGACAGGAGGGCCTGCCGCCGGTGGAGCTAGTGGAGTTCGACGGGGACTACTACGTCGAGGACGGGCACCATCGCGTCTCCGTGATGAAGCGCCTGGGCCTGAGGTCCGTTGAGGCTTACGTGACGCCGCTGCGTGCAGAGTGAGGCGCGGCGGCCCTGCGCTCCGCCGTACACAGCCGCCAGGTAGGCGGCGATGGCGTCGCGACCCACCAGAGGTTGGCCGGGGTCGGTCATGTCGTAGAACAGCGCGTCCTCGGCGAAGTAACTGGCGTCATGGCTGGCGGCGTACGCCTCGAAGACCTCGCGGGTCTGACGCGTCAACGGGTCTTCCTGCGCCAGCCCCACGCCCGTCATCGCGAGCGCGAGGGCGGCCACCGCCAGCCTCAGATGTCTCCTCTCCATGGCTCCTCCTTCCGAGCGCCGGGCCGTCGTCCGGCCGGTCGCCAGGAGGCTAGAGAGGGCGGCCTTACATCGGCGTCACGCGGCGTGTTGCTGCGGTGGTCGCCCGGCGGCCGCGCGGTCCGACTGGGAGGCGGAGACGGTGGCCGCTACCTGCGCCTGCCGCGCGCCCCGGCCCCGCCCCCGCAGAAGAGGATGCCGGCGCCCAGGACGAACCCGAAGTCGTACCAGTTGCCGTTGTTGTGGACCTCGTAGACGTTCACCGCGTCGGTGAACAGCGAGATCACGAAGGTGAACGGAGCCACGAACCCGTGCCACAGGCCCAGCAAGAAGCCTGCCATGGAGCCGCCGGGCGGTGGCGTGCGCACCACGGGGTTCTCGCCAGGGAAGCAGGCCGTGAGGGTCAGCGCCACGAGCCCCAGAGCCAAGACGAGGTAGGCCTTGCTGCGCTTC
>Ga0182741_1001258_pt1 | contig 33917 bp, 37 predicted proteins | sample eDN5th37CBELigOP_FD_128874 | JGI IMG/M metagenome (GOLD analysis project Ga0182741, IMG submission 128874) | Enriched Organic Plus compost microbial communities from Emeryville, California, USA - eDNA 5th pass 37_C BE-Lig OP (version 2) (version 2) ... | reverse complement strand
AGCGGCACCTTGCGCACATGCACCTTCAGGATCTGCTCGCGGCCGACCACGTCCGGGTTCGGCACGATCACCTGCCGGTCGAACCGGCCCGGCCGCAGCAGCGCGGGGTCGAGAACGTCCGGGCGGTTGGTCGCGGCGATCAGGATGATGCCCTCGTTCGCCTCGAACCCGTCCATCTCGACCAGCAGTTGGTTCAGCGTCTGCTCGCGCTCGTCGTTACCGCCGCCGAGGCCCGCGCCGCGATGACGGCCGACCGCGTCGATTTCGTCGATGAAGATGATGCACGGCGCGTTCTTCTTCGCCTGCTCGAACATGTCGCGCACGCGCGAGGCGCCGACGCCGACGAACATCTCAACGAAGTCCGAGCCGGAGATGGTGAAGAACGGCACGTTCGCTTCGCCGGCGACCGCGCGGGCGATCAGCGTCTTGCCGGTACCGGGGGGGCCGACCAGCAGCACGCCGCGCGGGATCTTGCCGCCGAGGCGCTGGAACTTGCCCGGATCGCGCAGGAACTCGACGATCTCCTGCAGGTCCATCTTGGCTTCGTCGACGCCGGCGACGTCCTCGAACGTCACCCGGCCATGCGCTTCCGTCAGCAGCTTGGCCCGCGACTTGCCGAAGCCGAGCGCCTTGCCGCCCGCCCCCTGCATCTGCCGCGACAGGAAGATCCACACGCCGATCAGCGCGATGAACGGCAGCCAGGAAATCAGCAGCGATACGAACCAGGGCACGTTGTCCTGCTGCGGCTTGGCGGTGATCGAGACGCCCTTGCCGTAGAGCCGCTGCACCAGGCTCGGATCGTTCGGCGCATAGGTCTGGAAGCTGCGCCCATCGGTGAAGCTGCCGTGGATCTCCGGGCCCTGGATCACGACGTCGCGGACGCGCCCCTGATCGACCTCGGTCAGCAGCTGCGAAAACGAAATGTCCTGCGACGTGGTCCGCTGGCCAGGATTCTGGAACAGGGTGAACAGGGCGAGCAGCAGCAGAACGATGATCACCCAGAGGGCGAAATTGCGCAGATTGGCGTTCATCCGATGTCCTTCGCGACACGCCCGAAGGCGGCCTGCCGGGGCCGTCCTCGCGGCGGGCGGGGAAGCAGCCGTTATTGCAGCACAATGTAGGTCTCGGCCATGCCCGTGCCAAGGGAATGCCGTGGAACTGCGTAAATTTACCGTCCCTTGCTCACAGCGGCCACCGCGCCGGCCGCCGGCCGCGTTCCGGCCCGCCGCGGCGGCGCCGGCTCCACCAGAAGATGATCGCCGGCCAGGGTCAACAAGGCCCCCGCCAGCGTGCGGCGAAACCGCACAGCACCCCGCTCGGCACCGGCCGCCTGCTGCAGGGCGGCGCTGAACCGCTCGAGCTGGCCCAGCCCGGGCGGGCCTTCGTGCCCCTTCGCGGCGATGGCGCGGCCGAGCAGGCGCGTGGCGATTTCCGCCGGCAGCGCCGCGAACCCCGCCGCGTCGATGACGATCGGCCCCGCCTTGCTCCACTGCATTGCCCGGCCCGGCTGCGACAGCCGCGCCGCGGCGGCATCCACCGCCCATTCGAGCGCCGCATCGGCACGCCTCGCCCGCGCCGCGAACTGCGCGAGCGTGCGGGCGTCGAGCCCCTCCGCCGCCAGCGCCGGCATCAGCCCCCGCCAGCGCGGTCGCGCGAACCGCGGATCATCATTGGACGGATCTTCACTGTGGCCGATCCCTTCGGCCGCGAGGGTCGCCGCCAGCCGGACCTTCGGCAGATCGAGCAGCGGCCGCGACACGATCACATCGCCGATGGCGACGTCCTGGTCCATCGCCGCCAAGCCGGCGAGGCCGCTGCCGCGCGCCAGGCGGAACAGCACCGTCTCGGCCTGGTCGTCCAGCGTATGCGCCGTCAGCACCCGGCTGGCGCCGACCTCGCGCGCCGCCTGCGCGAGCAGTCCGTAACGAGCCGCGCGCGCCTTCTCCTGGATTCCCGTCTTCGGCTTCGGCCCGGTCCAGCGCAAAGTCCGGTGACCGACACCGAGGCGGTGGGAGAGCCTGGCCACCGCCGCGGCCTCCTCCGCGCTTTCGGCGCGCAGGCCGTGGTCGATCGTCACCGCCAGCAATTGCGGACCTGTGGCCCGCGACGCTCGCCAACGCGCCGCCAGCATCAGCAGCGCGGTGGAATCAGTCCCGCCGGACACGGCGATGATGAGGGCAGGATCGTCCTGGAAGCGGCGCAGCCGCGCGTCGGCCTCGGCCGCCGTCACCGGCGCCGGGTCAGCATCGGACACGCTTCTGTTCCCGTTCGACACCCTGTTTCACCGCCGTCGACGCGCGCGGATATTTGCGGACGATTTCGCCCAGCGTGGCGCAGGCCGCTTCCTTCTCGTTCAACGCCGCCAGCGACTGTCCGAGCCGCAGCAGCGCCTCCGGCGCCTTGGCCGCCCCCTCGTGCTTGGTCGACACGGTCAGGAACGCCTCGGCCGCGTCGCGATATTGCTGCCGCTGGAACAGGCTTTCACCGAGCCAATATTGCGCCTCTGGCGCCAGCCGGTCATTCGGATATTTCTTCAGGAAGGCGCGCAGGCTGTTCTCCGCCAGCGCGTAATCCTTCCGCAAAATATAGCCATAGGCGAGGTCGTATTCATCGCGCGGGGTCTGCGACGGCGCCATCGTGAGCTGCGCCCCGGCCGGTGCGCGCGGTCCCGGCACATCCGGCGCGGGTCCCTGCCGCAATGCCGGATCGGCCGCCGCCTGCCCCGACAGCGTGCCGAGATCGAGCGGCGCACCCGCCGCCCTTCCGCCCGGAGCGCCGATCGCGCCGCCGTCGTCCCCTTCGTCCGCAATGATCGATCCCAGCGGCCGCGGTGCGCCGGGTGCGCTCGGCTGCGCGGCCGGATCGAACACGTCGGAACGCGGTCGCGGATCGCCCGGCCGCGCCGGAACGCCGGGCGGCGCCACCGCCGGCGCCGCGCCGCCGCCCTGCCCCTGCAGCCGCAGCATCTGCTGCTCGAGCTGCTGGTTACGGTGCTGCAGCTGTTCGATCGCCCCGGTCAGCTGCCGGATCTGGTTCTCCAGCCGGTCGAGCCGCACGATCAGGTCCGGTCCCGACATCTGCGCGGTGACCACCGGGCCGGCGGGCTGCCCCTGCTCCTGGCCGAACAGCCGGCCGAAGAAGCGCGAGGTGTCCTGGCCGAATTCTTCCAGCCGATTGGAGGGCGCCTGATCCTGCGCCGGCGCGCCGTCGAGGGCGCCGAAGAGCGCCAAGGCGACCGCTGCGGCGGCGAGCACGGGAACACGGTTCATGGGCAGAAATCGGGTCGATGCTTGTCGACGAGCGCCTACCATATCGGGCCGAGTTCGTCCAAAGTTTGGCGTTCCGATAGCGAACAGCCGGCGCTTGCGGCGCCGGCTGCCTGTCATTCCGTAAGCCGCGACGGGCCGCGCATCACGAGCTCGCGTTCAGCACCGTCACCGCACGCCGGTTCTGCGACCAGCAGGAAATGTCGTTGCACACCGCAACCGGGCGCTCCTTGCCGTAGGAGATGGTGCGCATCCGCGACGGATCGATGCCACGGGCGATCAGATAGTCGCGGACCGCCTGCGCACGCCGCGCGCCCAGCGCGATGTTGTACTCGCGCGTGCCGCGCTCGTCGGCATGGCCTTCGATCGTGAACGTGTAGCGGTTGTAGCGCTGCAGCCATTGCGCCTGCTTGTCGAGGGTCGCCCGCGCCTGCGGCGTCAGATCGGTCTGGTCGGTCTCGAAGAACACGCGGTCGCCGACCGCGACGACGAATTCCTGCTGGCTGCCGGGCGGACCGCCCGCGCCGCCGGCGCCACCCATGCCGGCCTGGTCCTGGTTCGGATTGCTGGCGCAGGCCGCGAGCGAGAGCCCTGCCGCAACCACCAGTGCGAGTCTCGCACCACGAATGAAACGCATGACACTCGTCATTCGAGTGACTCCTTCTCGACGTGACCGCATGAACCGATCTAGCAGCCGGTTGGTTAAGCGAAGGTTCCGTCAACCTTGATGCGGCCTTGCCGGAACGCATCGAATCGCAGGAATTCGCGGCAACCTTTTCGAATGGTTAATGAGGCGTGAATGCGGCATCGCCGCGGCCGCACACGGAGAACGCAGCGTCAGTCGCGGCGAAAAGCTGTCGAATTTTGGCGGCTGCGACCTGTTTGCGACAGTCGGCCGAGGACCTAGGAGAGCAGCGGCGACCAGGCCGGGTCCGAACCGTAGCTCGGCGTCGGCACCTTCTGCTCGTTGCGGCCCGTGATGTCGACCGTGTAGAGACCCGGCCCGGAATTGCCGCCGGGGTCGCGGAAAAACATCAGCACGCGGCCGTTCGGCGCCCAGGTCGGCCCCTCGTTGTGATAGCCCTCGGTCAAAATGCGCTCGCCCGATCCGTCGGGCTTCATCACGCCGATGGCGAACCGCCCGCCGCCCTGCTTGGTGAAGGCGATGTAGTCGCCGCGCGGCGACCACACCGGCGTCGAGTACGAGCCCTCGCCGAAGCTGATCCGCTGCGCGGCGCCGCCATTCGCACCCATGATGTAGATCTGCTGCTGCCCGCCGCGATCGGACTCGAAACAGATGCGCGCGCCGTCGGGCGAATAGGAGGGCGCAGTGTCGATCGCCGCCGTGTCGGTGAGACGCGTCGTCGCTTTCGACCGCAGGTCCATCACGAAGATGTTGGCGCTGCCGCCCTGCTGCAGGCTCATGATCACCCGCTGCCCGTCGGGCGAGAAGCGCGGCGCGAAGGTCATGCCGGGGAAATTGCCGACGATTTCGCGCTGGCCGGTCTCGATGTTGAGCAGGTAGACGCGCGGATCGCCCTGTCCATAGGACATGTAGGTGATCTCCTGCGTCGACGGCGAGAAGCGCGGCGTCAGCACCAGGTCTTCGCCGCGAGTCAGGTAGCGCACATTGGCGCCGTCCTGGTCCATGATCGCGAGGCGCTTGATCCGGCGCTCTTTCGTGCCCGTCTCGTCGACGAACACGATGCGCGTGTCGAAGTAGCCCTTCTCGCCGGTCAGACGCTCGTAGATCGCATCGGAAATGATGTGCGCGATCCGCCGCCAATTGTCGGCGGTCGTGAAATATTGCTGGCCCATCAACTGCTGGCCGGCGAACACGTCCCACAGCCGGAACTCGGCCTTGAGCCGGCCGTCACCTTGGCGGGTGATGCGCCCGGTCACCAGGCCCTGGGCATTGAGCACGCGCCAGTCCGCGAACCGCGGCACGGCATCGATGCTCGAAATCTTTTCGATGAACGCGGTCGGATCGATGGGCGCGAACAGGCCCGAGCGCCGCAGGTTGCCGGTGATCACCTGGGTGACATTGCGTGCCACCTCGCCGTCCTGCGGCGTACCGCCGACGAAATCCGGCAGCGCGATCGGCAACGGCTGGACGTTGCCCTGGGTGACGTCGAGCCGCAACTGCGCCAGCGCGGAGAAGGGCAGTTGCGCAGCCACCGCGCCCGCCGCCACCCCGGCCCCATGCATGAGGATTTGGCGCCGCGTCGGCAGGAAACGACGCGGGAAGCGAGCGTTGCAATCCGGAAGATCGGTCATCGGGAAGGTCTCGGCATGGGCGGGGTCAGCCGCCGAACATTTCGCGTGGATCGAACGTGACGACGATGTCCTTCCACGTCTCGTAGGTCTGCGGCCGCAGCATGTCGTAGGGCTGTCCACGGAATACCGCGCGCACCGCGCTTTCCCGGGCAGCGTTGAAATACGGGCCGCTGCCGCTGGTCAGCACTTCCGGCGGAGCCGCGAGTGTGCCGTCGGTCTTCAGCCGCATGCGCACTTCCAGTCGCAACGTTTCCGCTGCGGCGGCGCCGACCGGCACAATCCATACGCTTCTCAGCCGCGCCCGCAGTGCGTCCAATTCGCTCTGCGACAATTGCGGCGCGTTCCCGGTCGCGCTGCCCAGCGCCGCGGTGCGGTTCAACACCTCGCCGGCGGCCGCGTGACGTTGCGGCGCGCGCTTATCGAGCAATGCGGCGATCTTGTCCGCATCGAACTTGGATTCCTGCGGCTGCGGCGGCTTCTGCGCCACCGGCTTTGGCGGTTCCGGCCGCTTGGGCGGCGTCGGGGTTGGCGGCTTGGCCTCGGCCTTCTTTTCCTCGGGCTTCTTCGCCTCGTCCTTCTTCAGCGCCTCGGCGATCGGATCCGCCTTGTCCGGCTGCTGCTTCGGCTCCGGTTCGTTCGGCTGCGGTTCCGCCTTGGCCTGCGGCGCCGGCTTCGGTTCCGGCTTCGGCTCGGGCTTTGCCTCGACCGGCGGAGGCGGCGGCGTTTCCGCCGCGGAGGCCGTGACCTCCTGCTTTTCCGTCACCTTGGCCTTGAGATCCTCCGCCGGCTTCGGCCTGTCCACCTTCTCGACGACCGGCTTCGGCGCCTCGGGTTTCGGCGCGTCCTTGGCGCCGGCGCGCAGCTGCGAGAACTCGGATTCCGAGATGATGTCGACCGGCATCGAATCCGTCGGCGGCGTGTCGAACGGCTTGGCCGAGATCGACACGAGTCCGTAGATCAGGGCAGCGACATGCATGCCCACCGATATGGTCAGGCCCGTCCTCATCCCGTAGCGATACTCACGTCCCCTGCTCGACCTCTGTCACCAGCGCCACACGGCGGAACCCCGCCGCCGACAGGCGCCCCATCACGCGCATCACGGTACCATAGTCGACCTTGCGGTCGCCGCGGACATAGATGCGCTCGTCCATTCCGCCGCGCGTCTGCGTGATCGCCTGCAGCTTGGCGACGAGATCCTCCACCGGGATCTCGGAATTCTGCAGATACACTTGGCCTTTTTCATTGACCGACACCGTCAGCGGCTCGCGATCCTGGTCAAGGCCCTTGGCTTGCGTCTGCGGCAAGTCGATCGGCACGCCGACCGTGAGCAGCGGCGCTGACACCATGAAGATGATCAGCAGCACCAGCATCACGTCGACGAATGGCGTGACGTTGATCTCGGCCATCACCGCCTTACGCCGATGGCGTCGCCGCCCTCCCGATCCCGCGCCCGTGGCTGCCGTCATTCCCATTGCCGGGCCTCACGCGCGCTCGTCGATCTGACGGGACAGGATGGCGGAGAACTCGTCGGCGAAGCCTTCCAGCCGCTGCGCCTGCTTGTTCACCTCTGCCGTGAACTTGTTGTAGAAAATCGTCGCGGGAATGGCGGCAACAAGGCCGATCGCTGTCGCGAACAAGGCTTCCGCAATGCCGGGTGCCACGACCGCCAGCGAGGTGTTCTTCGACGCCGCGATCGACTGGAAGCTCGTCATGATGCCCCAGACGGTGCCGAAGAGGCCGATGAACGGCCCGGCCGAGCCGACCGTCGCCAGAACGAGCAGCCGCCGCTCCAGCCGGTCGATTTCGCGCGCGATCGTGACGTCCATCACCTTCTCGATGCGCATCTGCAGGCCGGCAAACGACCGGCTCTGCCCTTCGAAGCTGCGCTTCCACTCCCGCATCGCCGCGACGAAAAGCCCCGCCATCGAATGCGGCGGCCGCTGCGACAGGGCGCGGTAGAGTTCCTCGAGCGACTGCCCCGACCAGAACGCCTGCTCGAACTTGTCCATGGCCCGGCGCGTGCGCGCGAACAGGAGCGTCTTGTCGATGACGATCGCCCACACCCAGATCGAGCAGATGAGCAGCCCGATCATCACCGTCTTCACCACCCAGTGGGCCTGCCAGAACAGGCCCCACAGGGAGAAATCGGCGGTATTGAGCGCGATCGCCGACTGCGCCACGTCGGCAGGGTTCATGCCTTGACCTCTGGTTGAGCCGGCTCGCGGAGAGCAGGGGGCGCAATCAATGCGTGGGCCGCGTCAGAATTACGGCGGTGTCGCGCTGGCTTCGCCGCCGCGATTCCGGACATTTTTCACCGGCCCGAGCCGACCACCCCCGGTCAGCTCCGAAATTCTCGCGAAATTTGACCAAACTAGGGCATCTGGTTCGGCGTTCCGCCTGATCAGACAGCACCATGCATGGTTAATATGAGGTTAGCGCGACCTTCCACCGCACAGCGGCAAACGCTCGGGAACGGGGCCGACGCGGTCTTGCTGCGCGCCAGCCCCGCGGTGCAGGCCTGCCGCCGGCTGGGACAGCCGGACGACTATCTCTACCGGCCGTACTCCGTGGGAGGCATGCGCGAGTATGATACCGAACACACGGCTTGAGGACCTCAGCCGCCGCCGGTCGCCGTTTCCAGATCCGCGCCCATCGCGATCCGCAGCGGCTTCGGGATGCGCTGGGCCCGGCCACGCGAGACGAACGCGACCTTCACCTTCGCTTCCACCAGCACCTCGTCGCCGCGCCGCACCTCCTGCGCGAGCGTGAGCGAGGCACCCTTCACCTCTTCCGGCGTCGTCACTACTGTGAGCACGTCGTCCATCCGCGCCGGCCGCAGGAATTCCAGCGACATCGCCCGCACCACGAAGGCGAAACCCGGCGCCTCGGCCTCGGTCTGCTCGAACAGGCCGCGCTGATCGGCGCCGAGCAGACGCAGATAGTTGGTGCGGCCGCGCTCCATGAAGCGCAGGTAATTGGCGTGATAGACGATGCCGGTGAAATCGGTGTCCTCGTAATAGACCCGCACCTGCAGCACGTGGCGGCCGTCGCGGATCTCGCCGTCGAGATGCGCGCCGCCCGGCGCCACCGGTGCCGGCTGCACCCCGCTCATCCTTCGTCCTCTCCGTTCCCGAACAGCTGGAATTGCGCCACGTCGCGCGGCGGCTCGGCAAGGCCGAGATGCCGGAAGGCATGCCCGGTCAACAGCCGCCCGCGCGGCGTGCGCTGCACGAAGCCTTTCTGGATCAGGAATGGCTCGATGATCTCCTCGATCGCGTCGCGCGGCTCCGACAGCGCCGCAGCGATCGTCTCCACCCCCACCGGCCCGCCGCCGTAATGCAGCGCGATGGTGGTGAGATAGCGCCGGTCCATCGCGTCGAGCCCGGCGCCGTCCACTTCCAGCGCCGTCAGCGCCCGGTCGGCGATGGCGCGGTCGATCGCGGCCGCCCCTGCCACGGCGGCGAAGTCGCGCACCCGGCGCAGCAGCCGCCCGGCGATGCGCGGCGTACCGCGCGCGCGCCGCGCGATCTCGTTGGCGCCGTCGGCCGTCATGCCCATGCCGAGCAGCCGTGCGCCGCGGCGGACGATCAGTTCCAGCTCGTCCTCGGTATAGAAGTTCAGCCGGATCGGAATGCCGAACCGGTCGCGCAGCGGCGTCGTCAGCAGCCCCGCCCGCGTCGTCGCCCCGACCAGCGTGAACTTGGACAGGTCGATCTTCACCGAGCGCGCCGCCGGCCCCTCGCCGATGATCAGGTCGAGCTGGAAATCCTCCATCGCGGGATAAAGGATCTCCTCGACCGCCGGGCTGAGCCGGTGGATCTCGTCGATGAACAGCACGTCGCGCTCTTCGAGATTCGTGAGCAGCGCCGCGAGATCGCCGGCTTTCGCGATCACCGGCCCGGACGTGGCGCGGAACCCGACGCCCAGTTCGCGCGAGATGATCTGCGCCAGCGTCGTCTTGCCGAGACCTGGCGGGCCGACGAACAGCACGTGGTCGAGCGCCTCCGCGCGCTGGCGCGCCGCCTGGATGAACACTTCCAGGTTCGCGCGCGCCTGCGCCTGGCCGACGAATTCGGCGAGCCGCCGCGGCCGCAGCGCGGCTTCGGCCGGATCGTCCTCGCGGCGCTCGGGGGTGACGAGGCGGGTCGGCGGCGTCACTTCGCGAGCTCCTTCAGCCCGAGCCGGATCAGCTTCGCGGTCTCGGCGCCCTCACCCGCCTCACGCGCCGCCGCGGCGATCGCCGCCGCAGCCTGCGGCTGGCCGTAGCCGAGATTGACCAGCGCGGAGACGGCGTCACTGATCGGCTGCGTCACCTTGCCCTCGTCGAGCGCGCCGGCGAGCTGCGCCACGGCCGGGTCGACCGCGGCGAAGGCCGGCGCCTTGTCCTTGAGCTCCGTCACGATCCGCTCCGCCACCTTCGGGCCGACCCCGGGAGCGCGCGCCACGCTGGCCTTGTCGCGCATCGCCACCGCATTGGCGAGCTCGGCCGGCTTCAGCGTGCCGAGGATCGCCAGCGCCACCTTGGCGCCGACGCCCTGCACCGATTGCAGCAGCCGGAACCATTCCCGCTCGACTTCCGTCTGGAACCCGAACAGCCGGATCTGGTCTTCCCGGACATGGGTCTCGATTGCCAGTGACGCCGCCGACCCGACCGCCGGCAGCGCCTGCAGCGTGCGCGCCGAGCAATGCACGACATAGCCGACCCCGCCCACGTCGAGGATGACGAAGTCGCTGCCGTAGGAATCGATCGTGCCCTTGAGCTTGCCGATCATCGCCGCTCCGCCATTCGGGTCGCCAAGGTGCCCCGATGATGCGCATGGGTGATGGCGATCGCCAGCGCGTCGGCGGCATCGTCGCTCTCGGGCGCCGCTTTCGGCAGAAGAACGCCGATCATCATCCGGATTTGCGCCTTGTCGCCATGTCCGGCGCCGACCACCGTCTTCTTCACCAGGTTCGGCGCATATTCCGCGACCGGAAGCCCGGCCCGCGCCGGGACCATCATGGCGATGCCGCGCGCCTGGCCCAGCTTCAACGTCGCCGCCCCGTCCCTGTTGACGAAGGTCGCCTCGACCGCCGCCTCGTGCGGGCCGAGGGTCTCCACCACGCGCGTCAGGCCGTCGTGGATCGCCAGCAGGCGCTGCGCCAGCGGCGCCTTGTCGTCGCTGGTCACGGTCCCGCATCCGAGGAAAATCAGGCGGTTGCCGCAGCTCTCCAGCACGCCCCAGCCGGTGCGGCGCAGGCCCGGATCGATGCCGAGGATGCGAATCGGGTGTTCTCTCACGGCCCCGGTTTAGCGCCGCGGCCCCGCTCCGCCTAGCGCGCCGCTCGCCAGCATGACGCCGGCGGTGCTCGCCGCGATTCCCGCCAGCGTGGCCCAGCTGAGCGCCTCGCCGAGCATGGGCACGGCCAGACCCGCCGCCATGCCCGGCACGAGAGCCGCAAAAGCGGAGGCTGGTGCCGCCCCCAAACGGCGCACCGCGACCCCATAGAGGATCACGGAGATCACGCCCGATAGCAGCCCCTGCACGACCGTCTGGACCAGCAGGTCACCGATCAGTCCGGCCCGCACCGCGCCGATCAGCGACGGCAGACCCAGCGGCAGCAGCAGGATCGTCGACCAGAGACTGACCAGCGCCGCGCCCTGCAGCGCCGTCAGCCCGCTGCGCCGGAACGCCAGCGTATAGATCGCCCACATCAGCGCGCCGCTCAGGAACAGCAGGTGCCCGCGCCAGGCGCCGCTCGTGGATTCGAACACCGCATGCCCGCCGATCGCCGCCACACCGGCGACCATCAGCGCCAGCCCGACCGCCCGCACCGGTCCGATCCGTTGGTGCAGCACCAGCGCCGACAGGGCGGCGACGAACAGCGGCATCGTGCCGGGCAGCAGCGGCCCCGCATCGGAGGCCGGCGCGAAGGTCATCCCCGTCGCCACCGCGAGGAAGAACGGCGCGCCCGCCCCCAGCAATCCCACCGCGGTCAGCGGCCCGAGCTCGCGGGGCAGCAGCGGCATGCGCAGCCACACCGGCGCCAGGATCAGCGCCGGCAGCCCGTAGCGCAGCAGCCCGATCCCCCAGACATCGAAATGGGTCGCCACCGCATGGCGGGTGCCCACGATCCAGAACGCCCAGATCGACACCGTCGCCAGCGCGGCAGCCGCGCCGATCCAGCGATCCATCCGGGCCGTGGCCGGGGTGTCGGCGGTCGTGTCCGTCATGACGTGCTCCATCGTGCGTGCCGACAGTCTGCCTCGGACCGGCCCGGCATGTCCTTGCCATTTGAGGCCAAGACGGCCCGTACTTCGCGATATTATTGCGCATGATCCCGCCTTGGAGGCATGATCTGCCAATGGGCGTTGATTCGACGGATCGCCGAATTCTCGCTGTCCTCCAAGAGGACGGGCGGCGCAGCAATGTCGACGTGGCCGAGGCCGTCGCCCTTTCGCCGTCCCCTTGCCTGCGCCGCATCCGGCGGTTGGAGAGCGAGGGGATCATTCGCGGCTACCGCGCCATCATCGACCGCGAGGCCGTTGGCCTCGACCTCACCGTCTTCGTCGAGATCAAGGTGGACAAGCACTCGAGCGAGAACGCCCGCATCCTGCACGAAACCCTGGCGGCGATGCCGGAAGTGGTCTCCTGTCACATGGTCTCGGGCGTCGCCGACTTTCTCGCTGAGATCGTCGTGCCGGACCTGAAAAGCTACGAACGGCTTCTGTCCGAACGGCTGCTGGTTTTGCCCATGGTGGCGGACGTGCGCTCCAATTTCGCCCTGCGCCGGATCAAGGCCGACGCGCCGCTGCCGCTCGGGCCCGTTTGACGCCGTGTCCGACTGGCCCGCCCTTTCTCACTTTGCCGCCGCGATCGGCGATCCGCGCTTCGCGCTCGCGATCTTCATCTCGGTCCTGTCCGGCGCCGTGCGCGGCTTTTCGGGCTTCGGCTCTGCGCTGATCTATATTCCGCTGATGAGCGCGGTTTATGGCCCGCAGACTGCCGCCCCGTCGTTCCTGCTGATCGATTTCGCCACCGGCCTCGCCTTCCTCTCGACCGTGTGGCGGCGCGCCGTCTGGACGGAGATCCTGCCCCTCGTCGTCGCCTCGACGGCGACGGCACAGGCGGGCGCCTGGATCCTCCGCCACGCCGATCCGACCACCTTGCGCTGGGGGATTGCCGGCCTGGTCGCCGTGCTGATCCCAATTCTCGCATCCGGCTGGCGCTATCACGGCCGCCCAATCCTGGCCGTGACGCTCGCCGTCGGCGCCCTCGCCGGCATCCTCGGCGGCGCCGTCCAGATCTCCGGCCCGCCGATCGTTCTGTACTGGCTCGGCAGCGCGACCGACATCGCCGTCGTCCGCGCCAATTTCGTTGCCTATTTCGCGCTGTTCGCCGCCGTGCTCATCTTCACCTATCAGACGACAGGCCTGATCACCGCGGACGTGATCGCGCTGGCCCTGCTGATCGGGCCCCTCCACATCGCCGCCATGTGGGCCGGCGGCAAGCTGTTCGACCGCGCCTCGGAGCGCACCTACCGCCGCGCGGCCTATGTCATCGTGCTGGCGGCCGCGCTGGTCAGCCTGCCGCTGTTCGACGGCTGGCTGCGCTGACGCTCAAGCGCTCATCTTCGCGAGCAGGCTCTCCGAGACGTCGAAATTGGCATAGACGTTCTGCACGTCGTCGTGGTCGTTGAGCGTCTCGATCAGCCGCAGCAGCTTCTCGCCCTGCTCGTCGTCCACCGCCACGGTGTTCTGCGGCTTCCAGATCAGCGCCGCCTTGCGCGGCTCGCCGAACTTCGCCTCGAGCGCTTTCGCCACCTCGCGCAGGCTGTCTTGCGCGGTGTAGATCTCGTGCCCGCCCTCGCCCGACACCACATCGTCGGCGCCTGCCTCGATCGCGGCTTCGAGCATCGTGTCGGCATCGGCGACGCCGGCGTCGAATTCCACCAGCCCGACTCGATCGAACATGAACGAGACCGCCCCCGTTTCCGCGAGGTTGCCGCCGCTCTTGGTGAAGTAGGAGCGCACGTCGGACGCGGTCCGGTTGCGGTTGTCGGTCAGAACCTCGACGATCACCGCCACGCCGCCCGGCCCGTACCCCTCGTAACGGATCTCGTCATAGCTTTCGGCGTCGCCGCCGGACGCCTTCTTGATCGCCCGCTCGATATTGTCCTTCGGCATGTTTTCCGCCCGCGCCGCCAGCACGGCGGCCCGGAGCCGAGGGTTCATCGCCGGATCCGGCAGGCCCATCTTGGCGGCCACCGTGATTTCGCGCGCGAGCTTGGAAAACAGCTTGGAGCGCACCGCATCCTGGCGCCCCTTCCGGTGCATGATGTTCTTGAACTGTGAATGTCCAGCCATGGTCTTTTCCGCAATCGCTCGGAAGATCAGCGGGTTGCCCCGGCCGGCCCGGTCGACCACACGCTGATCGGAGATGGGAGCGCCTTATAGGCTCCCTCTGCGGCAAAATCCATAAACTGCGGCCGGCCGCCTCACCAGCCCAGCATCTGGTGAAGTCCGCTGGTGATGATCTCCGCGGCCAGGACGAAGATCCCGATGGCGACGCCCAGCCCCACCAGCCCAACCATCGCCCCGATCACCACGAGCCACCCGTCCTCTTCGAACAGGCCCAGCGCGAGCAGCACCGTCGCCACCGCGGGCAGGAAGTTCGACAGCGGCATCGGCATGATCACGCTGATGCCCAGGATGAAGATGTAGACGCCGATCGCGCGCTCGATCCGCGGCGTGAAAAGATGGGTCATGCGGGGCCGGCAGAGCCGCTCGATGGCCGCCAGCTTCGGTTCGGCCCGGTCCAGCAGCCGCATCAGGTCGATCTTCCGGATCTCGCGCCTCAGCAGGAACCGCGGCAGCCAGGGCTTCGCCCGGCCAAGCGCCATCTGCACCGCGAACAACAGAATGGGAATGCCGAAAATCGTGCCGACGCCGGGCGGCGACGGCACGCAGTTGGGCAGGCTGAACAAGATCAGCACGATGCCGAAGGCACGCTCGCCGAATGCGTCGAGGATCTCCCCGAGCCGGATCGGCTGGTCGTCGGGCGTGCGCGCCGCCACCTCGCGCAGGATCTGCGTGGCGCGCCGCCCCTCGGCCATGGGAACCGTCAGGGCGGTTGTGTGTGCTGAGGAGTCCATTGTTCCTTTGAAACTCGGTGCGCGGCCGTCAGGAGGGGGAGGTTTCGTGGCGATCTTGTGACCGCCCCTAGGGCCAGAAGTCCGGGCGCGCCTCGCTGAGCAGGCCGCCAATGCGCACCGGCGCGACCCGCAAGGCCAGCCCGCTTTTGGGATCGAGTTCGACCGCGAGCCCGGACAGCGAGGCCGGGCCGGAGGCCGGTTCGAACTTGGCTGAGGGAATTCGCCGCAGGAAGCGCCCGAGGGGCTCTTCCTTCGCCATGCCGATGACGGAATTGTAGTCGCCGCACATGCCGATATCGGTCATGAACGCCGTGCCACCGGAAAGGATCCGATGATCCGCGGTCGGCACGTGGGTATGCGTGCCGACGACCAGGCTCGCGCGACCATCGACGAAATAGGCCATCGCCTGCTTCTCGCTGGTCGCCTCGGCATGCACGTCGATGATGATTGCGTCGGCGTCGCGCCCCAGCACGCAGGCGGCCACTTCGCGTTCGACGGCGGCGAACGGATCGTCGAGCGGATCCATGAAGATCCGTCCCATGACGTTGATCACCAGCACGCGCGCGCCGTTCTTCGCCTCGATCAGGATGGCGCCGCGACCCGGCGTTCCGGCGGGAAAGTTGATGGGACGAACCAGCCGCGGCGCGCGCTCGATGAACACCAGCGCCTCGCGCTGGTCCCAGGCATGGTTGCCGAGCGTGATCGCGTCGGCGCCGGCCTCGACCAGATCCTCGTAGATCGCTTCGGTAATGCCGAAGCCGCCCGCCGCATTCTCCCCATTGACGACGACGAAATCGAGCTTCCAGTCCGCGATCAGGCCCGGAAGGCGGTCGAGCACGGCGGCCCGCCCGCTGCGACCGACAATGTCGCCGAGAAACAGAAGCCGCATCGATCAGCTCCGCCCCGGGACGATCACGTCCCGCTCGGTCATGATCAGATCGAGAACTTCGTCCCGTGGCGTGTCCGGCACCGCATCGATCTCTTGCGCGGCGAAAGCGATCCCCGCTGCAACGATCGTCTTGGCCGCCCGGAGCGCGCTCAGCGTCATGTCGTAATAGCCGGCGCCATAGCCGATCCGGTGGCCGCGGCGGTCGAAGGCCGCCATCGGCACGATCACCACGTCCGGCTCGACGACCGGCGCCTCCGGGCCCGGTTCCCGAATCCCCCACACGCCCGCAACCAGCGACTGGCCGAAAGCCCATTCACGGAACAGCAGCCGTCGGCCGCGCCCCTGCACCACCGGCAAGGCGAGGCGCGCGCCCCGGTCCGCCAGGGCCCGCATCAAGGGAACGGGATTGATCTCGCTCCGCATCGGTGAAAAGCCGGACACCACGGCGCCGGCCGGAACATCCACGGGGAAAGGCCGCGCCGCGATCGTCGCCGCGGCGGCCGCGCGATCCGCCGCGGGCAGCGCATCGCGCCGGGCGAAGGCGGCGCGACGAAGTTCGGCTTTCTGGGCGGTGGTCGGGTCGGAAAGCTGCATGGGCCGGCGATCGAAATCCTGGCCCAGAGACGCGGGCGAGCGTGCGGAGCCGCAATGGCCGTCGGAGTATCGATCCCGGGAAACCTACGAAGTAGGTGGGCGCCATGTGATCAAGCCCAGGGGCAAGACCAGGGACAGCTCCCGTTAGGATCGATAAGGCCCCGGGGAATAGTATCTCCAAACGCACCCCGCAGCCCCGCCCGGCTAATTTAGTAGCCCGCACCGTCCGCCGCTAGCCCGGCGTGGCGCCGCATCAGCCGACGGGAATGCCGTCGCCGACGCTCTGATTGAGGGACCGTGCCATCCGTTCGATTCGCTCGGCTGCCGAATTGAGGGCTGCTGCGACGGCGGCCTGTGTCCGCTGCGCCCGCTCGGCGGCGGCCGTGCGGGCGCCCTGGGCCGCGGCCAATTCGTCTTCCAGGGCTCGCAATTTTTGACCCATCTCGGACAGCTCGTCGGCGATCGTCAGCGCGGCCATCACCACCAGCCGCATGTCCCCGATTTCGCCGAACGTGGCGCGCAGCCCGCCGATCCGCTGGTCGAGATCGCGGGCCAGCGCCATCAAATGCGCCTCCTGTCCGTCCTCGCAGGCCATCCGGTACTGCCGGCCATTGATGCTGACGCTCACATGAGCCATCGGGAGGCGCTCCGCCGGGTTGAGGCGTGAATTCGACCGGTCCCACGGAGTGTCGTTGCGGGAGGCCGATTGTCAACGATCGTGGGCGTCCAGCACCGAGCGGATCGTCTCCATCGCCACGTCAAGCCGGCGGGCGATGTCGCGATTGACGGCTTCCAGCCGCCGTGCCCGGGCCGTCTGAACGTCCAGCTCGGCCGCGAGGCGCGAGCGGTCTGCCCCGAGCGCGTGAACCTGCGCCGACAGCGCCTCGTCGCCGCGATCGGATTCGCGTCTGCGCTCAACGGCCGATTCCAGCGACTCCAGTGCCGCAGCCAACCGCCGGGTCGCCGCGTCGATGCCGCTACCCTCGCTCATGCCCCCGCTCCTGGCGCCGCGTCCGCCCCGGCCGCTTCGCGCGGCCGCGGCCCCGGCGAACAATCCGTCGCGCCGGCAAGGATTTGCGGGAACGTTACGGCGATGCGGGAAGGCCCGTCAACGGTTCCGTCGCACCCGCAGTGACGCCCTTCCGGGCCGGCAATTCCAGTCGCGGCGCCGGTCGGCGCCCGCTCGCATTGACTCCCGGGTCGCGCGTGCTATCTGTCCGCCGCCTCCGACGGTGGGCCGTTGCGACGCCGGCCTTGGAACGTTCCCACGTTCACCCAACAAGCCCGATGCTCCAAACCCGCCGCGACCATTCAGCGGTGGCGGGCCCATGTCCGTCGTCGACCCAAGGGCAGGACGATCGATGACTTTGCGCGCCCAGCACGACCTCATGGCGAACGCCATCCGGGCCCTCGCCATGGATGCCGTCGAACAGGCGAAATCCGGCCATCCCGGTCTCCCGATGGGGACCGCCGACATCGCCACCGTACTGTTCACCCGTTTCCTGAAGTTCGACCCGACCGATCCGAACTGGTCCGACCGCGACCGCTTCGTCCTGTCGGCCGGGCACGGCTCGATGCTGCTCTATGCCGTGCTGCATCTGCTCGGCTACGAGGCGATGACGCTGGAGCAACTCAAGCGCTTCCGCCAGGTCGGCTCGCTCACCCCCGGCCATCCGGAGAACTTCGTCACGCCGGGCATCGAAACCACGACCGGTCCGCTCGGTCAGGGGCTCGCCAACGCGGTCGGCATGGCCATCGCCGAGCGCCATCTCAACAGCGTCTTCGGTTCTGAGCTCGTCGATCACTTTACCTACGTCCTCGCTTCCGACGGCGACCTGATGGAAGGCATCAGCCAGGAGGCGATCGCCCTGGCCGGCCACCTGAAGCTGTCCAAGCTGATCGTCCTGTTCGACGACAACGGTATTTCCATCGACGGCCCGCTGTCGCTCGCCGACTCCGTCGACCAGGTGAAGCGCTTCGATGCCGCCGGCTGGAACACCACCCGCATCGACGGCCACGACCCGGACGCGATCGCCGCGGCGATCGAGGCGGCGCGCAAGTCCGACCGGCCGACCATGATCGCCTGCAAGACCACGATCGGCTTCGGCGCGCCGACCAAGGGCGGCACGGAAAAGTGCCACGGCTCGCCGCTCGGCGCCGACGAGATCGCCGCGACCCGGGCCAAGCTCGGCTGGTCCTATCCGCCTTTCGAGGTGCCGGCCGACATCCGCGATCAGTGGCGCCTCGCCGGCCTGCGCTCGAAGGCGGCGCACAAGGCCTGGCGCGAGCGCCTGAACGCCGCCACGCCCGAGTTGCGCGCGGAATTTGAGCGCCGCTGCCGCGGCGAATTGCCGAAGGACAAGCTCGCCGCCGCCGTGCGCGCGGTGAAGGAGAGCCTCGCCGCCACGCCGAAGAACATCGCCACCCGCAGCGCGTCGGAATTCGCGCTCGACACCCTGGTTCCGGCGGTTCCCGAACTCATCGGCGGCTCCGCCGACCTGACCGGCTCCAACAACACCCGCGCCAAGGGCATGAAGGCCCTCTCGGACGCCGACTACGGGGGCCGCTTCATCCACTACGGCATCCGCGAACATGCCATGGCCGCGGCCATGAACGGCATGGCGCTCCACCGCGGCGTGCTGCCCTATTCCGGCACGTTCCTGGTGTTCTCCGACTATTGCCGGCCCTCTCTGCGTCTCGCGGCGATGATGGAGCAGCGCGTCATCCACGTGATGACCCACGACTCGATCGGTCTCGGCGAGGACGGCCCGACCCATCAGCCGGTGGAGCATCTGGCCTCGCTGCGCGCGATCCCGAACCTGCTCGTGTTCCGGCCCTGCGACGCGGTCGAGACGGTCGAGTGCTGGCAGCTCGCGCTCGAGAGCGACAACGCGCCCAGCGTCCTCGCGCTCACCCGCCAGAACCTGCCGCAGCTGCGCCAGGACTTCGAAGAGAAGAACCGCTGCGCCACCGGCGCCTATGAGCTGATCCCCGTCGACGGTCCGACCGCCGACGTGTCGATCTTCGCTTCCGGCTCGGAAGTCGCGCTCGCGGTCGAGGCGCGCACGCTGCTCGCCGGACGCGGCGTCGCCGCGCGGGTCGTCTCGGTCCCCTGTTTCGAACTGTTCTTCGCCCAGCCCGCCAATGTCCGCCGCGCCATCATCGGCGAGGCCCGCGTCAATGTCGGCGTCGAGGCCGCCATCCGGCAGGGTTGGGACGCGATCATCGGCTGCGACGCCCCCTTCGTCGGCATGTCGGGCTTCGGCGCCAGCGGTCCCTACAAGGACCTCTACCGCCATTTCGGGATCACCGCCGAGGCGGTCGCGGAAGCCGCGTTAAGCAAGTTGCGCGAGGGGTGACGAGAGGCAACGGCAACCGCTTGGCGCCGCCGCGAGTTGGTCATATTGAGGCCATAACAGCGCATCTGCGCAATTTTAGGGGAGTGCCAGCATGTCGGTTCGTGTCGCCATCAACGGTTTCGGCCGGATCGGCCGCAATGTCCTGCGCGCGATCGTCGAGACCGGGCGCAAGGACATCGAGGTGGTCGCCGTCAACGATCTCGGGCCGGTCGAGACCAATGCGCATCTGCTGCGCTTTGACAGCGTGCACGGCCGGTTCCCGGGCGAGGTCAAGGTGGACGGCGACGCGATCGATTTCGGCCGCGGCAAGGTCAAGGTGACCGCCATCAAGGATCCCTCCCAGCTGCCGTGGAAGGATCTCGGCGTCGACATCGCGCTGGAATGCACCGGCATCTTCACGAGCAAGGAAAAGGCATCCGCCCATCTCGCCGCCGGCGCCAAGCGCGTCCTGGTCTCGGCTCCGGCCGACGGTGCCGACCTCACGGTGGTCTTCGGCGTCAATCACGACAAGCTCACCAAGGACCACCTCGTCGTCTCCAACGCGTCCTGCACCACCAACTGCCTGGCGCCCGTGGCCAAGGTCCTCAACGATGCGATCGGCATCGAGAAGGGCTTCATGACCACGATCCACGCCTATACCGGGGATCAGCCGACGCTCGACACGATGCACAAGGATCTCTACCGCGCCCGCGCTGCGGCGCTGTCGATGATCCCGACGTCGACCGGTGCCGCCAAGGCGGTCGGTCTGGTTCTGCCCGAGCTCAACGGCAAGCTGGACGGCGTCGCCATCCGCGTGCCCACGCCGAACGTCTCGGTGGTCGATTTCAAGTTCGTGGCCAAGAAGCCGACCTCGAAGGACGAGATCAATGCGGCGGTGAAGCGGGCCGCCGAGCAGCAGCTCAAGGGCATTCTCGGCTTCACCGACGCGCCGAACGTGTCGGTCGACTTCAATCACGATTCGCGCTCGTCGGTGTTCCACCTCGATCAGACCAAGGTCATGGACGGCACGTTGGTGCGCGTGATGTCCTGGTACGACAATGAGTGGGGCTTCTCCAATCGGATGGCCGACACCGCCGTCGCCATCGGCAAGCTCATCTGAGCCGCCCCCGTCGCCCGCTGCTTCAGCGCCGGGCGACAATCGAGCGTGCCCCTTTGCGGACGCGCCTCTTGCGCGCGTCCGCGGGTCGGCGGATGAGGGAAGCCATGACGCCGTTTCGTACCCTTGACGATGCCGAGTTCCGCGACAAACGCGTGCTCCTGCGCGTCGATCTCAACGTGCCGATGGACAACGGCCGCGTCAGCGACACGACCCGCATCGAGCGGGTCGTTCCGACCATCCGGGAAATCGCCGACAAGGGCGGCAAGGTGATCCTTCTGGCCCATTTCGGCCGCCCGAAGGGGCCCGATCCGAAGGAGTCCCTCCGTCCGGTCGCGGCGGCGACGTCCGCCATCCTCGGCCGCCCGGTCGGCTTCGCCAGCGACTGCATCGGTCCCGAAGCCGAGACGGCGGTCGCCGCCATGAAGCCCGGCGACGTGCTCTGTCTCGAGAACACCCGCTTCCATAAGGGCGAGGAGAAGAACGACCCCGATTTCGTCGCCGCTTTGGCGCGGCTCGGCGATATCTGGGTGAACGATGCGTTCTCGGCTGCGCACCGCGCCCATGCCTCGACCGAAGGTCTCGGCCACAAGCTTCCGGCCTTTGCCGGGCGCACGATGCAGGCGGAGCTGGAGGCGCTCAACCGCGCCCTCGAAGCGCCGGAGCGGCCGGTCGTCGCCATCGTCGGCGGCGCGAAGGTCTCGACCAAACTCGACCTGCTCGGCAATCTCGTCGCCAGGGTCGATGCGCTCGTCATCGGCGGCGGCATGGCGAATACCTTCCTCGCCGCCCAGGGCCGCGCCGTGGGCAAATCGCTGGCCGAACACGACCTCGTCGAAACGGCCCGCGACGTGATGGCCAAGGCCGCTGCCAACGGCTGCGAGATCGTGCTGCCGGTCGATGCGGTGGTGGCGCAGAAGTTCGAGGCTCATGCCCCGTCGCGCGCCGTCGCCGTGGACAGCGTCGGTGCCGAGGACATGATCCTCGACATCGGCCCGCGCACGGTCGAGCACGTCGTGTCCGTCCTCGCCCGTGCCAAGACCCTGGTCTGGAATGGCCCCTTTGGCGCCTTCGAACTCGAGCCGTTCGATACCGGCACGATCGCTGTCGCCGAGGCCGCCGCGGAACTGACGACCGCCGGCAAACTTGTCTCGGTCGCCGGCGGCGGCGACACTGTGGCGGCTCTCAACGCTGCCGGCGTCGCCGACCGTTTCTCCTATGTCTCGACCGCGGGCGGTGCCTTCCTCGAATGGATGGAGGGCAAGGCGCTTCCCGGGGTCGAAGTGTTGCGCAAGACGTGAACGAAATCGATCGAGGAGGACCCCGATGAACCTCGCTGAACTGAACAAGATTGCAGAGGCCATGGTCGCGCCCGGCAAGGGCATCCTGGCCGCCGACGAATCCTCCGGCACGATCAAGAAGCGCTTCGACGCGATCGGCGTCGAGTCCACCGCGGACACGCGCCGCGACTACCGCGAACTGCTGTTCCGCTCGACCGAAGCGATGTCGAAGTACATTTCCGGCGTGATCCTCTATGACGAGACGATCCGCCAGAACGCCAAGGACGGCACGCCGCTCGTCAAGCTGATCGAGCAGGCCGGATCGATCCCCGGGATCAAGGTCGACAAGGGCACCAAGCCGCTGCCGTTCTGCCCCGGCGAACTGATCACCGAAGGGCTCGACGGGCTCGGCGAGCGTCTCGCCGAGTACCGCCAGCTCGGCGCCCGCTTCGCCAAGTGGCGGGCGGTGATCGATATCGGCGCCGGCATTCCGAGCTACACCGCGATCGCCACCAACGCCCACGCGCTCGCCCGCTATGCGGCCCTGTGCCAGGCGGCCGACATCGTGCCGATCGTCGAGCCGGAAGTGCTGATGGACGGCGACCACAACATCGACCGCTGCTACGAAGTCACCGAATGGGTGCTGAAGGAAACCTTCCAGCAGCTCTTCTATCAGCGCGTTGCCCTCGAAGGCATGGTGCTGAAGCCGAACATGGTCGTGCCCGGCAAGAAGTCCGGCACCAAGGCTTCGGTCGACGAGGTGGCGGAGAAGACCGTGCGCCTGCTCAAGGCCTGCGTCCCGGGTGCGGTGCCCGGCATCGCCTTCCTCTCCGGCGGCCAGTCGGACGAGGAAGCGACCGCCCATCTCGACGCCATGAACAAGATCGGCGGCCTGCCCTGGAAGCTGACGTTCTCCTACGGCCGCGCGCTGCAGGCGGCGCCGCAGAAGGCGTGGGCCGGAAAGCCGGACAATGTCGCCAACGCGCAGCGTGCCTTCGCCCACCGTGCGAAGATGAACGGCCTCGCCGCGCTCGGTCAGTGGCGTTCGGACCTCGAAAAGGCGGCGTGATGCGCCGCCCTCCCCCGGTCCGCCGGGGGAGGGCCGCCGACGCGCACCATTGGTGACCCATGGCTTCGCAACCGGCCGATCCGGCCATCGCGCCCCGGCTCTATCTCGTCACGGCGCCCCTCGCCGATCCCGCGGCCGTGGCGCCGCGGCTCGCTGCGGCGGTCGCCGAGGCCGATGTCGCGGCGGTGCTGCTGCGTCTGGCGGATACGGATGAACGAACGCTGATCAAAAGGGTCAAGGCGATCGCGCCCGCCCTCCAGGAGCGCGGCGTGGCGGTCGTCCTCGCGGACAGGCCCGAGATCGTCGCGCGCTCCGGTGCCGACGGTGCGCATCTCAGCGGGATCGACGCCTTCACCGCCGCCGTCGCCGGGCTGAAGCCGGACCGGATCGCCGGCGCCGGGAGCCTGCCGACCCGCCACGACGCAATGCTCGCGGGGGAAGCCGGCGCGGACTACGTGATGTTCGGCGAACCCGATTCCCACGGGCACCTGCCGCCACCCGAGGCCGTGACCGAGCGGATCGCCTGGTGGGCCGAGGTTTTCCAGCCGCCCTGTGTCGGCTATGCCGCCGACCTCGACATGGTGGCTCGGCTCGCCGCAGCGGGCGCAGACTTCATCGCCCTGGCCGACTCGCTTTGGGTCGAGACTTCGGTCGACATCGCCGCCGCGCACGCGCGGCGCAACACCACAGGCATTCCGTGAACCGGATCGCCTTCGCGGCTGCGCTGTTGCTGATGACCGGCGCCATAGCGGCTGCGCAGGCGCCGACTCCTCCAACGCCGCAACGGCCGGACGCGGCAGCACCCGCGTCGCCACCCGTGGATCGTGCCTTTGGCGCCTATCAGCGCGGCTACTACCTGACCGCCTTCGCCGAAGCGACGCGGGCCGCCCAAGCCGGCGACCCCAAGGCGATGACCCTGCTCGGTGAACTCTATGCCAACGGACAGGGCATTCCCCGCGACGATGCCAAGGCGGTCGATTGGTACAAGCTCGCGGCGGAACGCGGCGACCGCGAGGCGATGTTCGTGCTCGCCATGTTCCGTTTCGGAGGCCGTGGCGGTCCGCGCGACCGCGACGAGGCGGTCAAGCTGATCACCGAAGCCGCCCGCCTAGGGCACCCGGCCGCCGCGTACAATCTCGCGCTGCTGCATCTCGACGGCCAGACGGTCGCACAGGACTTTGCCCGCGCTGCCGAACTGCTCAAGACCGCGGCCACGGCCGGCCTGCCGGAGGCGCAATATGCACTCGGCACCCTCTACAAAGAGGGCCGCGGGGTGACCGCGGACCCCAATGAAGCCGCCCGGTGGTTGGGGGCCGCCGCCCGGGCCGATTACACCGACGCCCAGGTCGAATACGCCATTGCCCTGTTCAATGGCGAAGGCGTTCCCAAGGACGAGGCCGCCGCCGCCGCGTTGTTCCGGAAGGCGGCCCGCAAGGGCAGCGCCATCGCCCAGAACCGGCTCGCCCGCATTCTGGCGGCCGGCCGCGGCCTGCCCGCGGACCCGGTCGAAGCCATGAAGTGGCATGAAATCGCCAAGGCCGGCGGGGCCAGCGACACTTGGCTCGAGGGCTTCATCCAGGGTCTGACGCCCGAGCAAAAGACGGCGGCGGAAAAGGCGGCCAAAGCTTGGTTGGCAGGCCTGCCGCCGCCGCGCTCTTGACGACGGGCGGCCCGGCGGGCCACATCAGCCCGCCTCCGCACAACCCACGGACTTTTCATGGCCAAAATCAACGGCAACGAGATCCGCCCCGGCATGGTCATCGAACATGACGGCTCGCTTTGGGTGGCGGTGAAAACCGTGGCGGTGAAGCCCGGCAAGGGGCCCGCCTACAATCAGGTCGAGCTCAAGAACCTGATCGACGGCCGCAAGCTGAACAACCGGTTCGGATCCGACGAGCGCGTCGAGCACACCAAGCTGGAGCCGAAGGATTTCCAGTTCCTCTACCGCCAGGGTGAAGCGTTGGTCTTCATGGACAGCGATACCTACGAGCAGATGGAACTGCCGGAGGACTTCGTCGGCGAGCGCGCGGCCTTTCTCCAGGACGGCATGACCGTCACGGTCGAAATGCACGACGATCGCCCGATCGGGATCCGGCTGCCCGACCAGGTGGTACTGGCCGTTGTCGAGGCCGACCCGGTCGTTCGTGGCCAGACCGCCGCCTCCTCCTACAAGCCGGCACGGCTCGAGAACGGCCTGCGGATCATGGTTCCGCCGTTCATCACCAGCGGTGAACGCATCGTTGTGGACACCAACGCAGTCACTTACGTCCGCCGCGCCGATTGACCGCCTGAGCGGGTCGGCCCGCCCGTCGGCACAAAGAAAGAAGATCTTCGATGCTGCAGTCCGCGCTCCTCAATGTCATGGTTCAGGCCGCGCGGAAGGCTGCGCGCAGTCTCAAGCGCGATTTCGGCGAAGTCGAACGGCTCCAGGTTTCGATGAAGGGGCCGGCGAATTTCGTCACTGTCGCCGACCAGCGCGCCGAGGAAATCCTCCGGACCGAATTGGCCAAGGCCCGTCCGGGCTACGGCTTCCTCGGCGAGGAAGGAGGCCGCACCGAGGGGACCGACAAGACCCACACGTGGATCGTCGATCCGCTCGACGGCACCACCAACTTTCTTCACGGCATTCCGCAATTTGCGATCTCGATTGCGCTCGAACGTGACGACACGATCGTCGCCGGGGTGATCTACAATCCCATCACGGAAGAGCTGTTCACGGCCGAGCGCGGTAAAGGGGCCTTCCTCAACGACCGGCGCCTGCGCGTTGCCGCGCGCCAGCGCCTCGCCGAGGCCGTGGTCGCCTGCGGTCTGCCGCACCGCGGCCGCGGCGACCTGTCGCTCTTCCGCAAGGAGATCGCGGTCATTCAGGATAAAGTCGCTGGCCTGCGGCGCTTCGGCTCCGCGGCCCTCGACCTCGCATGGGTGGCGGCTGGCCGCTTTGACGCTTTCTGGGAGCGCGACCTGTCGGCCTGGGACATGGCCGCCGGCCTGTTGCTCGTCCGCGAGGCGGGTGGATTCGTCTCGGATCTCGATGGCGCCGACGCGATTCTCCGCAAGGGCCACGTAATCGCCGGCAATGAAGTGATGCATCGCGAGTTGTTGAAGCTCGTGCGCGAAGCAGCGGCCGCCTGATCGGCGCGATCTGCGACAGAGAACTGCCGCTGGTTCAGGCCGCCGTGCCTGTGCCATATTCGCCCCGGAGCTTGCAACGCGGCGGATCCCCATGGCGCGAGACTTTGATCCTTTCAAACTGTCCTCTCCCCGGATTTTTCTGGTCCGGATGCTGGTCTTCCTCGTCCTGTGCGCCCTGGTCGGGGTGGTGCTCTATCGCCAGATTTGGAATGCGTTTCTCGCCAATCCGGGGCTCAATGCGCTGATCGGCGGCGTTCTCCTGATCGGCATCCTGCTGTCATTTCGTCAGGTCATCCGCCTCTTTCCCGAGGTCCGCTGGGTCAACAGTTTCCGGCTCGCGGATCCCGGCATTGCCGTCGGCCAGACCCCGGTCCTTCTGGCGCCGATGGCGACCCTGCTCGGCGACCGCGTGGGCCGCATGACCATTTCCACGCAGATGATGCGCGGGATCCTCGATTCGATCGCGACCCGGCTCGACGAAGCCCGCGACCTCTCGCGCTACATGACCGGGCTGCTCGTGTTCCTCGGCCTGCTCGGCACCTTCTGGGGCCTGATCGAGACGGTCAGCTCGGTCGGCCAAGTGATCGACGGCCTCAAAGTCGGCGGCGACGCCGGTGCCGTTTTCGACGCCCTCAAGGAGGGGCTCGGGGCGCCGCTGGGCGGCATGGGCATCGCCTTCTCGTCGTCGCTGTTCGGCCTTGCCGGTTCGCTGATCCTCGGCTTCCTCGACCTCCAGACCAGCCAGGCGCAGAACCGCTTCTATACCGATTTGGAAGACTGGCTCTCCACGACCGTCCGCGACCTCCACAGCGAGGAGGACGGCCGTGCCCTCGCTGGCGCCCCGGGCAACGAGATCAAGCTCGCCCTCGAGCGTCTCAAGGACACGATCCACGAGACCGGCTCCAGCAAGGCGGCGACCACCGCCATGGCCAATCTCGCCGAGGCGATCCAGGGTCTCGTTCACCACATGCGCGGCGAACAGCAGATGATCCGCGATTGGGTCGACTCGCAGGCCGAGCAGCAGCGCGACATTCGCCGCCTGCTCGAGAAGCTCGCCCGCGAAGACGCCGACAAGGTCTGACGGGCCTCAAGCGCCCGAACAGGGAGAGTGATCCATGGCCCTGGCCCGCGCCCGCCGTCGCGAACGCGGCATCGACTATTGGCCCGGCTTCGTCGACGCCTTATCCACGCTTCTTCTCACGATCATTTTTCTGCTGTCGGTGTTCCTCGTCGTCCAGTTCTTCCTCTCGCAGGAAGTGACCGGAAAAGACACGGCACTGCAACGTCTCAACGCCCAGATCGCGCAGCTGACCGAGCTTCTGTCGCTGGAAAAGTCGAGCAAAGCGAACCTCGAAGACACGCTCGCCTCTCTCCGCGCCAGCCTCGCCACGGCCGAGGGCGAGCGCGACCGCCTGAAGGGCCTTTACGAAGGACTGGTCGCGAGCGGCTCGCAGGAGGGCAAGGTCGACGCGCTGGCCGGTCAACTCGAGGCTGAAAAGCGCGTGACGGCAAATGCTTTGGCGCAGGTAGAACTGCTCAACCAGCAGATCGCCGCACTGCGCCGGCAGCTCGCCGCCCTGGAGAGCGCGCTCGAAGCCTCCGAGAAGAAGGAACTGGACGCGCAGACCCGGATCGCCGATCTCGGCCAGCGCCTCAATGTGGCCCTCGCCCAGCGGGTGCAGGAACTCTCGCGCTACCGCTCGGAATTTTTCGGCCGCTTGCGTGCGATCCTCAGCACGCGTCCTGACATTCGTGTGGTCGGCGATCGTTTCGTGTTCCAATCCGAATTGTTCTTCGACACCGGGCAAGCCGTTCTCCGTGCCGAAGGGCGCACGGAACTCGATAAACTCGCAACGGCGCTGCTCGAGCTCGAGAAGCAGATCCCTGATGACATCGCCTGGGTGCTGCGCGTCGACGGTCACACCGATGCACGGCCGATCGCCAGCCCGCAATTTCCGTCCAACTGGGAGCTGTCGGCCGCCCGCGCGATCTCGGTGGTTCAGTATCTGATGTCCCGCGGTGTCTCGCCCCAGCGCCTGGTCGCGGCCGGGTTCGGCGAATATCAGCCGCTTGATCTCGGCCAGTCCGAGGACGCGTATCGGCGCAACCGCCGCATCGAGCTCAAGTTGACCGAGCGGTGACGGCGACCTTCGTCCTGCGGCGCTACGAGGAGGCGGACGAGGCCGTCGCGATCGCCTTGTGGCACGAGACCTGGCAGGAGGCCTATCCGGCGCTCGACTTCGCTGCACGTCTCGACTGGTGGCGCGAACGCTGGCGCCGCGACATGGTGCCCGTCATGGCAATTGTCGTCGCCGAAATGTCGGGCGACCTTGTCGGCTTCGTGGCCCTCGATCCGGCGACGGGTTATCTCGACCAGATTGTCGTGAGGCCTGATCTCTGGGGTGCGGGGCTCGCGGAGACCCTGCTGCGAGCCGCGATGGAACTGGCCCCTGACGGACTCGAACTGCATGTGAACCAGGATAACGCCCGGGCACTGCGCTTCTATCGCAAGCACGGCTTCGTTGTCGTGGGCGAGGAAACCAACCCCCGTTCTGGCGCACCCGTCTATCGCATGTCCTGGCGCTCCGCGCGGCGGACCGGATAGCAGTCGCCGCGCTCACGCCATCTCGAACTGCAGCTTGGCAAGCCGTGCATAGAGGCCGGTGCCGGCGGCCAGATCTTCATGGCGCCCCTCTTCGACGATGCGGCCGCCGTCCATCACCACGATGCGGTCACAGGTGAGGACGGTCGCCAGCCTGTGCGCGATGATGATTGTCGTACGACCCTGCATCAGCCGCTCCAGCGCCTGCTGAACGAGCGTTTCGCTGGCGGCGTCAAGGGCCGAGGTCGCCTCGTCGAGCAGCAGCAGCGGCGCATCGCGCAGGATCGCGCGTGCGATCGCGACACGCTGCCGCTGGCCGCCCGACAGGGTAACGCCGCGCTCTCCGACCGGCGTATCGAGGCCCTGCGGCAGAACTGCAGCGAATTCGTCGACGAGCGCCTGTTCCGCCGCGCGCGCCACATCGGCGTCACTCGCATCCGGCCGCCCAAACCGAATGTTCTCGCGGATCGAGGCGGCAAAGATGGTGACGTCCTGCGGCACCAGCGCGATTCGTTGCCGCAACGCTCGCGGATCGACTTGATCAAGCGGCACACCGTCGAACGAGATCGACCCGGCGAGGGGATCGTAGTGGCGCAGCAGCAGGTGAAACAACGTGCTCTTGCCAGCCCCCGAGGGACCGACGATTGCCACCTTCTGCCCCGGAGCGATCGTAAGCGAGAGATTGTTCAGAACCGGTCCGTCCGGTCGGCTGGGATAGGCAAAGGATAGGTTTTCGAACGCGACGGCACCGCGTGAAGGCACCGGCAGTGCTGCCGGCCGCTCCGGCGTCACCACTTCAGGCTTGATCGCCATCAGCTCGAACAGCCGTTCTGCGGCGCCCGCGGCCTGGGAAATCTCCCCCCACACCTGGCTGAGCTCGCCGAGGGCACCGGCGGCGAATACGGCATAGAGGACGAACTGCCCGAGCCGGCCGGGGCTCATGCGCCCCGCCAGGACGTCCTGGGCTCCGACCCAAAGAATGACGACGACACTGGCGAAGACGAGGAAGATGCCGATCCCGGTCAGTACTGCGCGCGCCCGCGTCGCCCCGCGCGCAGCCGCAAAGGCATGATCCACGTCCGCGTCGAACCGGGACGTGGCAAGGCCCTCATTGGTGAAGGCCTGCAGCGTGCGGATCGCTCCGATCTGCTCCGCGGCATAGGCCGAGGCCTGCGCCAGCGTGTCTTGGGCCGCCCGCGACCGTTTGCGGACACGCCGGCCGAACGCCACCAGCGGCAGCACAATCACCGGGATCACCCCCAGCACGAAGGCCGACAGCCGCCCGCTCGTGACCACCATCATCGCCGCGGCGCCGACGAACAGCACGAGATTGCGCAGCGCGACCGAGACCGAGGCGCCGATCGCCGCCTTGATCTGGGTCGTATCGGCGGTAAGGCGCGACGTGATTTCGCCCGACCGGGCCGTATCGAAAAAGGCGGCCGACAGGCTCACCACATGCGCGAACACGGCCTTGCGCAGGTCCGCAACCACCCGCTCGCCCAGGGTGGTCACCAGGTAGTATCGTGCAGCACTGGCGGCGGCGAGAACCGCGACCACCGCGATCATCACTGCGAAATAGCTGTTGATCAGGCTGGCGTCCTGGCCGGAAAAGCCGAAATCGATCATCCGCCGCACGGCCAGCGGCACAGCGAGGGTAGCGAGTGCGGCCACCGTCAGCGCGACCAGGGCGGCTGCCGCGAGACCACGATGTGGTCGAATGAACGGGAGAAGGCTCGCCAGCGGCTTCAGCGCGGGCCTGCGGGAGGGTGCCTCCGCATCCGACGCGAGCCCCCGCCCGGTAGCGGGCCGCTCGCGTCCGGCCATTGAACTCATTCTCGCAGCACTCCTGATTTCGGCGCGCGGACAATGCCCCGGCCGATCGGCACTGGCAACGTGCGGAACGACCCAGCTTGTGTCGTGTCCTGGGCTGGTGTATAGACCCGCGACCTTTCCGCCAGTTCAGCGAACAGACGAGCGCGCGGGCCGTCCGCGCCGGGAGTGCGAGCTATGAAGTCCGATATCCACCCCGACTATCATACGATCAAGGTCGTCATGACGGACGGCAGTGAGTTCACCACCCGGACCACCTGGGGCAAGGAAGGCGACACGATGCAGCTCGACATCGACGCCAAGTCCCATCCGGCATGGACCGGCGGCCAGCAGCAGCTGGTCGATCGCGGCGGCCGCCTGTCGCGGTTCCAGAAGAAGTTCTCCGGCTTCATCAAGTAAGAGCCGGTTTCAGAAAACGAAAACCCCCGCTTTGCGGGGGTTTTTTGTTGCCTCAGCTCCAGAGGGGCGCTCAGGAACGGTCGCGTTCGAACGCCGCCTTGAGCAGGCCGAGCTGACGTTCCACCGGGTTGTCGTCCGCGGTTTCCGGTTCGCCCGCATGGATCGTGGCATCGAGCCGCACCACCCGGTCCTGCAGCCGTACCGACCGGTCGATCAGCGCCTGCAGCCGCTCGGGCAGCACCCGGACGGCATCCTCGTGGCCGTTCGGGCCGGTCAGCTTGACCTTGCTCTTCTCCTGATTGGCCTGCGCGAGCGACATTTCGCCCTCGTTCACGGCCCGATGCAGCAGCAGCCAGGACGCGAGCTGCATCAGCCGCGTGGTCAGCCGCATGCTTTCGGTCGCGTAGGACAGCGCCGCATTGCGGTCGAGTGCTTTCGCTTCCTGCCGGCCCGGTCCGTCGAGATAAGCGGCGGTTTCTTCCACCAGCGCCATGCCGTCCCGGAACAGCGTCATAAACGCTTGGGAACTCGCGAGCTTAGCCCCGAACGACACGGGACCGCTTTCGTAATTGGAGCTGTTCGACATCGGGATACGCCTCACGACTGCCCAAGGATATGCCCCTGGCCTGCCGGGCTGTCCAGCAGCGCGAGGGAACAGTCCACTGGTGTCGCAAGCTTCGCGCCGTAAGCTGGCCCAAAACGGGACGGCGCAAAAAAAGAGCCGCCGTTGCCGGCGGCTCAAGGTGATAACAGGGAGGCGTCAAACAGAGTGGACAGGAGCCACTCGACGTCCAAAGCTGGACAATCCCAGTAATGAAGAAAAAACCTTAATTGCGCGTTAAACATGCCGAAAATTATCTCGGCTGCGGCCGTAGGGTCGCCGCCGCGCGGCGCCCGCATGTTCCGCAGAAGAACCGCCGGAACGGCGCGGAAAAGCAGAATAAGTATCCGGAACAGCTTGTTCCGGCCGCGGGTAACACGGAATTCCGGCGGACGTCGTTCAGCGCTTGAAGAACTGGTCGGCGGCGTTGCGCGAGGCCTGCTTCGCGGTCACGGCCGCCTCGAGCCGGGCGATCTCGGCGCGCAGCAGCCCGATCCGCTCGGTCAGCTCCTCGACCGACAGCATCGACAGGTCCTGGCCGATCTCGTGCGCCAGCTTGCGGCGGGGGGCAGCGTCGTCGTCCATGGTCTCTCTCCCGGGCGCGGGACCATAGGAGAGCCGCGCGCAGTTGTCACACCGGCGGGCGCCGAATAGACAGAACGCCTGCTCGTTCCGCGGAGATCCCGATGGCCGACCTTCCCGACCACATGACCGCAATCGCCATCCGGGCCCCCGGCGGCCCCGAGGTCCTCGTTCCCGAACGGCGCCCGGTGCCGGCTCCGGGGACGCAGGAGATCCTGGTCAAGGTCGCCGCCGCGGGCGTCAACCGTCCGGATGTCCGGCAGCGCCAGGGCTCGTATCCGCCGCCCAAGGGCGCGGGCGACATTCCGGGGCTTGAGATCGCGGGCGAGGTCGTCGCACTCGGCGAAGGCGTGACGAAATGGAAGATCGGCGACAAGGTCTGCGCGCTCGTCGTCGCCGGCGGCTATGCGCAATATTGCCTCGCTCATGAAAGCCATGCACTCGCGGTGCCGGCATCACTGTCGATGGTCGAAGCCGCCGCAATGCCCGAAACGTTTTTCACGGTGTGGCAGCATCTGATGATGCGCTGTCACTTCAAGAGCGGCGAATGGGTGCTGGTCCATGGCGGCACGTCCGGCATCGGCACCACCGGCATCATGCTGGTCAAGAATTTCGGCGGTCATGTCGTCACCACCGCGGGCACGGACGAAAAGTGCGAGGCCGCGAAGAAACTCGGCGCCGATGTGGCGGTGAATTACAAGACCCAGGATTTCGTCAAAGCCGCGAAGTCTGCGACCGGCGGCAAGGGTGTCGATGTGGTCCTCGACATCGTGGGCGGCGATTACATCGACAAGAATTTCGACGCTGCCGCCGATCAGGGCCGGATCGCGCAGATTTCATTCGCCGGCCCGGCGAAGGCCACGGCGAATTTCGCCAAGCTGATGGCGAAGCGTCTCGTGCTCGAAGGCTCGACCCTGCGGCCGCGGACCGTGGCGGAGAAGGCCGAGATCGCCCGGGGCATCGAGGAGAAGGTCTGGCCGCTGGTCACGGCCGGCAAGATCAGGCCGGTGATCGATTCGACATTTCCGCTGGAAAAGGCCGCCGAGGCCCATTCCCGGATGGAGAGCAGCACCCATATCGGAAAGATCGTTCTTACGGTCGCTTAGGCCGAAAACCCGCCCGCTGTCCCCAATTCAACGTCCCTCTTCCCATTAATAGCGCGAAACCCCTATAACTGCCTGCCTGCAACCCGGCTGTGCCCCGAAAACGGCGCAAATGTCGGACGTTTCTACCCTTACAGGACGGGGAATTTGTCGGACGTTGCGCAAACTTCTTGAGATCGCGACGGCCAGCGAAGTTGCGGCAGATCATGCCGCGCATCGCGGCTGCGTTCGCGCTCGTCTGCGCGGTCCTGTGGCTCGGGCTGTCCCAGGGCCTTGCGGTTGAAGCCGTCAATGTGCGCACCGATGCCTCCGCGATCGACCTGACGCTGGCCGCCGAACGACCCAAGACCGACGGCGACCGCGTCCAGGTCTCCACCGCGCCGGGCCCGGACGGCATCATCCGCCGCATCGAGGTGCGCGGCCGCGAAGCCGGCAATTCCTGGGCGGTGTTTGCCCTGGCCAATACCGGCGATGAGCAGCTCGATCGCCTGATCGTCGTTCCGCATTACCGGATGGTTGGTTCGGGCTTGTTCTGGCCCGATCTCGGTCTGTCGCGGGTGGTCACCGTGACGCCAAGCGCTGGCGAGCGCCCCGAGCGGCAGGATTCCGCAACCGCCGACGTATTCCGTATCACGCTCGATCCCGGATCGGTCGTGACCTATGTGCTCGAATTACGCTCCGAAAATTTGCCGCAGCTCTATCT
>Ga0182741_1001256_pt1 | contig 33928 bp, 34 predicted proteins | sample eDN5th37CBELigOP_FD_128874 | JGI IMG/M metagenome (GOLD analysis project Ga0182741, IMG submission 128874) | Enriched Organic Plus compost microbial communities from Emeryville, California, USA - eDNA 5th pass 37_C BE-Lig OP (version 2) (version 2) ... | reverse complement strand
GCAATGGCTGTCTATGAGCATCAGAGACCGCCCATGCGCCGCGCCGCGCCCGACAGCAGGCGCGCGGCGGTCCATACCGTCTGGCGCGGCTCCAGGTTCAGGCCGTCGGCACGGGCGAAAAGCTCCTCCAGCCGCGCGGTGACGCGGGCCCAGCCTTCGGCGTTGAGGCCCGCCCGCGCCCGCGCCCGTACCCGCGCCACCAGCGCCTGGATCAGGAAATCGCCATAGAGCGAAAGCCCATCGCGGATGCGCCCGATCTTCTCGCCCAGCGCATGCAGCGCCACCAGGTCGGGATCGCGCGCGCTTTCGATCAGGCGGTCGGCCTCGCCTGCCAGCAGCGCGCCCTCGCCATCGGCCATGGTGAGCGCGGCGCCGATGCTGCCGCCGGAAAGCCGCGCCAGCGCCGCGCGTTCTTCGCGCTCCATGTCGGGCAGAAGGCGTGACAGTGCCTCCTCCACCAGCGCCTCCGGCAGCGGGCGCAGGTCGAGGCGACGGCAGCGCGAGCGGATGGTGGGCAGAAGCCCGCCCGGACGGTGCGAAAGCAGAAGCAGCATCGCGTTCTCCGGCGGCTCTTCGAGCTGTTTCAGGAGCGCGTTGGCGGCGTTCTCGTTCATGTCGTCGGCCGGATCCACGATGGCGATGCGCCATCCGCCCGCACCCGCGGTCATGCCGAAGAAGCCGGAAAGGCGGCGCACCTCGTCCACCGGCAATTCGGTCTGGGGCCTGCCGGTCCTGGGATTGAGGCCGCGCTTCAGTACCAGAAGCCCCGGATGCGCCCGCGCCACGATCTGGCGCGCCACCGGATCGTCCATCGGAACCGAAAGATCGGCGGGACCGTCCGCCGTCGCGCCGAAGCGCAGCAGATAGCGCGCCATGCGGTAGGCCAGCGTCGCCTTGCCGGCGCCGGGCGGGCCGGTGATCAGCCAGGCATGAGGCGGGCGTCCGCCGCGCAGGGCCTGGGCGGCCAGGGCCTGCGCCTGCTGGTGGCCCAAAAGGGCCTCCGCCTCGCGCGGATGGGGAAAGCCCGCGATGCGGTCGGATTCGAACTCGTCTTCGGTGGAACGGCTGCGCCTGGCCATGGCCGTCTTATAGATCGAAACGGGCCTTCACGGCCTCCCAAATCGCCGCCGCCACCGCTTCTTCGGTTCCCGAGGCGTCCACCACCCGGCAGCGGTCGGGATTGCGGCGGGCGATGTCCAGGAAAGCCTTGCGCATGCGCTCATGGAAATCGGTGCCCATCTTCTCGAACCGGGTTTCGTCGCCGCCGCGCGCCCCCGCCCGGGCCAGCCCCACCTCCACCGGCAGGTCCAGGATCAGCGTCAGGTCCGGCTTGAAATCGTCCAGCACGGCGGCGTCGATGCGCCGGATGGTCTCGCGCTCCACGCCCCGGCCCGCGCCCTGATAGGCATAGGTGGAATCGTTGAAGCGGTCCGAGATCACCCATTCGCCCCGCGCCAGCGCCGGGCCGATGGTGCGCGCGACATGATCGGCACGGGCGGCATAGATCAGCAGCGTCTCGGTGATCGGGTTCCAGCGCCCGCTCTCGCCTTCCACCACCAGCTTGCGGATCTGCTCGGCCCCGGGCGAGCCGCCCGGCTCGCGCGTCGCCAAGGTCTTTAGGCCAAGCCCTTCCAGCGCGGCGGCCAGGCGGCGTAGCTGCGTGGATTTTCCCGTGCCCTCGCCGCCTTCCAGCGTGATGAAGCGGCCGCGTGTCACCACCCGATCAGTCCCAGCGCCCGCCGCCACAGGCGCACAGCGATGTTGGCCCGCGGCACCGGCTCAGCGGCATAGACCGGCACGGTCAGGCCGGGAAAGTCCGGCGCGCTCACCGTCACGGTACCGACGCGCTGGCCCTGGGCGATGGGCGCGGTGAGGTTGGGATCGAGCTTCAGCGCGGTCTTGAGGCCCGCCTTGGACTCCACCAGCATGGTCACGGCCACCGGCGCGCGCGCCGTCACCGGCACCGTGCGGCGGGCGCCGTCCGCCACCTGAGCCTCGCCGATCACCTGGTTGGTCCAGAACACCGGATAGCGGCGGAATTCCCGGAAGGCCAGGTCCATCACCCGGCTGGCTTCCTCGGCGCGGCGGATATTGGGGAAATAGCTGTTGCTGTATTGCGGATAGCGCAGGCCGTTCAGCACCAGGATCAGGCGCTGGTTGCCGCGCTTGGCCGACAGGGTGATGCCATAACCCGCCGCGTCGGTGTGCCCGGTCTTGAGGCCGTCGGCGCCTTCCAGCGAGCCCAGCGCCAAGTCGCGGTTGGGCTGGGTGATGCCGTGCCAGGTGAACTGCTTCTCGCTGAAATAGCCGTAATATTGCGGATATTCGCGGATCAGGTGCCGCGCCAGCTTGGCGAGGTCGAGCGCGCTCATCATCTGGCCCGGCGGCTCGGGCAGGCCGTCGGGATTGACGAAGGTGGACTGGGTGAGGCCGAGCTCCTTGGCCCGGGCGTTCATCATCCTGGCGAAATTCTCCACCGTGCCGCCCAGGCCTTCGGCGACCACGACACAGGCATCGTTGCCCGAGACCACGGTGATGCCGCGGATCAGGTTTTCCACCGAGATGCGGCTGCCCAGCTCCACGAACATCTTGGAGCCCTGGGTGCGCCAGGCGCGCTCCGACACCGGCAGCGTGTCGCTGAGCTTGACGCGGCCGTCCTTCAGGCGCTGGAACAGAAGCTCCAGCGTCATCAGCTTGGACATGGAGGCCGGCGGCATCGGCGCCATGCCGTTCTTGTGCCAGAGCACCTGCCCGGTTTCGGCATCCATCAGCAGGGCATGTTCCGCCGCCGTGTCTATCGCGGCGCGCGCGGGCGTGACGATGGCCAGGGACAGGAACAGGGCGGCAAGCAGTCGGGACATGGCAACTCCGGCGAAGCGATTACTGGTCAACGACGATGCGGGCATCGACGCCGCCGGGCTGGGCATTGATGCGCGCCAGCACGGCATCGGCCTCGGCGACCGTCGCCAGCGGCGCGGTGCGGACCCGGTACAGCGTCTGGCCGTTGCGCTGGATGGTGGAGATCATCAGGTCCCCGCTCAGCGAATTCATCAAACGGCGGGCGTTGGTGATGTTGGAGAAGGCGCCGACCTGGACATAGAGCCGCGTGGCGGCGGGGACCGGCACCTGCTCCACCCGGCCCGTGGGCTCGGTGGAGACGAGTTGCGCCGGGGCGGCGGGAACCGGGACGGAGGGCGCAGGCTTAGGCGGCGGCGCGGTCAGCGCGCCGGGCAGCACATCCAGCGCCGCGCTGTCCACCTGGCCCGCGGGCCTGGCGGGCAGCGCATTGGCGATCTCGGCCGGGGTGTCGTCGGCGGGTCCGGCGCCGTTCAGGTCGGCGCGCCCCAGATAGGTGACGCGGACCCGCGCCGTGCCCTGCTGGACCATGTTCAGCGCCTCGGCGGCGCGGCGCGACAGGTCGATGATGCGGCCATGGGCGAAGGGACCACGGTCATTGACCCGCACCACGATCGAGCGGCCATTCTCCAGATTGGTGACGCGCACATTCACCGGCATGGGCAGGGTCTTGTGCGCGGCGGTGAACTGATTGCCGTCATAGATCTCGCCATTGGCGGTCTGGCGGCCATAGAAGTTGGGCCCGTACCAGGAGGCGATCCCGGTCTCGTCATAGGTGGGCTGCTCCTGCGGATAGTACCAGACATTGTCGATCTGGTAGGGCTGGCCGATCTTGTAGACCCCGGCGCGCGGCGGCACCTGCACCGGCTGCTGCGGTGGGGGCGGCGCGGGCGGCGGCGGCGCGGGCCTGGGCGCGCTGGCGCAGCCGACGGCCAGGAAGCTGGCGGCACCCACCAGGGCGAAACGGTCGAATCGAACGGACATGCCCTCAGACGCTAAAACAGGAGCGGCTTTCCGCAAAGAACTAGGCCAATCAGGCAGATATGTGGCGCCGGGGTTCCCTTGCCGATTGCGCCCGCCCCACGCGGTCCGGTATTCCCTGCCCCGCCGGATGGGTGGCCGAGTGGTTTAAGGCAGCGGTCTTGAAAACCGCCGGGCCCGCGAGGGTCCCGTGAGTTCGAATCTCACCCCATCCGCCATCTCCGAAACAAATGGCCGCCGCCCGTGCGGGCAGCGGCCATGTCGTTCCTCGAATCCCCGTGTTACTGCGCGGGCGCCGCCGCGCCGCGGCCGCCACCGCGTCCGGCGGGCACCGGGGGCTTATAGTCCGTCAGCTCGTTGACCGGCTTCTTTGCGGCCCAGGCGATGCCGCGCAGGATCGCCGTCTGGATCGCCGGGTTCTTGAAATTCTCATAGGTATGCCCTTGCATCCAGACGAAGGCGCGGGCGGGCTTGCCGCCCGCCAGCGTGTGCTCATAGGCCCACATCTGCGGCACCGCCTGCCCCACGCCGCCGCCGCGCTGCGCCGCGGGCGTGTTGGCGATCACATTCACCAGCAAGGGCGTGAGCGTGTTCTGCGGCGCCCAGGTGATGCGGAAGAAGGCCTCGTCCTCGATCTTCAGGTTGGAGAAATCCAGCCCCGCCACGATGGGGTGGCTGGGATTGGGCACCTGATAGGTGATGGTGGTCTCCAGCGTGAAGTTGGTCTCGCCATGGCGCTTGGCGCCGCCGAAGAAGCTCGCCGTGTCGGCGGGATCGGGGCCGCAGAGCGAGTCATGGAACTGGACCAGGCCGCCGCCGCGGCGCACGAAGTTGGTGAGGTTGGCATGCTGCTCGCGCGTCATGAAGCCGGCATCGCCCTTGTAGACGATCACGACATCGGCGCGGGAAAGCTCCGATTCCGTCGGCGGATGGAAGCCGCCCTCCACCACCGCGCCATGGGCCGTCAGGAGCTTGCTGAAATCGGCCAGGAGCTGCGGATAGTCGTGCTGGCCCTCGCCATGGGTCTTCAGGCCGCTCCACAGATAGACCTTCATGCCGTTGACATTCTGCCCCGGGATGGCCGGAGGCTTGTAGATGCAGCAATTGGCGGGCGCCGTGGCGCTGTAGGGCTCGGTGGTGTTGGCCGTCGAAGCCCCTTGCGCGAATGCGTGCGGCGCCACCAGTGCGGCCACCGCCGTGGCCGTCACGATGGACGGCAATGCCTTGAGCGAAATCATGATCCCCTCCCCCTTTTGTCTGTCTGTATCCAGGGCTGTACCCGCGCGGGACCATTCCCGCGCGGGCCGCACCGGTTGTTACTTGATGACGGCGCAGGCGACGCGCCCGCCCGCCCCGCCGATCGGCTGGGACTGATGGTCGTCGGGATTGGCGTGGATGATCACGGCGGCGCCGTCGGCATCCAGCAGCGCGGGCAGCGCGCCGCCCGAGTTCAGCAGCACCAGCGACGAATAGATTTCCGCGAAGGCGCGGCCGTCGGCCCCCGCATAGATGTTCGGCAAGTCGCCGGAATCGTTGGCTTTGGGATTGAGCAGGCCATGGACGACCGGCGTGGGCGTGCCCGCGGCATGGACATGGGCACCCGCGCTGGTGAAGTCGGCGTTGCTGCAATCGCCCTTCTCATGGAAGTGGATGCCGTGCCAGCCCGGCGTCAGGCCCGTGGCCTCCACGCGCAGGATCACGCCCTTGGGCGCGGCCGTGACCGTGACGCTGCCGCGCGGCGCGTTGCCGGGACCGACCAGGGCGCCGCCGGCGGCGAGCGCGGGCGAAATGGCGGCCGAGCAGAGAAGGCCCGAAGCGACGGCAAGGGAAAGCAAGCGTGACATGGGGTTTCCTTTCATGGGGTGAAAAGGTGTGCTGATTTGCGAAGGACGCTATCGCGTCCGGCGCAAGGCCGCAACGCGATGAAAACGCTTCCGGCGGGCTTTGCCGCGCTGCGGCAAGGAACTCCGGCCCGCCAATCCCGCACCGGGATTACGGCTATTTCACGGTCGTCAGGCGCGCCAGCCGCTCCAGCCCCGCCGCGCTGGCGAAGGCCTCCGCCCCGCCGGGCGTCTCGTATTGGCGGTACTCCGGCATCTGGTCCAGGCGGACAAAGGCATAGCCCTCCTCGATCAGGGCGGGGACAACGGCGCGCACCAGCGCCTCGGAGTTCACATGGATGGAATGCATCAGCACCACCCCGCCATCCTTGCGGCGGATTTCGCGCAGATAGCCCTTGGCGCAGGTCTGCGGCTTCCAGCCGATGCGCCAGCATTCCCAGTCGGCGGCGGCCATCACATAGCCGTCACGCGACATGGAGACCTGCCCGCCCACATCCCAGTAGATGGGGCCGACATAGTGGCGCAGGCGCGGATCGGCGTTGAGCACGCCCGCATGGACGCTCTTCCAATAGCCATAGGGCGCGCGGAAATAGAGCTTGTCGCCTGGCCGCATGTGCGGCGCGATCTGGCGGTCCACCTCCCGGATTTCGTTCAGGAGCAGGCGCGGTTGCGCCGCATGGCGCTCGCCCAGCCGGGCATGGGTGGCGCTGTGATTGGCCAGCAGATGCCCTTCGGCGGCGATGCGCGCCAGAAGCGCCGGATTGCGCCGCGCCTGGTCGCCCACCACGAAGAAGGTGGCCTTGATGTTCATCTCCTTCAGCGCATCGAGCACGCGGGCGGTGTTGACGTTGGGGCCGTCGTCGAAGGTCAGTGCCACGGTGTGCGCGCGCGGCAGGCCGGAGCGGAAGATGGTACGCTCCTGGAACAGGGCGAGTTCGGCGTTTTTCGGCTGGGCCGAGACGCCCGGCACCAGCGCCAGGACGCCCAGAAGCGCGGCCGCGATCCTTCCCTTGCGCATTCCCCCTCGTCCCCGCGAAGACAGCCCAATCAATTTACCAAGCGCCTGCGGCGGGACAAGCGATTGTTCGCCCGGCGGCGGGCTTCAGGTAACCTTTTCGGCCTGTGTCTGCCGTTTCTGTTCCCGCGCCAGAAGGGCGATGGTGGCCAGGATGCAGACGGTTCCCAGCCAGTCCATCGCGCCCCAGGAAACGCCCAGCCAAACCACCGCCAGGAAGGCAGCGGTCAGCGGTTCGGCACAGGTGAGCAGGCTGGTCTTCTGCGGCCCGATCAGCCGCAGCGCCGTGATGTAGAGATAGAACGCCGCCAGCGTGCCCGGAAGGATGACGACGGCGAAGAAGAACCCCGCGGCCGCATCCCATTGCCCCTGTACCTGCCAGGGCGGCTGCACCAGGCTTAAGGCTGCGCCGCCCACCAGCATGCCCCAGCCCGCCACCGAGGCGGAATCATATTCGCGCAGGAGCCGCGCCGGCTGGATGGAATTGAAGGCGGCGGCGACCGCGCTCGCCAGGCCCCAGAACAGCGCCAGGGCCGAGATGGAAAGGGCGCCCGGATCGCCATGCGTCACCAGGAAGAACACGCCCAGCATCGCCAGGAGGATGGCCGCCACCTCGCGCGCGTCGGGCAGGCGCCATTGCGTCAGCGCGAACCAGGCCGCGATCATGGCGGGGGCGGTGTATTGCAGCAGCGTCGCGGTGGCCGAGTTGGAGGCGCCGATCGCGGCCATGAAGGTGTATTGCACCGGCATCATGCCGATCAGGCCGAAGATGACGATGTCGCGCGCACGGGTGCGCCAGATGTCGAAGACGGCGCGTCCCTTGCGGATGGCGGAGACCAGGAGCAGCACCCCGCCCGCGCACAGCAGGCGCATGGTCACCAGCCATTCGACGCCCACCCCGCGCTGCTGGAAGAGGAATTGCGCGCAGGTGCCGCCCACGGCGAACAATATCGCCGCCATGACCGCCATGGCGATTCCGATTCGGCTCATGCGCCATCCTATCGGACGGCGCGCATACGGCCAGACCGGGAGACGCACCAGACATGACGTGAAGGGGAGCCTGCCGTGCAGCGGGCGGCGTTGCGGCCGCCGGGACGCCTGCCTAGCTTGCCGCGCCATGCCGACGCCCAGCCTTCGCCATATCCTGCTTGCGCTCGCCGTGGTCGCGGTGTGGGGCAGCAACTTCACCGTGGCGCGGCTGGGGCTGGACGAGCTGCCGCCGCTCTTCTTCACCTTCCTGCGCTTTCTCTTCGCCTTCCTACCCGCCGCCCTCTTCATCCGCCGCCCGGACGTGCCGTGGCGGCTGCTCGCCAGCTATGGCGTGCTGATCGGCGTGGTGCAGTTCGGCTTTCTCTACATCGCGCTGCAGAACGACATCTCGCCGGGCCTCGCCTCTCTGGTGGTGCAGAGCCAAGTCTTCATCACCATCGGGCTGTCCATCGCCTTCAGCGGCGAGAGAGTGCGCCCCTATCAATGGGGCGCGCTGGCGCTGGCGGCCTCGGGGCTGGGCGTGATCCTGGCCCATGGCGGCGCGGACGCGACGCCCCTGGGTGTGGGGCTGGTGCTGCTGGCGGCGGCGGGCTGGGCGGGCGGCAACCATGTCGCGCGCCTGAGCGGGCGGGTGGACGTGCTGGGCTATGTCGTCTGGTCCAGCCTGTTCGCCTTGCCGCCATTGCTGGTGCTGGCGCTGCTGCATGACGGCTGGCCCGCCATCGCCGCGGGCCTGCGCCAGGCAAGCTGGCTGGCCTGGGGTTCGGTGGCGTACCAGTCCGTCGCCAACACCCTGTTCGGCTACGCGGTCTGGGCCTGGCTGCTGGCGCGCTACCCCGCCGCCACGGTGGCGCCGCTGTCGCTCCTGGTGCCGGTCTTCGGCTTCGCCACCTCGGCCCTGGTACTGGGGGAAACCCTGCCCGGCTGGAAACTGACGGCGGGCTTCCTGGTGCTGGGCGGCCTTGCCTTCAATCTCCTGTGGCCGCGCCTCAAGATTGCCCTCGCCCGGTCCGTCTCCTAGTTTTGCGCCATGCTGTCCGACACCCAGCGCGCGCTTCTGGCGCAGCAGGACGCCGCCTGGCTGCGCCTGCCGCTGCGCGTGGGCGGCGATGCGCGGCCCATGGCGGCGCATCTGCGCGAAGTCGTGCGGCTGCTGAAAAGCGGCGGCGCCTCGCCCTGCCGCGAGGCCGTCACCTATCTCACCGGCCTTTACGAGCGCAGCATCACCCCGCGCAGCGGCATCGCCTGCGCCAGGGGCTGCGCTTTCTGCTGCGTCCAGACCGTGACGGTCACGGCGGCGGAAGCCTTCGCGGTGGCGGCAGAGGTGCGGGCGCGGGAAGATCTGGCGGCGCGGCTGCTGGCGGAGCCCGAACGGCGGCTGGGCGAGCCGAAAAGCGCGTGGCGCGACTGCGCCTTTCTGGGCGAGGACAAGGCATGCTCGGTCTATGACGCGCGGCCGCTGGCCTGCCATGCCTTCATCTCGTTCGACCTCCAGGCCTGCATCGGCTTCTTCGCGGGCGATGCGCCCCAGCCCGCTTTCACGCCCGGCGACCGCCAGCAGATGCTCTATGTCTGCCGCATGATGCTCTGCGCCGCGCATCTGCTGACCGGCCATGGCGACCAGCCGGGCCATGAACTGTCCGGCGCCGTCGCCGCCATCCTGAAGACGCCCGACGCCGAGGCGCGCTGGCTCATGGGTGAGGACATTCTGCGCGACGTGCCGCAAGGCCCGCCGATCCCTCCGCGCGTGGCGGAGGAGATTCGGCGGATGGCGGCCTTCGTCGCGCCGACGCTCTAATCAGATATCGGCGTAGCAGCGCTTTTCCTTTTCGGCGCCCGGCGCGGTCAGCGCGCCATAGCGGGCCGGGCCGACGAGCTGGGCATATTTCCAGATCGCGCCCGAGCCATATTCGGTCTCGCGCGGCTTCCAGGCCTTGGCGCGCTCGGCAAGCTCCGCCTCGCTCACATTCACCGACAGCTCGCCGGTGTTGGCGTCCAGGGTGATGATGTCGCCGTCGCGGATCAGCGCGATCGGCCCGCCCACAGCGGCCTCCGGCCCGACATGGCCAACGCAGAAGCCGCGCGTGGCGCCCGAGAAGCGGCCATCGGTGATCAGCGCCACCTTGTCGCCCATGCCCTGGCCATAAAGCGCGGCGGTGGTGGAGAGCATCTCGCGCATGCCGGGGCCGCCCTTGGGCCCTTCATAGCGGATCACCAGCACATCGCCTTCCTTGTACTGGCGCTTCTCGACACAATCGAAACAGGATTCCTCATTGTCGAAGACCCGCGCCGGGCCGGTGAAGCGCAACGTCTTGAGGCCCGCCACCTTCACGATGGCGCCATCGGGCGCCAGGTTGCCGCGCAGCGACACCACCCCGCCGGTGGGCGAGATCGGGTCGGAGGTCTTGCGGATCACGTCCTGGTGCTCGTTGAACTTCACCTTGGCCAGGTTCTCGGCCACCGTCCTGCCGGTGACGGTCAGCGCGTCGCCATGCAGATAGCCGCCGTCCAGTAGCGCCTTCATCACCAGCGGAATGCCGCCCGCCTCGAACAGGTCCTTGGCGACATATTTGCCGCCCGGCTTGAGGTCGCCGATGTAAGGCGTTCTGCGGAAGATCTCGCCGACATCGAAAAGATCGAAATCGATCCCCGCTTCATGCGCCATGGCGGGCAGGTGCAGGGCGGCGTTGGTGGAGCCGCCCGTCGCCGCCACGGTGGCGGCGGCGTTCTCGAACGCCTTGCGGGTAACGATGTCGCGCGGGCGGATATTGGCGGCCAGCAGCTCCATTACCTGCTCGCCCGCGGCGGCGCAGAGCGCATCACGAATCTCGTAGGGCGCGGGCGCGCCGCAACTGTAGGGCAGCGCCAGGCCGATGGCCTCGGCCACCATCGCCATGGTGTTGGCGGTATACTGGCCGCCGCAGGAGCCGGCCGAGGGGCAGGCGACGCGCTCCAGCTCGTCCAGCGTCTCGTCGTCCATCTTGCCCACCGAATGCAGGCCCACCGCCTCGAACAGGTCCTGCACCACCACGTCGCGGCCGCGGAATCTGCCCGGCAGGATCGAGCCGCCATAGATGAAGATGGACGGCACGTTGAGGCGGATCATCGCCATCATCATGCCGGGCAGGCTCTTGTCACAGCCCGCCATCGCCACCAGCGCGTCATAGGAATGGCCGCGCATGGTCAGCTCCACCGAATCGGCGATCACGTCGCGCGAGGCCAGCGACGACTTCATCCCGGCATGGCCCATGGCGATGCCGTCGGTGACGGTGATGGTGCAGAATTCGCGCGGCGTGCCCTGGCGGGAAGCGACGCCCTTCTTCACCGCCTGGGCCTGGCGCATCAGGGAGATGTTGCAGGGGGCGGCCTCGTTCCAGGCGGTGGCGACGCCCACCAGCGGCTGGTGAATCTGCTCGGTCGTCAGGCCCATCGCATACAGGTAGGAGCGGTGCGGCGCGCGCTCCGGCCCCTCGGTGACATGACGGCTGGGGAGTTTGGACTTGTCGAACCTGTTGCCCATTTGAACCTTCGTTTTCCCGGCGGCCCCCTCCCCTTCTGTTTGGGGTCAGGTGCTTGAACAGCCGGGACTATTGCCGCCGCCGCCCGGCTTCTCAAGCCGTATTGGCGGATGGCGGGGATGCATGCGGCGCGTCCTGGAGCGGGCTGCCGCATTTTCAGAATTATTCTAAACTATGTTGACGATCCGCCCGATCTGGAAACCGCAAAAGCCCCGGGCGCGCCAGCGCTCCGAGACTCTTGCCGTTTTGACCGTCTAGCGATGGAAACGCCCGACCAGGAAGCCCTTGTCGAGGACATGCCCATCCATCGCCTTCATCACCTCGTCGCGCGTGGCGGTCTCGGTGAGGTTCAGCTTGGTGTCCAGCGCCCAGATGCCGAAGACATAGTGGTGGTAGATGGGCGCGGGCGCGCCGGGACCCTGATAGCCATGGGAATTGCGGTTGCGCGGCTGGATGGTGCCGTCCGGCAAAGTAGCGGTGGTCGGCACGGCCCGCGGCAGGCCGGTGGCGGTGGCCGGGATGTTGAAGGCCAGCCAGTGCAGATTGTCGCCGGTGCCTTTGCCCACCATCACGTCCAGGTCGTGCATGATCAGGACGAAGCTCTGGGTGCCGGCGGGCGTGCCGGTCCAGGTCAGCGCGGGCGAGACGGCCTTGGGCGGCTGGCCCTGGACATTCACCTTGCCGGTGAACTGGTCGGGAATGATGCCGCCATCCTGAAAGTCGGGACTGGACAGGGTCATCCCTACCGGGCGCATCGGCGCGGGCTGGGCGGGCGCCTGGGCGAAAGCGGCGCCGAGGCCCGCGACCAGCAGGGCGGCGGCAAGTGCGATAGGGCGCATGGATGTCTCCTCGAAGGTTTGTCTGGGTGTCAGCGGTGGAAGCGTCCGACCAGGACGCCCTTGCCCAGGATGTGCCCGTTCACCGCCTGCATCACCTGCTCGCGCGTGGCGGTCGAAGGCAGGTCGAGCTTCGTGTCGAGGGCGATCAACTGGAAGATGTAGTGGTGATAGTTCGGGCCGGGATAGCCGGGGCCGACATAGCCATGGGTGTTGCGGTGGCTGATCTGCACCGTGCCGTCCGGCAGGGTGGGCGTGTTGGGCAGCCCTTCGGGCAGCGAGGTGGCGGTGGCGGGGATGTTCCAGGCCAGCCAGTGCAGGCTGTCGGTCATGGAGCGGTTCGAGACCACGTCCACGTCATGAAACAGGAGCACGAAGCTCTGCGTCCCCGCCGGGGTGTTGACCCAGTTGAGCGGGATGGAAGGCGCGGTGGGCGACGCCTTCTGGGTGTATTTGTCGGGGATGACGCCGCCATCCTCGAAAGCCGGACTGGTGACGACCAGCGCGGGCGGACGGGGCGCGGGCGCCGCCGGCGGTGTCTGGGCCTGGGCGAGCCCGGTGGCGGCAACCGCCAGCGCAAGGGCCAGAACGAAACGGCGCATGGAATTCTCCCTCGAAATGGTCCGTCCATTGATATGACGAATTTGACATTTTGATGGGCGCTGTCCAGCCGCCAGGGCAAAAAAGAACCCCGCCGTTTCGCTCCGGCGGGGTCCTTGGCCAGATTTACGGGCGGTCAGCGCCGCACGTAATAGTGGCGCACGCCGTTGCGGTCCGTGTACCAGGCACGGCTGTCGGTGGCCGCGCGCTGGGCCGCCGCGCGGCGCGCCTGGGCGGCGCGGACGCGATTGCAGTTCTGGGTGCGGCCGATGTAGTTGCCCAGGAAGCCGCCGGCGACGCCGCCGACCGCGGCGCCCGCAAGGTCGCCGCCGATCAGCCCGCCGGTGAGCGCGCCCGCACCCGCGCCCAGGATGGTTTCGGTGGTGTGGTCACGGCCGGTGCAGCCGTCGGCATAGGCCGCGCCGGTGCCAAGCGACAGGCAGAGCGCTGTGGCGGCCACAATTTTGCCCAGAGATTTCATCCGCGTCCTCCTTTGCGAGACGTTGGGAGGAAAACGGGAACACGGGAAGAAAGGTTCCCTACGCCGTCAGCGCGGGATAGTCGGTGTAGCCTTTTTCACCGCCCGCATAAAAGGTGACGGGGTCCCATTCGTTGAGCGGCGCCCTTCGCGCGAATCGCGTCACCAGGTCGGGATTGGCGATGAAGAGCTTGCCGAAGGCGACCGCGTCGGCCCAGCCTTCGTCCAGCGCCTTCTGCGCGCTTTCGAAGCTGAAGCCCTCATTGGCGATATAGACGCCGCCGAACGCCTCCTTCAGGCGCGGGCCGATGCTTTCAGGATTGGTGACGGGCTTGGGACGGCCCTGGCTGTCCACCGGCTGCGCGTCGGGATCGAAGACATATTCGCGCGCCGCGATCCAGCCGATGCGGCGGCGGCCCAGCTCGCGCGCGACATAGGTGAAGGTGCCGAGCCGGTCGCTGTCGCCCATGTCATGGCTGTCCATGCGCGGCGCCAGATGCATGCCGACGCGATCCGGCCCCCAGACCTCGGCCACCGCGTCGGTGACCTCCAGCATCAGGCGGGCGCGCTTCTCGATCGAGCCGCCATAGGCGTCGCTGCGCCGGTTGGTGGAATCCTGCAGGAACTGGTCGAGCAGATAGCCATTGGCGCCATGAATGTGCACGGCGTCGAATCCCGCCTTCTTCGCATTCTCCGCGCCCTTGCGGAATTCGGCGATGACGCGCGGGATTTCGGAAAGATCGAGCGCGCGCGGGGTGACATATTCGCGCTGCGGCCTCAGCAGCGAGACATGGCCCGCCGGTTTGACGGCGCTGGGCGCCTCGGGCAGCTCGCCGTTCAGGAATTCGGGGTCGGAGATGCGTCCGACATGCCAGAGCTGGAGCGCGATGCGCCCGCCCGCGTCGTGCACGGCCTTCGTCACCGCCTTCCAGCCCTCCACCTGCGCGTCGGACCAGATGCCCGGCGTGGCGGCATAGCCGACGCCGCGCGGGGTGACGGCGGTGGCCTCGGTGAAGATCAGACCGGCTCCGGCGCGCTGGCGGTAATATTCGGCCTGCAACGGGGTGGGAATGCGGGTGTCGGGCGTGGCGCGGCTGCGGGTGAGCGGCGCCATCAGGATGCGGTTGGGCAGCGCAAGCGCCCCGGCTTGCAGCGGATCGAACAGGGATGGCATGACGGTCCTTTGTTAGACGACGGTCTAACAGTTAGGCGGGCACCCGCCGGGGTTCAAGGGCCAGATTGTCATGCCCGCGCAAGCGGGCATCCAGGCCTGACCCGGGAAGCTGGCGCTCATGTCCCTGGATTCCCGCTTGCGCGGGAATGACAGCCTTTGCATCACGCCAGCCGCGCGACCGCCTCGCGCAAGCGTGTTGCCAGTGCTTGCGCCTCGGCGCGCTTGCTGCGCTGTTCCTCCAGCACCTCTTCCGGGGCCTTGGCGACGAACTGTTCGTTCGACAGCTTGGCGTCGAAGCGGGCGATCTCGTCTTCGGCCTTCTTGAGGTCTTTCTCCAGGCGGGCGCGCTCCCTGGCGAAGTCAATGACATCGCCCAGGGGCAGCGCCGCCACCGCCTCGCCCAGCACGAACTGGGCCGAACCCTTGGGAATGGCCGTGGCGGTCTCGGCGGAGGACAGGCGCGCCAGGGTGGCGATCACGTCCCGGTTGCGGGAAAGCCGCGCGGCGGCCTCGGCATCCGCGCCGGTCAGCACCAGGGGAATCTTGGCGCCCGCGGGCACATTCATCTCCGAGCGCACCGAGCGCACACCCTTGATGAGATCAATCACCCACTGCATCTCGGCGGCTGCTTCCGCGCGGACCGGCAGCGCCGACAGGTCGGGCCATTCCGCCTCGATCAGCAGCGTCTCGCGCGGCCCCGCCGCCGTGCGCGCCCACAATTCCTCGGTGATGAAGGGCATGAAAGGATGCAGCAGCTTGAGGAGCTGGTCGCGCGTCCAGGCGGCCGTGGCGCGGGTCTCGGCCTTGGCGCCCTCGTCCGCACCGTTGAACAGCGGCTTGGCGAATTCCAAATACCAGTCGCAGAACACGTCATAGACGAAGTGATAGGCCGCGCCCGCCGCATCGTTGAAGCGGTAGGCGGCCAGCGCCTGGGTGACATCGGACGCCGCCCTGGCGGTCTCGGCCACGATCCAGCGATTGACGGTGCCCGTCACGCCCGCGGGATCGAAGCCCGGCACCGCGACGCAATGGTTCATCTCGCAGAAGCGCGCCGCATTCCAGAGCTTGGTGGCGAAGTTGCGGCTGGTCTCGACGCGGGCGGGGCCGATGCGCATGTCGCGGCTCTGGCCCGCCGCCAGCGCCAGGGTGAAGCGCAGCGCGTCGGCGCCGAATTCGTCCACCAGGGTGAGCGGGTCCACCACATTGCCCTTGGTCTTGGACATCTTGGCGCCCTGCTCGTCCAGCACGCGGTTGTGGATCACCACGTCGCGGAAGGGCACCTCCTTCATGAAATGCAGGCCGAACATCATCATGCGCGCGACCCAGAAGAAGATGATGTCGAAGCCCGTCACCAAGACCGAGGTGGGATAGAATTTCTTCAGTTCGGGCGTCTCGTCCGGCCAGCCCATGGTCGAGAAAGGCCAGAGCGCCGAAGAGAACCAGGTGTCCAGCACGTCGGAATCGCGCGTCAGCGGCTTGCTGCCCGCCAGCGCCTTCGCTTCCTCTTCCGTTTCGGCGCAATAGGCCTCGCCCTCCGGTCCATACCAGACCGGAATCTGATGCCCCCACCAGAGCTGGCGGCTGATGCACCAGGGCCGGATGTTGCGCAGCCAGCCGAAATAGGTGTCGGCCCATTTCTCGGGCACGAAGCGGGTGCGGCCGCTCTCGACCGCCGCGATGGCCTCCTTCGCCAGCGGCTCGACATTCAAGTACCATTGCTCGGTCAGGAACGGCTCCAGCACTACCGTTTTGGTCTTCTCGTCATGCGGCACCGCATGGCTGATGGGCTCGATCTTCTCCAGAAGGCCCAGCGCCTCCAGGTCGGCGACCACCTTCTTGCGCGCCGTCTCGGTCGAAAGCCCGCGATAGGGCGCAGGCACGGCGTCGTTCAGCGTGCCATCCTTGTTCAGGATGTTGATCAAGGGCAGCTTGTGGCGCTTGCCGACCTCGAAATCGTTGAAGTCGTGGCCGGGGGTGATCTTGACCGCGCCGGTGCCTTTCTCCGGGTCGGAATAGTCGTCGGCGATGATGGGGATGTGCCGCCCGGTCAGCGGCAGCACCGCCATGCGGCCCACCAGGTCCTTGTAACGCGCATCCTGGGGATGCACCGCCACGGCGGTGTCGCCCAGCATGGTTTCCGGCCGTGTCGTCGCCACCACGATGAAGCGGTCGCTGTCCTCGATCGGATAGCGGATGTGCCAGAGGTTGCCCTTGACCTCGATATTCTCCACCTCCAGGTCCGACACCGCCGTCTGGAGGCGCGGGTCCCAGTTGACCAGCCGCTTGTCGCGATAGATCAGCCCTTCGTTGTACAGCTGCACGAACACCTTGGTGACGGCGCGCGACAGCCCCTCGTCCATGGTGAAGCGCTCGCGGCTCCAGTCGGCGGAGGCGCCCAGGCGGCGGAGCTGCTCCAGGATGGCGCCGCCGCTCTCGGCCTTCCACTTCCAGACCTCGGCCAGGAAGGCCTCGCGGCCCATGGCGACGCGGCTCAACTGCCGTTCGGCCAACTGGCGCTCCACCACGAGCTGGGTGGCGATGCCGGCATGGTCGGTACCCGGTTGCCAGAGCACGTCCTTGCCGCGCATGCGCTCGAAGCGGGCCAGCACGTCCTGCAGCGTGTTGTTCAGGGCATGGCCGATATGCAGGCGGCCGGTGACGTTGGGCGGCGGGATGACGATGGCAAAGGGCGGCGCGTCCGGGCGGCGGCCGGGGCGGAAGGCGCCGCTGGCCTCCCATTGGGCATAGATGCGCCCTTCCACGTCCTTGGGATTGAAGGTTTTGTCGAGCATGGCAGGGCACATGCGAAAGATTTGCCTGCCGGTCAACCCCCTGGGGAAAGCGGCCGCGGCGGTGGGTGCAAGCGCATGAAAAACAGGCAACAAACCCCCTGCGCGGGCGGATGCGACGAACCCCTGTCACAAAGGCGCGGTAGCAAGAGGCTCGCGGCGCCTTGCGGGGCCCGCCACCCCGACGCAGGATGCCGCCATGACCCTTTCCCGCCGCCAGTTCGGCTTCGCCGCCTTCACCGCCATCGCCTTCGCCGGGTTCTCGCGCTGGGCGCATGCCCAGGAGACCTATGTCAACGAGGTGCCGGGCTATGGCCCGCTCAAGGCCGATCCCGCCGGGCTGTTCGATCTGCCGGAGGGTTTCTCCTATCAGGTGGTGTCGCGCACCGGCGAAGTGATGGATGACGGCTTCCACGCCCCCGGCAATTTCGACGGGATGGGCTGCTTTCCCGCGGGCGACGGCAAGGTGGCGCTGGTGCGCAATCATGAGCTGACGCTCAACGCGGCGGGCTGGTCGCGCTCGGCGGCGCTGGGCGATGCCGCCTTGCAGGAGCGCCTGGGCAAGGGGCTGCATTTCGGCCATGACCCAGAGGGCCGTCCCGTGCCCGGCGGCACCTCCACCCTCATCGTGGATTTGCAGACGGGCCGCCGCGAGACGGCGTTCCTCTCCCTCACCGGCACCTCGACCAATTGCGCGGGCGGCGCCACGCCCTGGGGAAGCTGGCTCACCTGCGAGGAAGCGGTGGTGAAGGCGCCGGAAAGCTCCGAGAGCCATGGCTGGGTCTTCGAGGTGCCGTCAGCCCATCGCGGCCTGGTGACGCCGGTGCCGCTGAAGGCGATGGGCCGCTATCGTCACGAGGCCGCCGCCGTGGACCCCGGGACCGGCATCGTCTACCTCACCGAGGACCGCGAAGACGGCCTGCTCTACCGCTTCCTGCCCGACCGGAAGGGCGAGCTGGCCAAGGGCGGGCGCTTGCAGGCGCTGGCCTTCGCCGACAGCGGCCTTCCCAGCGACAGCCGCAACTGGAGCGGACTGGATTTCCCGGCGCGCACGGCGCGCCCGGTGCGCTGGATCGACATGGACGGCACCGACAGCTCCGAGGACGATCTGCGCCAGCGCGGCAACGCCAGGGGCGCGGTGCGCTTCGCCCGCGGCGAAGGCATCCATCTGGCGGCGGGCGCAGACGGCCGCACCGCGGTCTATGTCACCTGCACCTCGGGCGGGCCGAGAAAGCTGGGCCAGGTGATGCGCTATGTGCTCAGCCCCGCCGAAGGCACCGGCGATGAAGCCGCCCAGCCCGGCCTTCTGGAAATCTTCGTCGAATCCAGTGACAGCCGCATCTTCGAATATGGCGACAACCTCACCGTCTCGCCGCAAGGCCATCTGATCGTCTGCGAGGACCGGGCCACTAGCGAGCGCAACCATCTGCGCGGCGTGGACCCTTCGGGGAAGATCTACACCCTGGCGCGGCTGAATATGGACACCGAACTGGCGGGCGCCTGCTTCTCGCCCGACGGCGAGGAGTTGTTCGTCAACGCCTATCACCCCGGCGTGACCTTCATGATCCGGGGACCCTGGGCGCAGTTCCGGGCCTGACCCCACAAAGCAAAACGGCCCGCCGGAGCGGGCCGTTTCCGTTTTCGGCGCTGCGGATTAACGCTTGGCGCCGCGGGCCTTCACCACCCGCTCCACCTCGGCGCGCACCGCCCCTTCCAGCAGCGGCGGGAAATGCTCGTCCATCCATTCGCGGATCAGGGGCTTCATGCGCTCGATCACCGCGGCGGAATTGTCGTCGAGATATTTCGTAAGCACCGGCTCGAAACTCTCGCGCACGGCGCGCTCGAAGACGCTTTCCACCGTGGAGCCGTTCACCGGCGCGATTGGCGCGGCGGCGCGCGGCGCTGGGGCCGGAACGGGCTCCTCGTCCGGGATGGCGGCGAAGGCGTCGTCCAGCGCCTTGCGGGTGGTGTCGGAGAAGATGTCGCTGGCGCTGGCGGCAGCGGCCACAGGCGCGGCGGCCGCCACGGTCTCGAACACCAGATCGTCCACCGGGGGCTGCGGCTGGGGCTCGGGCGGCGGCGTATAGGGGGCGGGCTCGGGCGCGACCACCTGGGTCAATTCCAGCACGTCCGGCTCTTCCGTGGTCGGAGCGGGCGCCGGCTGGGGCGGCGGCGCGGCGGGGGCCGCCGGGGCAGCGGCGGCGGGAGGCGAGTCCTCGGAGATGATCTTGCGGATGGAGGCCAGAATTTCCTCCATCGTGGGTTCGTGCTGCGCGTCGGACATGGCGGCTCCCGGTTTGTCCCGAAACCCTAGGACAGTGCAGGCAGGATGCAAAGATATGGTTAATAGCACCCGCCTTCCCGGACCTGGGACGCAGGCTGGCGGAATCAGAAAACGAAGCCGACGGCCTTCCGGAACCCCGCCAGCAGCGGGGCGGCGGCGTCGAAGGCGGCCCGGTGGCCGATGGCGCCATGCTCCTTCAGGAACAGCGTGCCGCGGCCGATGGGCTGGCCGCCCGGCGTGCTTTCTTGCATTACCGCCACCAGCCGTCCGCCTTCGGCGAGCTGGGACAGCAGGATGTCAGGCGTCTGCTCGATCGCGCCTTCGACCACGATCACGTCGAACGGCCCTTCCATCTTCGCGCCCTCGATCAGTCCGCCCTGCACCAGGGTGATGTTGGCGGTGGTGGAGAGCGCCTCGCTGGCGATGCGCAGCAGGTCGGCGTCCTGCTCCAGCGCCACGACATGCCCGCCCAGCCGCGCCAGCACGGCGCTGGAATAGCCGGTGGCGCAGCCGACATCGAGGATGCGGTCCTGGGGCGTGATGCGCGCCAGTTGCAGCAGCTTGGCGAAGGTGCGCGGCTCCAGCAGGAAGCGGCCGGGCGCGACCTCGACCGGCGCATCGGCATAGGCCAGGGCGCGCGCGGCGCGGGGCACGAAATTCTCGCGCGGCACGGTGCCGATGGCCGACAGCAGTTGCGGGTCGGTGACGTCGTTGGGCCGGATCTGGCTGTCGATCATATGGAGCCGGGCGGCAGCGGACATGGCGGAAATACCTGAAGGGAATCCCCGCGCTTATACGGCCCTGCCCCGGCCCCGGCAACGCGCCGATGCCGCCCGGACGGCGCGGGAAAGCCAAAAGCCTGAGGAAATTGGAGGCCTCGCCCGGAATTGAACCGGGGTACACGGATTTGCAATCCGCTGCGTCACCACTCCGCCACGAGGCCCGCCAGAGCGGGAGGGGGCTATAACAGACCCCGGCGGTCCCTCACAAGCAGCCCAAGGTTGGCCGGGAAAGGCTTTTCAGCGAATGCTCAGGCGTTGCTCAGGACGTTCACGGGCGGCGCGGCTAGGCGGACGGCTCCAACAAAGAGCGGAGACATCGCATGACGGCCGAGATTTCCAACACCAAACGCTGGCGCAGGCGCCTGCCCTGGCTGGCTGCGGGCCTGATGGTGCTGGCGCCGCTGGCGATCCTTTATGTGATGGCCGCGACCGATCCCACCGACAATATCGTGCTGGCGCGCAGCGAGGTGGCGCAGACGCCGGGCGGGCGCGTCTGGAAGGGGGTGATCTGGAACCACAGCGACAGCCTCTACACCGACCTCGACACGGTGATCCTCTTCCTGGACAGGGACGGCAAGCCGGTGGGCCAGGCGCGCGGCGCGGCCGACCGGCTGGACCCCGGCGAATATTACGAGATGGAAGCGGCGCTGGCGCCCGAGGCGGCGCAGCTTCAAATCTATCAGATGCGCTGGACCAGCTATGGCAACCGGGCCGTGCTGGGACCGTACCGCCCCTGGCCGTTCGGCTATGTCCAGGATGCCGAGTGCGGCCCCTGGCGGCTCAAGATCGGCGCCTGCACCCCGATGCGGGCGCGGGACTAGAGCGTTCGGGTTTCAGGGGAACTGGACGGAAGAATGGCTCCCCGGGCAAGATTCGAACTTGCGGCCAACCGGTTAACAGCCGATTGCTCTACCACTGAGCTACCGAGGATCACTCTGTCGGGGCGCTATCTAGCGCCTCGCGGTCAGCATGACTATATCAAACTAACCAAAAGTGAAGATTTTTTGCGAGCACGGCCAAGGGCATGAAGGGTAAATCGCATTTCCGGGTCGGTAACCGCCGCATACCGCTGCCCGGATCGGCGATCCTGCGCATCGCCATCGGCACGCTGCTGATTCTGCTGGGCTTTCTGGGCTTCCTGCCCGTCCTGGGCTTCTGGATGGTGCCGGTGGGCGTGATGGTGCTGTCGGTGGACCTGCCCATCGCGCGGCGCTTGCGCCGCCGGGTCGAGGTCTGGTGGGGCAACCGCAAGGGCCGCAAGGCTGCCCGTGCCGCCGAGCGCGCCAAAGAAAAATGAGGCCGGGTGTTAGCCCGGCCCCAAGGCGTTGGGTAATGGTGGGGTGTCTTCAAGGAAGACGGGCGGGAGCATGGGCCTGCCACGGTTAATAAGGGCTTAATGATCCCGGCGAAGTTCCCCCAATCTGTCCACAGGGTGCCGAATCAGGGGAGACGGGGGAGCCTAGATCGCCCCCAGCGCCTGCATCGCCTCGGCCACGCGGACAAAGCCGGTGACATTGGCGCCCAGCACATAATCGCCCGGCGCGCCGTATTCTTCGGCCGTCTGGGCGCAGCCGTCATGGATCCGGCGCATGATTGCGGCCAGGCGCGCCTCGGTCTCCTCGAAGGTCCAGCTATCGCGCGAGGCGTTCTGCTGCATCTCCAGGGCCGAGGTGGCGACGCCGCCCGCATTGGCGGCCTTGGCCGGGCCGAACAGCACGCCCGCCGACTGGAACAGCCGCACCGCTTCGGGCGTGCAGGGCATGTTGGCGCCCTCGCCCACCGCCATGACGCCGTTCCTGACCAGCGCCGCCGCGTCCTTGCCGGTCAGCTCGTTCTGCGTCGCCGACGGCATGGCCACGTCGCAGGGCACCTCCCAGATCGAGCCCTGCTCGCTGTAGCAGGCGCCGCCGCCCTTGAGGCGTGCATATTCGGAAACGCGCTCGCGCCGCGCCAGCTTGACCTCCTTCAGAAGGTCGAGGTCGATGCCCGCCTCGTCCACCACATAGCCGCCGGAATCCGAACAGGCGATGACCTTGCCGCCGAACGCGGCGATCTTCTCGATGGTGTAGATCGCCACATTGCCGGAGCCGGAGACCACCGCGCGCTTGCCTTCGAAGCTGGCATTCTTCGTGGCCATCATCGCGTCCACGAAATAGACCGCGCCATAGCCGGTGGCCTCGGTGCGGGCGCGCGAGCCGCCATAGATCAGGCCCTTGCCGGTCAGTACGCCCGCCTCATAGCGGTTGGTGAGGCGCTTGTACTGGCCGAAGAGATAGCCGATCTCGCGCGCGCCCACGCCGATATCGCCCGCGGGCACGTCGGTATATTCGCCGATGTGCCGGTAAAGCTCGGTCATGAAGGACTGGCAGAAGCGCATCACCTCGCCGTCGGAGCGGCCGCGCGGATTGAAATCCGACCCGCCCTTGCCGCCGCCGATGGGCATGCCGGTCAGCGCGTTCTTGAAGGTCTGCTCGAAGGCCAGGAACTTGATGATCCCGACATTCACCGAAGGATGGAAGCGCAGGCCGCCCTTGTAGGGGCCCAGCGCCGAATTGAACTGCACGCGGAAGCCGCGGTTGATCTGGACATGGCCGCGGTCGTCCACCCACGGCACGCGGAAGATGATCTGCCGCTCCGGCTCGCAGATGCGCTCGATCAGCGCATTGTCCGCATATTCGGGATGCTTGGCGATGACGCGGCCCAGGCTTTCCAGGACTTCCTTCACCGCCTGGTGGAATTCGGCCTCGCCCGCGTTGCGGCGCAGGACATCCGCGAAGATCGGCTGCAACTTCTCGTCAATACCGTGCAATGTGCTTCCCCATTCCCTGGTTGTTGGGAGCTTCCGCTCCTGGGCGTCGCCGGGCCGCCTGCATAGGCATCCGCAGCGGATGGATCAATCCTGGCGCATGCGGCAAGACCCGGTTCGCCACGCGGTTATTTTCGGCCCGCTTTCCCTCCAGCGCGGTTCTATCCGGCCCCGGACCGGTGTAGGCTTGCGTCACAAAGGCGCGGGCGGTGGGCCCGCCGCAACGGGTGGAGGCGCATGTGACGGATCAGAAGATTGGCGAACGCAAGAAGGCTTCGGATTTCCCGCAGGAACTGCTCGATCTGCTCGACTCCTATGTTCATGGCGCCATCGGCCGGCGCGAATTCATGGACGGGGCGCAGAAATTCGCCGTGGGCGGCGTCACTGCCGCGGCGCTGTTCGAGATGCTGCGGCCCAATTACGCCTGGGCGATCCAGGTGCCGGAGAATGACAGCCGCATCCGCGCCGAGACCGTCTCGGTGCCCTCGCCCCAGGGCAATGGCCGCATCGACGGCTATCTGGTGCGCCCCGCCAACGCCGCGGGCCGCCTGCCCGCCATCCTGGTGATCCACGAAAATCGCGGCCTCAATCCCTATGTGAAGGATGTGGCGCGGCGCCTGGCCACGGTGGGCTATATGGCGCTGGCGCCCGACGGCCTCACTTCGGTCGGCGGCTATCCCGGCGATGACGAGAAGGGCGGCCAGCTCTTCGGCCAGGTGGACCGCGCCAAGATGCTGGAGGACATGCACGCCGCGGCGGTCTATCTGAAGAACCGGCCGGATTCGACCGGCAGGATCGGCGGCGTCGGCTTCTGCTATGGCGGCGGCGTGGTCAATCAGCTCGCGGTGCGCATGGGCGCCGACCTGGCGGCGGGCGTGCCCTATTATGGCGCGGGCCCGGCGACCGCGGATGTCCCGAAGATCAAGGCCGCGATGCTGGTGATCCATGGCGAGGCCGACACACGGCTGGTCCAGGCCTGGCCCGCCTATGAGGCGGCCCTGAAGCAGGCGGGCGTGACCTATGAAGGTCATGTCTATCCGAAGGCTCAGCACGGCTTCCACAACGACACCACGCCCCGCTATGACGAAGGCGCGGCCAAGGATTCCTGGTCGCGCGCCGTCGCGTGGTTCGACAAGCATGTGAAGGCTTGAACGTCACCGGCTGACCTGAAAGCAAAAGCGCCCGGTGATCCCGGGCGCGTTTGTGTTTGTGCGCTATACTCAGCCGGTGGCGTAGTAGCGGTCGCGATCGTCCTCGCGGTCGCCGCCGAAGCCCGCGAACATATTGGCGGCCGCTTCCCCTTCCAGGCTCTTGGGAAGGTCTTTGGGGTGGATCAGTTCATCCCGGAACCAGGGGAATTTTTGCGGATCGAAGGATTCGATCACCCAGTCGATCAGGCGGCGCACGCGCGGGATGCGGCCTGCATCGGGGTGATAGGCCAGCCAGATGTCCGAGGGGAAATAGATCCCCGGAATGTCCACCGGCGTGACTGCCGCGCCGATGGCGGTGGCATAGGTGGGCAGCAGCCCGATGCCCGCGCCCTTGGCGATGGACCAGTAATGCGCGCTGGAGACATTGTTGCGGATGGCGACAAAGCCCGGCTGCGGTACGCCAGGGAAGAGATGCTCATAGCCCGGCATGGTGTCGGCCACCTGCTGCGCCACCTGGATGCAGATGCGATGGCGCAGGAGTTCCTCGATGGTCCGGGGCGTGCCGTACCGCTCCAGATAGGCCTTGGCGGCATAGGGAATGGCGTGCAGGCGGCCCACTTTCACCAGCTTGAGATCGGGTGAGGTGGGGCGCGTGAGCTGCACCGAGACATCGGCCTCCATGCGCAGCACGTCGGCCGAATACATGGCGCAGCTCATGTCGATCAGCAGCTTGGGATAGCTGCGCTGGAACTCGACCGCGCGCGGCGCGATCCAGAAGGTGCCCAGCCCTTCGGTAACGGCCAGCCGCACCTCGCCGGAAATGGCGGGTTCCGCGCGATCCCGTGCGCGCACCAGGCCAAAGGACGCCGCTTCCATGCGCAGGGCGGCATCGAAGACTTCCTTGCCTTCATCCGTGATGCGGATGCCATCCACGTGCCGCGTGAGCAGGGGCACGCCGAGCTGGCGCTCCAGTTCCTGGACGTGACGGCGCAGCGCGTTGACGGACTGCCCCACCTTGTCGGCCGCTGCGCGAAAGCTGCCATGGCGCGCGACTTGCAGAAACAGGCGTACGCCGTCCCAGTCCTGAATGACACGGAGCGAGGGAACGGACGTGGAGGCCGCCTCGCGTTCGTTTTCCGGAACACCCCTGTCACCTAACGACTGCATACAGCGGCCCCTCCAGCGGTTAAGAATGCTACCAGATTAAAGGTCTTGTGGGGAATAAGGTACTAAGGAATGACAATCCAGACCCTGGGAATCGGCAAGATCGCGTATCCGGACCTAGCCTATAATCCTGCCACAGAACGTTCGCTGGATAAGCTAAGTGTCAGTGATTTCTCTAAAAAATTGGTTGTTTTTAATCCCGCCGGAAACGGTGTGGAATCCCTGCTGGCTGCCGCTGGCAACAAGATCGGCCGCCTGGCGAATCTGGATACAGTTCAGAGGGTTGCATCCTTCAACCCGGACAGCCTCTGGGCGATTTCCCGCAAGAGCCGTTACGATTGGCGAACACAGAGGGGGGAAGGCTTCATCGCCTTCCTGATGCTCAATCCCGAGGGGCACAAGGCCCTGATCGAAGGGACCCTGGACTGTTTCAATCCGGACATGGACCTGCTGACCGGCCAGAACGAGAAGCCGGACGCGATCTACATCTGGGCGATCTATGCCCCCGGCGTGCTCGCCGCCGGCGTGCCGTTGATACTGGAGAAGGTTTCCACACCCCTCTATGCCCAGGCGAATCTCTACGCCCGCGCCGTCACCCAGGCCGGTCACGAGTTCCTGGAAACCGTCGGCTTTCGCCTGGGCGCCCGGCTGAGCTCGGCCTTCAATCCCCATCTGCATGTTTTCCGGCGGGGTGAAGAGGATGCTGGCAACCTCCCCGCCTATGACACCTACCGCCCCGGCAAGAGCAAGGGTCCGGCGGTGACGGTGGCGCGCAGCATGGAAGACCTGTTCAAGGTCATGTCCATCCGCAGCGCGGTCTACATGGCCGAGCAGCAATGCCCCTACGAAGAGGAGTTCGACGGCAACGACCTCTCTGCCACCCATCTGGTCGGCTATGTCGGCGACGAGCCCGCCGCCACCTTGCGCCTGCGCTTCTTCGCCGATTTCGCCAAGCTGGAGCGCGTGGCCGTGCGGCACGAGTTCCGCAACACCCGCATCGCCTTCGAGATGGTGAAGGCCGCCATCGAGCTGTCGCGGGTCAAGGGCTATCGCCGCCTTTACGGCCATGCCCGCAAGCGGCTGATGTCCTTCTGGACGCGTTTCGGCTTCCGCACCTTCGAGGGCGGCGGCGAACTGGTCTTCTCCGATCACGACTATGTGGAGATGCTGCTGGAGATGGACCGCCATCCCGCCGCCATCACCATCGGGATCGATCCCTATGTGATCATCCGGCCCGAGGGACGCTGGCACATGCCCAGCGTGCTGGAGAAGTCGGCGAACCGTCCCCTCTCCCGCCCTGTCCGCAACGCCAAAGCCCCCGCAACCAAAACCAGGGTCACGGTCTGATGTCGGTCATCAATTTCCGCGCCTACGCCAATCCGCGCACCGTCCCCACCCTGGTGCTGGTGGACTTGCAGCAGGAATATATCGCAGCCCCGCGGGCGCTGGCGATCGAGGACGCGCCCAAGGCGCTGGAGCAGGCGCGCGCGGCGCTGGCCCATGCCCGCGCCAACGGCTTTCCGGTCGCCTTCATGCGCTGGATCGACAATGCGCCCTTCTTCAACCCCAACTCCCGCTTCTCCCGCTGGATCGAGGGTTTCGAGCCGCATGGCTGCGACATGATCTTCGAGCGCAACCGCCCCTCCTGCTATGCCAGCCGCGAATTCGCGGAGATGATGGGCAGGAGCGGCCAGCCCTTCGTGATGGCGGGCTTCGCGGGCGAGACCGCCTGCCTCTCCACGGCGATAGACGCCTTCCACCGCGGCCATGCCTTCACCTTCCTGGAGGACGCCTCGGCCAGCCATGCGCTGGAACACACCGCCGCCCCGGAGGCGCACCGGGCGGTGGCCGACATCGTGCGGCTCTATGGCGATGTCACCGGCACCGCGGCCTGGATCACCGCCACCCAGAGCGCCAAGGTACGCGTATCCTCATGACCATCAACCAGATCCCGGTTCAGGCCGACCCCCGCCCGCTGCGCTATATCTGCGAGGCGCTGCGGCAGATCGTCGAGACGGTGAAGGATTTCGGCCTGGATGACGCGGCCAAGATGCTGGACCAAGCGCGGCTGGAGATCGAGGAAACGCTTCCCAAGCAGCGAAGCGACCACGAGATTCGCTAGCGGTTCTTAAGAGCGAAGCGAATTAGAACCGCTTGCGCCCCCGCGAAAGCGAGGGCTTGGAGCCGAAGCTCCGCATTACGGAAAGTTTCACCGCCCGCTCTGGACGGCGCAGCCTTCCTGTCCGAGACTTGCCCCAAAACAGGGGGAGGATCGCATGGGGATCAGGCCGTTCGTGGCGGGCGTCATTCTTGCGGCAATCGCCGGCGCGGGCCTGGCGCAGGCGCAGCCCGAGGTCCCGAAGCTGGCCTGGGCGCCCAAGCCGGAAAAGCTGGCGCCCTTCACCCCGCCCAACCAGTTGCACAAGAAGCTGTCGGATGTGCTGGCGCGCCACAAGGGCCAGGCAAGCTGGTCCGAGACCGTGGCGCTGACGCGCGACTATATCGCCGAATATATCCAGATGGCGCCGGGCGAGCGCACCAAGGCGCAGTTCTGGGCCGACGACCGCATCTTCTGGTCCATCCAGGCCGGGCGCATCCGTTTCCATATCGAGGGCCAGGAGCCGTTCGTCGCCAGCAAGGGATTCCTGGTGCAGGTGCCATACCGCAATGTCTACTGGATGGAGACGGTGGGCGACGAGCCCGCCTTGCGCTTCGAAGTGCGCAGCGCGGGCCAGGTGCCGTCGCATCCCATCAGCGAGACGCCGCCTACCGTGCCGGGCTGGAAATTCGTGCAGGCGACCTATACCGGCAAGGACAACTACGACGCGGTCAACAAGCCCTATCTCGATTTCCAGAAGACCATCGTGGAAGGCGGCGGGCGCGGCGGCGGCTTCGTGCGCGACGACCATACCTGGGCCAATGTGATCCGCGGGCGGGGCGCGCCGCCGCCGCCGCCGACCCAGTGGGGCCATTTCCACGAGAATTTCGACGAATTCTGGATCGTGCTGGAAGGACAGATCGACTTCCTGGTCGAGGGCGAGGAGCTGGTCAGCGCCACCACGGGCGACATCCTGTTCGCGCCGCGCGAGCGCTGGCACCGCGCCAGCTTCGGCGGCAGCGGCATGAGCACGCGCCTGGCGATTACGCCCCGCCCGCCCAGCCTGCACTATGAGCAGCCGCGTCCGATAAAATAGAGATTGGCTAGCCGCGGCCTCTGTAAGGTGTAACGCCCGGGTCAGGGAGCCACACGCCCTTGGGCAGCTTTCCCGTCTGCCAGAACACGTCTATCGGCATGCCGCCGCGCGGATACCAATAGCCGCCGATGCGCAGGTATTTCGGTTTGATCGCCGCCGCGATACGCTTGGCGATGGCGATGGTGGTGTCCTCATGGAAGCTGCCCACATTGCGGAAGCTGCCGAGATAAAGCTTGAGCGACTTGGATTCGACCAGCGCCCTGCCCGGCACGTAATCAATGACGAAATGCGCGAAGTCGGGCTGGCCGGTGATGGGGCAGAGGGTGGTGAATTCCGGCGCGGTGAAGCGCACGACATAATCGGCGTCCGGGTGCGGGTTGGGCACGGATTCCAGCACCGCCTTGTCCGGCGACGCGGGCTGCGCCACCGGCCGTCCGAGCTGGGTGAGCTTTTTGGCCATCTGTTTTCCTGCCCTCATGCTTCGACAAGCTCAGCATGAGGAATGATACAATACCCTCACCCTGAGCTTGTCGAAGGGTGAGGATCAAGCCTCGTAAACGCAGCTCTGGCCGTAGGACGGGCGGCGCAGCTTCACCCGCGTCACCTCCGGCATCTTTTCCCGGGCGCGCTGGAAGATGAACCTCGCCAGATTCTCAAGCGTCGGCTTGCCCAGGCCCTCCACCTCGTTCAGCAGGCGGTGATCCAGCGCCTCGCGGATTTCGGCCAGCACGCGGTTGACCTCGCCCAGGTCGCGCAGGAAGCCGCTCTCGGCGTCCGGCTCGCCGCGCAGCGTCACTTCCGCATAGAAGGAGTGGCCGTGCATGCGGCGATATTCCGGCGCGCCGTCGAGGAAATGCGCGGCGTCGAAGGAAAATTCCTGGGAAATCTCGATCATCCCGGCGATATCGGGTTTTCGCCCTTTCCCGTCAAGGATTAACGCATTTTGGCTTGAAGCCGGGGCCGCCCCTCCCGATAGTAAGTCCCATGAAAACAACACTGCGCAGCCTCTGGAACCAGGTCTTCGAACCCCTGGTGGTCGTCCTTCTGGTCTTCGCCTCCACCACCGCCATCGCCCAGCCTTTCTATGTCCCCACCGGCTCGATGCAGCCCACCCTGGCCATCGGCGACGCCCTGATCGGCAGCAAATTCCCCTATGGCTACAGCCGCTGGTCACTGCCGCTGGGCCTGGGGCCCAAGTCGGAAGAGCGGCTGTTCGGCCGCCTGCCCGCCTATGGCGATGTGGTGGTCTTCCGCCTGCCGCGCGACGAGCAGATGACCTATGTGAAGCGCGTGGTCGGGCTGCCCGGCGACCGCATCCAGATGGTCAAGGGCGAACTGGTGATCAATGGCAGGAAGGCGCCCCTGCTCTGGCAGGGCACGGCCAGGATCGAGGACCATAACGGCCGCTACAGCGAGGTGAACCTCTATCGGGAGACCCTGCCCGGCGGCGTCACCCATGTCATCGCCAAGCATGTCTGGGACGGCTGGCTGGACGACACGCCGGTCTTCACCGTGCCGGAAGGCCATATCTTCGTGATGGGCGACAATCGCGACAATTCCCTGGACAGCCGCGCCGGTCCCGGCATGGGCGGGGTGGGCTTCGTGCCGGTGGCGAATCTGATGGCGCGGGCCGAGTTCACCATCGGCTCCTATGACTTTCTCAATGCCGACGGCCCGGCAAGCTGGCCGGGGCTGATCCGCTGGGAGCGGTTCTTCCGCGGCATCTGACCCGGCCCTCGGGTGCGGGGTGTGCAGAAAAATCGTTATCATCCTGTCACAAGGGCTTTGCCCGCCCTTGCGGCCCAAATGCCCGCGACAAAGGGACAAATACGGGCATGTTGCGTCGGCGTAATGGCCCATGCTAACTGGCACCGCCTTGCGCGAGTCCCTGGTGCGGCAACTGAATTGCGTTGAAAATTCAAGAACTTATCAAGTGATCGGCGGCCGGACGGGTGAAGCCTCACCCGAGGGCCGCGGAAGGATGAATGTGGCGACGGAAAAGGCGCAGGAAACCGGGCTGGCGAGCCGCTATGCCACCGCCCTCTTTGAACTGGCGGGCGACGAGAACGCCGTGGATGCCGTCAGCAGCGACCTGGGCGCCTTCCGCCGCGCCATGGGCGCGAGCCCCGAACTGGCGCGGCTGGTGAAGTCGCCGGTCTTCTCGCGCGAGGACCAGGCCAGGGCCCTGAAGCCGGTGCTGGAGAAGATGGGCGCCAGCCCCCTCACCCAGAAGTTCCTGCTGCTCCTGGCCGCCAAGCGCCGCCTCTTCGCGCTGGAAGGCATCATTGCCGGCTATGAGCGGCTGGTCGCCCGCGCGCGCGGCGAGACGGAAGCCGAAGTCACCTCTGCCCGTCCGCTGGAGGATGGCGAACTGGCCGAACTGAAGAACACGCTCAAGGCCAAGCTGGGCCGCGAGCCGCGCCTCAACACCAAAGTCGATCCCACCCTTCTCGGCGGCCTCGTCGTGAAGCTGGGTTCGCGCATGATCGACACCTCTCTTCGCACCAAGCTTTCGGGCATCCGTGCGGCCATGAAGGGGTGAGGAACGGCCCGCGTAGCGGGCGAGCAGGTCCGGTGGACCTGCGAGAGTGACGAACGCCCGGAGCGTAAGCGAAGGGCCGCAAGATAAACGCCTCGCTCAGGATTTGAGTCAGGCAGAATGAAGGAACGGTAACAATGGACATCCAGCCCGCAGAAATTTCCGCCATCCTGAAGCGGGAGATCCAGAATTTCGGCACCGAGGCTCAGGTCTCGGAAGTCGGCGAGGTTCTGTCGGTCGGCGACGGCATCGCCCGCGTCTATGGCCTGGACAATGTCCAGGCGGGCGAGATGGTCGAGTTCCCCGGCGGCATCAAGGGCATGGCTCTGAACCTGGAGACCGACAATGTCGGCTGCGTGATCTTCGGCTCCGACGCCACCATCAAGGAAGGCGACACCGTCAAGCGCACCGGCGCCATCGTGGAAGTGCCGGTGGGCAAGGGCCTGCTCGGCCGCGTGGTGGACCCGCTGGGCAATCCCATCGACGGCAAGGGCGAGCTGACCGGCGTGGCCGAGCGCCGCCGCGTGGACGTGAAGGCCCCCGGCATCATCCCGCGCAAGAGCGTGCATGAGCCGGTGCAGACCGGCCTCAAGGCCATCGACACGCTGATCCCCATCGGCCGCGGCCAGCGCGAGCTGATCATCGGCGACCGCCAGACCGGCAAGACCGCGGTGGCGATCGATACCATCATCAACCAGAAGGCCGTCAACGCCGGGACCGACGAGAAGGCCAAGCTCTACTGCATCTATGTCGCCATCGGGCAGAAGCGCTCGACCGTGGCGCAGATCGTCAAGACCCTGGCCGATGCGGGGGCGCTGGACTACACCATCATCGTCACCGCCACCGCCTCCGAGCCCGCGCCGCTCCAGTTCCTGGCGCCCTTCGCCGGCTGCGCCATGGGCGAGTGGTTCCGCGACAATGGCATGCATGCGCTGATCATCTATGACGACCTCTCCAAGCAGGCGGTCGCCTATCGCCAGATGTCGCTGTTGCTGCGCCGCCCGCCGGGCCGTGAAGCCTATCCGGGCGACGTCTTCTATCTGCACTCGCGCCTCCTGGAGCGCGCGGCCAAGCTGAACGAGGATAACGGCGCCGGTTCGCTCACCGCCCTGCCCGTGATCGAGACCCAGGCCAACGACGTCTCGGCCTATATCCCGACCAACGTGATCTCGATCACCGACGGCCAGATCTTCTTGGAGACCGACCTGTTCTACCAGGGCATCCGCCCGGCGGTGAATGTGGGCATCTCGGTGTCGCGCGTGGGCTCGGCCGCCCAGATCAAGGCGATGAAGACCGTGGCGGGCCCGATCAAGGGCGAACTGGCCCAGTATCGCGAGATGGCGGCCTTCGCCAAATTCGGTTCCGACCTCGACGCCGCCACCCAGAAGATGCTGGCGCGCGGCGAGCGCCTGACCGAGCTGCTCAAGCAGCCCCAGTACAAGCCCCTGGCGGTCGAGGAGCAGGTGGCGGCGATCTATGCCGGCACGCGCGGCTATCTCGATCCCTTCCCGGTGAACCGCGTCCAGGCCTTCCAGGACGCGCTGCTGGCCAAACTCAAGAGCGCCTATCCGCAGTTCCTCGAAGGCATCCGCAAGGAGAAGGCCTTGACCCCCGACCTGGAAGCCACGCTGAAGAAGGCGCTGGACGAGGTCACCAGGTCGTTCGCCTAAGGACGTTGTGAAAGGAAGATTGGGCGCCTCATGGCAACCGTAAAGGAAATGCGCACCCGGATCGGAAGCGTGAAGTCCACGCAGAAGATCACCAAGGCGCTGCAGATGGTGGCGGCGGCGAAGCTGCGCCGGGCCCAGATGGCGGCGGATGCCGCCCGGCCCTATGCGCAGCACATGTCGGCCATCATCTCCAACCTGGCCGCGGGCGTGGCGGGCCGTGACGCGCCCCTGCTGCTCAAGGGCACCGGCAGCGACCGGCGCCAGCTCGTCATCGTGGCGACCTCCGACCGCGGCCTGGCGGGCGCCTTCAACTCCGCCATCGTCCGCGCCGCGCGCCAGAAGATCGCCGCGCTGATCGAGGCGGGCAAGGATGTGAAGATCCTCACCATCGGCCGCAAGGCGCGCGACCAGCTTCGCCGCCAGTATGGCGAGCGCTTCGTCGAAAGCTATGAGCTGGGCCTGAAGGCGCCCAGCCTCGCCTCGGTGAAGCCGATGGCCGAGCGCGTGCTCGGCCTCTACATGGCGGGCCAGTTCGATGTCGTCACCCTGATCCACAGCCACTTCAAGTCGGTGGTGACGCAGGTGCCGGTGGTCAAGCAGCTCATCCCCGCCCAGGTGGAAGAGACCGGCGGCGCCACTGCGCTCTACGACTATGAGCCGGACGAGGAGACGATCCTGGAGGCGCTGCTGCCCCAGAATGTCTCGGTGCAGATCCTGGCCGCGCTGCTCGAGAACCAAGCGGGCTTCTTCGCCAGCCAGATGGCGGCGATGGACAACGCCACCCGCAACGCGGGCGACCTGATCAACGCCCTCACCATCCAGATGAACCGCACCCGTCAGGCCAAGATCACGACGGAACTGATCGAAATCATCGCCGGCGCCGCCGCCGTCTAAGACCGAATTAAGAGAAAGAGACACGCCATGAGCAACACGACCCACAAAGGCCGCCTGACCCAGGTGATCGGCGCCGTCGTCGACGTCGCCTTCGAGGGCGGCCACCTGCCCGCCATCCTCAACGCGCTGGAAACCACCAATGTGGACGCCCGTACCGGCAAGACGGTGCGGCTGGTCCTGGAAGTGGCGCAGCATCTGGGTGAAAACACGGTGCGCGCCATCGCCATGGACACGACCGAGGGCCTGGTGCGCGGCCAGGAGGTGACCGACACCGGCGCGCCGATCCGCGTGCCGGTCGGTCCCGCCACCCTGGGCCGCATCATGAATGTGGTGGGCGAGCCGATCGACGAGGCCGGCCCCATCGAG
>Ga0182741_1001255_pt1 | contig 33935 bp, 30 predicted proteins | sample eDN5th37CBELigOP_FD_128874 | JGI IMG/M metagenome (GOLD analysis project Ga0182741, IMG submission 128874) | Enriched Organic Plus compost microbial communities from Emeryville, California, USA - eDNA 5th pass 37_C BE-Lig OP (version 2) (version 2) ... | reverse complement strand
GCTAGAAGACCGGCCCGATCCTGAAGCTGAACACGCCCGTGGGGTGCCGCTCGCTGAACGCGTAGTCGAGGCGCACCGCGGGCAGCAGCACGCCGCCGAAGCCCAGGTTCAGCTGCACGCCAACGCCAGCCGAGGCGAAGAGCGGGGTGCCGTACTCCGGGAACTGCGGGACAGACGACGCCCAGCCCAGGTCCACGAACGCTATGCCGATCACCGTCTGCGTCGCGAACGTCGAGAGCTGGAAGTCGTAGCGGTACTCGAAGCTGCTCGTGACGTAGGAGCGCGACAAGCCGAAGTCCTCGCGCGTGTAGCCCCTTATGAGCGTCGCGACGTCCACGCTCTGCCCCACGAAGAAGCGCTTGCTCGTCGGGTAGAGCGACCCGAACTGGTGACCCAGGTCGAGGCGCACGCCGAACACGTGGTTCTCGTCCTGGACCTGGTCGGGCACGACGTCGGCCAGCTTGAAGTACGTGCGCACGCCCAGGGTCGCCTGCTCGTACACGTAGGTCACGCGGTCGCCCGTGTCGGGGTGCAGGAAGTCGTTGCCGAAGCCCACGCCCAGCGAGCCGTACGCGGCCACGCCCTCCGTGGGGAAGTCGGGGTCGTCGCGGTCGTCGTAGGTGACGCGCGCGCTGGTGAAGCCCGAGAGGCCCGACGTCGGCAGGTACTGGATGGCCTCCGACTCGGGGATGAAGCAGTTGCGGGGGTTCTGAACCGTGCCGTCCTCGATCTCGCAGGCCACGCGCACCGGCTCCAGCAGGTACTGCGTGTACGAGCCGCTGGCCCCGAAGCTCATCGAGATCTCCGGCGTGAGCGGCCGCGCCACGGTGAAGCCGAAGCCCGACGACCGCGAGGTGTACTCGCCGACCCGGACGCGGTTCTCCTCGGTCTCCTCCAGGCCGGGGTAAGGGATCGTCGTCTGGCCGCCCGCGGTGAGCGGCTGGTTGTTGGCGACCACGCTGTAGAGCGACGCCGACACCGAGGTCGGCACCTCTTGGAAGTCGAGCCAGTCAAGGTAGAGCCACGGCACCTCGTAGCTGAGGCGCCCGCCGAGCATGAAGCCGACGTCCGTGCTCGTGGCGTTCACCTCGGCGCTCACCGAGTGGGCCAGGCCGAGGAAGTCGCGCTCGTTGTAGGCGAGGCTCGCCGAGAAGCCGGTGTCGGTGGCGTACTGCGCCGCGGGGCGCAGCTCGCCGGTGGACCGGTCGCGCACGGTCACGCGCACCAGCACCTGGTCGCGCTCGACGGTGGGCTCCAGGCCGTAGTTCACGACGTCGACCACGCCGAGGCGCGCCACGGAGAGCAGGCCGCGCACGATCCGCTCGTCGTTGACGACCTCGCCGACGTCGGGCAGGTAGCGCGTGATGACCGTCTCCTGCGTGCCGCCCACCCGGCCGTCGTAGACGACCTCGTAGCCGGCTACCTTGAGCTCGGTGACGCGCTGTATGTAGGTGCCGTCGTCGTACGAGAAGTCGGGGGCGGTGAGGATGCGGTAGCCCGCCTCCTGGTAGAGGCGCAGGATGCGCCTGAAGTCCTCGTCGGCCACAGCCGAGGCGAAGTTGTCGCCCAGCTCCGTGCGCATCACGGCGAGCAGCTCCTCGTCCGAGAGCACGGTGTTGCCCTCGAAGACGATGCGTTGCACCGGGCCGGCAGTCTCCGGGGCGCCCAGGCGGAACGTCACGCGCACGCCGCCGGAAGGCGTCACGCCGGCGTCCAGCTGGATGTCGCTCGAGCGTCCGCGAGCCAAGCGACGCACGTCCTCCACGAGCGTGTCGTAGTTGAAGAGGTCTCCCGGCTGCAGGCTCAGGTCGGCGGGGTCGACGCCGAGCGCCGTCGTGTCGATGGAGGCGATCGTCAGCTCGCGGACCGCCACCTCGAGAACGCCGCCGGCGAGGTTGGTGGCCGCCACGTCCACGCCGGAGCCGCGGTAGCCGAGGGACGTGTAGCGGTTGCCCACGGCCTGCACCGCCTGGCGGTAGAGGTTCGGGTCGAACTCGCCCTGCTGCTCCACGTTGCTGAAGATCTGGCCCAGCTCAGATGCGCTGAGCACGGTGTTGCCGGTGAACCGCACCTCGTCGATCCCGGCGCTCTCGTCCACCACGTAGGTGAGGCGCACGGGGATGGCGTCGGCGGACTCCGCCAGGTCGGGCGCCGGCATGACCTCGAGGTTCACCTCGACGTCGAACGGGAACCCAGCCTGCCGGTAGGCCTGCCTGATGGTGTCGCGCGCCTCGGTGGCGCGGATGGTGTTGTAGACGCGGCCGGGGCCGAGCAGGTGAGTCGAGGACAAGACCTCCCTGAGGCCGTCCTGCGACAGCGACACGACGCCATCGAACTCGACGGCGCCCACGCGCGGGTTCTCCACCACCCGGACGACGAGCACCGGCCCACCGCCGGCCGGCTGCTCGATCTCCACGCTCACGCTCTCGAACGTCCCCAGGCTGTAGACGCGGTTGCGCTCGGCCTCGAGGTCCACGGAGGCCGCCTCGGTGCCCACGCGCGTCGTGATGATCGTGCGCACGATGTCCGAGTAGGTCCTAGTGCCCTCCACGCGCACCTCCACGATGCGACCGGAAGGGGTCACCTGCGCGAGGGCTGGCGCGGGGAAGGCGAGGAACACGAACAAGGTCGCGAGCACGACGGCTAGGCGGCGCGGCATGCGGGCATCTTACCTAGGCGCATGAGAGCGCGGTGCGCCGTGCCCAAGGGCCTCGTACCGTTATCATCGCGGCCATGGACCGTGCTGAAGGTGGTCGCCTCGTGGGCGACCCGAGCCAGGTGCAGGCGGCCGCTGCGGCGGTGCGCGCGCGCGCCGCGCTGCAGCCGAAGGTCGGCCTCGTCCTGGGCTCGGGTCTCGGCGGCCTGGCCGAGGAGGTCGACGGCGTCTCGATCCCCTACGCCGACATCCCCGGCATGCCTGTCTCCACGGCTCCGGGCCACGCCGGCAAGCTGCGCGTCGGCCGCCTGGAGGGCCGCGAGGTGGTCGTCATGCAGGGCCGCGTGCACCTCTACGAGGGGTTCACGGTCAAGCAGGTCACCTTCCCCGTCGCCCTCATGCGCGCCCTGGGCGTGACGTCGCTGGTGGTCACCAACGCCTGCGGCGGGCTCGACCCGAACTTCCGCGCCGGCGAGCTCATGCTCCAGGTGGACTTCATCAACATGACGGGCCAGAACCCGCTCATAGGGCCGCTCGACGACCCGTCCCTCGAGCGCTTCCCCGTCATGTTCGACTGCTACGACCCCGACTACCGGGAGGCGGCCCGCGCCGCGGCGCTGCGGAACGGCATCCCGCTGCGCGAGGGCGTGTACCTGGCCATCACGGGGCCCAGCTACGCCACGCGCGCCGAGCTGCGGGCCTACCGTACGCTGGGGGCCGACGCCATCGGCATGTCGACGGTCTACGAGGTGCTGCGCGCCAGGCAGCTCGGCATGAGGGTGCTCGGCCTCTCCGCCATCACGGACATGGCGATACCCGACGCCCACGAGCACGCCACCGGCGAAGAGGTGGTGGCGATGGCGCAGCGCATGGGCGAGTCGTTCAAGCGTCTGATCCGCGCGGTGCTGCCAGAGCTGTGACGTCCGGCTCGCGCGAGAGGGTGGTGGGAAGGTGCGGCTGAGCCCGCTCGAGATCGAGCACATGGAGTTCCCGCGGGGCGCGGGCGGCTACCAGCGCCGCCACGTGCGCGACTTCCTCGAACGCGTGGCGTCCGACGTCGGCGAGCTGCTGAAGGAGCTGCAGGACCTGCAGGGCGAGCTCGACGCCGCCCGGCAGCAGGTGGCCGAGCTCCAGGCCAAGGAGGCCGAGCTGCAGCGCGCCGTGATCGCGGCCGAGCGCATCGCCAACGAGATCAAGGAGAACGCCAAGCGCGAGGCGAAGCTCATCCTCGACGAGGCGGAGCGTGTCAGGGAGCGGCGCCTGGCCGACCTTGACGACGAGGTGGCGCGCACGCGCGCCGACCTGGACAGGTTGAACCGCGAGCGGGCGCTGTTCCGCGAGCAGTTCAGGGGGCTCCTACAGGCCTACTCGCGCTCGCTGGAGGCCCTGGACGCACCCGTGTCCTCGGAAGAGGGCGCCAGGGACCTGGAGACGGCGGCGGCCGAGGCAGGCGGCTAGGAGCGGCCTCTAGCTCCCGGCCTCGGAAGCCTCGGCGGGGCCCAGCTCGGCCACGGCCTGCTCCAACGTCACCCACGGCAGCGTGGCGCACTTGACCCGCGCGTGCAGCTTGCTAACGCCCTGGAGCACGCGCGCCTCCCCGAGGCGCTCCGTGGGCTCCTCTCCCCTGATCATCGCCTTGAAGTCGGCGGCCAGCGCCAGCGCCTCGGCAGCCGTCTTGCCCTCCACTGCCTGCGTCATGAGGCTCGCCGACGCCTGCGAGATGGCGCAGCCCATGCCCTCGAACGCCACCGTGGCCAGCCTGTCGCCGTCCACGGCCAGGTAGAGCGTCAGCTCGTCGCCGCAGCCGGGGTTCACGCCGGGGTACGCGACGTCGTAGCGCTCCGGCCGGAAGCGGTTGTGCGGCCGCCGCGAGTGCTCCAGCACCGCGGTCTGGTAGAGCTCGTCGAGGAGGCCCATCAGGCGACCGCCCCGAAGTGTGCGACGACACGGCGCAGCGCCTCCAGGAACGCGTCCACCTCGGACGCCTCGTTGTAGAGGTAGAAGCTAGCCCGCGCCGAGGCGGCCAGCCCCAGGTGCCTGTGGAGCGGCTGGGCGCAGTGCTGGCCGGCCCTGACGGCCACGCCCTCCAGGTCGAGGGCCGTGGCCACGTCGTGGGCGTGCACGCCGTCCACGACGAAGGTCACGAGGCCCACGCGGCCCTCCGCGGGGCCCACGAGCGACACGCCCGGGATCGCCAGCAGGCCCTCGACGGCGCGGGCGACGAGGGACTCGTCGTGCACCCTCACGGACTCCAGGCCGACGCTCTTGAGGTACCTCACGGCGGCGGCGAAGCCCACGGCCTCGGCGATGCTCGGCGTCCCCGCCTCGAAGCGCTTGGGCGGCGGTGTGTAGGTGGTCCCCTCGAACGTCACGCGCGAGATCATCTCGCCCCCGCCCATGAAGGGCGGCATGCCCTCCAGCAGCTCGGGCCTGGCCCACAGCGCGCCGATGCCCGTGGGACCCAGCATCTTGTGCGCCGAGAAGGCGTAGAAGTCGCAGTCCAGGGCCGTGACGTCGACGGGCAGGTGCGGCGCAGCTTGCGCGCCGTCCACCAGCAGCAGGGCACCGGAGCGGTGGGCCAGCTCGGCTGCCTCGGCCACGGGGTTCACGGTGCCGAGGACGTTGGAGACGTGGAAGACCGCCACGAGCTTGGTGCGGGGGCCCACGGCGGCGCGCAGGGCGTCCATGTCGACCACGCCGCGCTCGCTCAGACCCACCGGCTTGACCACGGCGCCGCGCTCGGCGGCCACCATCTGCCACGGGACGATGTTGGCGTGGTGCTCGGCGACGGTGACGACCACCTCGTCGCCGGGACCCAGGTTCACCCTGCCCCAGCTCGCCGCCACGAGGTTGATGGCCTCGGTGGTGTTGCGCACGAACACCAGGCCGCGCGGGTCGGCGGCGCCTACGAACGCCGCCACCTCGGCGCGGGCCTCCTCGTACATGGCCGTGGCCTCGACGGAGAGGACGTGCGCCCCGCGGTGCACGTTGGCGTGGTGGCGGTAGTAGTAGTCGCCCATCGCCTCCACCACCTGGCGGGGCTTCTGCGAGGAGGCCGCGCTGTCGAGGAACACCAAGGGGCGCCCGTTGACCGTCCGCTCCAGCACGGGGAAATCGGCACGCAATCCAGCTACGTCCAGCGCCACGCCCGATGGTACCAGCAGGCCCGGCGCACCGCCGTCCGGGCGGCGGGAACGCGTCGCCAGCGGCGTTAGACTGCCCTGGTGAGGTTGAGGTCGCTGACGCAGCTCGCGTTCAGGAACCTCGTCACGCGGAGGGTCTCCTTCCCGGACGGCGTGGTCGCCCTCGTGGGCCAGAACGCCTCGGGCAAGAGCAACCTCCTGGCGGCGGCTTACCTCGGCTGCAACGGCACGCTCGCCTCGGGAACCCTCGCCGACATGGTGGCCTTCGGCAACGAGGAGGCTTACGTGGCGGTGGAGGTGGAGCACGCTGCCGGCGTCAGCCAGGTCGAGGTGGGCTTCGCTGCCGGCCGCAAGGTCGTGAAGCTCGACTCGCAGGTGGCGCGCGCCGCCGACGTCTCGCGCCACGTGGCCGCCGTGCTCATCACCCCGGAGGACTCCGAGCTCGTCCACGGCTCGCCGAGCTCGCGGCGCGCCTTCCTCGACGCCCTAATATCCAAGGTCTCGGCCCGCTACGCGGCGCTGGTCCGCGAGTACGGCCGCGTCCTGGAACAGCGCAACGCCCTGCTGCGCCTGTCACCACGCGACGCCACCCTGCCCGACTGGACCGCTCGCCTGGCGGCCGTCGGCACCGAGGTGGACGCCCTGCGCGAGCGCCTAGTGGCGCGGCTCTGCCCGCTGGCGGCGGACGTCTACCGCGAGGTGTCGGGCGACGAGGCGCCCTTCGCCGTCCGCCTGGCGCGCAACTGGGAGGGCGGCGACCTGGCCGCCGCCCTGGCCGCGACGCGGGCCGCGGAGCTGGCTCGCGGCGCCACGGTCGTGGGCCCGCACCGCGACGACCTGGCCCTCACCCTCGGCGGCATGGAGCTGCGCTCCTACGGCTCGCGCGGCGAGGCCCGCACGGCGGCGCTGGCGCTGCGCGTGGCCGAGTACCGCTTGCTCACCGAGAGGCACGGCGAGCCCCCTGTGCTGCTCGTGGACGACTTCTCCGCCGAGCTCGACGCCGACAGGCGCGCCTACCTGCTGTCGCTCACGGCCGCTACCCCGCAGGCGATAGTCACCGGCACCGAGCCGCCTCCCCACCACGACGCCCTGTTCCGCGTCAGCGGCGGGGAGCTGGCCCTCATAGACGCCGTGGGCGCGAGCAGCGCGGTGGCGCCGTCGGTCCGCGAGGTGCCGTCGTGAGGGGCGGCGGGCCGCGCAGCGCCGGCGACCTGCTGGCCGAGGTCTTCCGCCGCCAGGGCATGCGCCGCTCGCTGCGGCGCGCGGAGGCGGTGCTGCTGTGGCCGCGGGTGGTCGGGCGCGAGGTGGCGCGCTTCAGCTCGGCCAGGGCCTTCGAGGGCGGGGTCCTGTACGTGGACGTGACCGACTCCGAGACCGCCATGCACCTCAACATGCAGCGCCAGCGGTTCATCGCCGTCTACCACGAGACCTACGGGATCACCGAGCTGAAGGACGTGCGCTTCCAGGCCGGCCGGCTGACGGCCGACGCCGGTCAACCCGGTGAGGCCGAGGCGGCGGGCCCGGAGCCCGACCCCTCGGACGTCGCCGCTCTGCAGCAGGCGGTAGAAGCCGCGGCCCTGCCGGGCGACATCGCCGAGGTGGCGAGGTCGGCAGCGCGCACCCTCGCCGCCTACTGGGCCAAGCAGCGCGCCGCCGGCCACACCACGTGCCCAACATGCGGCGTGCTGCACGACGCCGTCGTCTCCGGGCTGGCGCCGCGGGAGCGGCGCCTGGCCGAGCTGGGCCGCGAGAACGAGTCCCTGCGCGACCGCGAGCTGTGCCCCAGCTGCCGCCGCGCCGCCCGCGAGCCGCGCGTGGTGGGTGCCGCTCACCGGATGGCCCTCGACCCCGACGCGCCCCATCCCGAGCTGGCCGTCGAGGAGGCAGTGGTCGCGCGGCGGCTCGCCGTCATCTACCTGGAGGACACCTTGGAGGACCTACTGCCACGCGCCGTCTCCGACCCCTCGCTGCGCCCCCACCTGGAGAGGGCGGCGCGCTGCATGGCCGCCCTGGCGACCGGCAAAGGCGTTGACGAGCTGGGCGACGAGGACCTGCACGCCGTGGACGAGCGCGTGGCCCGCGTCCTGGGCTGGAGCTGGTCGTGAGCCCCGCCGTCAGGCCCGTGATGCTCGTGGTGCTGGACGGCTTCGGCTTGGCACCGGCGGGGCCGGGCAACGCCGTGCACCTCGCCCGCACGCCGGTGTTCGACGCCATCTGGGCGGCCGGCCCCCGGACCACGCTGGAGGCCTCGGGCCTGGCCGTCGGCCTGCCCGCTGGCCAGATGGGCAACAGCGAGGTGGGCCACACGAACATCGGCGCCGGCCGGCGCGTCATGCAGAGCCTCACCTACGTGCAGGAGCAGATCGACACCGGCGCCTTCTTCGAGAACCCGGTGCTGGTGGAGACCTTCGAGTCGGCGCGGAGCGGAACCCTGCACCTCATGGGCCTCGTCTCGGACGGCGGCGTCCACAGCGACCTGCGGCACGTGCTGGCGCTGCTCGAGCTCGCCGCCAGGCGGCGCCTGCCCCGCGTGCGCCTGCACGTCTTCACCGACGGCCGCGACAGCGCTCCCGACGGGGCGCCCAGGTACCTGGCCGCCATCGAGGCCAAGCTCGCGGAGCTGACGGCCGCCGGCGCCGACGCGCGCGTGGCCACCGTTGTGGGGCGCTACTTCGCCATGGACAGGGACAGACGGTGGGACAGGACCGGGAGGGCCTACGAAGCCGTGGTCTGCGGGCGTGCCGAGCGCTCCGCCGCGACGGCTGCCGAGGCGCTCAGCGCCGCCTACGCCCGGGGGGAGACCGACGAGTTCGTGGCCCCCACCGTCGTCGGCCAGGCCGAGCCGATGCGCGACGGCGACGCGGTCTTCTTCTTCAACTTCCGGGCCGACCGCGCCAGGCAGCTCACCTACGCCCTCACGCGGCCCGGGTTCGACGGCTTCGCGCGCTGCGCCACGCCGCGCGTCCGCTTCGCCTCGCTCATGGAGTACGACCTGGAGCTGGGCCTCCCCTACGCCTTCGCGCTGCCGCCGCTCACCGAGGGGCTCTCAGAGGTCGTGTCGGAGGCCGGCCTGCGGCAGTACCACACGGCCGAGACCGAGAAGTACGCGCACGTGACGTACTTCTTCAACCTCCAGCGCGAGGAGCCGTTCCCCGGCGAGGAACGGGTGCTGGTGCCGTCTCCGCAGGTCGCGACCTACGACCTACAGCCCGAGATGAGCGCCCCGGCTCTCACAGACGCCACCGTGGCGCGCATCGCCGAGGGCGTGGACGACTTCCTGCTCATCAACTACGCGAACCCCGACATGGTGGGGCACACGGGGGTCCTGGAGGCCGCCGTGAGGGCCTGCGAGGCCGTCGACGAGGGCCTCGGCCGGCTGCTCGCGGCCTGGCGCGCGCGCGGCGGCACGGCCGTGGTGATCGCCGACCACGGCAACGCCGAGCAGATGCTCACGCCGGCCGGCGAGCCGCACACGGCCCACACCACCAACCCTGTGCCGTGCGTGCTCGTCTCGGACGAGCCGGCCGTGCAGGCGTTGCGCCTGCGCGACGGCGGCTGCCTGGGGGACGTGGCGCCCACGGTCCTGGAGCTCATGGGCCAGCCGCAGCCTCCCGAGATGACGGGACGCTCGCTGATCGCGCGCTGACCAACTGACAGCGCACAGGAAAGTCAACGCCGGGCATCTCTGCCCGGCGTTGACGCGCTGAACTCCGTCGAGTCCGCTTAGAAGTCCATGCCTCCCATGTCACCACCGCCGGGCATCCCCGCGGACTTGTCTTCCTTCTCGGGGTGCTCGGAGATGACGACCTCGGTGGTCAGCAGCAGGCCAGCGATGGACGCGGCGTTCTGCAGCGCGGTGCGCGTGACCTTGGCGGGGTCGACGATGCCGGCCGCGAACATGTCGTCCACGAACGAGTCGGTGGCGGCGTTGTAGCCGTACTTGCCGTCGTTGTTCTGGCGGATGGCGTTGACGATGACGCTGCCTTCGGCGCCGGCGTTGGCCGCGATCTGACGGGCCGGCTCCTCGAGGGCGCGCATCAGGATCGTGGCGCCGGTCTTCTCGTCACCTTCCAGCGACTCGGCGACCTTCTTGACCGCGTCGATCGCGTGGATGAGGGTGACACCGCCGCCCGCGACGATGCCTTCCTCGACGGCCGAGCGGGCCGTGGAGAGGGCGTCCTCGAAGCGGTGCTTCTTCTCCTTGAGCTCGGTCTCGGTGGCGGCACCGACGCGGATCACGGCCACGCCGCCGGCGAGCTTGGCCAGGCGCTCCTGGAGCTTCTCGCGGGCGTAGTCGGAGTCGGTGGTTTCGAGCTCGGCCTTGATGCCCTTGATGCGCTCGTCGATGACCTTGCGGTCGCCCTGGCCCTCGATGATCGTGGTCTCGTCCTTGCTGGCGCGGACGCGCTTGGCGCGGCCCAGCTGGTTGATCCGCACGTTCTCGAGCTTGTGGCCGAGCTCCTCGCTGATGACCTCACCGCCGGTGACGGCGGCGATGTCCTTGAGCATCTCCTTGCGGCGGTCGCCGAAGCCGGGGGCCTTGACGGCCAGCACGTTCAGGGTGCCGCGGAGCTTGTTGAGGACGAGGGTGGCGAGGGCTTCGCCTTCGACGTCCTCGGCGATGATCACGAGCGGGCGGCCGGTCTGGATGACCTGCTCGAGGACCGGGAGGAGGTCCTTCAGCGCGCTGATCTTCTTCTCGTGGATGAGGATGTAGGGGTCCTCGAGCACCGCCTCCATGGCCTCGGAGTCGGTGATGAAGTAGGCGCTGATGTAGCCCTTGTCGAACTGCATGCCTTCGACGACGTCGAGCTCGGTGTCGAGGGTCTTCGACTCCTCGACGGTGATGACGCCGTCGCGGCCGACCTTGTCCATGGCGTCGGCGATGAGGCGGCCGACCTCGGCGTCGTTCGCGGAGATCGAGGCGACCTCGGCGACGGCCTTGCTGTCCTCGACGGCGCGGGCCATCTTCTTGACGCTCTCGACGGCGGCTTCGACGGCCTTGTCGATGCCGCGCTTCAGGCCGAGCGGGCTGGCGCCGGCGGCGACGTTCCTCAGGCCCTCGCGGACGATGGCCTGGCCGAGCACGGTGGCGGTGGTGGTGCCGTCACCCGTGATCTCGTTCGTCTTGCTGGCGATCTCGATGAGGAGCTTGGCGCCGATGTTCTCGATCGGGTCCTTGAGCTCGATGTCCTTGGCGACGGTCACGCCGTCCTTGGTGATGGTGGGGCCGCCGAACTTCTTCTCGAGGACGACGTTGCGTCCCTTGGGCCCGAGCGTCACCTTGACGGCGTTCGCGACGGCGTTGACGCCGCGTTCCAGCGCGCGGCGCGCGTCTTCCTTGTAGATCAGGTCCTTTGCCATCTTCCCTCTGCTTCCCTGTCCTGGCTAGGCGCTCGGCTGACTCAGCCGAGGACCGCGTGGATGTCGCGCTGGCTCAGGATCATGAGCTCGCGGCCGTCCAGCTCGATCTCGGTGCCGCCGTACTTGGCGAAGACCACGGTGTCGCCGACGTTGACGTCGATCGGCTCGCGCGAGCCGTTGTCGAGGTACTTGCCCGGGCCGACGGCGAGGACCTTGCCACGCTGGCTCTTCTCCTTGGCGCTGTCGGGCAGCACCAGGCCGCTGGCCGTCGTCTGAGGCTCGTCGATGACCTCGACGACCACCTTGTCGCCCAGCGGCTTCAGGTTGAGCTTCTGATCAGCCATGCTTCCTCCACTGTTGTTGGATGTCCTTGCTTGGCACTCGGCCCATGCGAGTGCCAACCACCCCTAATGGTATTCACGCCTTGGGAACGGTGTCAACCGCGCTTTGTCAATCTCTCTATACCCGCGCGGCTTAGCACACTTGACAAAGGCACGCTCAGGTCTGCCCGGCTCAACCGCGCCTGAGGCCGATGATGAAGGCCGGCACGAACGCGGCGGCGAACGGGACGTTGTAGGTGAGGAGCGCCAGGAGGCCGCGCCACGTGCCCTGGAGGGATTCCCCCGTGAGTAGCGGGTCCACCTGGCGCTGCACCACGTCCCAGTTCACGTTTATGAAACCTGACCAGGCGAGCAGCTGTACGGCGATGAACAGGAGGCCGAGCACGAGCGCGACGACCTTGCCTATCTTCTTGACCGCGTACCCGGCCACGAACCCGGCCACCGCGCCGAAGCCGATCTGTTCGACCCACGGCCAGACGGCCGACAGCTCGGGCAACTCCACGTGAGCGACGTTACCACGCCCCAGGAGCCCGGCGGCGCGCCGGCATCGGTAAGATGACGCCGTGAGCACAGGCGCCCCCATCCGCATAGGTCAGCGCGTCCGGGAGGCCCTGCGCGCCGACCTGCCCGTAGTGGCGCTGGAATCAACCGTCATCACGCACGGCCTGCCGCGGCCCCGCAACCTGGAGGCGGCGCAGCGCCTGGAGTCGGTAGTCGAGGAGGCCGGCGCCGTGCCGGCGACCATCGGCGTCCTGGCGGGCGAGGTCGTCGTCGGCTTGGACGCGAACGAGCTCGAGCACCTGGCCAGGGCGGACGCCGAGAAGGTGTCGCTCTGGAACCTCGCCGCGGTCGTGGCTCGCCGCGCCGACGCCGGCACCACGGTCGCGGTGACCCTCTGGGCCGCCCACCAGGCGGGCCTCGACGTGTTCGCCACGGGCGGCATAGGCGGCGTGCACGACGTGCCGTTCGACGAGTCCGCCGACATCAGCGCCCTGGCGCGCTTCCCCGTCCTCACCGTCTGCGCCGGGCCCAAGAGCATCCTCGACGCCTCCGCCACGCTCGAGCGGCTCGAGACCGCAGGCGTGCCGGTCGTGGGCTACCGCTCGAGCCGCCTGGCGGGGTTCATCCTCCGCGAGACGGACCTCCCCTTGCCGGCCCGCGTCGACTCTCCTGAGGAGGCGGCCGCCGTCCTCCAGGCGCAGCGGCGGCTGGGGTTATCCTCGGGCGTGGTCCTGAGCAACCCGGTGTCGTCGGGCTTGGCGCCCGACGAGTTCGCCGCGCTGCGCGAGCGCGCCGAGGAGGAGCTGAGGGCGCGCGGCGTACGCGGCCGCGACGCCACGCCGTTCCTGCTGGCCGAGCTGGCCCGCATCTCCGGCGGACGCACCGTGGAGGTGAACACCCGGCTCCTGGAGGAGAACGCCGCGCTCGCCGCCCAGGTCGCCGCCGCCTGCAGGCGCCTGGCCGGGGACACCAGACCCGTGGGAGGACGCGCTTGAGCGACCAGCACCGCCTTGACGCCGACGTCGGCCGCCCCCGCGGCCTGGGTGAGCTGCTCAGGTCCGCCCGCGAGAGCCGTGGGCTCTCCCTCACCGACGTGGCCGAGCTGACCCACGTGCGGCAGGAGTACCTGAAGGCGCTCGAGGAGGGCCGCTACGGCGACCTGCCCGAGGACGTCTACGCGCGCAACTTCGTGCGCCTCTTCGCCCAGGCGGTGGGCGTGGACACGGAGCGCGCCCTGTCCGCCTACCAGTCCGAGCGCCGGCAGGCCGGCGGCCTCTCGACCCTCGAGATGCGCCTGGAGCAGGAGCGCAAGGGCGAGAAGCCGCCGCCCCGCAAGCGCCGCCGTTCGGAGACCAGGGACCGCGCCGGCTTCAGCCTCGGTCCGCTGATCCCCACCCTGATCCTCGTGGCCGGCTTGGTGGCCCTGGCCGTCTGGGGCTTCAACCGCCTCATGGCGCCGGGCAGGGTGACGGGGAGGACCGAGCCCCCGCCCGTGGTGTCGAGCCAGCAGCCGCAGTCGAACGCGCCTACGCCTGAAGCGGAGGGCGGCGCGCCCGAGGCGGCGGCCTCTCAGCCCACGACCGTCTTGGTGACGGTGATCTCGGAACCGCCGGGCGCGGTGGTGAGCATAGACAGCTTCGCGCTGCCGGGCACCACGCCCATCCGCGACGTCCCGGTGACGGCGCGCGCCGGCCGCGTCCTGCGCGTCAGCCTCGAGGGGTACCAGACCCTCGAGCAGCCCGTGGACCTGCTCGAGGACCAGACGCTCTCGGTGCGCCTGGCACCCGAGCCGGTCGCGCCTGAGGCGGGCGCGGGTGACCAGCCGGCGGCCGCCGGGCCCGTGGCCGGCGCGGGACGCGTCGCCATCGAGGTGACGGCGCCCACGTGGCTCGAGGTGTACCGCGGCACGGCGCGCAACGAGGGCGAGCGCCTCGTCTACCGCACCGCCCAGGCCGGCGAGACCTTCGCCTTCGACATGCCGGTGTACGTGCACGTCGGCAACGCCGCCGGGGTGCAGGTGACGGTGGGCGACACGGTCATCGGCACGCTAGGCTCCTCGGGCGCCGTCGTCGGGCGGGCTTTCACCGGTCAGTGAAAGGCGGCGTCACGGCGCAGCTGGCGCTGGCGTCGCTCCGCAACAGGCCGCTGCGGACGGGCCTCACGGCGCTCGGCATAGCCATCGCCATAGCCTCCACGGTCGTCTTCATGTCCATCGGCGAGGGGCTGCGCAAGGCGTTCGCCGACCAGCTCGCCGGTCTGGGGCCCGACATCCAGGTGAGCTACGGCGAGGCTGGCAGCGAGCTGTTCCCCACCGTGCCCGACCTGCCCTTCGAGTACGTGGAGCGCCTGCGCGCCGACGCCCAGAGGTTCGGCTTCCGCTGGGCTGAGCCGGAGCTCACGTACCTGCGCGGCGGCCTCTCCCCCACGCAGTCGTTCATCTTCGACGGCCTGCCCACGTCGCTGCCGCTCACCGAGGTGTTCGCCGGCGCCCACGTGGTCGAGGGCCGCGGCCTCACGCCCGAAGACGAGGAGGCGTTCGTCGCCCTGGTCGGCGCCTCGGTGGCGTCGCGGTCGAACCTCGAGGTAGGCGACACGCTGCGCCTCAACCCCCAGGCGATCTTCGAGATCGTGGGCATCGTCGCCTCCGAGGCCGGCCTGCTCGAGAACCTCGTCATAGTGCCGTTCTCGGCGCTCAGGCAGGCGATGGACGCCGGCGACCGCGTGACCTCGGTCCTCATCAAGCTCGAGGACCCCTCCCGCGCCGAGGCGGTCGCCGCCGAGATCAACGCGGCCTACCCCGACCTGGGGGCGCAGACGCAGGCCGGCACGCTGAGCGTGGTCCAGGACTCGCTGCGCATCTCCGACTTCGTCAGGCTGGGGATCAGCGCCATCGCGCTGATAGTCGGCGCCATCGCCGTGGCGAACACGATGATGATGAGCGTCTTCGAGCGCACCCGCGAGTTCGGCGTGGTCCGCGCCGTCGGCGCCAGGCCCTCGTTCCTCTTCTCCCTCGTGGTCTTCGAGTCGGTGGTGCTGTCACTGATCGGCGCCGTCTTCGGCGTGGCCCTCGGCACCCTCGCGACGACCGTCGTCAACGCCATCGCCAACGACTACGTGGGCCTCGCCGTGGCGGCCGTGACGCCCCGCCTCGTGCTCTTCGCGGTGGTCGTGGCCGCGGTCACGGGCCTGGTGGCGGGCCTGCTGCCCGCCGGACGCGCGGCCCGGGTGCCCATAGCCGTCGCCGTCGCGCGGGAGTGACGAGCCGGCGACGCGCTCCCGTCGGGGTGACGCCTGCGCGACCGCGGGCCCTCCCTCTCATAAGATGACCACCATGGCGCCTAAGCCCATGCGGGTCCTGATCGCCCTCGTCGTGGCCCTACTCGCGGTCGCGCACGCCCAGCGCTACGAGTGGCGCGACGTCCAGCAGCTCGTCACCATCGAGCCGTCCGGCGACCTCATCGTCGAGGACACGCGCACTCTCTGGACCGACGGGGACTTCGGCGAGGCGTTCATCTGCGTGCACCTGGCCCAAGGCGAGCGCATAGACCTGCTGCCCGGCTCCGGCGCCGTCAGCAGCGGCCCCCAGGCCACCGCCTTCACGCAGCCGTGCGCCGGCGGCACCGAGATGGTCGTCCGCAACATGGTGCGCGTCAGCGAGCGCCGCGTGCGGTTCGTCTACCGGCTCTCTGGCGCCATGGACTTCTACAGCGACGTCGCGCGCTGGTACTGGAACATCCTCGAGCAGGACCACCCGCCCGTCATCGGCTACAGCCTGCGGGTCGAGGCCCCCGGCCCCATGGCCGAGCCCTACGACGCGTACGTGCACCGGTACGCCAACCCCGAGAGGCCGGTGGTCACGCTCTCCGAGGACCGCTCCGTGCTCACCGTCGAGTTCGAGCAGGTGCCGCCCGGCGCCGGCGTGGAGATCAACTACCTCATGGACCCGGCGCTCTTCGAGCGGCGCGGTTCCTCCCCCGGGCTCGAGGCGGCCTTACGCGAGGAGCTGGAGATCCTCGAGCGCAGCGAGGCCATGGCCGGCCGCGCGGCGCTCCGACGCTCCCCCTGGTGGGCGCTCCTCCCTGGGGGCGTCGTGGCCTTCCTGGCCCTGGGCGTGCTTACCGCCTACCTGAAGCACGGACGCGAGCCGAAGGTCATGGCCATGCGCTACCCCTTCGAGCCACCCAGCGACCTGCCGCCGGCGGCCGTGCCCGCGCTGCTCACGCAGTCCTACCAGCAGAGCAGCATGGGCAACGCCTTCATGGCCACGATCATGGACCTGGCCAGGCGGGGTTACGGGGAGTTCACCGGCAAGAACGGGCGCTTCGCCATGAAGCTCGACCTGCAGCGCTCCACCGACGGCCTGCACCCGTTCGAGGCGGCGGTCCTCAGGTACCTGAAGAACGCGGCCATGACCTACCACAAGGGCGACCCTAGCGAGCTCGAGTTCCGCGAGATGAAGAGCTACTCGGAGCGCTACGCCTCGACGTTCATGATCAGCTGGGGCTCGTCGGTCCGTAAGTGGGTGGAGGCCAAGCGCGGCGGCCCGCTCGTGGACCCCGAGAGCAAGCGCGTCGCCAACGCCTGGACCACCCGCTGCCTCGTCGGCATGCTCGTCTGCGTCGTGGCGGCGTTCGTGCTGGCCGGGCCTGGCCGCGTGGCCGGCATCGCCGGGGCCGTGGCGTCCTTCGTGCTGCTCATCACCGCCAGCGTCGCCCTGCCCCGCTGGCGCACCGAGATCGCCGCCGAGGTCGCGGCGTGGAAGGGCTTCAAACGCACGCTCTCCGACTTCACCCGCATGAAGGACGCCCCCGACGACTTCTTCAGGCTGTGGGACGTCTACTACGTCTACGCCGCCACTCTGGGCGTCGCGGAGAAGTTCCTCAAGAACCTCGCCCGCGCCGCGCCGCTCCGCGGTGTCGACGAGAGCAGCATGGCCGCTCGCGCCGCCTGGATCGGGTCGAGCCATAGCATGCGCAGCCTCTCCGACGTCTCGCGGTCCGTGATGTCGCTGTCGCGCTCGCTGGCCTCCGCCTCGGCCTCGGCCTCCTCCGGGGGTTCGTCGTCCGGCGGCGGTGGCGGTGGCGGCGGGGGCAGCTCCGGCGGCCGCTGAGGCCGGCGGCGCGCGGTAGCATCGGCGCATGCTGCGCGCCGACCGCCTCTCCAAGGTCTACCGGACGGGGGCGGCCGACGTGCCGGCGCTCACGGACGTGTCGGCGGTCTTCCCTCCCTCGTGCATGACGGCCATCCTCGGCCCCTCCGGGTCGGGCAAGTCCACGCTCCTCAACCTCCTGGCCGGCTTCGACACGCCGACCTCCGGCACCGTCACCTTGGACGGCCAGGTGATAGGCGCCCTGTCGGAGAGCGAGCGCGCCGACCTGCGCCTGAGGCGGTTCGGGTTCGTGTTCCAGTCGTTCAACCTGGTGAGCGTGCTCGACGCCGTCAGCAACGTGGCCCTGCCCATGGCGCTCGCAGGCGTGCCGCGCGCGGAGCGCACCGCCCGGGCCATGAAGCTGCTCGAGCGGTTCGGCGTGGCGCACAGGAGCGACCACCTGCCCCACCGGCTCTCGGGCGGCGAGAGGCAGCGCGTGGCGCTGGCGCGGGCCCTGGCCAACGACCCGGCCGTGGTCTTCGCCGACGAGCCCACTGGCAACCTCGACTCGAAGAGCGGCGAGGTCGTCGTGCGCGCCCTCAGGGACGTCGCGGCGGAGGGCCGCACGGTGGTGATCGTGACGCACGACAGGGACCTGGCCGACCTGGCCGACGCCCGCATCGAGCTCCGGGACGGCGAGGTGCGCGGCGTCAGCGGCCCCCGGGCCGACGACGTGAGGCCGGCTGACACGGCCCAGGCGGGCCCAGTGGGGGCCGCGTGAGGCTGAGCTCGCGCGCTGCGGGTGCCCTCGGCGCCGTCCTGATGGGCCTGGCCATCGCCGTCGGGGCGTTCGGGGCCCACACGCTCGAGGGACGCGTCCCGGAGGCCCGCATCGGCACGCTGGAGACGGCGGTGCGGTACCAGGCCTACGCCGGCCTGGGCCTCGTGGCCATGTCGCTGGTGGGCCGCCTCGCCCGCGGCCGGGCAGCGACAGCCGCCGCCCAGGCCGCCGCGCTCCTGGCGCTCGGCGTCCTGCTCTTCTCCGGCGCGCTCTACCTGCTCGTCGCCGGCGGTCCCGGGTTCCTCGGCATGGTGGCCCCGGTCGGCGGCTTCGCGATGATCCTCGCCTGGCTCTGGCTGGCGATCGCCATCTGGCGCGAGCCGCTCACCTGAGCTCGTCCGGCGGCGGCACCCTGCCGCTGGCCGCGACCTCCCGCAGCACCTCGTACGACAGCTTGGGCACGCGCCTCAGGGTATCCGGCTCGAGGCGCACGATGCCGTAGCGCTTGGCGAAGCCCTCGGTCCACTCGAGGTTGTCCACCAGCGTCCAGACGAGGAACGAGTCGACGTCGCAGCCCCGCTCCCGCGCCGCCAGCGCGGCCCGCAAGTGCCTGACGAGGAACCTGGCGCGGTTCACGTCGTCGACGCGCCCGGAGGCCCGCGGCTCGTCGCGGAAGGCCGCCCCGCACTCGGTGACCGCCAGCCGAAGGGAGTCGTACTCGTCGCGCAACCGCGTGAGGACCTCGACGAGCCCGCGCGGGTAGACCTCCCACCCCATGTCGGTGACTTCCGCGTCCCTCGGCGCTGCGGCCAGCGACAGGCCGGCGGGGCTCTCCGGGTCGCTGCGCACGCGGAGCCTCGTGTAGTAGTTGACGCCGAGCACGTCAGGGCGCCGCGCCACCTCGGCCAGGTCACCCTCGCGCACGAACGGCTCGAGCATGTCCCCCACCGGCTCGGGGTAGCCGCGGCCGAACAGCGGGTCGAGGAAGGCCCTGTTGAAGGCGGCGTCCGCCAGCGCGGCGGCCGCCTCGTGGTCCTCCCCCTCGTCGGCCGGCGACACCGGCTGCACCATCACGATCGTGCCGACCTCGGCGTCGGGCATGGCCTCCTTCAGCCGCGCGTGGGCCAGGCCGTAGGCGAGGTTCTGGTGGTGCAGGGCTCCCAGGAACGCCTCCATGTCCTTGAGGCCGGGCGCGTGCGTACCGACCAGGTGCCCGAGCACGGCGTGCACGTTGGGCTCGTTGAGCACGAAGACGCGCTTGGCGCGGCCGGCGAGGAGCTCCGCCGCCACCTCGGCGTAGTCCGCCAGGTAGTAGGCGGTGTCCCGGTTCCTCCATCCGCCCCGGTCCTGCAGCGCCTGTGGCAGGTCCCAGTGGTAGAGGCAGGGCCACGGCTCCAGTCCGCGCGCCAGGGCCTCGTCGAGGACCCTGTCGTAGAGCGCCAGGGCGTCCCGCTTGGGCCTGCCCTTGCCCTCCGGCATCACGCGCGGCCAGCTGAGCGAGAACCTGTAGACGGGTGCTCCCAGGCCGCTAGCCAGGTCCAGGTCCTCTTCCAGCCGCTTCAAGTGGTCCGTCGCGACCGACCACGCACCCACGGGGAGCGCGGTGCGCGAGAGGAAGCGGTCCCAGATGCACTCGCCTCGGCCAGCCGCCCCCTCCGTCTGGTAGGCGGAGGTGGACACGCCCAGGCGGAAGCCCTCCGGGACGATGGTCTCAGCGTCTAGTTCCACGACACGACGTTAGCGCCGGGAGCCGGCCGGGGTACCATCGTGCGCGTGACGCGGGCGAACGAGGAACCCCGGCGGGGCGCCGTCTACCTGGTGCTGGCCGGCGCGCTCGTGTCCGTGAGCTTCGCGGCCGTGTTCATCAGGCTGGCCGACGCTCCGGCCCCAGTCGTGGCCTTATATCGCCTCGCCATCGCCACCCTGGTGCTGTTGCCGGCGACGCTGCGCGCCCGCGCCCGCACCCCTCTGCGCGGCCGCGCCGCCTGGCTCACGGCCCTCTCGGGCCTCGCCCTGGCCATCCACTTCGCCACCTGGATCGAGTCCCTCTCGTTCACGACCATCGCGGCCAGCGTCACGCTCGCCACGACCACGCCCCTGTGGACGGCGCTGCTCGGCTGGTTCGTGTTCGGCGCCGCGCCCACCCTCTCGGTGATGTTCGGCATGACCATCGCCGTGGCCGGGGCGGCGGTGATCGGCTTCGGCGACCTGGGCGGAGGCAGCAACCCCGTGCTGGGCGACGCCCTGGCCCTGTGCGCCGCGGCGGCGGCCGCCGTCTACTTCCTCATCGGGCGCCAGGTGATGAGAGGGGGCGTGTCGCTGCCCGCCTACGTCGGCACCGTCTACGGCTGGGCGGCGCTGTGGCTCCTCCCGTTGCCGCTGCTCCTCGGCGTCCCGTACTGGGGCTACCCGCTCGATTCTCTCGGCTGGATCGCCCTGCTCGCGCTGGTCCCTCAGGTGCTGGGGCACACGGGCCTCAACCACTCCGCCCGCTACCTGGGCGCCACCGTCACCGCCACCGCCGTGCTCGCCGAGCCCCTCGGCTCGGGGATCCTGGCGGCCATCGTGTTCGGCGAGGTGCCCCCGCCCATGACCCTCCTGGGCGGTCTCCTGGTGCTCGTCGGGGTCATGCTCGTGGTGCTCACCGGAGAGCCGCAGCCGCGGGGGACGCGCCGGTCGCGCCGCAAGGACGGCCCGGTGGGAGCGGCAAGAACCGAGACCTGACCGCATCGTCAAGTGGTGCAAAAGGTGCTTTCATCTGGTAGCATGACGTACGTGGGCGAGACTGGGGTGGCCAACACGGAAGCTGCCCAAGACGCCCAGAACACCCGAGAAACAGCCCCAACGCTCATGCGTGCGACACGTGCGGTCGGCCGCGCAAGCGGGCGGTCGCTCGAAGGGAGCGAGCCACGTTGAAAGACTCAGCGAAGACGTTCAAGAGCGGCGACCAGGTCGTGCTTCCCCCCTACGGAGTAGGCGTGGTGAAGGGCACCACTGACCGCACGGTCGGCGGTACGGTCCAGAAGTACTACCAGGTCGAGTTCCCCAACGGAACGTCTCGCGCTTACGTGCCTGTCGACGCCCCGTTCGGCGCCGGCCTCCGCCCCGCCCTCACGCGGGAGGAGGTCCAGAGCGTCCTAGAGCGTCTGCAGAACGGCCGCATCACCCTTCCCAAGCAGTGGGCCGCCCGGCACCGCAAGGTCACGGACATCCTCACCAGCGGTGACCCTTACCAGATCGCCACGCTCGCCAGCGAGCTGCGCCGCTGGGACCTCGAGCGCGGCCTGCCCGACCTCGACAGGCAGGCCTACCGCCGCGCCATCCGCCTGCTGGCCGGCGAGATCAGCGCCGTCCTATCCATCACGGAGAGCGAAGCTCGCGCCCTCATGGGCGTGGGCGAGGAGGACGCCCTCAACTGAGGGGCGCTGGGCGCCGAGCCGCGCCCGCACCACCTGAGCTCGCATACGACGCGCCGGGGCCTGAGAAGGCCCCGGCGTTGCCATGTCGTTGGTTCACCAACGCTGGCATCGCCTCGCTTCTATCGACCCGTTCTCGGCCGGGACGGCGAACTTAGCTTCCCCCGCCCCGCGCCGCCAGGTAGCGCAAGGCGATGGCGTAGGCGGCGTAGTCGTCGAGCTGGCGGCCCGGCCACCTGAGCCCGCGCGGCACGAGCCTCATGAACAGGCCGGGCGGGTGGTCGCGGAAGTAGAGCTCCTTGGCCTCGAGGGTCGTCCCCTCCTCTGGCACCAGCACGGGGTCGTGCCCGGCGCTCCTCAGTGCCTTAACCAAGGAGGCCGAGCCCGTGCCGTCGCCCACCAGCACCGTGGCCCCGGCGGGCAGCGCGAGCCCCGGCGCCTCCTCCGGCGTGACGACCTCGGCGCGCACCAGCGCCCCGTCGGGGGACACGAACGCCACGCCCACGTTCCTGCCGGGGTCGAACGCCACGAGCACGCGTTCGAGCCTATCGCGCGGCGGACCGTCGCGGGCGGGCCGCGGGCCACCGCCCCGTAAGAGCCGGTCCAGAAAGCAGAGGGCGCGCCATGTGGCGCGCCCTCCCGCGTCGGACTAGTCGGCTACGGCCTCAACCGCGCGCCTCGGGGCGCTGCGACGGCGCCTGGGCTGCCGGACGGGAGACCGCGGCGGCCTCCTCGGCCGGGCGCTTCTCCGCCAGCTTGGCGAGCGTGCGCTCGTCCGCCACACGCGTCTTGCGGATGGCGTCGAGGCCCGTGCCGGCCGGCACCAGGCGGCCGAGGATGACGTTCTCCTTGAGGCCGACCAGGTCGTCCACCTTGCCCGCGAGGGCGGCCTCGGTGAGCACGTGGGTGGTGTGCTGGAACGAGGCGGCGGACAGCCAGCTCTTCGTGGAGAGCGAGGCCTTCGTGATGCCGAGGAGCAGCGGCTTCCACGTGGCCGGGGTCTTGCCCTCGGCCATGAGGCGCTGGTTGACCTCCTCGATGTCGAAGCGCTCGACGGTCTGGCCCGCCAGGTAGTCGCTGTCGCCGCTGTCGATGACCTCGACGAACTTGAGCATCTGCCGCACGACGATCTCGATGTGCTTGTCGTGCACGCTCACGCCCTGGCCGCGGTACACCTTCTGGATCTCGTCGACCAGGTAGGCGCGCACCGCGTCGGGGCCGCGGGACTCGAGCAGGTCGTGCGGGTTGATGGAGCCGCGGGTGAGGGGATCGCCCGCCTCGACGCGCTCGCCGTCCTTGACGACGAGGCGCATGGTGCGGTCGATCTTGTAGGTCTTGACGAACTCGCCGTCGTCGGAGGTGACGGTCACGCGGACGCGGTCGTCCTCCTCCTCGAGCGAGACGACGCCGTCGACCTCGGAGATGATGGCGCGGAGCTTCGGCTTGCGGGCCTCGACGAGCTCGATCACGCGCGGGAGGCCCTGCGTGATGTCGGCGCCCGTGGCGATGCCGCCCGTGTGGAACGTGCGCATCGTGAGCTGCGTGCCCGGCTCGCCGATCGACTCGGCAGCGATGGTGCCAACGGCCTCACCGAGGCTGACGTCGCGCATGAGGGACATGTCGAGGCCATAGCACTTGATGCACACGCCGGCGCGCGTCTGGCAGGTGAGCGGGCTGCGCACGGCCACGGCGCGGACCTCGGGGTTGGCGGCCATCCGAGCGGCGATCGCCCTGACGTCCTCCATGTAGAGGACCTCACCGGCTTCCTTCTTGTAGTCGCCGATCTCGAGGTCGAGCGCCAGGCGACGGCCGTAGAGGCTCATCTCCAGGTGGCCACGGGGGCGGGCGCGGCCCTCGGCCTGGTACAGCGGGATCTCGACGAACTCGGCGCTGCCGCAGTCCTCCTCGCGCACCACGATCTCGTGGGCCACGTCGACGAGCTTCCTCGTGAGGTAACCCGAGTCGGCCGTACGGAGGGCCGTGTCGGCGCCGCCCTTACGGGCGCCGTGCGTCGAGATGAAGTACTCGAGGACGTCAAGGCCTTCGCGGAAGTTCGCGCGGATGGGCAGCTCGATGGTCTCGCCCGAGGGGTTGGCCATGAGGCCGCGCATGCCCGCCAGCTGACGGATCTGCTGGGGGTTACCACGGGCGCCCGACTGGGCCATGACGTAGAGCGGGTTGAACGGCATGTTCTTCTGGAAGTTCTCGAACACGGCGTCCTTCACCTGCTCGGTGGTGTCGTTCCACAGGCGGATGACCTGGTTGAAGCGCTCGCGCTCCGTCATGAAGCCGCGCTCGGCGGCCTCCTGGATGCGGTTGAGCTTCTGCTGGGCCTCGGCGATGAGCTCCTTCTTCTTCTCGGGGATGGCCACGTCGTCGATGCCGATCGTGATGCCCGAGGTGGTGGAGAGCTCGAAGCCGTACTGCTTGAGGCCGTCGAGGAGGGCGGCGGTGCGCTCGATGCCGAGGCGCTTGAAGCTCTCGACTACGAGGTCGCGCAGGGCGCCCCTCTCGTACACGGTGTCGTAGCGGATCAGCTCGGCCGGGACGTCGCCGCCAGCGGCGAGGGTCTCGCGGACGATGCGGCCGAACATCGCGCGGCCCGGGCTGGTCTCGACGATCTCGCCGTCGATCCTGATGGTGACCGGGTCCTGCATGTCGATGATGCCGCTCTCGACAGCCATGAGCGCCTCGTCGACGCCGCCGAAGCGGTACTTGAGGCGGCCGACGCTCGTCTCCCTGCCGGCGACGGTGATGGGCGAGTTGAGGTCGAGCTCGCCGTTGGCGAACGCCTCGAGCGCCGCGTCGGACGAGTCGAACGACCTGCCCGCGCCCTTCTTGCCGGTGTGGAGCTGCGTGAGGACGTAGAGGCCCAGGACGATGTCGCGCGTGGCGTTGACGTTCGGGCCGCCGTGCGCCGGGGAGAGCAGGTTGTGGCTGGCCAGCATCTGCAGCCTGGCCTCGGCCTGCGCGTAGACGGACAGCGGCACGTGGATGGCCATCTGGTCGCCGTCGAAGTCGGCGTTGAACGCCTCGCAGACGAGCGGGTGCAGCTGGATGGCCTGGCCCTCGACGAGCACCGGCTCGAAGGCCTGGATACCCAGGCGGTGGAGCGTCGGGGCGCGGTTGAGGAGCACCACCTTGTCGGCGATGACCTCTTCCAGCGCGTCCCAGACCTCGTCCTGGACGTCACGGTAGCGCTCGAGCTTCTTGCGGGCGCTCTTGATGTTGTTGGCCAGCCCGCGCTCCTCGAGCTTCTTGAAGAGGAACGGCTTGAAGAGCTCCAGGGCCATGCGCTTCGGCACGCCGCACTGGTGCAGCTGGAGCTGCGGGCCCACGACGATGACCGAGCGGCCGGAGTAGTCGACGCGCTTGCCGAGCAGGTTCTGGCGGAAGCGGCCCTGCTTGCCGCCGAGCAGGTCGGTGAGCGACCTGTACGGACGGTCGGAGCCGGGGTGCAGCACGGGGGCGCCGCGGCGGCCGTTGTCGATGAGGGCGTCCACGGCCTCCTGCAGCATGCGCTTCTCGTTGCGCACGATCATCTCGGGCGCGCCCTGCTGCATGAGCTTCTTCAGGCGGTTGTTCCTGTTGATGAGGCGCCTGTAGAGGTCGTTGAGGTCCGAGGTCGCGAAACGCCCGCCCTCGACCTGCACCATCGGGCGCAGGCTCGGCGGCATGACGGGCACGGCCTCGAGGACCATCCACGCCGGGTCGTTCCCAGAGCGGCGGAACGCCCTGACGATCTCGAGGCGCTTGCGGGCCTTGGCGCGCTTGTGCCGCGAGGGGGACTCCATCTCCTCCTCGAGCTCGGCCTCGAGCTGCTCCAGGTCGAGGGTCTCGAGGAGCTCCTTGATGGCCTCGGCGCCCATCTTCGCCTCGAAGTCGTAGCTCTCGATGACGCGGACCTGGCGCCGGACGAGGTCGATCTCGATGCGGCCCTCGATCTCGCTGCGCACGTTGCCGTCGTCGGCCAGCTCGTCGCCGACCTTGACGCGGTCGCCGTTCACGACGATCGGCTCGTCCTGGTACGGGTACACGCGGGCGCGCGAGACGATGATGCTCGCCGGGTGCGACAGCCTCACGGTGCCGTAGGCCGCGGCGACGATCTCCTGCGCGGCGTCGATGGCGCCCACGACCTTCTCGCCCGGCTGGACCTGGGCGCCGTCGCCCACCAGCACGTGCATCGTGGGGTTCATCTCGTGCTGCTCGCTGCGCTCCCACTGCACCTTGAGCGTGGCCGTTGTGACCGTGCCCTTGGCCTTGCTGGCGCGCAGCTCGGCGGTGGCGGCGGTGGGCAGCGTCAGCGTGGCGCCGGCGCTGGCCTTCGCCAGCTCGTCGCCTTCCTCCACGAACTCGCCGCCCGTGACGCTCGGCTCCATGCCGGCGGGCACGAGGTAGGTGGCCAGCTCGTCCTCGGTGTCCACGTCGCGGACGACGATGATGCCGCCGTCGTTGCCGATGGGCAGCAGCTCGACGACGCCCTCGGCCTCGGAGGTGAGGACGACGTCCTCGGACAGCTCAGCGATGGGCTGTCCGCCCTTGTAGCCGTCCTCCTCCTCGATGAAGTCCTTCTTGGGGACGATCAGCCTGGCGTCGCGCGACTCCTTGTAGTCGAGGCCGATACGCCGCGGGAAGCGGTACTGCGCGATGCCGGCGATCTTGGACTTGACGCCCTTGGCGAGCTGCTGGCCGGCCTCGACCCACTCGCCGTCGGACACCACGGCGTCCTCGCCGCTGGGGACCGTGTAGGTCTCCTGCAGGCCGTAGCGGAGCTGCCTGTACTCGTCGTCGGAGAGCAGGTCTCCGCGCTTGAGCGGCCTGTCGTTGAGGCGCGCGTCCTGCGGGTCGGTGACGATGTACTTGGCGAAGTACAGGACCTGCTCCAGCTGCGACGTGGAGAGGTTGAGGAGCGCCCCGACCTTGTTGGGGATGTCCTTGACGTACCAGATGTGCGCGCAGGGCGTGGCCAGCTCGATGTGGCCCATGCGGTAGCGGCGCACCGTGGAGCGGGTGACCTCGACGCCGCAGCGCTCGCAGGTCTTGCCGGCGAAGCGCTGGCCGCGGTACTTGCCGCACGAGCACTCCCAGTCCTTCTCTGGACCGAAGATCTTCTCGTCGAAGAGGCCGTCGCGCTCAGGCTTGAGCGTGCGGTAGTTGATGGTCTCCGGCTTGGTTATCTCGCCGTAGCTCCACTCACGGATGGTCTTGGGCGAGGCGATGCCGATCTGGACGCGCGAGAACTCGCGCTGCGGCTCGCGCGCCCTGCCGGCGTCGCGCATGGCGTTGTTGAGGCGAGTGTCGCTCACCAGTGCCTCCCAGTCTCGTCGAAGATGTTCACGAGCTTGCCGTCGTCGTCCAGGACCTTCACGTCGAGCGCCAGCGAGTGGAGCTCCTTCACGAGGACCTTGAACGACTCGGGGATGGTGGGCTCGAGGACGTCGTTGCCCTTGACTATGGCCTCGTAGGCCGCGTTCCTGCCGTCGATGTCGTCAGACTTGATGGTGAGCATCTCCTGGAGCGTGTAGGCGGCGCCGTGCGCCTTGAGGGCCCACACCTCCATCTCGCCCAGTCGCTGCCCGCCGAACTGCGCCTTGCCGCCCAGCGGCTGCTGGGTGATGAGGCTGTACGGCCCGGTGGAGCGGGCGTGCATCTTGTCCTCGACCATGTGGTAGAGCTTCATGATGTACATGATCCCGACGACGATCGGCGCGTCGATGGCGTCGCCCGTGCGGCCGTCGTACAGCACGGCCTTGCCGGTGCGAGCCAGGGCCCTGTAGGCCTCCTCGGGCGTGAGGCCCTCGGGCAGCACGCCCAGCTTGGCGGCGCGCTTGTACACCTGCAGCTCGCGCTTGTCCCAGCCCTGGCCGTTGTCCTTGTGCTCCGCCAGGTCCTTCACGGCCGCCTGCTCGAGGAGGTCCTTGATGGTCTCCTCGTTGGCGCCGTCGAACACTGGCGTCACGTAGTTGACGCCGAGCTTGAGGGCGGCCATGCCCAGGTGGGTCTCGAGGATCTGGCCGAGGTTCATGCGCGAGGGCACGCCCAGCGGGTTGAAGACCAGCTCGACCGGGGTGCCGTCCTCGAGGTACGGCATGTCCTCCGGCGGCAGGATCTTGGCGACGACGCCCTTGTTGCCGTGACGGTTGGCCAGCTTGTCGCCCTCGATGAGGCGGCGCTTCTGGGCCACGTAGACGCGCACCATCTCTTGCACGCCGGGCCGCAGCTCGACGCCGGGGTCGCCGCGGCGGAAGCGGACCGTGCGGAGCACGATGCCGCCGTCGCCCGGCGGGACCTTCAGGGAGGTGTCCTTGACCTCCTTGGCCTTCTCACCGAAGATCGAGCGCAGCAGCCGCTCCTCGGGCGTGGGGTCCTTCTCGCCCTTGAAGCTCGTGTGGCCGACGAGGATGTCGCCGGGCCGCACCTCGGCGCCGATGCGCACCACGCCGTCCTCGTCGAGGTCGCGCAGCGCGGCCTCGGACAGGCCGGGGATGTCGCGCGTGATCTTCTCGGGGCCGAGCTTGGTGTCGCGCGCTTCCTTCTCGAACTTCTCGATGTGGACGCTCGTGAAGATGTCGCGCCGCACCAGGCTCTCGGAGAGGACGATGGCGTCCTCGAAGTTGTAGCCGTCGAACGGCATCAGCGCGATGAGCACGTTCTGGCCGAGCGCCAGGCGGCCGTTCTGGGAGGCCGGGCCGTCGGCGATGACCTGGCCCTTCTTGACCTGCTGGCCCTTGATGACGATGGGCTGCTGGTTGAGGTTGGTGTTCTGGTTCGAGCGCTGGAAGCGCGTCAGCAGGTACTCGGTCTCGACGCCCTTCTCGTTCTCGATGACCACGCGGTTGGCGTCCACGTAGGTGACGACGCCGTCGTCGGTCGCCAGTAGCACCGTGCCGGAGTCGCGCGAGACGCGCTCCTCGACGCCCGTGCCCACGAAGGGCGACTCGGCCTTGATGAGGGGCACGGCCTGCGACTGCATGTTCGAGCCCATGAGCGCGCGGTTGGCGTCGTCGTGCTCGAGGAACGGGATGAGCGAGGTCGGGACGGAGATCACCTGCTTCGGCGACACGTCCATCAGGTCGACCTCTTCGGGCGACACGAAGTACGGCTCGCCGAGGCGGCGCGCCACGATGGTCTCCACGGCGAACGTGCCGTCCCCGTTCAGGGGCGTGTTCGCCTGGGCGATCGTGTGCTTGTCCTCCTCGTGGGCGGTGACGTACACGACCTCGTCGGTGACGCGGCCGTTCTTGACCACGCGGTAAGGGGCCTCGATGAAGCCGAGGTCGTTGACGCGGGCGTACGACGCCAGCGAGGTGATGAGGCCGATGTTGGCGCCTTCAGGCGTCTCGATCGGGCAGATGCGGCCGTAGTGCGTGCGGTGCACGTCGCGTACGTCGAAGCCGGCGCGCTCGCGGGTCAGGCCGCCCGGCCCGAGGGCCGAGATGCGGCGCTTGTGCCTGAGCTCGGAGAGCGGGTTGACCTGGTCCTTGAACTGCGACAGCTGGCTGCGGCCGAAGAACTCGCGCAGCGCGGCCACGATGGGGCGGCTGTTGACGAGCTTCTGCGGCGTGGCGGCGTCGGGGTTGCCGAGCAGCATGCGCTCGCGCACGCCGCGCGCCATGCGCCCGAGGCCCACGCGGATCTGGTCGGCCACGAGCTCGCCGACCGTGCGGATGCGGCGGTTGCCCAGGTGGTCGATGTCGTCCTCCTGGTAGCCCTCCTTGCCAGCCTGGAGGTTGACCAGGTACTGGAGGGTGGACACCAGGCCGAAGTCGACGAAGCGGCCGTCCTCGTAGCCGAGCAGCGTGTTGGCCTCGTGCGACAGGCCGAGCTTGTCGTTCATCTTGTAGCGGCCGGCGTCGCCCAGGTCGTAGCGGCGCGGGTCGGCCAGCAGGCCGTAGAGGTACTGCGTGGCCTTGTCGACCTTGGGCGGGTCGCCGGGGCGCAGGACCGTGAACAGGCGCAGGAGAGCCTCGTCAGGCGTGATGCCGCCGGCGCCGTCCTGCTCGAAGGTCGGCTCGATCAGCGAGTCGTTGCCGGCGAACAGGTCGCGGATCTGCGTGTCGCCGTGCCCGAGCACGCGCAGCAGCAGCGTGAAGGGGAACTTGCGCTTGTTCACCTTCATCCACAGCACGCCCTGGTTGTCGAACTCGACCTCGATCCAGGGTCCGCGCTTGGGCATCGGGATGATGCTGGCGGTGTAGCGCTTCTCGCCGTCGGGCTGGATGGCGGCGGTGAAGTACACGCCGGGCGAGCGGTGGATCTGCGAGACGATGACGCGGTCGGCGCCGTTGATGATGAAGCTGCCGTCCTCGGTCATGAGGGGCAGGTCGCCGAGGAAGACCTCGTCCTCCTTGATGAGCCCCGTGTCCTTATGGACGAGCTGGAGCTTGGCGAACAGGCCCGAGTGGTAGGTCAGGTCCTTCTCACGGCACTCGTCCGGCCCGTACTCGGGCGGCTGCAGGCGGTACTCGAGGAAGTCGAGGACGAGGTCGGTCTGGCGTCCGCGCTCCGTCTCGTCGATCGGGAAGACCTCCTTGAACGCGGCCTGGAGGCCGACGTTCTCCCGTTCGGACGGTGCCTTGTCGAGCTGTAGGAGGCTCTCGTACGACTTGATCTGGATGTTCGTCAGGTTAGGGAGGTCGATGACCTCCTTGATCCTGCCGAAGTTGACGATCTCTCGCATCCTCATCCCTCCGCCTGGCTGGGGGTGCCTGTGTCTCTGGAAAGGTTCGTGACGACCGCGTGGCGGCCGCCGGCGTATGCCCGGCTCAGCCGCGCGGCCGCACCGGCCCGCCGCGTCTCGTGGTAGCTGTATGGTGCCGATGCCGCGGACCGCGTGGGTCCCGCGAGCAGGCCGGAAGAGCGCCTAGCCGTCTGGCCGGCGCCGAACGTTGGGTCAGAAGAGATCTGGGTCAAGATAGCGTTCTCGATGTTAGCAAGCCGCGAGGCGCAGCCGGGTAGCCTGGCTGGCTTACCCGGCCGCGCGCTTGGCTCACGGCTACAGAGGTTGTGCCCTCTCTTGGTCACCGACCTCCTGTGTGCATCCGGTACGCGTGAGCTCGGCGGGCTTAGGGGCCCGCCTAGGCAGCTCGCGCTTACTTGACCTCGACGGTGGCGCCCGCGGCCTCGAGCTTGGCCTTTATCTCGGCCGCCTGCTCCTTGGAGACGTTCTCGACCACGACGCCGCCGGCCTCCACGAGGTCCTTGGCTTCCTTGAGGCCCAGGTTCGTGATGGCGCGGACTTCCTTGATCACGTTGAGCTTCTTGTCGCCGGCGTTGGTGATCGAGACGGTGAACTCCGTCTGCTCCTCGGCGGCCGGGGCGGCTTCGCCACCGGCGGCCGGGGCCATCATCATGGCGCCCATCGGCATGGCGGCGGCCGCCTCCACGCCCCACTTGTCCTTGAGTCCGTCGACCAGGTCGACGAGCTCCATCACCGTCAGACCGCTGAGCTGTTCGATCAGCGCTTCTCTGTCGTAAGCCATCTCAAGCCTCCTGAGCCTTCTTCTGCTTGTCTGCGTAGTTGTTGATCACCGTGACCAGCTTCTGCGGCGGTGCGGCGAGGACGCCGACGAGCTGCTGCAGCGGGGCGAGCAGCGTGCCGAGGAGCTGGCTCTGAACCTGGGCCTTGGTGGGCAGCTTCGCGACGCGTTCGAGCGCGTCGGGGCCGAGGAACGCGCCCTCGAGCCTGCCCCCCTTGGACACCGGGAGCTCTTTGGGGTGGTTCTTGGCGAAGTCCCTGATGGCCTTCACCGGGGCTGCCGCGTCCTCGCCCACGAGGACGAGGGCGGTCGGCCCGGTGAGGACGCCTTCGAACCCCTCGATGCCGTGCTCCTTGAGCACGACGTTGATGAGGGTGTTCTTGGCGACCAGGACCTTCCCGCCAGCCTGCCGCACTTGGTTGCGCAGCCGGCCGAACTCACCTGCGGAGAGCCCCTGGTAATCCACCAGGAAGAACGTCGCGGCGCCGCCGAGCTGCTCACGCAGCATCTCGACCGCCGCTTGGTTCCTGGGGTTCGCCATGGTCACCTCTCTCTAGGTCTTGCAGGTCGCTTCGCCCGCCTTGCGGCGGGACTGGCCGCGAGACGCAGTCGCGAGGGCGGTATCGCCCACCGTGAACGTCTCGGCAGGATCTTTAAGCCTGGCAGGCCCCTGCTGTCTCCAACGCCAAAGGTGCTAGCTCGCGCTGCGCACCGGGATGCTTGGTTCAGGCCTCCACGCGGGCGGCGGCCAGGGCGACCCTGACGCTCGGCCCCATCGTCGAGGTGAGGTAGATCGTCCGCACGTACTGGCCCTTGGCCGTCTCCGGCTTGGCAGCCTCGACGGCCGCCTTGAGGGCCTCGAAGTTCTCGGCGAGCTGCTCCGGAGCGAAGCTGGCCTTGCCGATGGGGGCGTGCACGACGCCCGTCTTGTCGCTGCGGAACTCGATCTGGCCGGCCTTGAGGGCCCGCACGATGGCGCCGATGTCGGTGCCGACCGTGCCGGCCTTCGGGTTCGGGAGCAGGCCGCGGGGACCCAGCACGCGGCCGAGCTTCGAGCCAACCTGGGCCATCATGTCGGGCGTGGCGACGACGGCGTCGAAGTCCATCCAGCCGCCCAGGATCCGCTCGATGACCTCGCTGCCGCCGACGAAGTCGGCGCCGGCAGCCTCGGCCGCGGCGACGCCCTCACCCTGGGTGATGGCGAGGACGCGCACCGTGCGGCCCGTGCCGTGCGGCAGGGCGACGGTGCCACGGACGTTCTGGTCCGACTTGCGCGGGTCGATGCCGAGGCGGAAGTGGGCCTCGATCGTCTCGTCGAACTTGGCCGTGGCCAGCTGCTTCACCAGCGTGGTGGCCTCGTCCGGGGCGTACAGCTTGTCCTTCTCGACCAGGTCGGTGAGCTTGCGGTAGCGCTTGCCGTGCTTAGGCATCAGGGGCCCCCTCGACGGAGACGCCCATCGAGCGCGCCGTGCCGGCGATGATCTTGGCCGCGGCGACCTCGTCGTTCGCGTTGAGGTCGGTCATCTTCACGCGGCCGAGCTCGAGGCACTGCTCCCAGGTGAGCTTGCCCGCCGGGCTCTTGTTGGGAGCGCCGGAGCCCTTGTCGATGCCGGCTGCCTTCTTGATCAGGTAGCTCGCCGGGGGCGTCTTGGTGATGAAAGTGAAGGAGCGGTCGGCGAAGATCGTGATCTCCACCGGCACGATCGCCCCGGCCTGCGAGGCCGTGGCGGCGTTGTACTCCTTGACGAACTGCATGATGTTGGCGCCGTGCTGACCCAGCGCCGGGCCCACCGGCGGGGCCGGCGTCGCCGCCCCAGCCGGAAGCTGGAGCTTCACGACACCAACTACCTTCTTAGCCATGCCTGCCTCCTAAGCTCCCCCAAGGCTCGGCCAGCCATGGGGTCTGAACGCTTGCCGTCCTGAAGCGCCGCACGCGTCCGCGCCCTGCCCTCTCGGCAGGGCCGTCCGGTACGCGTCAGGCGCGAACGACCTGAGAGAAGTCGAGCTCGACGGGGGTCTCGCGCCCGAAGATGGACACTAGGACCTTCAGCTTGCCGCGCTCGGGGTTCACTTCCGACACGACGCCGGTGAAGTCGGCGAACGGGCCGCCCGTCACCTGCACCATGTCGCCGACGTTGAACGACACACGGACCTTGGGCGCCTCGCGAGAGCCGGTGACGCCTTGGCTCTCGAGCATCCGCGCCTCTTCCTCCGGCGTGAGCGGCACGGCCTTGGTGGCGGTGCCGACGAAGCCGGTGACGCCCGGCGTGTAGCGCACGACCTCCCAAGCCTCGTTGGGCTCGTCGGGGTTATCGCCGAGGTCCATCTGGACGAAGATGTAGCCCGGGAAGAGCTTGTGCTCGGTCTCTTCCTTGCGGCCACCGCCCATGTGCTCCACCGTCTTCTCCTTGGGCACCACGACCTGGTAGATCTTGTCGGCCATGCCGAGCGCCCGGGCCCGGTTGAGGATGTTCTCCTTGGCCTTCTCTTCGTGGCCCACGTAGGTATGGACGGCGTACCACTCGATGCTCATGGTCTTCCCTCGGTCAACGTGCGCTCCAGGGACCGTGCGGCCCCCACCATCAGATGATGAGCTTGATCAAGCTCCCCAGCGTCATGTCGGCTACGAAGAGGAAGATCAGGGTGATGATCACGAACAGCAGGGTGGCCTGGGTTGATTGCACGACCTCCTTGCGGGTCGGCCAGGTCACCCTCCCGAGCTCGGCGCGCGAGTTGCGGAGGTACTGCACCAGGCCCTTGAACACGGCTCAGACCTTCACCTCTCTGTGGGTCGTATGCCGGCGGTCCCACGGGCAGTACTTGCTGAGCTCGAGCTTGCCCTGAGTGTTCCGACGGTTCTTGTGCGTCGCGTAGTTGCGGCGCTTGCATTCGGCGCACTCGAGAAGCAGTTTGATCCTGACGTCACTGGCCATGATGGCCTCCCAATCGTAGGAGCCTAACAGGCTCCGGGCCTACCTGTGAAGAGGCAAGCTACGGCCGCCGTGCCCGACGCGGGACGCGGCGGCCGTAGCCGGGTCGCTACTTACTTGGTGATCTTGGTGACCACGCCGGCACCAACCGTACGGCCACCCTCACGGATCGCGAAACGAAGACCCTCCTCCATCGCGATCGGCTTGATCAACTCCACCGACAACTCAACGTTAT
>Ga0182741_1001254_pt1 | contig 33939 bp, 20 predicted proteins | sample eDN5th37CBELigOP_FD_128874 | JGI IMG/M metagenome (GOLD analysis project Ga0182741, IMG submission 128874) | Enriched Organic Plus compost microbial communities from Emeryville, California, USA - eDNA 5th pass 37_C BE-Lig OP (version 2) (version 2) ... | reverse complement strand
TTCCGATGGCAATACCTTCAGCAGACCATTTTCAATCTGCCATCCCGTAGGGGGAAAATCCTTGGCACTTGCCCTTCGCCATCCTGCCGTGGTTTTGCCGTCCCAAAGCAAGCGCCATCCTTCGTCGATTTGGCGTTCGGTTAGTTGGTTGGTGAGGTAGCTTACTTCTTCTACGTCGTTATCCGGGTTCCAGCAATCGGCGGCGAGGTCTTCGGTTTTGATCCGGATGTTACGCCATTGGACCGTCAGTCCTTCCTGGCTTTTCTGTTTGATGCCATGCACCTGCAGGGCAATAAACCCTTCAGGCGTTAGATCGATGATGAGGTTGGCGCACTGCACACCGTTGACCCATGTCCGGATGGTATTACCCACGGCTTCGATGTGATAACGGTTCCATTCGCCGTTTTTAAAGGCACTTCTGCCTTTCTCGTTGATAGATAGCGGGTACAGCCATCCTTGGCGTGCTTCGTCGTAGATGCCTCCGCTCCATGCACGTTCGGCCGGATCGATCTCCACTTGATAGCCGTGCACACGGCCGTTGTCTACTTCAGGGAGGCTCAGGCTCCGGACCTGTATCCCCGAGTTGAGGCCAACGTCAATCTTTACATCCATTTCGAGGATGAAATCCGCATACGTTTCTTTGGTGCAGAGAAACGTATTGGGAGTGTTCAGCTGCGAAATACCGACAATGGCACCGTCACGTATTTCGTAGGATGCCGTTCCGTTTTTCTTTTCCCATCCGTCGAGGTTTTTGCCGTTGAATAGGGGTCGCCACCCCGGCTGGGAAGCGGCTAGGAAAGGAAGGAAAAGCCAAATCAAGCCAATGACGCCTGTCAGGGATCTATACAATGTAAATCGCATAAGTAATTTATCGCTTTTGTCTGTTTGTCGAGCCGTAAGCACGGATTGACTGTTGGCGAGGATTACATAATCCCCGTCAAGCAGCCAGTTAATAGCCCGTATTCTGTTGAAAATTGTTTGTCGTCCGTTCGATTTGAGCAAGCGGAATGGGCCGCAATAAATGGAAATCCTGAATAGCATCGGCCGCCGCTGCTCGTTCGTTGTATAATTTTACCCGTTCAATGAGTTTTCCGGTCCGCTTCAGTTCGGTCCACCGGGGTTCTTCACCGCAGAGTTCCCGGGCGCGTTCATCGAGGATGTCATCGATGGTAACGGAGGAAAGCTCCATTTGACCTTCCATTCCCGGAAGGGCCGCCCGGTGGCGCACCGTGTTGATGTGTTCAAGAGCTTTGGGTTCATCCCCTGTCTGAAGGTAGGCCTCAGCTGCGATGAGGTGTGTTTCCGAGAGCCGGAACACAAATAAGTCGCGGGTCCCTTTATCATCGCCGTAAGGCAAGCCGGTTTCGAAAAATTTCCAAATGGGTGCAAACTGGTTAAACTTTTCAATATTCATGTAATATTCGTCGTAATTGACGACAATATAGCTGGCAGCATTTATCTTTTCGGCATTCCAGGGTTGATCCCATCGGGGAAAGTACAGCACTGTATCTCCCGCGGTTACATTGCCCTGATTTACGGTGGCATAGAATACTCTTAGGAAAGTGACACCATATCGCGTATCTAAATCGGGATTATATAGGCTCGTCAGGTATCTTGAAGGAACATAAAGTGGCTGTTGCCGATTGTACGTACTCGATCGGTCCATGCCTATAAGTCCGTCTACCCCCGCACCAAAGATTGAATGGGCATCGTTGCCGTCACCGTTCAATACCGTATTGGCACTATATTGTACGGAAAATATGATTTCATCGTTTTCCTCATTTCCTTGTTTGAATACTTCCCCGAACGCGTCCAGCAGCTGATATTGACCGGAATTGATAACGGAAGTGGCATTTGCCGCCGCCTTTTCAAAATCATCCGGGGCGGCAAAATCCCGGTATCCGCGCGTCAGGTAAACCTTGGCCAGCAGATGTTGGGCGGCACCTTTCGTAACCCGTCCGTAATCTTCCTGCGACAGCGGAAGCGTGGAGACAGCTTCCTCCAGATCGCCGATGATTTGCGCATAGACAGTTGCTTCGGTTTCCCGTTCGGCGGTAGTGACCACGTCGGTAATCTCATGGATTGTCAATGGGATATCGCCAAACTGTTGCACAAGGTAGAAATAGTAAAACGCCCTCAGGAACTTGGCTTCGGCCACCCTTATTGCTTTAACGCCTTCGTCCATGGAAGCTCCTTCGGCGCGGTCTACCGCGGTATTCGTCCGGGAAATCGCAGCATACAATAAGTTCCAGTACGTTTCGACGCTTTCCGTTTGGGGATTGATTGCCTGAGCAGAGTATTCATTAAACCCATTAAGCCCCCCGAGGGTCGGATCGCCCACTTGTGTAAATATGTCGGTACCCAGCAACACTAAGTCCCGCTGCTTGTGGATATCCCGCAAGGGAGCATAAGCTGATTTTATCAGATCTTCGAATCCTTGTTCGTCTACATAATAATTATCGGTCGTGCGGTCGGAAATCAGTTCTTCGTCCAGTAGACCACTGCAGGAGACCATGCATAAGGTTGCCCAAATCACCAGTCCGATGTCGGATAATTGTTTTATAATCGTCTTCATATAACTTCTTTTTTAAATAAACGTTTGGCTGAAAGCGTCTTAAAACGAGATGTTTGCACCAAACAGATAGACCGCTGAACTTACTCCCATATTAAACGTATTTTGTTCACTCCACTCGGGATCAAATCCAGCGTAATCCGTGAATATCAGCGGGTTGTTGGCCGTCACATACAGCCGAAGCCCTGACATCTTCAGGCGATTGAGTATATTGGCAGAGAAGGTATATCCCAGGGTGATGTTCTGTACGCGGACGAAAGACGCGTCGACATAGGCCTTCAGTTCTTCCCGTTCCCTGCCTCCGGTGTTATTGGGCGCTGGCCATTCATTTGAAGGATTGGTTTCCGTCCAGTAATTGACATTGAGCTTGTTGTAGCGGCCATTCCATTCCCGGGCAAAATTCGAGTGGTGGAACGGGCTATAGACCATCGATCCCTGCCGGGAATACAACATGAAAGAAAAATCCAATCCCTTGTAGCTGAACATATTTGTGATTCCTCCGATCCATTTGGGCAGGGGGCTGCCAATGATTGTACGGTCCAGATCCGTGATTTTCTGATCTCCGTTAAGATCTTTCACTTTCACCTGTCCGGGCTCCGCATCGTAAACAGCGGCTTCTTCAGCTTCGTCGAGCTGCCATATACCATCAAACACCTCGGCGTAATGTACTTGTATGGGCTGGCCGATGAACCATTTGTTGCCGACATCGTCCTGATTGTCTCCGTACAGTTCGACGATCTTGTTGCGGTTTCTCGAAAAAGTGAAGTTCGTTTTCCACGAAAAATTATCTGTTAAAATATTCACGGTGCCAAGGGCCACTTCCACTCCTTTGTTGGACGTGGAACCGACATTGGCTGTGATGGACTCGAAGCCCGTATGTTGGGGTAATGCTCTGCTGAGGATAAGATCTTCGGTTTTCCGGTTATAGATATCCACAGACCCTGAAACCCGGTTTTTGAAGAACCCAAAATCAAGTCCTAAGTTGATTTCCCTGCTTCTTTCCCAACCCAATGATCGGTTAGCAATAGCTCCCGGAGCGAAACCCAATGCGGCATTGCCACCCCAATCGTACAGCGTCTGTGCAATGGCGGCTTGGGTCGAGTAAGGATCGACCGCATCGTTGCCCACCACTCCATAGCTTAGGCGAACTTTCAGATTGGAAAGCGTCCTTGCATTGCTAAGGAATTCTTCATCGCTAACTCGCCAAGCGATTGCTGCGGAGGGGAAGAAAGCCCATTTATGGCCTTCTGCCAACTTTGATGACCCGTCGGCGCGGCCCGTGAGCGTCAGCTGGTACCTATCTTTGAATGAATAGTTGAACCTTGCCATATAAGAAAGCAAAGCCCACTCCGTCAGGTTGCTTGAGATACTGTTGATGTTTCCGGCAGACCCGGTATTGTACCAGTAGGAGTCGAAAGGCAGATCTTCTACATTTTGCTTTGCCTCTTCGTTGCGGTTCACGACCATACTGCTGGCCAGCACCCCGCCGAATGTATGAGATTTGTAGGTATTATTATAGGACAAAATGTTGTCGAGCGTATACGCGAGATTGAAGTTGGTATTATATTCGCCACTGCCGTTTTTGGTGCCGGTATTCTTTTTTGAATAACGACCGGCGAATACTCCATTACGAATAGATTCTAAATAAGGTGATACCGTCGACCGGAAAGCAAGGCCATCAAGTAGTTTCAATTCGACGAAAAGATTACCGAAGACCCGAAAGTTCCTGAATTCATTTTTTACGTTCAACGGATCAAAAAGCGCGTTGGGGGTTTGACTATCGCTGGTGGTAGGCCAAAAGAGCAGCTCTCCGTTTTCATCGTAGGCATCCCCTGTTGGCCTTAGGCGGTAAGCGCTGCGTAGTGCTTCGTTTGACCCTTGATCCTGTACACTGTAGGAAATATAGGTGGATGTTCCTGCATTGATCCAATTGTTTATTTTGCCGTCGATGTTGGCTTTCAGTGTCAATCGGTTGAATTTTTCGGCTGGCACGTTGCCCTCCTCACTCAGGTATCCCGCGGAGAAGAAATGCCTGGAATTTTCGTTACCTCCCGAAAGCGACACGTTGTGGCTGGTCTGCATGCCGTTCTGTAATAACAGATCAATCCAATCCGTATAGGTCCCGTTGGCGATATTTTGTTGTTCTTTTTCATCGAAATACCGATTTCCACCATTTTTTATGATTTCATTGAATTGTGCCACAAATTGGGGTCCATCCATCATATCGGGCAGGTTGGTGGGAGTTTTCATGCCGATATAACCATCATAGGCGATCCGATTTTTCCCGGATACTCCTTGCCGGGTCGTTACGATAATCACGCCGTTCGATCCCCGAGATCCGTAGATCGCTGTTGCTGATGCATCTTTCAATACATCAATCTTTTCGATATCGGCAGGGTTCAAAGAGTTCAGTGTGCCACCCATTACACCATCGATGACCACCAGCGGTGCGTTGTCCTTGCCGATAGAATTAAGTCCCCGGACTTCGATATTATAGTCGTCCCCGGGTTTGCCATTCAATTTAAGCAAGTTAACGCCGGCCACCTGCCCTTGTATGGCGCCTGCGGCCTGTATGTTGGCGGTGCGCACGATGGCATCGCGATCGACAGATCCGATCGCCCCGGTCACGTCGCCCTTTTTTACGCTTCCATAACCGATAATCACCACCTCATCGAGGTCGCTGAGGGAGGGGGATAGTGAAACATTAAGGTTGTTGGAACTGCCGATGGAATGTTCCTGGGGCTCGAAGCCTACCAAGGTAAAGACCAGGGTGGTGGCCTGTTGGGGGGTCGATATGTTAAATCGCCCGGCATGATCGGTTGTTGTTACGGAATTGGTTCCTTTGGCCGCAACGGTGACACCTTCCAGCGGTTGGTTTTGTTGATCCGTCACACGGCCCGAGATTTCACGTTGCACGATTTCTGCATCAGGAACCGGTGTACTTATTTTTTTCCGGTGGATCAGCACGGTGGTGTTTTCAATCTCATAGGTAAGAGGTTGCCCGGAAAAACAAGCTTCCAGTACTTCATTTAACGCAGCATTCCTGAAATTGAGGTCAACTGTTTTTGTCCCCTGTAAGTGCGTGCTGTTGTATAGAAAGTCGTAACCGGTCTGTTGCTGAATTTGGTCCAATACAGATGCGATTGAGGCCTGTTTGACGTTGATAGTCACTTTTTGTGCATAGCTTTTTGCGCCCGCTTGCAGGATGGTAACGGTCAGCAATACAGCGACTAATTTCATGGTTAGCAATAATTTGAATAGATATCGCCGAGGGCGGCGAAATGCAATAGATTTTTTATACATTTGGCAAAAATGTTTGGTTAATAATTGATTATGTACTTAACGGATTAATTCAATGCCAGCATTTGTGCCGGGTGCGCCGCGAACGCTTCCGGCTTTTTTCTGGTCATTGCGATGCAGGTATATCTACTTCATGACGACCACCCTCCTTTCCCTGATTTCAAAGTGTATAGGGGCGAGTTTCTCCAGATGGCTGAAGAGCTGCGCCACATTTTTTGAACGTTGGAATGTTCCGGAAAACCGGTCATCGAATCGTCCTTCATATTCTACTGCTTCGATATCGTACCAGCGGGATATTTTTTCAACAATATCTTCGATGGATTCGTTGTCAAACCGGAAATAACCGTTTTTCCAAGCGATGGCCGATCGGACGTCTGCGGCGGACCGATGAATGGCACCGGTAGCTTCGTCGACTACGGCCTGTTGTCCGGGCTTTAACGTGATGTTATTTCCATTTTTGGATACATTGACCGATCCTTCTACCAGTGTGGTTGTTGTTTGTTTTTCATCAGTGTAAGCAGACACATTGAAGTGTGTGCCAAGCACTTGTATCGTGCTGCCGTTGGCATCCAGGAAAAAGGGTTTTGAAGCATCGTGCGCTACTTCGAAATAGGCTTCTCCGCTGATCGATACCTGTCTTTTATCTTTTTGGAATACGACCGGATAACGGATGGATGATCCGGTGTTTAACCATACCTTGGTCCCATCGGGTAGCAGGATCCGGTACGTACTGCCCTTGGGTGTGCTAAACGTGTTGTATTTAAGCGTATTGCTTTGATTGCTGTTGTCGACGGTTTTATAGAAAACGCTGCCATCTTCGGTCTTTGTGATTTCAATACCCGATTCCTGGGCTAAGATTCCGTTTGCGGCATCATCCAGCAGAATGGTACTGCCATCCGCCAAGGTAAGTATTGCCTGGTTTCGATCAGGCAGCAGGATGCTATCCTTCGTTGTGTTGCTTTGAAGGTTGGCCCTGTCCAACTGTTTGCCGTTGTATAACCAACTACCCACAGCGATTGCTGCGACAAGAACCGCCGCAACCTTTACGAATGAAAACAGGAAGTGTTTTTTGGTTGGACCGATCGGTGAGGGAAGTAGCTGCCGTTCCTGAATTTCGGCGAGAAGCTGATCATATACATGCTTTTGGCGATCAGGTTCAAATGCCGTTTGTTCATTAGCCGTTTGCAATGCCTCGTCAATGGCCGAAGAAACAAAGGAAGTGTCCGTGGTATCCAGATATTCCAGCAACTCGTGACAGTCCTTGCGTGTGATGGTGTTGTCAACGTATTTCTTTAGCAAAAGCTGCAAGCGGTTTTCGTTCATTGTCCTATCGGCAAATAAATTGGCTCCTCGTAATGGAGGTTATATAAAGAGAACACAGATAAGTACGGGTAGGACTAGTTGAAACAGAATTTTTTTTGCGGCGGTGTCAGCTTGCCAGCAAGCTGGAAAAAGTAAGTGCCAGAAGATAGGTGTAGCCCGATTGATGCAGCGAATTTTTCAATGTTTTCAGGGCCTGCACCATGTGATTTTTCACCGTATTGGGTGATAAGCCCAATTTCTCGGCAATTTCGTGGTGGGAGAGGCCTTCTTCCCTGCTGAGTTTGTATATCCGTTGTTGCTGTTTGGGGAGACAGGCGATCAGGCGTTGGGCCTGTTGTTCCAATTCGACCGCCATAAGCTGCTCTTCGGGTGGGCGACCGGCCACCTCCATACCATTCATCAATTGCTCAAACAGTACGGGGGATTTACGGATTTCCCTTAGTTTATTCAAGCATAGTCGTTTGGTTATTACATACAGGTACAGCCATAGGTTGCCCTGATCATCCAACCCTTCCCGATTAAGCCATAGCTTCAGGAATACATCCTGCACGATTTCTTCACTCCAGGAAGCATCTTTTAGGAAACGGAAGGCCAACTGGTATACCTGTCCGCTGTGAATGTCATAGATCATGCGGAAGGCAGCTTCGTCGCCAGCCATCAAATGCCGGATAGTTGAGGAATCAACAGAAGACATGGTATAAGTTTATAATTGTATTAACCAATTACAAACCTACTATAAAAATGTAACCAATCCAAGAGAAAGAAACGGGTCGATCATCGGGGTTGCATATACGCTTTCAGAAATTGTGCGGTATAGGTATCCGCATGTTTCACCATATCCTCCGGGGTACCTTCGAACACCAAATGACCACCCCGCTGACCTCCTTCAGGGCCGATGTCGATAATCCAGTCGGCACTTTTGATCATGTCCATGTTATGCTCGATGACAAGAATGCTGTTGCCCTGGGCAATCAGCGCGTCAAACGATTTCAATAACTTCTTGATGTCGTGGAAATGCAGTCCGGTGGTGGGTTCGTCAAAGATAAACAGCGTGTTCTTACTGTTATTTCCTTTGATGAGAAAGGAGGCCAGTTTAATGCGTTGAGCTTCCCCGCCCGAAAGCGTACTGGAAGACTGGCCCAGTTTCACGTATCCCAGGCCCACATCGGCCAGGGGCTGTAATTTGGCAATGATTTTCGGTTGGTCCGCAAAAAACTCCAATGCTTCGTCTACACTGAGATCAAGGATGTCCGACACGTTTTTATCCTTCCAGGTGATGTCAAGTACATGCTGTTTAAAGCGTTTACCACCGCAGGCTTCACAGGGGAGTACGATGTCTGCCATGAATTGCATCTCGATTTTAACTTCCCCTTCTCCCTGGCAGACGTCGCAGCGTCCGCCTTCCACATTGAAGGAAAATGCAGCCGGTTTTAAGCCGGCGGCCTTCGCCGCCGATTGGGAACTGTATAGTGCCCGAATTTCGTCCCAAGCCTTCACATAGGTTACGGGGTTGGAGCGCGACGAGCGGCCAATGGGATTCTGGTCTACCAGCTCGACCTGTTCGATCCGTTGGATATCGCCATCGATGCCATCATACTGGCCGGTTTGTTCGCCGGAATAGTTGCCGATTGCCTTTTGAAGCGCCGGGTATAGAATGCGTTTTATCAGCGATGTCTTCCCTGAACCTGACACGCCGGTTACCACGGTGAAGACATTGAGCGGAAAGCGGACATCCATCCCTTTCAGGTTGTTTTCGCGGGCACCTTTGACGCGGATGGCGTCGTGCCATTTTCGCCGGTTCGCGGGAACGGGAATGTGCTCTTTACCGCTGAGGTATTTACCGGTGAGGCTGTGTTCTTCCCTGAGAATCTGGTCATACGTGCCATCGAATACCAGCTTACCACCGTTTATTCCGGCTTCCGGGCCGATGTCGATCAGGTAGTCAGCCGCCTGCATCATCTCCTGTTCATGTTCCACAACCAATACGGTATTGCCCACATTCCGCAGGGATTTCAAGACACCGATCAGACGCTGTGTATCGCGGGGGTGGAGGCCGATGCTGGGTTCGTCCAATACGTAGATCGAACCTACCAGCGAACTGCCGAGTGAAGTAGCTAAATTAATCCGCTGGGATTCACCGCCTGACAGTGTGTTCGACAGCCGGTTGAGTGTAAGATAACTTAAGCCCACATCGGTAAGAAACTGCAAGCGGTTGCAGATTTCGGTGAGCAGGCGTTGCGCTATTTTGGCTTCGTTTTCAGACAGGTCCAGGTTTTGGAAAAACGCGAGTGCGGTATCCAGCGGCATCAGCACGATGTCCGAGATGGATTTTCCGTTGATTTTTACGTAGGAGGCATCCTGACGGAGGCGTGTACCTTTGCATTCCGGGCAATCGGTTTTGCCGCGGTAGCGGGAGAGCATGACCCGGTATTGGATTTTATAAGTCTGCTCTTCGAGTTCCTTAAAAAAGCGGTTCAATCCGTCGAAGTAACGGTTACCTGTCCACAGCAACTCCTTTTGTCCGTCCGTCAAATCGGCATAGGCGCGGTGTATGGGGAAATCAAATTTTGTGGAGTTGCGGATCAGGCGCTGCAACCATTCCCCCATTTTTTCGCCGCGCCAAGGGGCAATTGCCCCATCGTATATGGAGCGGCTTTTGTCGGGGACTACCAAATCCGGGTCGATACCGATGATACGGCCATACCCTTCACAGCGTTTGCAGGCACCATAGGGGTTGTTGAAGCTGAAAAAATTGGGAGTGGGTTCTTCAAAGGTGATGCCATCGAGCTCAAACCGATCCGAAAACGTGTGGATGGTGCCATTCGCTTCTACATAGCAGTCACCCTTTCCTTCAAAGAAGGCCGTTTGCACGGAATCAGCGATGCGGTTTGTCGTGTCTTCTTCACCGTCTACCGCGATCCGGTCGATCACAATCAATAGGTCCCCGGCCGTTGGGGTCCGGTTTTCCACAGCGGCGTCTTCCAACAGCGATTCAATTTTATGGGTGACTCCGTTGTAGACTACTCGCACAAATCCTTTTTGGAGAAGGACAGCCAGTTCTTCTTTCAGCTTGCGGTTATTTGTCGGGTGTAACGGCGCACTTATGGTCGTTACGGTACCTTGGGGAAGTGAGGTGACAAAGGAAGTGACCGAAGTAACCGTGTCTTTCTTTACCTCTTCTCCCGATACGGGGGAATACGTTTTACCGATCCGGGCGTAGAGCAGCTTTAGGTAGTCGTAGATTTCAGTGGATGTCCCTACGGTGGAACGGGGATTGCTGGTGATGACTCGCTGTTCAATGGCAATAGCCGGGGCGATGCCTTTGATGTAATCGACCTCGGGCTTGCTCATCCGCCCCATGAATTGCCGGGCGTATGACGAGAGGCTTTCCACATAACGGCGTTGCCCTTCGGCATAGAGTGTATCAAAGGCCAACGATGATTTGCCCGAGCCCGACATGCCCGTTATAACGACGAGTTTATTTTTTGGGATGGCCACGTCTACATTCTTGAGGTTGTGTACGCGGGCGCCTTTGATAAGAATATGGGTTTTGGGATCGAGTGTTGCTACTTCTTTATTCATATGTGGAACCAAGCGGTCCGTACAGGATCTCGTACGGAGAGACACAAAAGTACGGATAATTTTTTTAGTAGTTAGGAAGAAAAATAAGATGTTATCTTTAAACCATGAAAGTAACCTTTTTCTCTACAAAACCCTACGACAGGGAGTTTTTTAGGCGGCTCAACGAAGTCTACAGTTTCGACTTTGTGTTTTACGAAACCCACTTGGGGCCCCATATCGTCAACGCGGTTGAAGAATCGGACGCCATTTGCGCATTTGTAAATGACAAGCTTACCGCGGAGGTGCTTGGCGTTTTGGCCAATCGCGGTGTAAAGTACATCGCCATGCGATGTGCAGGCTTTAACAATGTCGATCTGGATGCAGCCAGGAAATATGGCCTGCGCATTTGCCGTGTGCCGGCCTATTCACCGGAGGCGGTGGCAGAACATGCGTTGGCCATGATCCTTACCCTCAACCGCAAGACTCATAAAGCGTATAACCGTGTGCGGGAGCAGAATTTTTCGCTCAACGGGCTTATGGGTTTTAATCTCCACGGAAAGACAATCGGCATTGTTGGCACGGGCAACATCGGGCGGGCATTTGCCCGGATTATGGGAGGTTTTGGTTGCGAACGGCTTGCCTATGACCTCTACGAAGACGAAGCCCTTAGCACCGCAGGTGTACAGTACGTGCCGCTGGCTGAACTTTTTAGCCGTGCGGACATTATTTCGCTCCACTGTCCGCTGACCGAGGATACCAAACACCTGATCAACGCAGCATCCTTAAAGTTGCTGAAGCCGGGCGTTATGCTTATCAACACAAGCCGGGGGCAACTCATTGATACGGCTGCGGTGTTGGAAGGACTGCGTTCCAAACACGTTGGCTACCTGGGTATCGATGTATATGAGCAAGAGGAAAAGCTGTTTTTCCGGGACCTTTCACAGACTATTTTGAATGACGATGCCATCCAGTTGCTCATGAGTTTTCCCAATGTGCTGGTGACCGGCCATCAGGCCTTTTTCACCGCCGAAGCTATGGAAGAGATTGCGTCTACGACGTTGATGAACCTGTCACGTCTGTCACAAGGGCTTGAACCCGAAAATCCAGCGGCTTTATTAGTTTGAGGACGGGGGCGCAGGTATTTCATTTTTTTAACTTAGCTTTAGTTGCGATTTAAGAAAGAAAATTAAGATGTCTAAACTACACCGACGCGATTTTATCAAGTTGTCAGCTACGGCCGGATTGGCGGCCTCCCTGTGGGAACCGCTTTTGCAAAAAGCGCTGGCGGTAGCAGCTTACAATGCCACACGGTCCATCAAAGATGTACAGCACATCGTGATCCTCATGCAGGAAAACCGGTCATTTGATCATTATTTCGGTGCGATGAAAGGAGTGCGCGGTTTTGGCGACCGTTTTCCGATACCGCTTGAAAGCGGCGAACGGGCATTTCATCAGTCAGATGGTGAAAAGATTGTGCCTCCCTACCGGGCAGATCGGAAAACATCAAATGCCGCTTTTATCAACGGCACACCGCATAATTTCCCCGATACGCAAGCCGCCTGGAACCAAGGAAAATATGGATTTTGGCCGCTGTTTAAGACCCCGTATTCCATGGCGTATTATACAAGGGAAGAAATCCCGTTTCAATACGCCATGGCCGAATATTTTACCATTTGCGATGCCTATTACTGTTCCATTGCCACAGGTACGGATCCCAACCGCATCGTGTTCTGGTCAGGATCCGGTTGGGACCCCGAAAAACAGGCAGCGGGCGTAAACTGCACCGATGCGGATTCCGAACCCGTCAACCTGCGCTGCTGGATCAAGGGCGAAATGCCGGAACCAGGATATACCTATCAGGGAAGTGCATTTAAATGGCCTACCATTCCGGATGTGTTGCAACAGGCGGGTATCAGCTGGCGCATTTATCAGGATCCGAATGATAACTGGACGGGGGCTATGCACGGCTGCCTGGCCTTTGAAAGCTTCCGGAATGCGAAACCCGGTGATCCGATTTATGAAAATGGGATGCGACACTGGTCATTGGAAGACCTTGCCAACGATGTAAAAAACAATACGCTGCCGCAGGTAAGTTGGATACTGCCCTCGCAAAGCAACTCCGAACATCCGGGCGCTCCTTCCAGCCCCTATCGTGCATCCAATTTTACTCACGAGGTATTGTCGGCCATTACGTCCAATCCAGAAGTATGGAGCAAGACGGTGTTCTTCCTGACTTTTGATGAAAACGATGGGTTGTTCGACCATCTGCCTGCTCCTGCAGTGCCCTCATACAACTTGGATGGCACGCTCGCCGGAAAATCGACAATTGACGTTAACGGTATGTATTTCCATGACGACAAGGACAACCTTGAAGATACCAATACACCACGGGTTTATATCGACAAAAGGGATACGATTTCGGGAAACCTGCGTCCCTGGGGAATGGGCCCCCGCGTGCCGATGTATATCCTGTCTCCTTGGAGCAAAGGCGGATGGGTGGACTCAGCCGTGGCTGATCACACCTCGGTGGGGCAGTTTATCGAGAAGAGATTCGGGGTGACTATTCCGGCTATCTCTCCATGGCATCGTGCTGTTAGCAGTGATCTGACATCGGCATTCGACTTTGTAACACCCAACGATCCGAAGCTACCGGTCATGCCCGATACAGCAGGGTTTGAAAAAATAGATGCGGCGTCAAAGGAACTTCCCAAAGCCACGGCCCCCGCGCAGCCAGCGCAGTTGTACCAAGAGCGGGGAACCCGCCTCTCAAGAGCGCTGCCCTATCGGCTGCATTGTACATTGAAGTACCTGAAGGATAAAAACCTGGTGCAGCTTGTTTTTAAGAACAAGGGAAACAAAGGGGCTGTATACCACGTGTATGACATGCATCGGCTGGATCGGATTCCGCGGCGGTACACGGTGGAGGCAACCAAATCGCTGGCAGACGAATGGGAGGTGAGCGAAACGAATGGGGCTTATCACCTCGAAGTATACGGCCCAAACGGCTACTTCCACAAATTTGAGGGAAATATAGGTAATGCGGAACCGGAGATCGAGCTGGAATATGATCACCAAAAGGGAGATATTTCCATTCATTTGCAGAATGGTTCACGGACACCCTTACATATAGAAATTGAAGCGAATGCATACGAATATGAAAAATTCGATCCGATTTCCCTCGCAGCCGGGAAGCGTCTGAAAAAATATATCCGTCTGGATAAAAGCAGCAACTGGTATGATTTTACCGTTAAAACCACCAACGGATTTTCACATCGTTTTGCCGGCAGGGTAGAAACCGGAAGGGCCGGTATCAGCGACCCGGCAATGTGCACTATCGCCGGATCCTGATGTATAGGATCAATACACAAAGTGCCACTGCAAGGAAGAAACAGGTGATTCCAAAGCTCCGGATGCGGTTACGCGCATGGGCTGATAAAAAAGGATATTTACGGTTTCTCGATACCAAGTAGGTGCCGAGGTACCCTCCGGCAAATAACAATACAATCACTAAAAAGAGTAGTTTCATATTCCGGGTGAATGTAGCATTTGTTGAACAAACGAAAAACTAAAGTGACAGAAAAATTGGTATGTTTGTAATCGTGCTTTTAGGTTGAAACCTGCATGAGCTCCCACTCAAAAAAGGCATGAATAAGTCGAGCTCATGCAAGCTTCATCGCCACTTAAAAACTTAGCGTAGCGATCTCATTGATGCCGCTAGGAAGACAAATAATCCATCAATAAACAAATTATTTTGATGCAAAATTGCGATTGAAAGGCGAACGCACCAAATGGTTTTTTAACTCGCTTACGGCTTGTTGGCAGGAACTGACCGGTAAGCCGGGAGAGCTATCGCGCGAAAACCGCGGTTTTAATGTTGTGTCGCTGTACATGATTTTGTTACTGGCGATTCTGATTCCTTTAGACATTTATCTCGGCCTTTGGGAGATTGCAGCGGGGCTGGCCGTGACCGAAGGAATGCTGATCACCATGTTTCTTCTGTCTCGTTATCGGGGTTTGCATCGTGTAGGACTAACTGTATATGCGATCCACAGCTACCTGCTTATTATTTTTACCTATTTGTACAATGGGGGGAACGCCGGCCCGGCCCTTTATTTTTTTCTACTCACTTATTCGCTTCTGATAGCATTCACTGCGCAACGGCTTCATTGGGTTTGGACCGGATTACACCTTGTTTTATCGGTTGGCTTATTGATAGGTGAATACGTTTATCCATCTATTGTGATGGTCGGCTATGATTCCAAAAGTTCACGTTTTACCGATCTGACGACCTCCTTCCCGATTATTATTATTTGCATGTATGCCGCAACGAGCTACCTCCGGAAAGCATACGAACGCGAGCGGGCGGCGGCTGAACTTCAGAATAATCTGTTGCAGCAAGCAAATCGTGAAAAAATTGAGTTGATTTCCATCTTGGGCCACGACTTAAGGAATCCATTGAACGCCTTGACAGGCACACTCGAAATCCTCACCCGGGAAGATCTTTCTTCCGAAGTGGAAAAAAAGCTGAAAGGTGAGTTATTGGTTTCTGCCTATCATACATCAGACTTGCTCAATAACGTACTCGCTTGGGTATCGGGGCAGATAAAGGGCATTAACCCGTTGTTTACCTGGGTAGATCCGGAGATGATCATTGAACGCGTATTAGCAGTGCAGGGGCTTATGGCGGAGAAGAAGGGGATTGCGATTCAGTTGGATGTCAAGAAAGGAATCAAAGTACTTGCAGATGCTGAAATGCTGGAGGTGATTATCCGAAATCTGATAAGCAATGCACTTAAGTTTACTCCGCAAAAAGGTACGATTCGCATAGCGGTGACAGAAGACCTGGTAAGCAATCAGTGCACAATTTCTATAGACGATGATGGCGTGGGCATACCAGACGGAGATTTAAAAAACATTTTCAACGTCCGTATCCAGTCAACATACGGTACCGAAAGCGAAAAGGGAATCGGACTGGGTCTGTTTCTATGCCGGGAGCTTACCCTCCGGTTAAATGGAAAAATCTGGGCGGAAAGCGAACTGGGCAAAGGGTCCGTTTTTTTTCTCACATTGCCCCTGTATACCCACGATAATCCCACCGACCGGTTTCCTCTGCAAAAGAACGTATTCCAGACGTTCCATTAATCCCGTTCTCCCCAGCCAATGGTTTTTCCAGGACGTGGATGTTTGGATTTATTTTTGTAGGCTATGATTTCGTAAATGCGATGCATTTTATCTATGTTTGAAAAGGAAAGAAATTTGACCATGACGACAACGAATTTAGATCCCGCGATCCAGGCACGCGCCGAAGTTTGGCTACATGCGCCTTATGATGAGTCCACTACAGCGGCTGTAAAAGAATTATTTGATACAAAGCAGTATACTGAATTAACAGACAGCTTTTATAAGGATCTTGAATTCGGGACCGGGGGTCTCCGGGGCATTATGGGGGTGGGTACCAACCGGATGAACAAATATACCATTGGCAGGGCTACGCAGGGGTTGAGCAATTATCTGCTCAAAACCTATCCGGGAGAACAAATTAAAGTAGCCATTTCTTATGACAGCCGCAATAATTCGCAATCGTTTGCCCGTTTGGTGGCCGATGTGTTTTCAGCCAATGGCATTCAGGTATATTTGTTTGCTGAATTGAGGCCTACGCCGCATCTGTCGTTTGCGGTCCGGCATCTCGGATGCCACGCCGGGGTGATGCTGACAGCTTCGCACAACCCTAAGGAGTACAACGGTTATAAAGCCTATTGGAACGATGGTGGTCAGCTGGTTCCACCTCACGACAAAAATGTGATCCAGGAAGTGTACGCCATCGAAGATCCGGATGAAATCAAATTTTCGGCCAGCGAGGCGAATATTCACTTGCTGGGCAAGGAAATGGACGAGGCTTATTTGGATGCCATCGCCACCTTAACCATCCGGCCGGAAACCGTAGCACGGCAAAAGGACCTGAAAATTGTCTATTCGCCCATCCACGGTACAGGTGTTACGCTGGTACCACCCGCTTTGCAGCGTTGGGGATTTGCTAACGTGCAGGTGGTGGAAGCACAAGCCAAACCAGATGGCAATTTCCCGACGGTAGTGTATCCGAATCCGGAAGAAGAAGAAGCCATGTCACTGGCGGTAGAAGCAGGTGAGCGTATTGGAGCAGATGTAATCTTTGCCACGGATCCCGATGCGGACCGCGTGGGAGCGGCTGTCCGGAATAAGGATGGCGCTTACCAACTACTCAATGGAAACCAAATCGGTAGCTTATTGGTTAACTATGTACTGTCTGCAAAAAAAGAACAGGGCGATTTGCGGCCCGATGATTATGTGGTCAAAACCATCGTGACGACCAACTTGATTGCAGACATCGCCAAGCAATACGGCGTCACCTATTACGATACCCTTACAGGCTTTAAGTACATCGGCGAACTGATCACGTTGAAAAACGGACAGGGCCGTTTTCTGGTAGGCGGGGAAGAAAGTTATGGCTACTTGGTTGGTGAACTGGTGCGCGATAAAGACGCTGTGGTATCTGCTGTATTCATTGCCGAAATGGCGGCTTATTACAAAGACCAGGGCAAAACGTTGTTTGATGCGCTGATAGACCTATACACGCAGCATGGTTATTATAACGAGAAACTGATCTCGCTGACAAAAAAAGGAAAGGCCGGAGCCGAAGAAATCAAAGCGATGATGGAACGCCTGCGGACCGATCCGCCCCAAACCCTTGGAGGCATCGATGTAGCCGAAATCAAGGATTACGAAAGGAGTGAGTCGTACAACCTCAAAACAGGCAAACGAGAGGCAATCAACCTTCCTAAGTCGGACGTCTTGCAGTTTATCACCGTGGATGGCGACGTGATCTCCGCCCGTCCCTCAGGCACGGAACCCAAAATCAAATTTTATTGCAGCGTACGGCAACCGCTCAGCAGCGCCGCGGATTTTGATCGCGTAGGGCAGGAATTGGAAGAACGGGTGGATCGGATCATGAAAGACATTGCCTAACCATGCTGCATTGGGAAACGCTCTCGTCTGAATATTTAGTGCAGGCGCCCTGGGCAGTACTGCGCAAGGATGTATGCCGCATGCCAAATGGGCATGTGGTACCGGAGTACTATGTGTTGGAATATCCCGACTGGGTAAATATGGTGGCACTTACCGCCGACAACCAGTTTATTCTCGTCAAGCAATACCGTCATGGCGTGGCGCAGGATGTGCTCGAAATTCCGGGCGGAGTCATTGACCCCGGCGAAGACGCTCCTACCGCGGCTACCCGGGAGATGCTTGAGGAAACCGGCTACCAGTTTGATACGATTGAGGAATTGGCCACGTTATTTCCCAACCCTGCAACCGCAAACAACCGTACGTACACCTATCTGTTTACCGGTGGCGTGAAGGTACAGGAGCAGGATTTGGATGAGCAGGAAGATATTGAAGTTCTCTTGGTCTCACCCGAAGAATTGAAACAGTTGCTGATTGGAAATCAGTTCGGGCAGGCCTTACATACAGCCGCACTTTTTTATGCGTTGATGCACCTAGGTCTGCTTAAATAACCGTATCTCTTATTATGGACTGTCCGATATCGAACACTTGTTGTCCGGTATCGGACAGTTTTGTTTTTAGGATCTGCTGTGGAGCTTTGGAAGACAGCCTGTTAACGGGTTGGGAATGAATTTCGTATGAAAAAACGTGCGGAATTACGGAGGCATTTATGGAAAACCCGTTATGAACGGATCTATTTAATATAAAAACCATACGTATGAATAACCTGAAGATCGCTTGGCGCAATGCACTGCGGTCAAAACTGTTTGCGGCATTCAATATCCTTGGTCTTGCCTTGGGATTTGCGGGTTTCATCCTCGCTTACTTGTACATTAACCGGGAAACAAGCTATGATAAATGGAATCCAAATTATGAGAACATTTACCTGTTAGGGCTTTCTTATCAAGGAAACCATACCGACCTTACACCGGCGGCGCTAGCTACAGCTATCAAAGCGAAGCTGCCGGAAGTGGAGGAAGTGGGTAGGGTGTCATATTTCCCCTGGGAGATGCCTTTTATACACGACAACGGCGAAGCCATTGTGAAAGATTGGAAGATGGCAGATCTTTCCATTGCAGCGATGTTCGGTATCGCGGCACATGGCTTCAGCCTTACAGAGGAAGAGCACCCCGAAGCGAATCTGGTAACTTCCGCAATTGCAAATGCGTTGTTTCCGAAACTCCCTGAACGGGAGTTTGAGCCCCGGCAGATTGCACTTCAAAGTGAAGAGAGTGGTTCTTTTCCGTATATACATGGTGTCGCAAAAGAACGTGGATTATCCAACCTGGCTTATGAGGCCATCTTTTTTAAGGCTAACCTTGCCGGGGACAATCCAGGGGACCCGCTTCAATACCAGACCTACATTCAGGTAAAACCAGGGACGGATATCGCGCTGTTGGACAAGAAGATCAAAGAAATCTATAAGCGGGAGATTTCACAGCGGCATCATACCGTTACTTCGGCTTTCGCCAAGGGTGAAACGTACTTAGACCCGTTGCAAAATCTGCACCTGCGGCCACAACATGGTTCGAATACCGGTTATATAACTGTTTGGGCGTTAGGCATATTGTCGGGAGTCATTTTACTGTTGGCGGGCATCAATTTCGCCAATCTGATGGTCGCACAGGCGAATAAACGGGCAAAGGAAATCGGCCTCAAAAAAGTATTCGGAGTGAGCCGGGTTCGATTGATGTTGCAATTTATGGGGGAAGTGTTGTTTCAATGCTTGCTGGCGGCCGTTCTTGCATGGGGCATGGTGGTACTCTGCCGGAATGGGCTACAAAAATGGTTGGCTTATGATCTTGCCGCTTTTGCCATGGACGGTCAGATCGCTTGGCAGCTGCTGATAGCGGCGTCCCTTACCGCGTTGGTATCGGGCAGCTATCCCGCTATGCTTCTTTCCGGCTATCATCCGGTAACGATTTTGAAAGGCAGTTTCCAAACCAGCCACCGTACGGCTTGGTTCCGCCACGCGTTGTTGACATTTCAGTTTGTCATTGCGCTGGTATTCATTGCAGGGATGCTGATCCTCAATCGGCAGCTGAATTATATCCGGGATGGAGACAAGGGGTTTGAGCCGGCGCAAGTGGTATACATCAAAAATCAGATGCTGCTTAACAACCCGGCAGATTTCAAACCCTTTCGCGATCGGATGCAGGCTTATCCAGGTATTGAATATGCCACGGCGGCGACCAGCGCTCCGGGAAGCATCGGCCCCGCTGAGAAGGAATTTCAGTATGTGGATGAGGTGCGCAAAGCAGATCACCTAGCCGTGGACTTCGACTATATCGAAACGATGGGCATGGAAATGCTGCAGGGGCGGTCATTTACGGAGGCTTTTGCAGCCGATTCCACGAACGGGGCGATCGTCAATGAAACACTGGTAAAGGCTTTTGGGATGCAGAGCCCCATTGGGCAAACCGTCCGCGGCTGTGACGCCGACTTCCAAATTGTCGGCGTGGTCAAGGACAGCAAAATGCAGGGTTTCGAAAAATTGGTACATCCAACTGTTTATTCGATTAACAATACCTGCGGGCAATTCAAAACGGAAATCCTGATCAAGATCAAGCCCGGCACGACGCGACAAACGCTGGCCGCATTGGAAAGAGACTGGAAATCCATTAACAGGTTGGACGGTGCGCATTTCCGCTATGAATTCGTCGATCAGAAATACGCTGCATTGCATGCTCAGCAAGAGCAATTGGAGTCCGCTTTTAGTGCGTTCACGATCCTCTCCATCGCCATTGCGATGATGGGCCTGTTCAGTATGTCGGCTTACAGCATCAGTATCCGCAAAAAGGAGGTGAGTATCCGAAAGGTACTCGGGGCATCGGTTGGACAGCTGTTCGTGCAGCTCAATAGGCCATTCTTACGGATTTTCCTGGTCGCAAACCTCATTGCACTTCCTTTGGCTTACCTGTTGGTAGATCGTTGGCTAGCGACTTTCGCTTACCGCATTACCGTATCCTGGTGGATGTTTGCCCTAGCGGGCGTTATGGCATTGCTCATTGCCCTGCTTACCGTTGCCTATCAATCGCTGCGGGCAGCACGGGCTAATCCGGTCGATTGGTTAAGGGATGAATAGTGGAATGCCAGGACAGCCGAAAGCTGGCAACTAAAGGCTCCAGGCCCATACCTACGTTAAAAAACAGGCTCCGCTTCGTCTTCGATTATCTCTACGATGGCCCGATGCGTATGAAGCTCGGCCGAATGCGTTATGCGGTTTTGTCGGACTTGATGAAGAATGAAGGCTAATGCGAACAATGCACCAAAAGCCGCCATGGCCGCACCTACCCATTCCGGCGAAGAGTAGCCATATCCCATTGCAATGGGTAAGCCGCCCAAAAATGCCCCGAGTGCATTACCGATGTTGAAACTCGCCTGGCTCACCGAAGCGGCTAGCATTTCTGACCCTTTTGCGGTATTGATCATCAACATTTGTATAGGGGCCGACAGCGCGAATGCAATGCTGCCCAAAATAAAAGTCATTATAAGGGAGGGGATGGGGTAAACAGACACATATTGCTGGGTGACCAGTGCGGCTGCCATTGCACTGAGCAGTATAAGAGATGCTTTAGCCGGTGAAACGAGATCCGCCAAACGACCGCCCAGTAGATTGCCGATAAACATACCAACGCCCGCTAGCATCAGGATGTATGTCATAGACGACTCTGAGAAGCCGGCAACCTTGGTCATCAGGGGCGAGATGTAACTGTACCACGAAAAAAGCCCACCTGTACCGATGGCAATCATCCCAATGATTAACCACGCTTCTTGCCGCCTGAAAAAACGCAACTGGGTCTTTACGCTGCCTGCCTGCTTTGCCGGCATATCAGGCATCCACAACTTCAAAGATAATAGGGTAAGGATACCTACAAGTACGACAATGGCAAATGAATACCGCCAGATGAAATGATGGCCAATATAAGTGCCGAGCGGTACACCAATGAGGTTAGCAATGGTCAGCCCCGCAAACATAATCGAAATAGCCTGGGCCTCCTTGCCTGGTTTGGCCAAGCGGCTGGCTACTACGGAACCCACGCCGAAGAAGGCACCATGGGGAAGACCTGCAAGCACCCGGGAAATAAGTAACGAATAGTAATCCGGAGCAAATGCAGTAAATGCATTGAATAGCGTAAAGAGTACCATCAGCCCGAAAAGGATGCGTTTGGGCGGATACTTACCTGCAATCACCACAAGCAGGGGAGCTCCAATTACCACACCCATCGCGTACGCTGCGATCAGGTGGCCTGCGGTGGGGATATCGATGCCTAAATCTTGTGCAATATCCTCCAGCAACCCCATCATCACAAATTCGGTAATGCCAATACCCAATCCTCCAAAAAGGAGTGATAATAAACTTCTCTTTATCGTTGTTTGCATATTTTTCTGTCAAATTGCTTAGTGTAAAAAGTACACAAAGATAATACTTTTTCTATGGGTTGCACACGTACTCAACAAAATAGAGGTTAGCATATGATACAGCGTTGATATAACCCTCACTCAGCAAGAGGTGTGCGGAATCGGACAATTAGCTGTTCGGAAACGTACACCGTACAATATATATTATCAGGTTAGTTGCTGTTTATTAGTCCGTTACAGTAATGGAGGGATTTTGGCAGGTGAATAGGTCGATTACATTGCATATATAAAACGAACTTAATGGAGCAATCGTATGGACGCCAAAAAACTCAATAAAAGATCAATAATTTATCTAAGTTTGAGTCCGTCAGCTTTCCATACTGCGCTGCCGGTCGATTAACGTACAACATTAACAAATCTGATAGCTGATAACTTGAATTCGGTAACCAAAAGCAGAAAATGATCCAATTAAACAATATATTTAAATGGTACAATGTAGGTGGCAATCGCTCATTTGTACTTAAAGATATCAATCTCCATATCGCCGAGGGCGAGTTTGTTTCGATTATGGGTCCCTCGGGCTCGGGAAAATCCACATTGCTCCATATTCTTGGGCTTTTGGATGAGCCGGATGAAGGGGAGTATTTCTTTTTGGGCGAAAATGTGCTTGGACTGAAAGAAAAGCAGCGGTCGGCGCTATATAAACAATACATAGGTTTTGTATTCCAGGCGTATCACCTCATTGACGAGCTGACCGTATATGAAAATATCGAGACCCCGCTCATTTACAAAAATTTGAAAAGCAGCGAGCGGAAAGCAATTGTCGCAGACTTGATTGACCGGTTTGGCATCGTGGGAAAAAAGGATCTTTTTCCGACACAACTATCTGGAGGACAGCAGCAATTGGTAGGTATTGCGCGTGCCCTGGCCACTACACCCAAACTTTTATTGGCGGATGAACCTACGGGCAATCTGAACTCCAAGCAAGGAGAAGAAATCATGGACCTATTCAAACAACTCAATGAAGAAGACGGTGTAACGATTGTACAGGTAACACATTCCGAAAAAAATGCCGAATACGGTAACCGGATTATTGAGTTGTTGGATGGGCAGATTGTAAAATAGGAAATGGCCTGTTTCAGTGATCCTGAAGCGCGATCAATGCCTCGGCTACGACTTTGTCTGAACGGTTACGAACTTTAAAAAAAGCTTCATTTCCAAAGTAGTAGCGGCCTAATAGTGCTTCAATATCGTTTCGTACCATCGGTTTTATTTGGTCAGCTTCTTTGGAGGTGTAGCTGACACCGGAGTTTTGCACATACTCCAAAAAATCGCGGTATTCACGGTCAGGCAGAAAGTATCCTTTCAGGTAGTTTTCCACAGAGTATGCAGGCAGCGACTTCGTCAACCGACCATACACGTAGTCTTCAATGAGGTTTGCCCGGCGTATATTCCGGTATAACGTGCTGACCTTGCCACTATCTGCAGATACCCAAACATCGGGCGCAATTCCACCACCGGCATATACCCGTTTGCCCGATAAGGTTTTGAACTCCACAGTATCGATAGGAGGACGGTGAATCCTAGGGTTCGTATAGGATTTTTGGATGCACCTTCCTAAGGGCGTATAATAACGTGCCACAGTAAGGTTGAGTGCCGAGCCATCGCCAAAGCCAAACTGCTCTTGTACCAATGCTTTTCCGTATGATGGCCTGCCGACGATAACGCCGCGTTCCAGGTCCTGGATTGCTCCTGCAACAATTTCGCTTGCGGATGCCGATTGCTCGTCAATCAATACGGCTAAACCTCCATGGCCGAAGATGCCATCGGCGCTTGAATAGTAATCGGTTCTGGGCTCATGGGCTCCTTCGGTATATACGATCAGCTGCTTATCGGTAAAAAATTGGCTGGCCAACGCGGTAGCGGCATTAAAATACCCGCCGCCGTTTTCCCGAAGATCCAGGATAAGTCGTTTTGCTCCCTGTTTTTTGAGATTTTGGAGTGCATTTTTGAAATCATCGTTCGTTTTGGCGCCAAAACGCCGGATTTTGATATATGCAGTAGCGCTGTCTAGTATATATGCCGCGTCAATACTGCTCACGTCTACTCGGTCACGCACTACTTTGAGCGGTAAGGGCAAGCTTTTACCATTGCGATTTATGGTGATTTCGATAGTTGTTCCCCGGCGGCCGCGGACCTTCTCTTCAATGGATTTTTCCGAGATGTGGATCCCCGCTATGGTATCTCCGTTGATTGCTATCAGTTTGTCTCCTACACGCATGCCCGCCCGTTGGGCAGGTCCGCCTGTCACCAGGCCTACGGTAATCAATGTATCGTTAAGGTTGTAATATTCAATACCAATACCTTCGAAACTCCCTTCAAGCGCTTCGTGTTGTTTTTGTGCTTGATTGGGTCTAAGGTATTCAGAGTGTGGGTCCAATTGTTCGACTAGCTCACCGATGGCAAGATCCTGCAGCTGGTCTATATTTACACTGTCCACATAGTTCTCTGCAATTAGATCGATCATACGCTGCACTTTACCGGTTTTATCGGTAATACCCAAAGGAAGTAAACTGCTTGCACCCGAATGGGTATTTTCGGCTGTATAATTCTGCCCAAGCAGGAGACCCAATGACAAAGCTACGCCATATGTCGCGGCAACAAATAAATTCCTTTTGGTTTCCTTGCGCATATCCCTGATAACACGCGCTAAATTAAATAGTTTCCCTCATTTTATGCCGTATGGATGCAAAATTTACAAAAAAATGGTTTCGCTGTAGGGTGTAAAAAAGCAAGTTGACCCTTTTTTTGTTGTCCTAAAATATTAGCACTTTTGTAAAAATAAAATATACAAGGCGATGCACGAGATTGAGCCCTATTACCGCTGGAGAGATGATTACATCGCTGCCGAAGATGAGTTATCCCCGTTCTATGGAACGGAGTACAATGAGTTTGAGTTTGATAAGCAAATATACAATTTCTTGCTTCATCCACAGTGGGATAACTTTGGTTCCAATACGTTGTACTTAAAGGTTTTATTTGCTGATTATCAGCGAGGATATGCCATTATCGAGCTGATTGGCGAGTGGAATGATGCCATATACAACGATATCATGCTGCTTAAGCGGGAGGTGATCGACTTGATGATCAGCGCAGGTATCAATAAATTCATCATGATGGGTGAAAACGTACTCAATTTTCATGCTTCGGACGATTGCTATTATGAGGAATGGTTTCAGGATATTGAAGATGGCTGGATAGCGGGCATTAATTTCCGCAAACACGTAATTGATGAATTTAAATCGAGCAATATTGATTATTTTATCAATTTTGGCGGTAAACTGGACGACCTCAGTTGGCGGAACCAAAAGCCCCTGCAGGTATATAAATCTGTAGAAGAACAGCTAACCAAACGCCTGCATTGAAAGGTCAGGCCCGCTCGAACACTTTGTCGTAGATTAATTTAAACCAGGCGGTGTACGCTTCGGGGTTTTCTCTGTTTTCCCGGTCAATCGTCGTACGGTCCGACCATCGGTAGGCCGCTACTTCTGCCGGATTGGGAATAGGCGGATGATTGCTATATCCGATGAATACATGATCCAGTTCATGTTCCACCAGTCCGTTGTCAAAGGGCGCACGGTAACGGAATGTAAAGGCAAACGTCAGGGGAACGTGCATGCCCATTTCCTCTTCCAACCGGCGATGGGCGGCAGCCGATGCGGTCTCACCGGGGGCCGGGTGGCTGCAACAGGTGTTGGTCCACAGCCCGGCACTGTGGTATTTATGGGCTGCCCGTTGTTGAAGCAATAAGCGGTGCTGGTTATCGAATATAAAAACACTGATGGCACGATGGAGTAATCCTTTCTGATGGGCCTCCAGTTTTTCCATGGTACCAATAACCTCATCACGTTCGTTAACCAATATGACATTTTCTTGTTGCATCGTATTATTTATTGCTCACTCGTCACTGACCCCCGTATTCCTTTAAACTGTCTTTACATGCCGTTCATCGTATCCTTCAATATCAATGATGTATCTATTTTTGACGAGAAACTCAAAAAGTGGCCGAGCCTCGTCCGATACAGGCATGTTGGCCGTTGTGATGATTTGATTATCCTGCCTATTAAGATAAGGGTAAGCATAGAGTTTTACATTTTTGCTGAACAACCCGCTTACGTAAGCAAGCAGTTCGTCGGTGTAATTACCCTTGTTGTATTGTTTGGAGTTAAAAGTGTTGCGCAGGTTGGAGATGTTTGTGGAGATCCCTACATTCCGTGGTTTAAACTGAGATAGGTACTCTGCGAGGTAATGGTTGCGCGTGAAGTTGGATACCAAAATGTGATTTCCTGTACTGCATAGGTATTCCGCGCGTTCGGCGAAATATTGGAGGTCATCGGGTGTAAACTGCGGTGTTTGATCAAGTACATTGCTCATCAACACTTCAATCATCACAACCAGGTTGTCATCGGATAGTTGAAGGTTACGCTTAAACTGCTCAACAGCGAGGTTAAACAGGTCGAAATGGGGATTGGATTTTTGCCGGTATTTGGTGCGTAAAATCATGATATCCTTTTTGTAAAGGAAGTCCTTGCTTTGGTATGCCGATCCCTGTGGATTGAATATGGCTGCTTTGGAAAAACCCTTTGCGATGAGGTAAAGGTTGATGAGCCGTTCATTTACGTCCTTAAAGGCCGGGCCGTCTACTTTCACCAAGTCAATCTGTACTGCACCAGGCGATAGGTTGTCGGCGAGCGATTCGATCATGGTCTGCACATCCCGGGTATAATAGTAAGCGGCAAAAACAAGATTGACACCCAATACGCCCAGAACTTTCTGTTGTAGTAAATTGTCGCTGTCCAATAACCGCACGTGAAAGATAATCTCGTTGGGTGCACCGCCCACTTGGTGCTGAAAACGGATCCCGATCCATCCGTGTGGTTCGTTTGTTTTGCTGAAGTTGAGTGCCGAAACGGTATTAGCAAAGGCAAACAGCCGTTTATTTTGATATTTTTCACCCGTGAGCCGCTCGGTAAGCAGCTCATATTCATGTTCGAGCATTTTGCGCAGCCTCGAACGGCTCACATACCTTCCCGAGTCTTCTGCACCGTAAATGGCGTCACTGAAGGTCATATCATAGGCTGACATGGTTTTGGCAATGGTTCCCGAAGCTGCTCCCGCATTGAAGAAATTGCGGGCTACTTCCTGTCCGGCACCGATTTCGGCAAATGTTCCGTAGATTTCCCCATTGAGGTTGATTTGTAGCGCTTTTCGCTTGGTTTCGTAGATTTCACGTGCCATGGCGCAAAGATAGGCTTTTTGGAGATATGAGATATGAGATATGGGATATGAGAACTGAGATACGATTTTAAATTTTTACTTTTGATTTAATTTTGTTGAGCTCGCTTTAACTTTTTAATTTTTGCCACATGTACAAAACTCTCCAACCCGCATTGAAGCAGGAACTGCAGGCCATTAAGGACGCAGGATTATATAAGACCGAACGCGTTATCGTAACCCCACAGGGTGCGGATATCAAAATCCAAAGCGGGGCAGAAGTGATAAACTTCTGCGCTAATAACTACCTGGGGCTTTCTTCCCATCCCAACGTCATCGAAGCAGCGAAAAAGACGATCGATACGCATGGGTATGGGCTGTCATCCGTACGTTTCATCTGCGGTACGCAGGATATCCATAAAGCACTGGAAGCTAAGATATCGGAATTTTTGGGCACGGAGGATACCATTCTGTATGCAGCGGCATTCGATGCCAATGGCGGGGTGTTTGAACCCTTGTTTGGTGCGGAAGATGCGATTATCTCCGATGAACTGAACCATGCCTCCATTATCGATGGAGTACGGCTCTGCAAGGCCCAGCGTTTCCGCTATATAAACTGTGACATGGTGGATCTGGAAACACAGCTCAAAGCGACTCAAGGGGCACGCCATCGCATCATTGTCACAGATGGGGCCTTTTCGATGGACGGCAGTATTGCGCCGTTAGACAAAATCTGCGATCTGGCCGATCAATATGAAGCGCTGGTGATGATTGACGAATCCCATTGTACGGGATTTATCGGTAAGACGGGGCGCGGTACGCATGAGCTGCATGGAGTGATGGGCCGGGTGGATATCATTACCGGCACGTTAGGCAAGGCTTTGGGGGGTGCATCGGGGGGATTCACTTCTGGCCGCAGGGAAATTATTGAGATGCTGCGCCAGCGCTCGCGGCCGTATCTTTTTTCCAATACCTTGGCGCCAGCCATCGCAGGCGCATCCATTGCCGTGCTGGATATGCTGAGTGAAACCACCGAGCTGCGCGATAAGCTGGAACGTAATACCCGCTATTTCCGGGAGAAAATGACCGAAGCAGGGTTTGACATCAAACCGGGCATGCATCCCATTGTGCCGGTGATGCTGTATGATGCGCCACTTGCTCAGGAATTTGCTGCTAAAATGTTGGCGGAAGGCATTTATGTGATCGGCTTCTACTATCCGGTAGTACCACAGGGAAAAGCGCGTATCCGGGTGCAACTTTCGGCCGCACATGAGCAACATCATCTGGATAAAGCCATTGCAGCGTTTACAAAAGTGGGCAAGAATTTACGGGTTGTTTAAAAAATCTCCTGATTTTCATCAGAATTTCCCTACCTTTGCGCCCTCAAAATTTGATAAATAGTTTGCCGGGATGCAGAAAATCAGAAACATAGCAATTATTGCACACGTCGACCATGGCAAGACTACCCTGGTGGACAAGATCCTTCATTTTACCAACCTTTTCCGCGAAAATGAGCAGGCCGGTGAACTGATACTGGACAACAACGACCTCGAACGCGAACGGGGCATTACGATTGTCTCAAAAAATGTGTCGGTAAAATATAAAGATGTCAAAATCAATATCATCGATACACCGGGCCACGCCGACTTTGGCGGTGAAGTGGAGCGGGTACTGAAAATGGCAGACGGAGTGATCCTTCTTGTAGACGCCTTTGAAGGTCCCATGCCGCAAACCCGCTTTGTTACGCAGAAAGCCCTCGGTTTGGGTCTGAAACCCATCGTGGTAGTGAATAAAGTCGACAAGGAAAACTGCCGGCCCGATGAGGTCTACGAGGCAGTGTTCGACCTGTTTTTCAGCCTAGACGCGACGGAAGAGCAACTGGATTTTCCGGTATTATATGGCTCATCCAAGCAGGGCTGGATGTCTACTGATTGGAAGCAGCCCAAAGAAGATTTTACGGATCTGTTGGAAGCGATCCTGGAATATATCCCCGCGGCACCTTACAACGAAGGTACCCTACAAATGCAGGTAACTTCATTGGATTACTCTTCTTTCGTGGGGCGTATTGCTATCGGCCGTGTGGCCCGTGGTTCCATCAAGGAAAATCAACCGGTATCGTTGGTGAAGCGCGATGGGAAAATTGTGAAATCCCGTGTGAAAGAACTGCATACCTTTGAAGGTCTTGGCCGTGTAAAAGTACAGGAAGTCAAAGCGGGCGATATCTGCGCGGTGGTGGGCATTGAGGGTTTTGATATTGGCGATACGATTGCTGATTTTGAAAACCCGGAGCAACTGGCGGTCATCAAGATTGATGAACCGACGATGAATATGCTCTTCACCATTAACACGTCTCCGTTCTTTGGTAAAGAGGGCAAATTTGTCACCTCACGCCACCTTCAGGAGCGTCTGTATAAAGAGATGGAGAAAAACCTGGCCCTTAAAGTAATACCTACGGAATCTCCGGATTCATACCTGGTGTACGGCAGGGGTATCCTCCACTTGTCGGTACTGATTGAAACCATGCGCCGGGAAGGTTATGAATTGCAGGTAGGGCAGCCACAGGTTATCGTTAAAGAAATTGACGGGGTTAAATGTGAACCCATTGAAACCCTAGTGGTAGACGTACCTGCTGAAGTATCCGGAAAAGTGATTGAGCTGGTCACGCAGCGCAAAGGTGAGCTTTTGGTGATGGAAACCAAAGGCGACATGCAGCACCTTGAATTTGACATCCCTTCGCGGGGTATTATTGGCTTACGTAATAATGTACTAACCGCTACGGCAGGCGAAGCCGTGATGGCACATCGTTTTAAGGCATACGAACCTTGGAAAGGACCCATTCCCGGCCGCTTGGCGGGCGTATTGGTATCCATGGAAAAGGGTCAGACCACCGCATACTCCATTGACAAGCTACAGGACCGTGGTCGTTTCTTTGTAGATCCGGGCGTGGAAGTCTATGAGGGGCAGATTGTAGGTGAGCATATCCGTGACAACGATCTGGTAGTGAACCTGGTAAAAGGCAAGCAACTCACCAATATGCGTGCTTCGGGTAGTGACGATAACGTACGTATTGCACCGGCCATCAAGTTTTCACTTGAAGAATCCATGGAGTACATCCAAGCGGATGAATACATCGAAGTAACGCCCAAAAGCATCCGGCTCCGGAAAATCTTCCTGACGGAAAACGAGCGAAAGGTGAACGCGAAGAAATTTCAGTAGCCGGGATTTTGTTCCAATGCCGGATTGGTGCGTATTTCGCTATCCGGAATGGGCATCAGCAGGTACTTCGGATCAAAGGTAAGTGAACCGCCCCCCTCTTCCTCCCGGGCAAGGAAAGCATTCATGATGGCAGCTGCCCGCTCCGGTCCTTGCCGTACGATATCGAACCAGCGGAGCGCTTCGCAGGCAAACTCCAGACGCCGTTCGTTAAAGAGGGTATCGCGGAATGTATCCGGATCGGGTATTTCCGAGCTGGTTAAGCTATCCAGTCCCGCACGGCCGCGCACAGTGTTTAATAAAGTAAAGGCCTCACCATCGGGTGTATATCCCATTTCATTCAACACTTCTGCATACATAAGCTGTACGTCGGTGATGCGTACAATCGAAAGGTTTACGTCGTTGTCGAGGTTATTGGGCGGAACCGTACCGTGTGCATATTTGATAAAAAGCAACGTTAGGCTGTCAATCACGTTGTTGGCGCTCGTATATCCTTTTTGGATTGTGAAATCACGGCGCACATCGGAGGTATCGTATGCTTCGTACAGGTCGTTGGACACGGCCAGCCACGTGGAGCGCCCGCCTTGGGGGAACTGCTCAGAACGAAGATTTTCTGGCACAAGCGAGTAAACCAGCGGATTCCCTTGGCTGTTCAGTCCGGACGTATATTGGATTTGGAACACATGCTCCGATCCATTGTCGCGCGTATTCAGGAAACAGTCGGAAAATTGTTCGAATGGAGTAAATCCGTCGTAGGCGAGAATTTCTTCAAGTAGTGGACGTGCGGCGTCATAGTTTTTTGTGAATAGGTGCAGGCGGGCAAGAATGGCTTTCGCTGCATAGCGGGTTGCCCGGCCGAGATTGTCTCCACCCTGGCTTTCAGGTAGGGCTGCAGCGGCGGCTTCCAGGTCGGCAGTCGCAAAAGCAAAGGTTTCTGCTTGGGTGCTACGGGCGACTGTCGTGATCTCCTCGGCGTTCATCACACGATCGATGAGGGGCATCCCGCCGAAAATCCAGCCTAATTGGAAATAGCAGTATCCGCGGATAAATTGGGTTTCGCCCTTCATGATGGTTCTCGTTTCTTCGTTTGGAAATTCACCGGCATCGATCTGATCCAGGATGTTATTGGTGCGGTTAATCACGTTCCAATAAGCCGACCATACCCCTAGAATACGGTCGTCACCTGGTGTGAAACCAAAACGTGCGAGTGGATTGTTGGTGGTATTTTGCAAGGTGTTGACGTTGTCGCTCAGACTTTCCATCATCATCGGATAGTCGAAGCCCTGCACGGAGCGCAGGCCTCCGTAAGCACCGAACAATGCCTGCCGGAAGTCGTTGATGGTTTGATAGAAGTCTGCGGTATTATAGGATGATTCCGGGGTCAGCTCCAGATCTTTGTTGCAAGCGCTGAAACCTAAAGACACTGCAAGCGTCAGCAGACCGAGCAAATTGCGTATATTCATTATCTTGGAATTTTTCATGTTATTCTGCCTTGTACACTAAAAAGAAGCGTTTATTCCGAAAGTAAACCGTTTGGATAATGGGTATCCGCCATAATCGGTGCCGGGCCGCGTATTTTCACCTGCGTCGGAACCTCCGGCATTGTTCGCTTCGGGGTTGGCACCGGGATAATTGGTGAATGTATGGAGGTTGTCTGCCATAATAAACAACCGGATAGCTCGTACCTTCCACCGTTTCAGAAACGTTTTGGCAAAATTGTAACCCAGTGTAATGTTGCGGATCCGTACAAATGTCGCATCGTAGATCCAGGTATCGTTGTAGGGTGGGTTCACCCCGACTACACTTGGGGTGTTCCCGTCCCAGCTCATGTCAATCCCGTCGGGTATATTACCCGCGTATACAGCCGGTTTGTACGCATGTAACCAATCACGGTATTGATTGGTACCTTCACCCAGCCCGTTGTTGAAGCCGCGTCTACCTAAATAAAAGAGATCGCCCCCTTGTTGTCCCTGGATGTCGAAGCTGAAGTCGAACCCTTTATAGGTTGAGCGACTTGACAAGCCCCATAAGAAATGGGGCTGGGCGTTACCCACTATGGTATGGTCCTGTTCGTTTATCTGTCCGTCATTGTTTAGATCCACGATTTTCAGGTTCCCTTCCAGTTGTCCGTTAACAATGGGGACCAATGCGTTTCCGTCGGCGTCAAAATCTTCTGGTAGTAATACTCCATTTGTCTTATACATATAAAAGCTTCCTACGGGTTGTCCCACGATGGTTGCATAAGCGTTGAAATCATTCAGTGTGCTCAGCATGATGAGCTGGTCAATGCCGGGTGCAAGTGCGAGTACTTTGTTGTTGTTTTTGGAGAAGTTAAGAGACGTCTCCCAGGTGAAATTCTCCGTTTTTATATTTTGGGTGGTCAACTCCAGTTCAAACCCTTTGTTTTCCACTTCTCCTACATTGCGCCGGATGGTTGAAAAGCCACTCACCCGGGTCACGGGTACATTGAGCAGCAAGTCTGTCGTTTTATTAAAGTAAGCGTCGGCCGTCAACCGGATCCGATTATCCAGTAACCAGAAGTCTAACCCAATGTCTCTTGACACCGTGGTTTCCCAGCTGAGGTTTGGATTAGCAATGTTGCTAGGTACTAATCCATTGACTAACTTTCCGTTTAAGTTGTAGTCTTGAGAGCCGAGCAACGAAATGTGCTCATAGTTCCCGATCCGATCATTGCCGGCCTTACCGACCGATGCCCGTATTTTCAGCAACGACAGCCACTCGACATCCTGTAGGAAGGGTTCGCCGTTGATTTTCCATCCGGCAGAGAGGGCAGGAAACAGCCCCCACTTATTATTGGCACCAAAACGTGACGAACCATCGTATCGTGCGCTCACCGATAGTAAGTACTTATCGAGGAACTGGTATTGGGCGCGGCCGAAAAATGATGTGACCGCACTTTCACCAATGGTCGTGCTTGCCAATGTGGGATTGTTGGCATTATTCAGTGTAGGAAGCAGGTCGTTTGGATAGCCGTCGCCAGCAGCGGCTAAGATTTCCTGGCGGATGTTTTCGTAGCTCTGTCCCAGCAGAAGTTCCAGCGTATGGTCCTCGCCCAGATCCGGCCGATAGGTGACAGTATTCTGAATGCTGAACGAATAGTTGTCCGTGCTGGAGGCATAGCCCGTGGCTTGTGCTCCCCGATTTACATTGGCCGGTGTAAATTCGTTGTATGCCGCGTGGGCGGAAATATAACCGATCTGGGTACGCAGGGTCATTCTTTCAATGGGAAGATATTCGGCAAAGCTATTGATCTGCAGTTCACTTGCCTTCGCCCG